>Ga0184612_10001198_pt1 | contig 12509 bp, 8 predicted proteins | sample PLM3_60_coex_FD_133163 | JGI IMG/M metagenome (GOLD analysis project Ga0184612, IMG submission 133163) | Groundwater sediment microbial communities from an aquifer in East River, Colorado, USA - PLM3_60_coex | ecosystem: Environmental > Terrestrial > Soil > Riparian zone | place: USA: East...
CAAGCGCGCCAACGTGAGGCCACTGCCGGCGCTAACGTCGATTGGGCAGGGACCAGGGAAGAATGAATCGTGGCACGGGACCTCATCGGGGAGGGACCGACCGGTGAACGAAGATGGGTTTGCGCGAAGCGCGATCACAAGGCTGGCGGCGGCGGCAAGCACGACCAGGGCGCCGGCCCCAATCCTCAGCCGTTTCGATCCCAGTGCCGTGAAGCAGGCTGTGCCGGCCATCACGAAAATCCCGAGCACGAGGACGGCTCGCCCATCGGCGCTCGCGATTCCCCGCGGAACACTGTATTCGTGGACCGGAATGCCGCCCCTTACATCGACGAGCGCCCAGGGGAGCCCGGCGCCGCCGACCATGGCGGCACCTCCCAGCCCGGCCAGGATCCCGAAGAGACGACCGCCTTCGGATATCTGGATGCTCATGGTTGAATCTTGATCCCCCTGACCGGCGTCTGTTAGGGGCGGACTTCCCAGGTTCGAGTGGCGGAAGTCTCCATTTTCCGCTGGGTAGAAAGTCCCTATGACATCGAATTGGGCGCTCGGAGCCCTGCTACGTGGAGCTATGGGCCATCTGGGATGCTTGGAGGGAGCACCCCTCCCCCAGGCGAGGAAATAGCCTCGGGGGACATTCCCAACACTGGGGTATCACGCCGACCCGTCGCCCGTGGCTCGTTTCGGGCGTGTCTGCATTCTTGACGGGACAATGGTCTAGAGGTCTACTTGGGCGCATAGGGCCGGAGGAACGTGGCGGTGGCGATGCGGTTCCTACGTGATTTCGTGGAAAGACGCCGGGCGAACGCGGCGATCCGAGCGAAACGGGATTTCCTTCGGGGTGCCGAGAAGTCGGTTAGGCCCTCGACGCCTAACCGTGATTATTCGCTGGGGGAACCCATTGACCACCATGAAGGGATCCTCCCAGGACAACGGAACCCTCGCGGCCGTGATGGCCGCCGTCTGTGAATGGAATGGGGCCGACCGCGAGTCTCTGCCCCGGCGCGATGAGGCGCAGTCTCCTGGTCCTCCCTGCTGAGGGGCTCCCTGGCCCCAGGCGTCCCTAAACTGGCGAAAGCTGAGACAGAAACCTTCCCAGGTGACATTCCCCAACACTGGGGCACCACAGCGTCCTGTTCCTCGACGAGCTGACGGAGCGCCGAGACGCGGTCGAGGCCCTAGGGCCCGGAGGCAGTCCCGAGGCAGTACGCGACCCGGCCCGAAGCGACGCTACATGACACTCCTGGGATTCCTGTGATAGTCCTGACCTGCGAGAGCGCCAACGTCCGCTGGTAGACGAAGCATTCGGCGCTGTCTTGTAATCAGCAGGTCGTCGGTTCGAATCCGACCGCCAGCTCCAAGGACGCTGCAGGTCAGAGCTCTATCGGCGTTCGACAATGTGCGGCTCGAGGCGCGGTAACGCACGAAGGGGCGCATAACCCAGATAAGGCGGATCGAAGGGAGCGAATACGATTGGCGCGGGAAAGCTCTCGGTTCCTCAACATGTGACTGGATCTCTCGCCCATGGAGCCCGGTAAAAGGGGACGGAACGCTCGTCGTCGTGAACGATGGCCGCCGCCGGACCCTATTTCGAAGCCGGGGCGCATTGCCGGATACACAACAGCAGGCTGCCTTATCGCAACGAGCGGCGCGTTCCTGGTTGCCTCTTGGGATGACTTGGTTTGCACGCACAACTGTCCTTTTCCTCCCGGACTAGCAGCACTTGTTTGGTTCATCGCCGTTCCTATCGGTCTTGTTGGGATTGCGATTGCCCGACGGGTCTCCTTGCGGCCCACCCAGTCCGATGGGCCCACAAACTGGACACTTTCGTTCGTGATCCTCTTCTCGGCAGGCGTTGCAGTCGCGGCAACACGTCTCCCCAGTTTCACCTGCAAGGTCGGACATCTAGACGCGAGTGTTCGGCTGTGCATAGAGGCGAGTGGCCGTTTCAGCGAGCCCTCGAATTGGATCTGGCTGAAAGCGCTGATTGCAATCCTGGGCTTGATGATCGGGATCACGTTACGGCACCCCAGGCGGGTCTATCTCGCCGCTCCGCTCGCCGCTATTGCGTGGCTCTTCGGATTCGGTTGGCTCCTTCTCGACACCGTGGTTCGTGGGGTCCTTCGCTAGTTGGAGCCCGACAGCCCGGGCTGAACAGGCGTAGCGGCAAAACCGCTTCAGGTAAAGCTCCGGCGGTGCCGATGCCGATGACCTGATCATGAGGAACCGGCGGGCGCTTGGATGGGTGATGGCCTCGCTCTTCGTGGTGGGGGTGCCGGCCGCGGCGCAGGCCCTGATTGCGGTTCTCCGGCCGGTCCCGGACACGAATTGCGCGGTCTTCCCGGCCGACAACATCTGGAACACGCGTGTGGACTCGCTGCCCGTGCATCCGGAGAGCGCAACGTGGCTTGCATCGATGCACGCAGGCTCGACGAACCTGCACCCGGACTTCGGGCCGCCGAGCTACGGGCTGCCGTACGACGTCGTCTCCAACCGCCATCGGAAGGTGCGGATCAGGTTCCGATACGCGAGTGAGAGCGACCGGGTCCGGTACCCGTTCGGGCCGAGGACCCCGATCGAAAACGGGTCTGACCGCCACGCGCTCATCGTGAATAAGAGCACCTGCATGCTCTACGAGCTCTTCGACGCGGATTGGAACCACGGCAACCCAACCGCTGGGAGTGGGGCGGTCTTCGACCTGTCGTCCAATGGACTTCGGCCCGATGGATGGACCTCGGCCGATGCGGCCGGTCTCGCCATCCTCCCCGGCTTGGTTCGGTTCGACGAGGTCAAGGCGGGATCGATCGGACACGCGATCCGGTTCACCGCCCAGTGCACGCAGAACCGGCACCTGTGGCCGGCCCGCCACGACGCGGGAACGTCCGACCAGCGGTGTCCGCCCATGGGTGCCAGGTTCCGTCTGAAGGCGGGATTCGATCTGTCCGGATTCAGCCCCAAGGCCCGGGTCGTGCTCCGGGCGATGAAGCGGTACGGGATGATCCTGGCCGACAACGGCTCCGACTGGTACTTCCAGGGGACCCGCGACCGGCGGTGGCGAAACGCCCTGCTGGACCAGCTGAAGACCGTGCCGGCGTCGGCGTTCGAAGCCGTGGACGTCTCCACCTGCATGGTCGACCCCGACAGCGCCCAGGCGAGCTGTCCGTAGCCGTCCTGAGGTCGGACCTCATCTCCTCACGGTTTCACCACCGCCGAGGACACCGGTCGCTGATCGAAGACAGGACCTTCGCCCTGGCCATCCTTCCTCGGGCCGGGGCGAGATCCCTGCCCTTTGTGTGACAACGCCGTCCCGGGGAAAACCCGCCCGGAGGTTCGGTCGAATAGCACAGCGGCACCAAAGGGACGCTGGAGAGGGCGGGCGATGCATCCTCGAGGAGGCGTCCAGCATATGGGGACCAAACGCTCCGCCATCGTGTCCTCCGCCGTCGTTCTGGCGATCGTGGCCACCGCCTGTGGCACCAGTACCTCGAACTCCACCGGCTCGGGCGGGCAGGTCCATCGGGGAGGGGTGTACCGGACCGCCATCTCGAGCTTTGGGTTCACGGGCGGCTTCGATCCGACCGACGAGTATCTCGGCCTGGCGTGGGACTTCTACGGTGCCATGCTGCGTACCCTCGTCACCTACCGCCACGTGGCCGGCCCGGCCGGCAACGTCCCGGTCGCCGACCTGGCTACCTCGGTGCCCCAGCCCACCGACGGCGGGCTCACCTACACCTTCCACCTCAAGCCGGGCATCATGTTCGGTCCCCCGGTGTCCCGGCCTATCACGCCCCAGGACATCGCGTACGCCTTCGAGCGCATGGACGTCAAGCCCGAGGTGGCCCAGTACGCGTTCTATTTCGACGGCGTGGTGCAGGGCATGAGCCAGCACGGCGGCCCGCCGACGCCCATCTCGGGTATCGACACCCCGGACGCGAGCACGATCGTCTTCCACCTCACCAAGCCGACCGGTGACTTCCTGTACCGGCTGGCCCTGCCGGCCACCGCGCCGATCCCGCATGAGGTCGCGGCGTGCTTCCCAACGGGCGGCGGGTACGGGCGCGACGTGGTCTCGTCGGGCCCGTACATGATCCAGGGTGCCCAGAACGTGGACATCTCATCCTGCAAGGCAATCACACCGATGTCCGGGTTCGATCCGACGACGCATCTGACCCTGGTCCGCAACCCGGACTACGCGCAAGCGACCGACAGCTCGAGCGACCGCTCGAACCTGGTGAACGGCATCTCGGTGATCGTCGATTCGAATGTGACCGACATCTTCGAGAAGGTCCAGAACGGGTCGCTGGATGGCTCGTTGGCCGACACGCCGCCTGCGGCCATCGAGCAACAATACGTGACGAACCCAACGCTGCGACCCGGCTACCACTCGAACTCGGGCGACCGAACCTGGTTCATCACGATGAACCTCTCAACCCCGCCATTCGACGACATCCACGTCCGGAAGGCCGTCAACGACATCATCGACAAGGCGGGGTTGCTGAAGGTGTGGGGCGGCCCGACGCATGGTCAGATCGCCACGCACCTCATGCCGCCGACGATCCTCGACAACCACCTGACCAGCAGCTTCGACCCATACGCGACGCCGGGTGAGGCCGGCTCCATCACACTCGCCAAGCAGGAAATGATGCTGTCGAAGTACGACCCCAAACACGACGGGATGTGCGACGTCGCGGCGTGCAAGGGCCTGGTGATGACCAATCGGAATTACGCGCCGTGGACCGACATGGGACCGATCGTTGCCCAGGACCTGGCCAAGATCGGCATCGGGGTCGTGCCTCGGGAGCTGGAGACCGGCGCCGCCTACCAGACCATCCAGACAGTGAAGAACGACATCCCGATCGCACTCAACGCCGGGTGGGGGAAGGACTACGCGGACCCGTACACGTTCGCCGAACCGCTGTTCTCGAGCTCCTCGATCATCCCGTCGGGCAACGTCAACAACTCGCTCGTGGGCTTGACCAGGTCGCAAGCCTCGAGCATGGTAATCGGGTACCCAGCTGGCGGCGTGCCGAGCGTTGACACCCAGATCGATGGGTGTGAGGGGATGGCCGGCCAGGCTCGGCTGACCTGCTGGGTGAACTTCGACAAGTTCATGATGACGAACATCGTGCCGTGGGTGCCGTACCTCTGGGCGACCAACATCACCATCACGGCGCCGTCGGTCACCAAGTACCAGTTCGACCAGTTCTCCGGCTGCATCTCGCTGACCCAGATCGCGGTGAACAACAAGGCCACGGTGTGAGCGAAGGACCGGTGCCAAGGTCTCGATGATCGAAGGGACGAGGAACATGATGAGGAACGGGTCTTGGTCGATGCGCCGGGCGCTGGTCGTCGTGGCGGTGTTCGGGATGCTCGCCGTCTCGTGCTCCAAGCAGGCCAGTGCCCGGACCGCCGGTACCCTGACCCTCCGGGAGGGACCGGGGACGGGGACACCTTCGCCCCCTCGACGGTCACGGTGAACCGGGGTCAGCTGATCACCGTAGACAACGTGGGTCAGGTCCCGCACACCTTCACTGTCACGGGGCACGGGATCGACGTCGAGACCCAGTCGGGCAAGACGTCCCAGATCACGATCGACCTGCCTCCGGGGACCTACCCGTTCATCTGCCGGTTCCATGTCTCGCTCGGCATGAAGGGAACGCTGGTCGTGACGTAGGAGGCCCGCGCGGAATCAGCTCGAACGGCCGGGGCGCTGACCGCGCCTCGGCCGCCGGTACGATGTCCCTGTGAGCGTCACGGACCAGACCGCAACCGACGAGAGTCCCGTCGTCAAGCAGGTCCTGGCGAAGGTCGAGGGCACGGTCGAGCCGGAGCGGATCGAGGCGGTTCGGGAGTTCGCCCGCCGGTACACGCGCCGCCTGTCCACCGAGGACCTCGCCGGAGTCGGCGCCGACGAGCTCCTCGGGCACGTGTTGGGGGCGTTCCGGCTGGCCGACGCACGAGGATCCCAGGAGGTCGCCGTCCGGGCCTTCAACCCGACGCTCGGCCAGGATGGCTACCAGACGCTCGGTTCGGTCGTGGAGACCAACACCGAGGACTCGCCCTTCCTGTTCGACTCGGTGAACGAGGAGCTTCGGGCCCGAGGGCTGTCGGTCCGCCGCGTCATCCACCCAGTCATGGGGGTCAAGCGCGATGTCGCCGGCCGGATCGAGCGGATCGTGCACGTGCGTGAGTCCCGCACTCCCGAGTCGGTGATGCACTGGGAGGTGGACCATCGCCTGGAGCGCCGGGAGCTGGTCGAGCTCGAGGATGCGGTTCGCGGCGTCCTGGGCGATGTGCGACTGGCGGTCCGGGATTTTCGGACGATGCAGGACCGCCTGGGACGGATGGTGGACACCGCGAAGGCGGCATCGGTGCTGTACAGCGAGGAGGAGGTCTCTGAGACCGTCGCGTTCCTGGAGTGGCTGCTCCAGGACAACTTCGTGTTCCTCGGATACCGCGAGTACGAGTTGATCGAGACGCCCGAAGGTCGTGCGCTGCATGCTGTTGCGGAGTCGGGCCTGGGGATCCTGTCAAAGCCCAGATGGTCCTCGTACGACACTCCGGTGCCCTTGTCACGGATCGAGCCCAATCTTCGCGGCAGGATCGAGGGCGGCGACCTGCTCATCTACTCGAAGACCAACCGGCCCTCGACCGTGCACCGCAGGGCCAGGATGGACTACATCGGCGTCCGACGGGTTTCCCCGGACGGCCGGATCGTCGGGGAGCTGCGGATGGTCGGCCTGTTCACATCGAAGGCGTACATGGAGCCGGCCGCCAGGACCCCGGTCCTGCACCGGAAGCTGAACCAGATCCTGGAAGCCGAGGATCTCATCGAAGGCTCGCACGACTACAAGACCGTGGTCACGATCTTCGACAGCTTCCCCAAGGACGAGCTGTTCGCGGCATCGTCCGAGGAGCTCCGGATGTCCGTCATCGGGCTTCTGCATCTCCAGGAGCAGCGCCAGGTCCGGCTGTTCATCCGGCGGGATCTGTACGGACGGAGCGTGTGGATCCTCGTGGCCCTGCCTCGGGATCGGTTCAACCCCGAGCTCCGCAAGCAGCTCCAGGAGCTGTTCGTCCGGCGGTTCAAGGGCTCGAGCGTGGACTACCACCTCTCGCTCGGCGAGAGCCAGCTGGCCGGGATCCACTTCACGGTCCACGTCAGCTTCGGCCAAGTACCGGACGTCTCGTTCGCCGAGCTCGAGCAAGATGTCGTCCGGCTCGCGCAGACGTGGGACGACCGACTCCGCGAGCACATGATCGAGCTCCACGGGCCGCAGCGAGGCCCCGAGCTGTTCGATCGATGGGTCCCTCGGTTCCCCGACTACTACAAGTCATCCACCGACGTGGATATCGCCGCATTCGACGTCGAGCGGTTCGAGGAGCTCGAGGCGGGCGGCGAGGCGTTCGTGGTGGGGCTGGTGAACGAGACGAGCGAGAGCGAGACGCTGACCCGCGTTCGCCTCTACAAGGAGGGGGGCAAGATCCAGCTGTCCGACTTCGTCCCGACGCTGGAGGCCCTCGGATTGCGCGTGGTCGAGGAGGTCCCCACCCATCTCGTGGGCGATGCCGACGAGCGGTTCCTCCACGACTTCGGGATCCTGGGCTCGGACGGCCGCCCACTCGACGTGGCCGAGTCGGGAGCCCGGATCGGCGCGGCCATCTCGGCGGTGTGGCGGGGCGAGGCGGAATCGGACTCGCTGAACCGGTTGGTCGTGACCGGAGGGCTGTCCTGGCGGGAGGTCGAGATCCTACGGGCCTACCGCAAGTACCACCATCGCGTGAATGCCGGCTTCACCGCTGAATACAAGAACGACGCGTTCGCGGCGCATCCCCACATCGGGGCCAAGCTGTCCCGGCTGTTCCAGCTGAAGTTCGATCCGGCCCGGCCCCAGGATCTGCAGGCGGTGGAGGCGCTCCGGGTCGAGATCCTGGCGGATCTCGACGCGGTCCGGTCGCTCGAACAGGACCGGATCCTCCGCAACCATTTGGGGCTGGTGGACGCGACCGTACGGACGAACGTCTACCGGCCCGCCGCCGAGTCGATCGCCTTCAAGTTCCGCTCGGCCATGGTGCCGGAGATCCCCAAGCCGACGCCCCTGTTCGAGATCTGGGTGTACTCGACCGAGGTGGAGGCGGTCCACCTCCGCGGTGGCCGCGTCGCTCGCGGCGGCATCCGGTGGTCCGACAGGCGCCAGGAGCTTCGGACCGAGGTCCTGGGCCTGATGAAGGCCCAGATGGTGAAGAACGCCGTCATCGTGCCCACGGGGTCCAAAGGCGGGTTCGTCCTGAAGCGCGTGCCCCAGGATCCCGAGGCCCTCGGACAGGAGGTCCGCCGGCAATACATCCGGTTCATGCGGGGCCTCCTGGACCTCACCGACAACCTGGTGGACGGCAAGGTCGTGCACCCCACCGACGTCGTGGTTCACGACGAGGATGACCCGTACCTGGTCGTGGCGGCGGACAAGGGAACCGCGGCCCTGTCGGACACAGCGAACGAGGTGGCGGCCCAGTATGGATTCTGGCTCGGCGACGCGTTCGCCTCCGGCGGATCGGCCGGCTACGACCACAAGAAGCTGGGGATCACCGCCCACGGCGCCTGGGAATCGGTCAAGCGCCACTTCCGTGAGATGGGGACCGACCCGGAGACCCAGCCGATCACCGTGGTTGGCATCGGCGACATGTCGGGCGACGTGTTCGGCAACGGGATGCTGCTCTCGAACCAGCTCTGCCTGGTGGCGGCGTTCGACCACCGAAACGTCTTCATCGACCCCAATCCGAACCCCGCTGCCGGGTACACAGAACGAAAGCGCCTGTTCGAGCTCCCCGGTTCATCGTGGGACGACTACGACCGATCGAAGATCTCGGACGGGGGTGGGGCGTGGCCCAGGAGGGAGAAGCGCATCCCCCTCTCGCCCGAGGCCAGGGGGGCGCTCGGCGTCGACGGCGAGGCGCTGACCCCCGACGAGGTGATCAAGGCCATCCTCCGGGCGCCGGTGGACCTGCTGTGGAACGGCGGGATCGGCACGTACGTGAAGGCCTCCACCGAAACCCACGCGGACGTCGGCGACCGGGTGAACGACAACGTGCGAGTCGAGGGGAAGGACCTGCGGTGCCGCGTGGTGGCCGAGGGCGGCAACCTCGGATTCACCCAACGAGGCCGGATCGAGTACGCGTTCGCCGGCGGCCGTATCAACACCGACTTCATCGACAACTCGGCGGGCGTGGATTGCTCCGATCACGAGGTGAACCTGAAGATCCTCCTCGACCTGGCGATGCACCGAGGTGAGCTCTCGCTCGAGGATCGGAACCAGCTGCTGCACCAGGTCGAGCAGGACGTCGTGCGGCACGTGCTGTACGACAATTTCCTCCAGGCCCAGATCCTGTCCCAGGAGGTGGACCAGTCCGTCTCCAGGACCGAGGCGTTCGAGGATCTCATGCGGGCGCTGGAGGGCGAAGGGGTCCTGGACCGCGAGCTCGAGGCCCTCCCGGTCACGGAGGAGCTCGGAGAGCGCCGGCGGACCGGCCGGGGCTTGGCCCGCCCAGAGCTCGCCGTGCTCCTGGCCTACGCGAAGAAGAGCCTCGCCGGAGCGCTGCTCGAATCGAGCCTCCCGAACTCGCGGTACCTCGAGCAGGACCTCCGGGGCTACTTCCCATCGGTGGTTGTGGAACGGTTCAACCAGCTGCTCCCGGAACACCCTCTGCGCCGGGAGCTCATCGCCACGATCGTGGCGAACGACGTGGTGAACTCGCAGGGGATCACGTTCGTCACCCGGCTCTCGAATGAGACCGGAGCGGAGGCCGCGGACGTTGTTCGGGCGTACCGGGTGGCCCGCGAGGTGACCGGCGCCGTCGAGCGTTGGGAGGCCATCGAGGCCCTCGTTGGGCGGGTCGAGCCATCGATCCTCGGCGACCTCCTCGGTGGGGTGGACCGGCTCGTCGAGCGGACCTCGCGGTGGTACCTGGCGAACATGCCGGACCGTCTTGGCCGGGCCATCGAGGCCCATCGCGAGCCGTTCCGTCAGTTGTCGGAGGCCTTGCCGGACGTCGTCACGGAAGCATGGCGCCACGAGCGCGAACGATACGCGTGGCGGCTCGTCGACCAAGGGGTGCCGGAGGAGACGGCCAGGCGGCACGCCTTCCAACCGGGCCTGGTGCACGGCCCGAACATCATCGTGGTGGCCGAGCGAACGGGCAGGCCGGTTCCCCAGGTGGCCAGGGCTTTCTTCGCGGTTGGCGAGTCGCTGTTCATCGACTGGCTTGAGGGAAGGCTGGCCGAGCTCCCCGCCCCCAGCAAGTGGCACCGCTGGGCGATCCAGGCCGTCCAGGACGATCTGCTGCTGGTGCGGCGCCTGGTAGCAGAGAAGGTCCTGGAGGAGGCGGGGGACCGCCCGGTGGACGAGGGAGTGGCCGCGTTCCTCCACAGCCGGTCGGAGGCGTTCGACCGCCTGTCCAGGTTCATGCGGGGCATGGCCCTGGAGGACGCGAACGACCTGGCGGCCATGACCGTGGCCCTTCGCCAGGTCCGTGCCCTGGCCTCCTGAGTGCCGGGCGCGGACGCAGGTGCTTGAACCGTCCGCGAGGCTTGCTAGCCTCCGGGCGTGAGCGTCCCGCCCCCCGAGGCCGCCCAGGAGCTCGAACCGCGCCTTCGCCAGGTGCTGGACTTCGAGCGCGAATGGTGGAAGCACCCCGGCGGCAAGGAGCGACAGATCCGGGAGCGGTTCGGTCTCTCCCTGGCCCGCTATCACCATCTCCTCAACCGAGCGATCGACCGGCCCGAGGCCCTGGCCTACGACCCGATGCTCGTGCGGAGGCTCCGCCGCTTGCGGGAGAGCCGGCGGCGTAAGCGTTTTGCCCGCCAGCTCGGCTTCGAGCACTAGGCCCGCCCGGGACGGGCCCGAGAGGAACGGGATAGGATGTCCGGCAGGCACGAACCCCCAAGCGACAGGAGCTTCTACTTCTCCTTGGCCACCAGCACGATTCGGTTCGCCCTCATCGTCGCCCTCGTGGTGGGAGGGGTGGTGTTGATCGACCAGGCCTTCCCCCAGGGTGGGACGGCGGCGCCACCTGCAAGCGGCGCGAGCTCCTCCCCCTCGCCCAGCGCCAGCCCCTCGTCCTCACCGTCGGGGAAGCCCAGCCCCCAGGTCGTGGGGGTGCGCGTCGGCGTGTTCAACGGAGCCGGCGTCACGGGGCTCGCCGCGGCCACGGCGTCACAGCTCGAGAAGAAGTACGGCTACGTCCCCGCACAGGTCGCCGACGCGCCGTCCCCGGTCGCCGTGACCACGGTCTACTACCGGGTCGCCGGCGACCGGATCGAGGCCGAATCCCTGGCGACGAACTTCTTCCCGGATCTCGACGTGAAGATCTCGCGCCTGCCGGCCACCGCGACGAACGTGGAGAAGAAGGTCCAGGTCGCCATCTACCTCGGCACCGATTACGCCAGCGCCCAGGGCGGGTAGCCTCCACCGCCTCCGAGGCATGGCCGAGGAGGCGGGTATCCTCCTCGACTTCGACGGATCGCTATCAGCCATCGTGGCCAGGCCGGAGGATGCCCGACCGGTCGAAGGAGCGCGGGAGGTTCTGGCGGCGCTGGCCGTCCGGTATCGGGTGGTGGCCGTGATCTCCGGCCGCCGCTCGGAGGAGGTGGCGGCGCTCCTGGACGTGCCGGGGGTCCGGTACTTCGGCCTGTACGGGCTGGAAGAGGCCGCGCCGGAGCTCGTGGCCGTGGTGGCGCCCAGGGTTGAAGCCGCCGCCGCAGCCGTCCCCGAAGCCTGGGTGGAGGACAAGGGGGCGTCCATCGCGGTGCATTACCGCCAGGCTCCCGACCCGGCCGGGGCCAGGGCCCAGCTGATCGCCGCACTCGGAGAGGTGGCGTCATCCGCGGGCCTGGAACTCGTCGAGGGCAAGATGGTCGTCGAGCTCGTCCCCGCGGGTCGGCCTCGAAAGGGAGGGGCGGTGGAGCGCATCGTCGGCGAGAACGAGCTGTCGGCCGCCCTGTTCGCCGGCGACGACGTGGCCGACGTCGAGGCCTTCCACGTGTTGGACTCACTCGCCGAGCAGGGCCTGCTCGCCGTCAAGGTGGCCGTCAGGGGGGAGGACACGCCACGGGAGCTCCTGGACGGGGCCGCCGTCGTGGTCGACGGGCCAACGGGGCTGGTGGAGCTGCTTCGTCAGCTGACGTGAACGACGACCCGGCGTCGACGGACGCGTTCCAGGTCGTCGAGCTGCGCGCCCACCCATCGCTGCGGCGGATTGGAGAGCACCAACCTGGACAGGCCCCGAGCCCGACGGGCCCGCTCGTCCGCCGGCATGTCCAACGCGGTGGCGATCCCATCGGCCATCTCGCCAAGGTCGAACGGGTTCACCGGCAGCGCGTACCGTCCCAGGCGCCAGTATGCGCCGGCGTTCCTCGACAGCACGAGAACCCCGTGGCGCCGATTCAGCACCGGACCCTCCATAGCGACGAGGTTCATGCCATCGTAGATCGGGTTGACCAGGAGGACGTCGTACAG
>Ga0184612_10001199_pt1 | contig 12502 bp, 8 predicted proteins | sample PLM3_60_coex_FD_133163 | JGI IMG/M metagenome (GOLD analysis project Ga0184612, IMG submission 133163) | Groundwater sediment microbial communities from an aquifer in East River, Colorado, USA - PLM3_60_coex | ecosystem: Environmental > Terrestrial > Soil > Riparian zone | place: USA: East...
ATCGGCCTGCTCTTCGACGAGTTGGAGAGACGGGGCGTGCTCGACAACACGCTGGTCATCATCACGTCCGATCACGGCGAAGAATTTGGCGAGCACGGCGTCCTCAGGCACGGGAACAGTCTCTACTGGCCGGTCCTGCACGTGCCTTTGCTGATCTGGTTTCCCTCGCGGGTGTCCGCAGGGTGGATCGTCCCTGAGCCGGTCACCCTTCGCGATCTGCCCGCCACGGTGCTGGATCTGATTCGGCTCGAGGGCGGGGCTCCCTTTCCCGGCAATTCGCTCGCGCGATATTGGGATGGCGCACGGGACTCCGGGAGCGGGGTGGCAAGCGCGGTGCTCTCCGAGGTCAGCCCCCCTCCCCGTCCGCGAAAGCGGCATCCGATCGCCAAAGGACCGATGAAATCGCTCGTTGCTGACGGACAGCACTACATCAGGGAGGGCGATGGCCGCGAGGAGCTGTACGACTTTGAGACCGACGCGTGGGAACAGCGGGACGTCGCCGACTCGGAAGAGGGTCGCCGGGCGCTTAAGCGGTTCAGGACCTCTCTCCAAACGATCCTCGCGCGCGGCCAGTAAGGACTTGACAGAGAAGCCGTTCTCCACTACTGGGGCGGGCGGTCACTGCGTTCGACGTGACGAAGATCGTTCGGGCGCGGGAGATGGATGCGGCCCTGAATCGCGGATGCTCGAGTATTTTAAGGGCTGCCGCGCCTGGCTGTTGGAGGCTAATGCGGAGCCGCCGCAACTCACGCCAAATGTCGAGGAATCGCGCCTGTGAGTGGCAGGGCGCCCAAGAGCAGTACTCCACCCTGCGACGGCTCCTTGTTGACCGGGACGATGCCTCGGGGTATAATCCGCCAACCTGTGATTGCGCAAGTGACACCAGGGTAGCGTCCTGAGGTAATCTCAATATGGAGAGAAAGAACGTTCTATTTCTGCTCATAGATTGTCTCCGAGCCGATGCCTGTCATGGTACAAGTCGACAGGTCTGTACGCCCGTTCTCGATGCCTTATGCCATCGTGGGACAGTCTTCACTCAGGCGATATCTGTAGCGGGTAGCACCCCTGTCTGCATGGCCAGTCTCTTCACCGGCATGTACCCGTTCGTTCATGGAATCAGACCTCTTAGCATCAACCGATTCTACCTCAGTACTACGAAGTTGAACCCCGACTGTCGGACGCTCGTCGAGATCTTGCGAGACTCGGGATATGACACCTACGCTACGGTGACCGGACCGATGCTTGACGTCACCGACCTGCATCGGGGCTTCCAGCGGTACCAGTATCGCGAAAAGGACGATATATACCTTCACCAAGGGTTTGGCAAAGGGCTCACAAAGCTTCTCTCGGATCTCAACAGCGAGAAGGCGCCTTGGTTCCTATTTGTTCACCTGTGGGAGCTCCATGCGCCGAGGCAGGTATCGCCGGAGTTCAACTCAGCCCGGTACGGGAGCAATCGCTATGAGCGGGCCGTTTCCAGCCTCGACCTCCAACTGGGGGAGATACTCAAGGAGGTGGACTTCGGGAGCACCCTGGTCGTCATCCACGGCGATCACGGTGAGGGGACGCGGTCGCCCTTCGAGTTCTTGCTTCACCCGATGCTTCACGACCGGATCGGCATTAAGCTGATGAGACTCTTCTACAATGTGTTCTTCAAATGGATCCATCAGTATCGCTCCCTCCAGGGCGCCCATGGTCTTAATCTGTTCGATGATATCGTGCGGGTCCCCTTGATCTTGATCGGCCCCGGGATCCCGGAAGGCCGCATCATCGGGAAACAGGTCAGCCAGGTTGACATCATGCCCACGCTCCTTGACCTCCTCGGTATGAAGGCAGATCACAGGTCTTCCATCCATGGGAGGAGCCTGTACCCGCTGATCACTGGGGAGCAATGGGAGGAGCGTCCGGTTTACATGGAGGCATACTCTGGCAAGAGCGTGTCCCATCGATATCTGCCGATGAAGTGGGTGGGCGCCAGATTCTCCGCTCCACCGGCGCTCGTCGGCATACGCACCTCGCAGTGGAAGTGCCTATGGGTTCCCGAGGATCCGAGGATCCGCCCGGAACTGTATGATCTGAAGGGGGATCCTTCCGAATTGAAGGATCTGTTCACGACTCGGCCGGAGGTGACTGCAGAGCTGCAGGCCCACCTGTCTCGAATTGGAGGCGACGGCTGGCCTGTCGAACCTCACGCCGGGATGACACCGGAAGAGCAGGCAAGGGTGGAGAAGAGGCTCAGGGAATTGGGGTACCTTTGATGTCACTGATGCTTGTGAAAGAAGTCAACCTGTAATAACTCCTCTGATTATTCTGAATGCTCAGGCGATCTATAATTACGTCATCACGCTCCGAGTCGGCGTGGACTGGTCATACGCTGTCACGGGGCTTTCTGTTTCTCACTGGCGCAAATCTAGTCATGGTCAGTTATCTCGTCCGGGTCTTTAAGCTATTGAGAGGCAACGTGTTCCTGGGAGCAAACCTTCGCTAACTATTCCACGCCCCGAGAATCTCCCCAAGAGGGTAACAGCAACCATTCAATCCTTCGGGGTCTGTGCAACGGTGGGCGTTGGTTTTCGCCACCTGTCGCGCCTTCGTCGAGATCGATCTATTGCCGGCCAGAATGCGACCCGGGGCTCTGTTTCGATACAGAAGGCTGGGGCCCGTGATTGTGATCTACGCACGTCCAGGATGAGGGTCGGTCAACAGAGCGTCGGACCACCCCAATGCTGAGCGCTGCGGCGCTGGCGGTCGTCATCATGCTGGCGCTCGCCTTCTACATGCCGCTCCGGAGCGCCCGATGGCTCCACGGGGCGGAGCGTCTGCTGGCCCGGCTCGGTCGGCGGCGCGTGCTGGCGATGGTCCTGGTCGGGGCCCTTGCGTTCGCCGGGAGCGCGATGGTGGCGCTCCTCGGGCGGGTCCCTGTCCCGGCGATTCACGACGAGTTTAGTTACCTCCTCGCAGCCGACACCTTCGCCTCAGGCCGGCTGGCCAATCCACCCCACCCCCTGTGGGTTCAATTCGAGAGCATGCATATCATCCACCAGCCGACCTACGCCTCAAAGTACCCCCCGGGGCAGGGGCTGGCGCTGGCGGCGGGCCAGGCGCTGGGGGGGCACCCGATCGTAGGGGTGTGGCTTAGCATGGGGCTCCTGGCCGCCGCGCTGACCTGGATGCTGCAGGCGTGGCTCCCCCCAGCGTGGGCGCTGCTCGGAGGGCTGCTCGCGGTCGTTCGGCCCGGCATCTTCAGCTACTGGGCCCAGAGCTACTGGGGCGGGGCCGTTGCCGCGCTCGGTGGCGCGCTCCTCTTCGGGGCGCTGCGGCGGCTCGTGCGCCGGCCCCGGGTCCGCGAGGCCCTCCTGCTGGGCCTGGGTCTGGCGATCCTGGCGAACAGCCGGCCGTTCGAGGGGTTCCTCGCGAGCCTGCCGGCGGGAGCAGTGCTCCTCCGCTGGCTAGTCAGCAAGACAGGGCCCGCCAGGGGGATCGCAATCAGGCAGGTCGTGGGGCCCCTCATCGGGGTCCTTGCGCTCACCGCCGGCAGCATGGCGATCTACAACCTCCGGGTGACCGGCCACCCGCTCCGGCTACCGTACCAGGTCCATCAGGCGGCGTACGCCATCACGCCGGGCTTCCTCTGGCAGCGCCTGAAGCCCGTTCCCAGGTATAGTCATAGGGCCATCCGGGATCACCATGCGCGAGCAGAACTCAGTTTCTTGCATCAGCGCTCATTGACTGGATGGGCCAGGAAGAGGGTGGAAGAATTTAGAGGTCTATGGCGCTTCTACCTCGGGCCCGCGCTCACGGTGGCGCTGGTGATGCTGCCGTGGGCGCTCAAGGACCGCTGGATGCGCCTGGCGGGGCTCACGTGTGGCCTGGTGGTGTTGGGGCTGCTCGTCGAGACCTGGACGTGGCCGCACTATGCGGCGCCGATCACGGGCCCGCTCCTCGCGCTCGCGTTGCAGGCGATGAGGCGCCTCCGCCTGTGGCGATGGCGCGGCAAGCCTGCAGGGCGCTCCATGGTGTGGGCCATCTTGCTGCTCTGTGTGGCGCTGGCGCCGCAGGCGCGGTCCGAGCCACAGTATTGGAGCCTGGAGCGGGCTGGATTCCTCGCGTGGCTGGAAGAGGCTGGTGAACGCCATCTGGTCGTCGTCCGGTACTGGCCCGGACATGATCCGGACGCCGAGTGGGTGTACAACGCGGCGGACATCGATGGCGCAAAGGTCGTCTGGGCCCGGGAGATGGACGCGGCCCGGAATCGCGAGCTGCTGGACTATTTCAAGGATCGGCGCGCCTGGCTGCTGGAGGCAGACGCGGCGCCGCCAAGCTTGACGCCGTATCTCATAGAGTCGGCCCCGTGAGGCTATGCCGTATTACCATCTTGCCAGTGTTCGTCGTCAGGGTTAGAATCTCTGCCAGGGTGTCCGGCCAAACGGGAGGGGGTGGGGGTCATGACATCTGACGAGTCCTCTCCGCTGGAATTATCCGTGGTGATGCCCTGCTTGAACGAGGCCGAGACGCTGGGGACCTGCATCGAGAAGGCCCAGCGGGCCTTACGCGAACTCAACATCGCGGGGGAGATTATCGTGGCGGACAACGGCAGCACGGATGGGTCTCCGGCGATCGCCGCTCGCATGGGAGCCCGCGTCGTCCACGTGGAGGCACGAGGATACGGCAACGCCTTGATGGGGGGCATTGCCGCCTCCCGAGGCACGTACATCATCATCGGCGACGCCGATGACAGCTATGACTTCACGAGCCTGGCGCCATTCGTTGAGAAGTTACGAGAGGGCTATGACTTGGTGATGGGGAATCGCTTTCAAGGCGGCATCATGCCTGGGGCTATGCCTCCGCTGAACAGGTATCTGGGCAACCCTGCCCTGACGGGAATCGGGCGCCTGCTGTTCCGAAGTCCGTGCAGCGATTTTCACTGTGGGCTTCGGGGTCTCAGCAGGGCCGCGGCCACGGCACTGGACCTGCGGACGACAGGGATGGAATTCGCCAGCGAAATGGTCGTCAAGGCGACCCTGCGCAAGATGCGGATCACCGAGGTGCCGACCCCCCTGTCCCCAGATGGGCGTCTCCGCCCGCCCCATCTGCGTCGATGGTCGGATGGCTGGCGACACGTGAGATTCATGCTGCTCTACAGCCCCCGGTGGCTGTTCCTGTATCCCGGTATGGCCCTTATGCTTCTGGGGCTGATCGCTGGACTCTGGCTCTTGCCCGGTAAGCGAGTGATTGGGGGTGTGGGCCTCGACGTGCATACCCTATCGTATGCCGCCATGGCGATCGTGATCGGGTTTCAGGCCATTGCGTTCGCCGTTTGCACCAAGGTCTTCGCGATCAGCGAGGGCCTGCTCCCTGAGGATCCCCGGCTGACCAGGCTGTTCCGCTACATCACGCTGGAGTCGGGTCTCGTGGTCGGAGCGGCACTCCTGTTCGTCGGGCTGGCTGGCTCCCTCTATGCAGTCGGCGCCTGGGGCGCGCGTTCTTTTGGCGGGCTGGACCCCAAGACGACGCTGAGAATCGTCATTCCGGCGGTTACGGCGTTGACGCTGGGCTGCCAGATTATCCTCTCGAGCTTCTTTCTGAGCGTGTTGGGATTGAAACGGAGATGACGAGGGTCATCCCATGATGGTCCATGATGTCGAGCGCGATGGTCGCCCAAAACGGGTCGGCGTCTTCGTCATCGCCTACAACGCGGAAAGCCATATCGAAGAGACGCTGAGTCGCATCCCTGAAGATATGTGGGAGTCGATAACGGCAGTGTATGTCATCGACGATTGCAGCACAGACGAGACGGTTGAGAAGGCGCTGTCATTTCAAGGACATCAGGGCAAGTTGGTGGTGTTAAGAAATCGCGTGAATAGGATGTACGGAGGCAATCAAAAGCTGGGGTATCAATATGCCATCGACAGAGGCCTGGATGTCGTCGTTATGCTGCACGCGGATGGACAATACGCCCCCGAGTATCTGGAACGGATCTTGGCTCCAATTGTGCGGGGTGACGCGGACGTCGTCATCGGGTCACGGATGCTGGAAAGAAGGGATGCGCTGAAAGGGGGCATGCCCCGGTACAAGTTTTTGGGCAATATCATTTTGACGAGGATTCAAAACGCATTAAGCGGGATGAACCTGTCGGAATTTCATTCCGGGTACAGGGCCTATAACACACGTTTCCTGAGAGACATCCCATTTTGGGAAAACACCGATAGCTGGCATTTTGACACAGAGATCCTTCTTCAGGCGAGGCAGTCTGGGTGCAAGATTCAAGAGGTTCCCATCCCGACCTACTATGGGAACGAAATCTGTCGAGTCAATGGCCTTCTGTATGCGGCGAACTGCATCATGACCTCCTTAACCTACTACCTGTTCCGCAAGGAGCTCTTCTATTGTCGTGCCTTTGATATCACTCAAGAGGGGCCAAGGTATCTTGAAAAATTCGACGATCCATTTTCCAGCCACTCGAAGATTCTTCACAAACTCCGGCTGGAGGGGCTCAACGGGAAAAAGGTCTTGGAACTCGGTGTGGGTGACGCATCGCTGGTAAGGAAGATGTCAGAGATGGGCGCGATCGTGGACGCGATTGAAATGGACCCCATAGCTGCTGAGTTGGCCAGGCCATATTGCCGGGCGGTCTATCAAGAGGACCTTGACAACGCGGAAAGTATCGACCTGAAGGATCAGTACGATGTCATCGTCATGGCCGACGTGTTGGAGCACTTGAGGAATCCGGGACTCGTCCTTTCCAGGGCCAAGGCGTACTTGAAGACAGGTGGGATGCTGACTGTCTCGATTCCCAACGTCGCGAATATCTATGTGAGACTTAACCTCTTGCTCGGTCGCTTCCCGTACCACACGAAGGGACTACTCGATATGACCCATTTGCGCTTTTTTACCTTGAGAAGCGCAGAGCAACTTCTTGTCAAAACCGGGTGGGTCATCGTCGAGAAAGATGTCACATCCATTCCGATCGGCATTATCTTTCCGTTCCTGTTACGGCGGCCTTTGAGCTGCCTTCTGAACGTTCTCCATGGTGCGACGAAGCTTTGGAAGGGGCTTTTTGCCTACCAAGGTCTTTTCTGCTGCGTAAACCCGAATAAGTCGACCCTGCTATAGCAAGGGAGCTTCATCGTTAGGGTGTGATCTCCTCAAAAATGAGCTGCAGCTGGAGGTCAGTAATGTTCGCAACCTCCCAGGATGTGCGGCACTCCCTACGGGCAAGATGGAGCAGCTTGCTTCCGCCGCTGAAGACCGTCATCGCGCTTCTTCATGGCCTGCATTAGCCAGCAACTCCCAATCGATCAGCAGTTCATACGATGCTCCCCCCTCGACTCGAACGGAGTCATGACGTGCGTTTCGTCCGCCCGAGTCAGGGGTGTCTCTGGTTAGGGACCAGGCAGGTGAAAAGAGGCAACGCCACTCTTGCAGGTGTGCTGTTCCTAGTGTTTCTGTCCACTGGTTTCATCGGCGTTGTAAACCATGAGATGTGGCGGGACGAACTCGAGGCATGGGTTACTGCGAGAGAGAGCTCGTCCATCGCCAACCTATTCGAGAACCTGAGGTACGCGGGCCATCCGGGACTCTGGTATCTCTTCCTGTATTTACTGACCCGGTTCACGCGCAATCCGGTGGCCATGCAACTCTTGCATTTGGCATTTGCAGGCACAGTGGTCTATCTCTTCGGAAGATTCTCCCCTTTTACAAAGGGCCAGAAAATCGTTTTCTCCTTCGGTTACTTTCCCTTTTACGAATACGCTCTGATCAGTCGAGACTATGTGCTGGGAGTTCTCCTCCTTTTTACGTTCTGTGCGTTGTTTCGAACACGCACCAAGAGTTACCTTCTGCTCTCAACAATTCTCTTCCTGCTGGCGAATACCACTGTCTATGGGACAATTATCGCCATTTCTCTCGGGCTAACATTGCTTTTTGAATGCGTAGTAGATACGGGAATGCGGAGGTCCATGTCGGCGAGGAGGTGGGATGTATTCTTCAGCCTATTGGTATTTGTTCTCGGACTCGTGAGCGCGATCTTCCAGTTGATGCAACCTCCTGACAGCGGTTTTCACGTAACATGGGACGCGGGGCTGAGAGTAGGTTGGGTTGTGGCGACCCTCACAGCCGTCTGGAAAAGCTACATACCGATGCCGAACCTGTTCAACTATCAATTCTGGAATACGAACCTACTCATGGATGGTCCCATGCAGGTGCCGGCGGTCGTATGTGCGGCCCTATCCCTCGTGTTGTTAGCTTTCTCGCTGACATTGCTCGCCAGGAAACCGGTCGCGCTGTTTCTGTACCTTTCCGGGACGTTCGGGATTCTCCTGTTTAGTCACGTATTCCCGTACATCAGGTTTTGGGGCAGCTTGAGGCATCATGGGCATCTCTTCATGGTATTTGTCGCGTCCTTGTGGATTGCAGGACATTACGGCGAGTCGGAATTGACCAGCCGACGGCTAAAAGGTCTTACAAGGCTGGCCAGTTGCTACGGCAGTAGGTGTATTACGGCCTTGCTCGCTGTTCATCTGGCGGCGGGGATCGTTGCTCTTGGCTTCGATGTATTGCATCCCTTTTCCGCAAGTAAAGAGGCTGCGAAGTTTATCCAGACTCAGCAGATGGCCGACATGCTCATTGTTGGGACTGAGGACCATATCGTCTCTCCTTTGGCCGCTCTCCTGGACAGGAGGATCTACTACTTGGAAAGCGATGGAATTGGCACGTTCATCGTCCAGGACAACAAGCGGAAGAAGGTGAGCCCTTATCAGATTCTGGGGAAAGTCAACCAACTTATCACCCAAAGGGAAATGGACATCCTGTTGGTGGTGAGCTATAACTTGGCGCCACTCTTTGCGACGAGTAGGGGCGCGTCCCCGGATCGGGATCTCAATCTTAGTATTTCGGGACTATCGGCACACACAAGAACCATCGTTCCCGACGAACAATACTTTCTCTATGTCGTTCAGCGTAAGAATGACGAAGGGTTGAAAAGGGAGTGACCTTCTTCTTCCCGGTGTTGGCGAGGGGCTGCGGGCGCCGAGAGTCAGCCGGGAAGACCAGCGCGCGTGATAGGTGACCGCTCACGATACAGGTTGCTCGCTGCGTTCTGCTTGACAGTCGCGCATCTCTCAGCAGATGAGATGGTTTCCCAAATGAACAAGGCATCCAGAGATATAATGAACGAACCCTCTCTATCTAAGTTGGGTCATGCTGCGGGAGAGCCGGGGATACGGTGGATCTCACCGTCATGCTCCTATTCGCCGACTCTCCTCCCGATTGTTTTCCTTTTCGGGGCGTTCCTGTATTGTTTCTCGTTTGTTCGCTCAAGCCCGCTGAATCCCTTCGACGAGGGCTATGCGGTGTATGGGGCGGCAAGAATCCTCATGGGAGACGTGCCCTATCGAGACTTCTTTGTCGTCTATCCTCCTGGGCAGTTTTATCTATTGGCGGGAATCTTCAAGCTCTTCGGATCAGCAATACTGGTTGAACGAATCCTTGACATCTTCGTTCGCCTTTCGATTTCAGCGGCCATCTTTCTTATTTCAGCGCGACTGACCGCTATTCGCTTTGCTGTCGTGCCGTGGATGATCGCTACCGCTTGGCTGGGAGCTGCCGGTTTCCATGGCTACGCCGTTTTCCCGGCTCTTCTCTTCAGCCTCATCAGCATCTACTGCCTGTTGCTCTATAGCTCAAATCGACGGGCATTTCTTTTGCCCATCATTGGCATCAACGTTGGTCTTGCGACTCTCTTCAGGGTGGATGTTGGAATGTACACCTTTCTCGCGCAGGCTCCGTCACTAGCATTCCTCGCTTCCCAGCATTCGAAACAGGTCATTCGGCCCGGCGCGAGCCCGTTGATCCCTTCATTAAAGGCCGGAGCATATTTCGTTGCAGGAGTGCTGCTGCCGTTACTTCCGATGTTTTCTTACCTGATGGCACAGGCGTGACCACAAGCGGTCTGGTCTGCTGTCTTTATTATTCCAGCAACACGCCTCGACGAGGTTCGCCGCCTTCCTTTCCCGCCACTATTTCCGACCCTGACCAACCACGATGGTGCTTCTTATGCCGATACACTGTCGAGCTATCTCCAATTTCCGTTTCTTTTTTATTGCCCATTACTGATCTATGGATTGTCGGCTCTACTGGTGAGTGCCAGCTTCTTTCGGTGGAGTCCGGTGCCTCGGGACAGAGGATCATCGTTCTATCTGGGGGTTCCGCTTGATCTGCTCGGTCTCGGGCTGTTTGTGCTTGCTCAATCGAGGGCCGATCGTATTCATGTGCTTCCGACATTGGTCATTTCATTGATTCCATTGTCCCTTGTCCTATTTCACGCTCGAAAAACCGCTATGGGATACGCAGCAAAGGGGATTGCGTGGGTGATTATGCTGCTGCTGATCGTCGCCACTACGCACGATCTGTACCTACGAAGGGAAGGTCTCGTCACGGGGGCGTTGAAGGCGTGCTCGTCCCGACTCGAACGAGCTCGATGCATTCCCGTTCAACATGATCAGACGCAGGCTGTCGAGTTTGTCAGGGAGCATACACGTCCCGGCGAGCGAATATTCGTGGGAAATATCAGACATGATCGTGTGTTTGTCAATGACATCAGCTTCTACTTTCTGGCTGATCGGCACAGCGCGACGAAGTACTACGACTTGATACCGGGCCTCGCTACGACCGTCGAGATACAGCACGAGATCATTCAGGATTTGAAATCGCATGACGTCGTCTACGTGGTCTTATCGGATCAGTTTGAGAACAACCTTGAGCCGAACCAGAGCAGCCGAAGTAGCGGCGTGACGCTTCTCGACGACTTCATCCGGGCTCATTACAAGCCGGTCGAACAGTTCGGGCATTACACGATCCTGAAACGCGATGTCACGTAGCTCGCGCCCCTAGTGTAGTGCGTCTAACGCTTCTTTACAGATTCCGTTCACCCTGAGCCAGTCGAAGGGTCAATGTTTTCAATACGTTCCGCCTGTGGTTCGACAAGCTCACCACGAACGGTTTGTATAGGTACTTCTGACGCAGTACATTAGTTTGCGTGAATCGCTCTTTGCCCTCCGAGGGGGAGGGCGGTCTGAGGCTCGCGGATGAATGAGAAGGCGTATGAAGGATTGAGCAGGTGAGTGCACAGATTCAGAACGGTGCGGCACCGGGTGACTCGTTGCCGGGAGAGGCAGCAAGTGGACCGCCGGGTGCTCCACGGACGGGGCTCGATGCCTGGCTGCGGGCTCGGCTCGACCTGATCGCGCTCCTGGTCGTCGCGGTCGGGTTCGTACTCCGGCTCATGACCGCTGCCGCCGGCTTCCTGAACCCGGATGAGGCACTCCACTACCTGCTGGCGAATCAGCCCTCGGTCACCTCCGCGTATCGGGCGAGCCACTCGAGCGCGCATCCACCCTTTTTTCTCTTGCTGATATACTTTTGGCGCTATCTGGGAAACTCCGAGCTGACCCTTCGACTTCCGTTCGTGCTCATGGGCGCGGCGTTGCCCTGGGTCGCCTTCAAGTGGCTCAGGAACGTGTTCAGCCAGACAGCAGCCCTGATCGGGCTCCTTCTCCTAGCGCTTTCCCCGGCGATGATCTGGCTTTCAGCAGAGGTCCGGGGCTATGCCGCGCTGCTGCTTTTCATGGCGAGCGCGCTGTACTTCCTGGACAGAGCGTTTGATGGGAGATCAGCCAGCAAGATGGCGTTCTATGCCCTGTTTCTGTACGGCACAATTTCCACAGAATACTCGGGGCTATGGGTGGCGCTCACTCTTGGGATCTACGCGCTCATGCGCATCATTCGTGGTCAACTCCCAGCCAGCCTGGTCAAGTTGTGGGTTGCGAGCCAAGTCGGGGCGACAGCCTTGTTCGCCTTCCTCTACGTGACCCACATCTCAACATTGAAGGGCGGCGGCATGGAGCAGGAGGCGATCACCGGCTGGCTCCGCAACTCCTACTTCCAATCCGGCCGGGACAGTCTGCTGCTCTTCCCACTCACGCGTAGCGCCGCCGTCTTCGAGTATCTCTTCTCCCAGCGAGCGGCGGGAATCCCATTGCTTCTTGTCTTTCTCGGGGGCGTCGCCTTCTTGCTGGCCAAAGGAGCGCCGGGTGGGCTGCACCGGCCAAACCGACGCGAGGTTGGCATCCTGCTTCTGCTCCCATTTGTCTTTGGCTGCGGCGCAGCCATCCTCGGCATCTATCCCTATGGCGGCACACGACACAGCGCGTACCTCACCCTGTTCGCTATCGCAGGGGTCAGCGTCCTGCTCGGAGAGCTGGCCGGCAGGAGGGTCTGGCCTGTCTTGTTGGTTGCGGCCATTGTTATACCAGTCTGGCACCTGACGGCCACTCCGCCCCCGCAGTTCATCGACCCGCACAACCAGAGCCAAGCGTTGATGAGCAAGGCGGTCAAGTATATTCGCCGATCGATTCCGCCGGGCGCACTTCTCCTGGTGGACCATCAGACCAGTCAGATGCTCGGCTACTACCTTGGCAAGGATCAGGTGATCCCATTCAATGAG
>Ga0184612_10001200_pt1 | contig 12501 bp, 12 predicted proteins | sample PLM3_60_coex_FD_133163 | JGI IMG/M metagenome (GOLD analysis project Ga0184612, IMG submission 133163) | Groundwater sediment microbial communities from an aquifer in East River, Colorado, USA - PLM3_60_coex | ecosystem: Environmental > Terrestrial > Soil > Riparian zone | place: USA: East...
AGCGCCACGTCCTGGGTCCAGGTGCCGACGCTGCTCAGGAAGGCGCCGATCCACAGCAGGCGAAAGTTGCGGTACGCGAAGCCGCTCAGGAAGCCCGGGAGAGCGATCTCAGACCCCCGACTTCACGTAGCGCTGCACGGCCTCCAGGGCGCGCTCCACTTCCGAGTGCGTGTTGTAGAAGTGCGGCGAGAAGCGCAGGCCGCCGCGGTCGGCGCCCGCCCGCGGCGCGCCCGCGATGCGGTCCTTCTCGTAAAGCGCGGCGGACAGCTTCGCGACGTCCAGGCTCCCCGGCTGGAACGAGACGACGGCCAGCGATCGCGCGGGATCGGGATGGGTCCAGAGCTTGACGCCGTCGATCCGGCGCAGCCCCGCGAGGAGCGCCTGGCCGAGGTCGCGGGCCCGCGCCTCGATGGCCGTCCTTCCCAGCCGCGTCTGGAACCGCAGCGCTTCCCCGAAGGCCATGATCGCGGGCTCGTCGCGCTGGCCGAAGCTCTCGAACGTCTTGGAGAGGCCGGTCGCGCCCGGATAGGCGCTCACGATGCTCGGCCAGAGCCGGGACTGGACGTTCTTGTTGACGTAGAGGACGCCCACCTCCTTCGGCCCGCAGGGCCACTTGTGCCCGCTACCGCTGTAGAAGTCGGGCTGCATGTCGGCGAGATCGACGTCGATGAGGCCCAGCGACTGCGCGCCGTCCACGAGCGTCAGCACGCCCCGCTCCCGGGCGCGTCGGCACAGCTCCTTTGCCGGCAGCAGGTCGCCCACCGTGCTGGTGAGATGCGTGAACCCCAGCACCTTCGTCCGATCCGTCATCTGGCGGGCGAAGGCCTCCACGTAGTACTCGTCGCCCGGATGCGGGTTCACCTGGTCGACGACCTTCACCGTGTAGCCGAACCGCCGAGCCTTGATCTTCCAGGCCTCGAGGTTGCTGGGATGGTTGTCCGAGAAGAGCAGCACCTCGTCGCCGGACTTGAGGTCCAGGCCGCTCGAGACCAGGTTGCTCGCCTCGCTCGTGTTGCGCGCGAGGATGATCTCCTCCGGGGTGACGCGCAGGAACTCGGCGAGCAGCCTGCGCGTGGCCTCCTTTCCCTCGCCCATCTTCACCCGGTTGGGAAACGAGGGATCCCGGTCCATGTCCCGCGTGGCGGCGACCAGCGCATCGACGACCACGGCCGGGGAAGGACAGAGGTTGGCCGCGTTCATCACCGCCAGTTCCGCGGGCATGAGGAACTGCCGGCGGACCGAGAGCCAGAAGCTCTCGCTGGCGTCGGCGGGCGCGGGCGCCACGGCCTGAGGCCGGGGGACGCCCTCACCCGCGCGGGCGAGGAGCGCCGCGGCGCCCGCCATGCCCAGCCGGCCGGCGAACTGCCGGCGGCTCAACCCTGACTCCTCGACTCTGGAGCTTTGCGCCATAGGTCCTCCCGTGAACGGACGTCCCGGCACCTCAGCGGGCGAGCGCTTCGAAGGGGGCCGGATCTTATCACCCTATACTTCGCGGGGAGCGACCGCGGATGACCGTCACTTGCCCCGGCTGCGACGCACCCGTCCCCGGAAGCCCCGAGGCGTGGACGCTACGCTGCCCGGCCTGCGGCCAGCGGTTGCGAAGCCGGCGCCTCGAGGAAGGCGGGCCGTTCCCGGTCTACGAGGTCGAGGTCCTCGGGCAGCCCGAGACCGCGCGGCGCCTCAAGTGGGATGAGCCTCCGTCTCCGCGCCGCCTGCGGGCCTGGCTCACCTGGTCCACGGTAGCCACCCTCGGGCTGGTGGTCGTCCTCTACGTCCTCGCCCGCTGGTGGCGCTAGCCACACAGGAGATCAGCGCTTGGCGGCGGGCTTCTTGGCCGCGGCGGCCCGGGCCTCCTTCAGGCGCATCTTGCGCCGCTTCTCCTTCCGCTTCCGCCGCCGGCGCAGCTCCTTCATCCGCTCGATCATTCATTACCCTCCCGCAAAGCCGCCTATTCTAGCCGGTTTGGGCTATCATCCCACCACCGCGCCGCCCACGAGGCGCGTCCCACGCTGAACGCTCATGGCCCTCCGCCTCAAGAGCCTCAAGACACGCACGGCCGTCGCGATCGCCTCCGTGGTCGTGGTGACCCTGGTGTTGAACGCCGTGTACCTGATCCTCAAGAAGAAGGCGGAGCTGCGGGGCGACATCGAGCGGGAGACCCAGACCTTCGCCGAGCTGACCAAGGCTCCCCTCTGCAACGGGTGGGACCGCTACCACCCGGGCGCCCCGGAAGAGGATTTCTCCAAGTTCCGACAGCTCGTCCGCAACGAGCTGCGCCTGAACACGGATGTGGAGCGCATCCTGATCGTCGACGTCAACGGCCGCGTGCTCTTCGACTCCGCGGAGCTGGACGAGCTGGACACGCGGCGGGGCGCTTCTCCGCCCAACCGATGGATCCTGGAGCCCGCCCGCCTCGCGGCGATCGGGGGGTTGGAGACGCGCGTGCTCCCGGCGCGCGATGCCGCGGGCGCCCCGGGGTTCGAGATCGTGGTTCCCTACTTCGAAGAGTGGGGCAAGCACAAGTTGTCGGTCCTCTACGAGGTCTCCTACAAGTCCGTCAAGCCCAAGATCGCCCAGGACGGCTTCACCACCGGCTTCCTCACCCTCCTGTCCATCCTGGCCTCGGCCTTCGTGGCGGCGGCTCTCGCTAGCCGCATCACGCGCCCGGTCCAGGAGCTGACGGAGGGAGCCAAGGACATCGCCAAGGGGCACTTCGACCGCCGGCTCGCCATCGACTCCCCCGAGGACGAGCTGCGGACCCTGGCCGAGGCCTTCAACCACATGGCGGGGCGGCTCAAGGAGAACGTCGAGAAGCTCGAAGAGTCCAACGTCAAGCTCGCCGCCGCCAACGACGAGATGAAGGAACTGGACCGGCTGAAGTCCGACCTCCTCGCCAACGTCAGCCACGAGCTGCGCACCCCGCTCACGGCGATCAAGGGCTACACCGACTACATCCTCGAGCGGAAGCTGGGCCCCGTCAGCGACAAGCAGGAGAAGGGGCTCGTCGTCGTCCAGCGCAACCTCGACCGCCTCTCCAAGTCCATCAACGCGCTGCTCGACTTCTCGCGCATGGACGTGGGACGGATCGCGCTCAACATCCAGCCGTTCCTCCTGGGACCGCTGGTGGACCAGATCCACACCTCGCTGCGGTCGGAGCTGGAGAAGAAGCGCCTGGCGTTCCGGGCCGACCTCGAGGCGGAGCTGCCCGCGATCATCGCCGACCGGGAGAAGGTCGCGGCCGTCCTCGAGAACCTGATCATCAACGCGATCAAGTTCACCCCCGACGGCGGCAGCATCGCGGTGTCCGCCGCCCGCCTGCCCGGGGCCGCGCGGCCCTCGGCCGAGATACGCGTCGCCGACACCGGGGTGGGGATCCCGCCCGACCAGATCGGCAAGGTGTTCAACCGGTTCCACCAGGTCGACGGTTCCAGCACGCGCCGCGTCGGCGGGGTCGGCCTCGGGCTCGCCATCGTCAAGAGCATCCTCGAGGCGCACGGCGCCAGCATCGAGGCGCACAGCCAGCCCGGCCACGGCACCGCGTTCCGCTTCGTGCTGCCCCTGCTCGAGAAGCAGGAGGCGCCGCCGCGGGATGAGCGTTCGCGCAGCGCCGCCGAGGGCGGAGTGGTCCTGGTGCTCGCCGAGGAGGCCGAGGCCCTGGGCCAGGTCCGCGGCGCGCTGGAAGCCGACGGGCTGGCGGTGCTGGGCGCGTCGACGGCCGCGGAGGCGGCGACGCTGGCCGCCGAGCGCCGGCCGGAGGCGATCCTGGTCGACGTGGGGCCGCCGGCTCCCGAGGGGTGGGCCCTGATCCGCCGGCTCTGCCAGCAGGGCGCGACCCGCGACGTCCCGGTCGTCGTCTATGCGGAGGCGGAGGAGGGCCTTCGCGTGTTCAGTCTCGGGCCGGCGGAATGCGTGGCCCCGCCCGCGGACGCGTCGGCCGTGGCCGCCTCGGTGCGGCGGCTGCTCCGCGGCATCGGCGGCCAGCCCACCGTCCTGTTGCTGGACGGGGAGCTGGAGACGGCGGGACGGATCCGCGATACGCTGAGAGGCGCCGGCTGCCACGTGGTGGCCGCGCGGGACGGCCGGCCGGCGCGGGAGTCCCTGTCCGCCCGCCCGCCCGACCTGGTGATCGTCCACGCGGGGGCGACGCTGGCGGGCCTGGAGGTGCTGGCCGAGCTGAACCGCGACAACCTTTCGCGGGCGCCGGTCCTGCTCATCGGCGGCCGCGAGGAAGCGCGCGGCCCGGCAAGGCGCGGCGCGCGGCGGCCGGGCCGGATCCTCGACCCGCGGCCGCTGCTGGCGGAGGTCCGACGGCACGTCTCACGGGAGAGCGCCGAGGCGCATCGAGCGAGCCTATGAGGAAGAAGATCCTGGTCGTGGATGACGAGGACGACATCCTGCACTTCCTGGAGCTGGTGCTGCGGGAGAAGGGCTACGACGTGGCCACCGCCACCGGCGGGCACGAGGCCCTGACCAAGGCACAGATCGAGCAGCCGAACCTGATCCTGCTCGACATCATGATGCCGCAGATGGACGGCTGGGAGGTCCTCAAGCTGCTCCGGGTCGACGAGGAGACGGCCGCGATCCCGGTGGCGATGCTGTCCGCGCGCACGGAGGCGAAGGACCGCGTGCAGGGGCTGCAGGAGGGCGCCATCGACTACATCTGCAAGCCCTTCTCCCTCCAGGACCTCCTCGTCAAGATCGAGACGATATTCGGCCAGGTCGAGGGACGCGGCAAGGCGGCCCGCGAGAGATGAAGGCTCCCAACCCGCAAGAGGCGGACTTCTTCCGCCTGCGGGCCGAGTGGCTCCGCTTCAAGAACCACGTCTTCGACTCCAACACCGAGCTGCCCACGCTGGCCGCGGTGATGGACGACGTGCGCCGGCTGATGGAGGAGCGGGGCAGCCTGGGCGTGATGTACTTCGACCTGGCCGCGGAGACGGGGGCGGAGGCCGCCCGCGGCTGGCAGGCCTACGACGAGCTGCTCCGGGCCTTCGCGCGTGCCCTCCTCGCCCTCAAGGGCGAGGGCGGGGTGCTGTCGCCACGGGACATCGTGGCCGCCGTCAGCGTCCGCTGCGACAAGTTCCTCGTCTTCATGCGCGCGGGGGAGCCCGGGGGCATCGACTCCGCATCGATGGACGCCCGGGCCCGGCGGGTGTGCGAGAAGCTCACGGCGACCCTGCCCCGCTTCCTCCCGGCCGCCCGCGAGGGGCCCGTGCCCTTCCACGAAGGCCACGCCGTCATGTACCGCGACCCCATGCTGCGGGCCGAACGCTCCATGCACCGCGCCCTCGACGAGGCCATGTTCATGAGCCTGACGCAGCGCTCGCACGAAGACGACCGGCGGCTGCAGGGGCTGGACGAGATCATCGGGGAAGAGGACGTCGTGACCCTGTACCAGCCGATCCTGGACCTGCAGACGTTGGAGGTGCTCGGCCACGAGGTGTTCAGCCGCGGCCCCGCGGGGGGTCCCTTCGAGGACGCCGAGCGGCTCTTCGCCCTCGCCGAGCGCACGGGCCGCCTGCTCGAGCTCGAGCGGCTGTGCCGCAACCGGGCCCTGGTCTCCGCCCCCCGCCACCTGCGGCCCGGGACCAAGCTCTTCCTGAACACCTCCGCCCCCGCTCTCGCCGACCCCGCGGTGTCGGGCGACGCGTTCGTACGCCAGGTGGAAGCGCAGGGCCTCGACCACGCGGACGTGGTGCTGGAGATCACGGAGCGCGTGGCTCTCGGGGAGCGCCAGGCCTTCCGGGACACGCTCCGCAAGCTCAAGCGGGAGGGCTTCGGCATCGCCATCGACGACATGGGGTCCGGCTACTCGAGCCTGAAGGCGCTCGTGGAGTTGGAGCCGGACTACCTGAAGTTCGACATCTCGCTCGTGCGCGACATCGACCGCAGCCTCATCAAGCGCAGCCTGCTCGAGACGCTGGTCGACCTGTCGGCCAAGATCGGGGCCAAGGTCATCGCGGAGGGCATCGAGATGGAGCCGGAGCTGGCGACGCTGCGCGACATGGGCGTGCCGCTCGGGCAGGGCCGGTACCTGGGCCCCCCGGTGCTCGTCGGCGCCTCCGAGACCGCCGCTTCGTGAACGAGCCCTTCCCGCCGTACCACGACCACCTGCCCGAGCTGGCCAAGGAGCTGGCCGAGCGCGGCAGCCAGGGCCTGATCGTCATCGACGCCTCGCCCCTCGAGGTGATCGAGGAGCAGTACGGGAGCGACGCCTTCGAGGAGGTGCGCCAGCGGATCTTCAAGATCCTCCGCGAGCAGCGCGGCAAGGAGTACCGCAACGAGGACGTCCTCACCCTCGATCGCCCCGGCGGACTGCGCTTCATCTTCTTCCTGGAGCGGAAGCGGCGGCGGACGAACCCCACGACCGTGGCCGACCTCAAGGTCGTGCAGACGCGGATGACGGCCTCGCTCCTCCCCAACCTCGGCCGCGCGGCGTTCCCCTATTGCAAGACGTCGCCGCGCATCGAGGTCGGCTACGGCATGGCCGTCTACAACCCGCTCCTCCATCCCACCCGTATCGCCCGCACCGCCTTCCGCGAGGCGCTGGGGATCGCGCGCCACCTGCGCGAGGCCGAGCGGCTGCTGTCGCGGGAAGCGCTGCTCGACATCATCCTGCGCGAGCGCGTGGTCACCGCTTTCCAACCCATCATGCGCCTCGGCCCCGACCGCACCGTGCTGGGCTTCGAGGCCCTCTCCCGAGGCCCGCGGGGCTCGGGCCTCGAGCGGGCCGACGACCTCTTCGGCTCCGCGACCGAGCACCACCTCCTGGTCGAGCTGGACCGGCTGTGCCGGCGGCGCGCGCTGCTCTCCTCCGGCCGCATCTCCACCAACGCCAAGATCTTCGTCAACACGCTGCCCGCGACCATCCGCGACCCCCAGTTCCGCGGCCGTCCCCTCATCGAGTTCCTGGACAAGGCCCAGGTGGCCCCCGACCGCATCGTCATCGAGATCACGGAGAAGCTCGTCATCGAGAACTACAACCTCTTCCGCGAGGCGATGGCGTACTTCACGGACCTCGGCATGTCCTTCGCGGTCGACGACGTAGGGTCCGGTTACTCGGGCCTGGAGTCCATCGCGCGGCTAAAGCCGACGTTCCTGAAGATCGACATGTCCCTCGTCCGCGACGTCCACGTCAGCGTCGTGAACCGGGCGATGGTGCAAGCCATCATCAGCCTCGGACACGGCATCGGAGCCGCGGTCATCGCCGAAGGCATCCACACCAACGAGGAGGCCGAAGCCCTCCTCGAAATGGGCGTCGACTGGGGCCAGGGCTTCCTGCTCGCCCGTCCCGACGCCGGGCCGGAGTGAGGGCGGGCGTAGACGCGCTCTTCGCTTCCGCCACCGCCGGCGGCCTTCTCGCGCTCGCATGGCTCTATTGGCAGGATGCCCCGGTGCGCCTGGGCCTCGACACGTTCCACCATCTTGCATCGGTGCGCGAGCTGGCCCGGGGAGAGTTCCCGCCGCGGCACAACCTCGTCGAGGGCCACGTCCCGCAGGGTCATTACGGGCCGTACCTGGTCGCGGTGGCGACGCTGGCGCGGTGGACGGGGGCGTCGCCGCGGGCCGCCCTCTACGCGGCGGGGCTCGGCGGGTTGCTGGCTTTCGTCCTCGCCTTCCGCGCCGTGGCCGGCCGGCTCGTCGGGGCGGGCGCCGCCCGCTGGTCGGCATTGGCGGGCCTCCTCCTGTCCGGTCCGTGGCCGTCCCCTCGGGGCCCGATGGCCAGCCCGGGCTGGCCGGGCACGACCTCCATCGCCGACGCGCAGAACTTCTTCTTCCCGCAGCACGCGGGCCTGGTGCTGCTCCTCGCGCTGCTCGCCCTCGTGCTCCCCCCTCGCGACGGAGCGGTGCCTCGCCTGCCGCCATGGCGGGCGGCCGCCGCCGTCGTCGCGGCCGGCGTGCTCGTGGCCAGCCATCCGCTGACCGGCCTCCCGATGGCCGCCGCTCTCGGCGCGCGGATGCTGTCCGAGCTCCTGACGTCGCGCCCGGGCCTGCCGCGGCTGGTGCTGCTCGCCACGCTGCCCGCGGCGGGCGTGGCCCTGGCGGCGCTGTGGCCCTACTACCCCCTTCTGGAGCTGCTGAAGGCCTTCACCATGCCGCAGCTCTGGGAGCCGCCGCGGTCGGCGTCCGGGCCCGGCCCCGCCACCATGGCGATGGCGCTCATCCCCTGGGAGGCGCTCGTCGCCAGCCTCCGCTCTCTCGGTCCGGCCGTCGCCGGCCTCGGGTGGTGCCTCGTCCTCGCGGCCAGACGGCAGCCCTATCTTCTTTTATGGGCCGCGCTGGACCTCGTCCTCGCGGCCGCCCCGATCCCTTTCCATCAGCGCTTCCTGGTCTTCGCGGTGCTGCCGCTGCAGATCGCCGCCACTGGCCTGCTCGAAGCCGCCTGGGGCCGCGGCCTCCCGGGCCGCCTCCTCGCCATGGCGCTCCTCGCCGCCGGCGCGCTCTCCGCCGCCGAGCGCATCGTCTGGGTCCTCGACCGCGAGCCGCCCCGCCTGGACTTCGTGGCCGAGCTCACGCCCCCCGGCGCCGTGATCCTCTCCGACCCGACCACCTCCAGCGCCGTCGCCGGCCTCACCGGCCGCAAGGTCGTCGCTTCCGACGGGCCGGACGTGTTCCTGGTGATGGCGGGAGGCTGGCAACGAATGCTCGACACGAAACGCTTCCTCGCCTGGGACGCTTCCGCCGAGGACCGCGCCGGCATATTGTCGCGCTGGCGCGTCACCCACGTGCTGGTCGACCAGCTCCGCATGCCAGGCGGTGAGGGGCTGCCCTACCCGAAGCTCTACGAAGGCGGCGGCTACGCGCTCTACGACGTCCATGCGGCACGCCGCTGACAGCAGGAGGTGTCGATCATGCGATCCGTGTTGACGACGCTGCTCATCGGCACCTCTCTCACGGCGAGCCAGGCCCGGGAAGTCGGCTGGGACGCCAACGGGCGAGACGTCCAGGGAAGCCGCTACCTTCCCGCCGCGGAGATCACGCGCGAGAACGTGGGCCAGCTCGAGGTCGCCTGGACCTACCGCACCGGCGAGGCGGAGCCTCGCTTCGCCACGAAGAAGCCGGCCTCTTTCGAGGCAACGCCGCTGGTCGTGGATGGAACGATGTACCTGGGGACGCCGCTCGGCCGGGTCATGGCGCTGGACCCGGCCACCGGCCGCGAGCGGTGGGCCTTCGACCCGCAGATCGAGCGCGACGTCACCTACGGCGACTTTGCCAGCCGGGGAGTTTCGACCTGGCGCGACGAGTCGATTCCCGCGGGCGGCGCCTGCCGCCGCCGGATCTTCGTGGCCACCGCGCAGTCGCAGCTCTTCGCGCTCGACGCGCGGGACGGGCGGCCGTGCGCGACGTTCGGCCGGAAGGGCATGGTGGACCTGAAGGCCGGACTCCGCATCCCGCCCTTCGAGCCCGAGGCCTATTCGATGACCTCGCCTCCGGTCGTGGTCAACGGGGTCGTGGTGACGGGCTCCTCCGTGTCGGACAACAGCCGGCCCGACACCGCGAGCGGCGAGGTGCGTGCGTATGACGCCCGCACGGGCGCCCTCAAGTGGACGTGGGATCCGATTCCGCAGGACCCGGCGGACCCCGCCTACGGCGAGTGGCGCGGCGCGATGGCCCACAAGAGCGGCGCGGCCAACGCGTGGTCGGTTCTCGCCGCCGACCCGGAGCGCGACCTCGTCTTCGTTCCCACCGGCAGCGCGGCCCCGGACTACTACGGCGTGCTGCGCCGGGGCGGCAACCGATACGCCAACTCGATCGCGGCGCTCAGGGCGTCGACCGGGAAGCTGGTCTGGGCCTTCCAGACCGTGCACCACGATCTCTGGGACTACGACAACGCGTCGCCGCCGGCGCTGGTCACCGTCACGCGCGGGGGGACGCGGGTCCCCGCCGTCCTCCAGGCCACCAAGACCGGGATGCTGTTCGTGCTCGACCGTGAGACGGGCCGGCCGCTCTTTCCGGTCGAGGAACGCGGGGTCCCCGCGAGCGACATCCCGCAGGAAGAGGCCGCTCCCACCCAGCCCTTCACCGCGGTGACCCCGACGCTCAGCCCCCATCGATTCACGCCCGACCAGGTCTGGGGCGTCACCGACTCGGACCGCGCCGCGTGCCACGCCGCCATCGACGGGCTGCGCAACGAGGGCATCTTCACTCCGCCGAGCGTGAAGGGGACGCTGGTGATGCCTTCCAACATCGGCGGGGCGCACTGGGGGGGCGTGGCGGTGGACCCCGTGCGACAGATCGCGGTGGTGCCGGTGAACCGGATCGCGGCGATGGTGCAGCTCATCCCGCGCGAGGGCTTCGATCGCGAGCGGGCCCGAGCCGAGGACCAGCGACTGGGGCGCGACTACGAGTACAACGGCATGCACGGGACGCCCTACGTCATGCGGCGGCGGATGCTGCTGAGCCCTTCGGGGCTCCCCTGCACCCCGCCGCCCTTCGGGATGCTCGTCGCCATCGACCTCCAGACCGGCGGCCGGCTCTGGGAGGTCCCGCTCGGATCGTTCACCCGGCCGCTGGACCCCGAGCGGGCCGCGCAGGTTCCTGCCGCCTGGGGCTCTCCGAACCTGGGCGGCCCCATCGAGACCGCGGGCGGCCGGGTGTTCATCGGGGCCGCGCTCGACCGGTGGCTGCACGCCTACGACGTCGAGACGGGCCGCGAGCTGTGGCGGGGGCCCCTGCCGGAGAGCGGCAAGGCGACGCCGATGAGCTACCGTCTTGCGTCCGGCCAGCAGTTCGTGGCGATCGCGGTGGGGGGAGGCGGACCGTTCGGGAAGGGAGACTACGTGGTGGCGTTCCGGGTGAGGAAGAAATGAGACAGGCCCTCCTCGCACGCGACCGACCTCGCCTTCTGGGCATCCTGGCCGCACTGACCCTCATCGGCGGATGCACCGGAATGACTCCCGACTTGCCTCGCCTCCGCATCACGAATGGCGGTACCGTTCTCGCCAGCAAGCTGACCGTCCAGTTCCCGATGGATCAGATCGAGTTCGGTGACATACGTCCGGGTCTCACGACCGCGTACCAGCCGGTGCCCAACGGCGTCTATCGGTATGCGGCCTACCGCCTCGAGATCAACGGGCAGATGGTCGCGCAACCCGTCATCGACTGGGTCGGCGAGCAGCCCATGGACGGGTCCGCCTTCACCTACACGATTGCCGTCGACCCCCGCCGCCCCCCGTTCCAGGTGGTCCAGCTCATCGCGGTGACGAAGGACGAGTGACTTTTAGATGCCGAACTGCCGGAAGTGATGGTCCGTATGCCGGTAGAGGACGCGATTCCAATCCCTCGTCGTCATCCGGCCGAAGATGGGATGGCCCGGCCACTCGTCCTTCGTTTCGCACTCCTCGAACCTCAGGAGCAGCGCCTCCAGCGCGCGCACGTCCTCGTCGAGCGCCGTGGGTTGCGTGGTGAAGGCCGCCCGGGGCCCGCGAACGCCGTGCGGCCACGGGAGGACGTACAGGAAGAGATGCTTGAGCGGAAAGCGCTCGAACGGCCTCGCGCCGGTTCGGGGCGTGCGCGGCCGGGTGGGGATGTCCCCGAGAACCAGGCGAACGACGTCCCCCACGTGACAGAGCATCTGGTGCGCGTTCAGGCGGCCCCAGCGGGGGCGCGCATCGGGGCCCAGATTGCGGGCGCGTGCGACCAGGTCCGCAACCACGCCCTGGGTCTTGATGCCTTTCATACGCCCCCCGCGACGGGGTCGGGCGCGCCTTCCACGAGGAACACGCAGCGCGCCCGCGCGAAGCGGACTTCGTCTCCGTGCCTCAGCTCCCGCTCCGCCACGACCTCGCCGTTGACCCGCGTGAGGTTGGTCGAGCCGAGGTCGCAGACGACGTAGGCCTCCCCCCGCCGCTCGATGCGGGCGTGCGCCCTCGAGACGAGCGGCTCGTCGACGCGGATCTCCGCCGTCTCGTCCCGGCCCACGAGCATCGGCGAAGAGTCGAGGGGAAACTCCACGTGGCCGCCGTCGGTCTTCTCCCACACGAGCCGGGCTCCCCGTGAAGACGCCACGAGCCCTACGAGCCCCCGCGGCGGGCGGCCAGGGGCGCCACCGCCGGCCCGTCGTTGTCGAACAGCGTCGCGTCCTTGGCGGCGGCGGCGGCCCGATAGGCCTCCATCGCCTCCTTCTTGTACCCCAGGCGCTCGAGCGCCAGGCCCAGGTAGTAGAGCGCCGTCCCCTGCGAAATCCCCGGCCGCTGGGGCAGCTCGGTCCGGGCCTTCAGCAGGTGCTCGTGGGCGGCGGCGAAGTCGCCGAAGTGCATCGCGCACACGGCGAGGTTCAGCCGCGCGAAGGCCGCCGCCTCCGTCCCCGGATAGCCTTCGACCTGCTGCCGCAGGTCCATCATGACCTTGTTGTGGAGGAGCGACGGGTCGTTGAGCGGGATCTCCTGCGGCGTCTGGGACAGCACGACGTCCACCGCCCGCGCCCCGGCGGCGCCCTTCACGTGGAGGGCGATCTTGTCCTTCGGCTTCTTCGACTCGACGAGCGCGAGCAGGTCCGCC
>Ga0184612_10001201_pt1 | contig 12496 bp, 8 predicted proteins | sample PLM3_60_coex_FD_133163 | JGI IMG/M metagenome (GOLD analysis project Ga0184612, IMG submission 133163) | Groundwater sediment microbial communities from an aquifer in East River, Colorado, USA - PLM3_60_coex | ecosystem: Environmental > Terrestrial > Soil > Riparian zone | place: USA: East...
GAAGCGCCCAAGCGGTTGTCTGTCACTCATCCGGGAAAGCGTCCGCGGCTGGTGATGGATTCCGGCGTCATCTGGGAGCAGCTGGTCAGCACTGCCAACGACATGGACTTCATCGAGATCATCTACCCCGCCGGCAGCAGCTCCACGAACGACGGCCGCATGATGCGCCATGCAGGCTTCGAATACGGGTGGCTGCTGGAGGGCGAGCTCGAGGTGATCGTCGGCTTCGACAGCTTCGTGCTCCGAGCAGGCGACGCGATCGGATTCGATTCAGCCACGCCTCACCTTTTCCGGAATCACGGCACCGTGGACGCGCGGGGCGTCTGGTGTGTCGGCCATGCCCACTGAATGCTCCTCACTGCACAACAGCTATGCGAGGTCGGCCCATGAAAGCACTGCAGTTCCTCGGCGACGAGAAATTCGCCGTCAAGGAGATCGACCCGCCGGGAATCGAGGACGACGAGGTCCTGCTCGCGGTGCGTAGCGTAGGAATCTGCCACTCCGATATCGAGCTGCTCGCCGGGCGCTACATCATTCCGTTCGAGTACCCGGTCATTCCCGGCCACGAATGGGCGGCCGAGGTCGTCGACGTCGGGCGGAACGTGACGAGGTTCGCCCGCGGTGACCGCGTGGTCGGAGAATGCGTGATCGGCACCGAGCACTTCGGTTTCAGCATCAGCGGCGCTGCCGCAGAACTGTTCGTCGCGAAGGAATCCTGGCTGCACCAGCTACCCGACGACCTCAGCTGGACCCAGGGTGCGCTGGTCGAGCCGTTCAGCTGTGGTTACTACGCGACCATCCGGGCCGACGATCTCGACGCCGGCGACACCGTCGTGGTACTCGGCGCCGGACCGATCGGGCTCGGCGTGGTGGCCGCCGCGGCGGGGAAGGGCGCGCGCGTCATCGTGGCGGAACCGGCACTCGACCGCGGGGAGCTGGCGCGGCAGTTGGGCGCCGACGAGGTGGTGGACCCGACACAGCCGGACTTCCACGACCGTGTGAGCGAAAGCACGCGCGGCGCCGGCGCCGACGTGGTCTTCGAGGCCAGCGGCAAGCCCGCAGCGATGGCCGGCGCCATGGAGATCGCCAGTTTCCGGGCTCGGCTGGTCTACATCGGCATCGACGTCGGCGGCCGGGCTCCGGCCGCATTGGGGCTCATCCAATCGAAGGAACTGCAGTTGCGCGGAATCATCGGTTCCCCCGGCGTTTGGCCGCGGACCCTCCGGTTCCTGGCCCGGACCGGGCTGGATCTGACCCCGCTCGTCACAGCCTCGTTCCCGCTGGCCCTCGCCGACCAGGCCGTCCGCACCGTTCTAGACGATCGAACGCAGGTGAAGGTGCACATCACCTCCGACGTCGCCGTCTGACCCCGCAGGAGCTGCTGTGCGAGCTGGTGTCCTCTACGGCCCGGGCGACCTGAGAGTCGAGGAACGCGCCGAACCCATCCCCGGCCCGGCCGATGTCGTCGTCCGCGTGACCTACAACGGCTTGTGCGGGACGGATGCCACCGAGTACGCCAAGGGCCCGATGATGGTTCCGCTCCATCGCCGACACCCCGGCAGCGGCCACGTCGGGCCCACCGTGCTCGGCCATGAATTCATCGGCGCCGTGGTCGACGCCGGCAGCGATGCACGCCATCTGGTCGGGCAGCGAATAGCAAGCGGAGCAGGGGTTTCCTGTGGTTCTTGCCGGCGCTGCCGCCAGGGACGCACCAACCTCTGCGCCGCCTATTACACCCTGGGGCTGAATACGCACGGCGGGCTGGCGGAATTCGTCGCCGCGCCGGCTAGCACGTGCGTGGCCATTCCCGACGACTGTGCCGATTCGGACGCCGCCCTCGCGCAGCCGCTCGCAGTGGGCCTGCACGCCGTCCGGCGAGCCGGGATTCATCCGGGAGACACCGTGGTCGTCGCCGGTGCGGGGGCGATCGGCGCTTTCATCCTTTCCGGCCTGGGTAGTCACGATGGCCCGGTCATCGCCGCCGACATCGACCAGGACCGGCTGGTCGTCGCCGAAGGCCTCGGCGCCACTAGCAGCTTCCTGCTGCCGCGCGACGCCGGTCCGGACGCGCTGCGAGACGTCGTGCCGGGTGGCGCGGACGTGGTGTTCGAGACGTCCGGAGTGACGGGCGCGGCAGCACGCGCCTTCCGTGGTGCGGCACCAGGCGGCACGGTCGTGCAGGTCGGGCTCAACCAGACGCGTCAGCCGCTGAATCTCGCGGAGGTCGTGCTGCGCGAGGTCGACCTGATAACGACGGTCGCGCACGTGTGCGCACAGGACATGCCGGAGGCATTGCGGCGACTGGCCGGCGGCTCGCTTTCCGGGCTGCTCGACCGGATCGTGCCGCTGGAGGACGTCGTCGCGCAGGGCTTCGAGCCGCTGGTCGCCGGGCTGGCGGCCGGGAAGATCCTGGTCGACCCCCGCCGCGGCTGAGTGTTCGCTCACGGGCCAAGCCGGCCGCGCCGCAGAGCCTGATCCCGCGATGTTGCCCGAATGTGATGTGAACCTCTTGTGAACACCTGGAGGTCGCTTGTACAGTGCCGCGCAACGCGGCTGGGCAGGAACGCGACGTGCGGACCGACCCGGATTGGACGCCCGATTCGTGCTGTGGAGGCGTGATGGCCGTGACTGCACCCGAGCGGACGGTGGTCCGGCCGGGCCCCCGCATCACTGTTTCCCGTGGGCTGCTCACCATCACCGTCGCGACTGTGGCGCTGTTCCTGGCGAGCTGGCTGTTCGCGTCGACCAGCGTCAGCAAGGGCGCGCTCCTCGGAATGCTTCCGTTCGCGGCGGTACTCGCGATCATCTCGCTCGGCCAGACACTCGTGGTGCAACAGGGCGGAATCGACCTCTCAGTGCCGGGTGCGGTCTCGCTCATGGTGGTGATCGTCAGCCACGAACCGAACGGGGACGACAGCAAGCTGCTCGGCGCGGTGCTCCTGGCCCTCGTCGTGGCGATTGTCGCCGGCCTGGCGAACGGCATTCTCATCGGCCGGCTGGGTCTGAATCCGATCGTCGCAACGCTGGGCATGAGCGCCTTGCTCTACGCCGGTGTTCTCGGCGTTTCTGGCGGCTCCCCCAGGCGCACGACCAATCTGCTGGCCGACATTGCCGGCGGGACGACTCTCGGGATTCCGAACTCGGTTTACTTCGCGGTCGCCGCCACCGTGATCGTAACGGTCGTGGTGAAGCTCACCGCGGTCGGGCGCCGGTTCGAGGCCGTCGGCGCGAGTCCGCCGGCCGCTTGGACGGCCGGGTTGCACGTGGTGCGCCATCGCGCGGCCGCCTACGTATGGGCGATGGTGTTCTACTGGCTGGGCGGCGTCCTCCTCGCCGGCATTCTCGCCCAGCCCACTGCTTTCCAGGGCGATGCGTACCTCCTGCCGTCTGTGGCAGCGGTCGTCCTGGGCGGCACGTCGCTGCTCGGGGGCCGCGGCTTTCTGGTTGCGACCGCTGTCGCAGCTCTGTTCCTCAGCCAGTTGCAGCAGTTCGTACTGGCTCTCGGTGTGGATACCGCCGTACGCAGTCTCGTCGAGGCCGGGGCGCTCGCCGTCGGTGTCGCCCTGTACTCGGTCGACTGGCGGGCTATCAAACAGCGGCTGGTCAATGCCGCGCCAGCGCCGTCGCCCGGTTCCAGCACCTAGCCGCAAGCATCTGACCGGGCGGCACGACCGAGTGCAAGTCCTCGACAACACCCGACGACGCGAGAAGGGAAACCTCAATGATCCGACCGCTTTCGCTCGCACGCTTGGTTGCGGGCGTCGCCGCGGCGACCTTCGTGCTGGCCGCCTGTGGAGGCGGCTCAGACGAAGCTTCGGGGAGCCAACCGTCCGGCAGCGCCTCCGGCGCCGCCAACGGCAACGTGCCCGCCTGGTGCGGACCCAAGGAGATCACTCTCGGCATGACCGATGGGTTCGGGGGCAACAGCTGGCGCTTGATCACGACTGCATCCGGCAAGGAAGAGGCCGCGAAGTGCCCGAGCGTGAAGGAGTTCCTGTACGCCGATGGCCAGGGCAATACGCAGAAGGCGATCTCCGACATCCAGGGCATGGTCGCCAAGGGCGTCGATGCGCTCGTGGTATTCCCTGATGCCGGCCAGGCAATGCTGCCCGCCCTGCGCTCGGCATTCCAGGCCGGCGTCGTCACGGTTCCCTACCGCGTATTTCCCGGTGGTGAGGACGGCAAGGACTACACGAAATACATAGCGCTCGACTCGGTCAACGACGGCCACAACTGGGCGAACTGGATCAAGGAAGTGGTGCCCAACGGCGGCAATGTTCTCTTCCTGAGTGGTCCCAAAGGCAACAGCCAGGGTGAGGGCGAGGCGCAGGGCTTGCACGAGGTCCTCGACCCGACGGGCAAGTACACCTTCATCGGTGAGAAGCCGTTCGAGGTGACCAATTGGGATCCGGCGCTGACACAGCAGGTGCTGACCGCGGCCATCGCCAAGAACTCCAAGATCGACGTGATCGCCTCCGACTTCGGCCCCTCTCTGGTCGGCGCGCTGTCCGCCTTCACCAAAGCCGGGCGGTCCATCCCGCCGATCGCCACGTCTGACGGCAATGTCCTGGGCTGCTTCTGGCAGGACAACCAGGCGAAGAACCCGAACTTCAAGCTGTACACGATCGCGACCGGCAACGACCACGTCCGCACTGCCATGGACTACGCAATCGCGGAGGCCACCGGCGGGCAGGTCCCGACCGATACGGTCCACAAGCACGCGCCGTTCGAGAACTCGGTCAGCGGGCAGCCCAACAAGGTCGAATGCCGCAAGGATCTTCCTGGGGACATCTACCTCTCGGCCCAGATGCCGCCCGAGCAGCAGGCAAAGGTCATCAAGAAGTAGTCGATGTGGAGGGCGGCCGGAGCTGACGTCGCGGGCCGGCCGCCCTCCAACCCGGCGAGCGGAGAGACCCTGGGCCCGATGAAGGACGACGAAGTGACAGAGGCGACGAAGGTTGCCCTCCAGCAGCCGACCATGGTGCTTTCCGGTATCTCGAAGAGTTACGGCGGCGTCAGGGCGCTCTCAGATGTGTCGCTCGAGGTCGTGCCCGGCGAGGTGCATGCGCTGTTGGGTGAGAACGGCGCCGGGAAGTCCACGCTCATGGCAGTCGCCTCGGGCACGACGCGCCCCGACGGCGGCTCCATGCAGTTCGAAGGCCAGGAGATCGACGGTCTCACCCCCGCGCGAGCCACCGAACTCGGCATCGCGATCGTGCACCAGCACCCGGCTGTACTCCCGGACATGACGGTCGCGGAGAACCTTCGGGTAGCCGTTCCAAGGGAGCGGCTGAGGTTCGCCGGCGACGAGAAATCGTCGATGCGGGCGCTGCTCGACGACGTGGGATTCCGGCGCCACCTTGAAGACCGTGTCAGCGATCTCAGCGTCGCCCAGACACATCTGCTCGAGCTGGCCAAGGCGCTGGCGCTCGAACCCAAGCTGCTCATCCTCGACGAGCCGACGGCGCCGTTCGGCCCCGAGTCCGTCGACCTGCTTTTCGATCGCGTGCGAGCGGCCACTCGCGCCGGCACCGCCGTCGTCTACATCACTCACCGCCTTGCCGAGGTCCGCGTCCTGGCCGACCGCGTCACGGTGCTCCGCGACGGTCGGCTGCGCGGCACCATGAGCGTCGACGAGGTGACCGACGACGAGCTGCTGGCGCTCATTGTCGGCCGGCAGCTGGAGTCGACGTTCCCTCCCAAACACGAGCCGACAGAGGGCGATCCCGACGCGCTCACGGTCCGCGAGCTGGGCGGCGACGGATTTTCCGATGTCACACTCACGGCTCGGAAGGGCGAGATCCTCGGGGTCTCCGGCGTCGTCGGCAACGGGCAGAGCGACCTCCTACGGGCGCTCGCGGGCCTGAAGCCGTTCAACGGTGAGGTTCTCGTCACGGGGAAGGCGAGGAGCTCACGGCAGCTGCAGCGTGACTCGGCCTACCTGCCGGCGGACCGGTACCGCGAGGGGCTGATGATGTCGCTGTCGGTCCGGGAGAACTCCGCGGTGATGGCACTCGGGGACTTCGCGCGCGGCCCGCTGCTCAGCAGGCCACGGGAGCTTTCGGCAGTGGGCCGCGAGCTCAGCAGCCTGGGTGTGAAGGCGCCGACAATGGAGGCGGTCGTCACCGCGCTTTCCGGCGGTAACCAGCAGAAGGTCGTGGTGACGCGCGCGCTGCTGTCCAAACCGGCGATCCTGGTGGCGGACGAGCCGACGCAAGGTGTGGACGTCGGAGCACGCGCCGAGATCTACCGGATTCTGCGGGAGGTGGCGGACAGCGGCGTGCCGGTGGTCGTCGCCTCGTCGGACGCGAAGGAGCTCGAGGGCCTGTGCGACCGGGTCGTCGTGATGTCGCGGGGACACGTCGTGGAGGAGCTCACGGGGGACGATGTCACCGAGGAGCGGATGATCCGCGCCGCGGTGGCCGCCACCCGGCATACCAGGCAGGCAGCAGAACGCACCGCGACGCGGATGCGTCCCGGACTGCGCCGATTCTTGGCCGGCGACTACGCGCCGGTCGCCGTTCTCGCCGCAATGATCGTCGGGCTGGGCGCGTATGTCTACGCGCACAATGACAGGTACCTGAATTCCTTCAACATCACCTCGATGATGCTCCTCGTCGCGGCGTTGGGATTCATTTCCCTGGGACAGACGGTCGCATTGCTCGTCGGGGGCATCGACCTTTCCGTGGGACCACTCGCCGGCTTCCTTGTGGTGCTGGCGTCGTTCTTCGTCAACGACGACAAATCCGCAGGGGTGGTGATCCTCGGTCTCGTCCTGATGCTGGTCGCGGCCACGGCGGTCGGCACGCTCAACGGATCCCTGATCCGGTTCGGCAGGTTCACGCCGGTGGCCGCGACGCTGGTCACCTACATCGGCCTGCAGGGCCTGAGCTTCCTGCTGCGCGACGCGCCCGAGGGGATCATCCGGGCGAGCGTCACGGATTTCATCACCCGCAAGATCGGACCGATCCCGTGGGCCTTCATCGTGCTGGTGGTCATCACACTGGCGATGGAATGGCTGCTGCGCCGGTCCGAGTGGGGTCACCGGCTTCGCGCCGCGGGGTCGAATGAGGAATCGGCACGGGCGGTCGGTGTGCGGATCAACCGCACCGTGGTGCTCGCCTATGTGTTGAGCTCGCTGTTCACCTTCCTCGGCGCGATCGTGCTGCTCGCCCAGCTCGGGATCGGCGACCCGGCCCAGGGCGTCACCTACACGCTGAGCAGCATCACCGCGGTCGTCCTCGGCGGCACTAGCCTGCTCGGCGGCCGCGGGACGTTCATCGGCACGCTGCTGGGCGCGTGCCTCATCGTCCAGGCGCTCAACGCCACGACGTTCCTGGGTCTCACGCAGACCTGGCAGTACATCTTCCAGGGCGGCCTCATCGTCGTGGCTGCCGTCCTCTACAGCCAGGTGCGCGGCACCCGCGTCTCATTCACCCAAGGCAGATAGGAGCAGGACGTGCTCGCTGCACGGTTCTACGGCCAGAAGGATATCCGGGTCGAGGAGGTGCCCACCCCCCAGCTGTCGGCGCCCGACGACTTGCTGGTTGAGGTGCACTGGTGCGGCATCTGCGGCACCGACCTGCATGAGTACTCCGTCGGGCCGATCGTCACCGCCGTCAAGCCGCACCCCCTCACCGGCGCCAGCCTGCCCCAGACGTTGGGCCACGAATTCTCGGCCACTGTGGTCGAGACCGGAGCGGAGGTCAGAGATGCCGGCATCGGAGACCGGGTCTCCGTCATGCCGCTCATCATCTGCGGCCGCTGCCGCTACTGCCGGCGTGGGCAGGGCCACCTCTGCGTGACCATGGCCTGCACGGGGCTGTCGGCATCGACCGGCGGGCTCGCGAGATTCGCCGTGCTGAAGGAGTACCAGGTGAATCGCCTGCCGGATGAGGTGTCCGACCTCGAGGGCGCCCTCATCGAGCCGGCAGCGGTGGCGGCCTACGGCGTGGAGCGAGCGGGCATCTCCGGCGGCGACATCGTGCTGGTGACCGGAGCCGGTCCGATCGGCGCGCTTTCCGCTCTCTACGCAAGCGCGATCGGCGCGGGCGCCGTCGTGATCGCAGAGCCCAACCCGAACCGGGCCGCGCTGGCCCGTGAGCTGGATGTCGGCCCGGTGCTCGATCCGACGGGGAAGGGATTCGGCGACCTGTTGGCGGAGCTGACCGACGGGTTCGGGGTTGACCTCGCGGTCGAGTGCTCGGGGACCAGCCCCGGTCTCGGCGCCTGCGTGACGCACGTCCGCCGCGGCGGAGCCATCGTGCAGACCGGGCTGCACACCAAGCCGGCGCAGCTCGACGCCATGACGCTCGCCGAGAAGGACGCCACGCTCTACGGCAGCTGGTGCTACGGGCTCACCGACTGGCCGCGGGTCATCCGGCTGGTCGCCACCGGCCGCTATCCGGTCACCAAGGCCGTGACCGCGCGGGTGCCGCTGCCGGACGTCGTGGAGAAGGGCTTCGAGGTCCTCGTCGACCCCAAGGGCGATCAGCTCAAGGTCCTGATCAGCCCCACCGCTGCGTAGCGCCTCAGGAAGGATGCAATCAATGCAGCCGCCGCCGAAAGCGATCCACCATGCCGGGCTGGTGATCCGCGACCTCGACCGATCGATCTACTTCTACCACGACATTCTCGGGCTGCCGTTCGCCAACGAGCCGACGCCGTGGTTCTCCGGGCCCCAGCTCGAAAAGGGCGTCGGCGTGCCGGGCGCCGAGCTGCGGCAGGTCTGCCTCTGGGTGGGCGAGCATTCCACCCTGGAGCTGCTCGAGTACGCCAACCGGCCAGAATCGAGCACCGAGCCGGTCCCGAACAACTACCTGGGCGCCGCTCACGTCTGCCTGCTGGTCGACGACATCACGGCAAGGAAGGCGGAGCTGGAAAGCAAGGGCGTGCAGTTCTATTCGGATGTCAACGTCATCGACGACGGGCCGCTTGCCGGCTGGCGTTGGTGCTATTTCAGCGACCCGGACGGCCTTGCGCTGGAGCTGGTGGAGATTGCCTACTACGAAAAGGAAAAGCGGGAGGCGGCAGCGGAGGAGTACCTCCGCACCCGCGCTCCACTGGAAGAGATCGAGGCCAGGCTCGCCTGAAACCGGAGCCGGGCCGGTCCCGGCAGCGGGCCCGGCGAACGTCCACCGCTGCTCTGCCGAGCAGCGCCTTTCACGGAGGTCCCGATGGGTTCGCCCACATATGGAGTCACCGGCGTCGACTGGGAGGACCGGCTCAGCATGCCGCGACTGCGCCGAGAACGCCTCGATCGGCTGAAGGCCGAACTCGAGCGCTCCGATCTTGGCGCGCTCCTGACCTTCGACTTCCACAACATTCGCTACATGACGGCGACGCACATCGGCACCTGGGCGATGGACAAGATGATCCGCTTCGCTGTGCTGCCGCGCGGCGGCGACCCGGTGCTGTGGGACTTCGGCTCCGCTGCCCGGCACCACCAGTTGCAGACGCCGTGGCTCGACGAGGCTCACCCGGGCGAGCGCGGCCAGCACTACGGTGCGCGCGCAGGGATCTCGACGCTGCGGGGCGCGATCTCGCCCTCGGCCGGGCGCGCGCAGGACGTCGCCGCGAAGGTACATGCCGTACTGGCCGAGCACGGCCTGCAGAACGAACCGGTGGGGGTGGACATCATCGAGCCGCCGGTGATGTTCGCCCTCCAGGAGCTCGGCATCACCGTGGCCGACGGGCAGCAGGTGTTCCTGGGGGCTCGCCGCATCAAGACCGCCGACGAGATCGGGTTGCTCACGCAGGCGGCTTCGATGGTCGACGCAGCCTACGAAGAGCTGTACGAGTTCCTCAGGCCGGGCGTCCGCGAGAACGAGTGCGTCGGACTGGTCAGCAAGGTGCTCTACGACCTGGGATCGGAGCACGTCGAGGGCGTCAATGCCATTTCCGGCGAGCGGTGCTCACCCCACCCGCACGTGTTCTCCGACCGGCTGATCCGCCCGGGGGACCCGGCGTTCTTCGACATCCTGCACAGCTTCATGGGGTACCGGACGTGCTACTACCGGACCTTCGCCGTCGGCAGCGCCTCTCGCGCCCAGCGCGATGCCTATCGGATCTGCCGCGAGTACATGGACAAGGCCATCGAGATGGTGAAGCCCGGCGTCACCACTGCGGACATCGTCGAGCTGTGGCCGCGCGCCGAGGAGTTCGGCTTCGCCGATGAGGAGGCCGCGTTCGCCCTGCAGTACGGGCACGGCGTCGGCCTGTCGATCTGGGAGCGGCCGATCTTCAGCCGGATGACCTCCTTCGATGCGCCGGAGGTGCTCGAGGAGGGCATGGTCTTCGCCCTGGAGACCTACTGGCCGGCCTCCGACGGCTGGGGCGCGGCGCGCATCGAGGAGGAGGTGATCGTGACCGCGGACGGCGCGGAGGTGATCACGAAGTTCCCTGCCGAGGACCTGCTCGTGGCCGGGCGCCGCTACTACACGACCGCCGGCCCGCTCACCCTCGAGCGGGATAGCCAGTCGCACATCAACACCCGCGGGCGGACGTTGGTTGAGCCGCCCTCGGAGGACGGGAAATAACACCGGAAATGACCAGGAAGGGATCGGCATGACGCTGCCGTTGGAGACGCATCCGTACGGCGAACACGACGTCGTCATGCCACCGAACAACCCCACGGCGCACGACCAGTCGGACGTTCCGCTCGACGTGCGGCTGCGGATGTACCGCGTGCTCCATGAGTTGCGGCAGTTCGAGAAGCGCGCCTACGACCTTTTCATGCAGCAGCTGGTCAAGGGCACCTCCCATTTGTCGCTCGGCATGGAGGCGATCGCCGCCGGATTCGCCACGGCGATGCGGTCCGACGACTACACGTTTGCGACCTATCGAGGCCACGCGCACACCTTGGCGCGCGGCGTGCCGATGGAGGCGGTACTCGCGGAATTGCTCGGGCGCAGCAACGGACTGCTGGGCGGCAAGGGCGGATCGATGCATCTGACGAGCGTGGAGCACGGGGTCATGGGCTCCTACGCGATCGTCGGCGCGCACCTGACCATCGCGAACGGGGCTGCCTGGTCTGCGCAGTACCGGGGCAGCGGGCAGGTCGCGGTGTGCTTCTTCGGGGACGGCACCACGAATATAGGGGCGTTCCACGAGGCGCTGAATTACGCCGCCGTCTTCGCGCTTCCGGTGGTTTTTGTCTGCGAGAACAACCTCTACATGGAATACACCGCCATTTCCGACATCACAGCGGTACGGCGCCCGGCCGCCGACCGCGCCGCCGCGTACGGACTCGACCCCGTCGAGGTCGACGGCAACGACGCCGACGCCTGCTACCTCGCGGCCGAGGAGGCGCTGGCGCGCGCCCGCTCGGGCGCCGGGCCGGTGCTCATCGAGGCGCTCACCTATCGCCACGGTGGCCACTCCCGTGCCGACCCCGGCAAGTACAAACCCCCGGGCGAGCTGGAGGCCTGGCTGGCATACGACCCGCTCAAGGTCTACCGGGGACGGCTGGAGCGGCTGGGTGTCGAGGCGGCGCAACTGGACCGGATCGAGTCGGAGGTGGCGCAGGCGGTCGACGCGGCGACCGACGCCGCGAAGAACGGAGCGCTGCCCGACCCCGCGTCCGCGTTCACCGAGGTTTGGGCGGACGGAGGCTCCTCGTGGCGGTCATGACCTACCGCGACGCCGTTGCGCACGGCATCGCGCAAGAAATGGAACGCGACGAGCGGGTCGTGCTGGTCGGCGAAGACGTCGCGGGGGCGGGTGGCGTGTTCAAGACGACCGTGGGCCTGCTGGAGCGGTTCGGCCCGAAACGGGTCATCGATACACCCATCGCGGAACAGGCGATCCTCGGGGCGGTCATGGGAGCGGCGATGACCGGGCTGCGGCCGGTGGGCGAGATCATGTTCTCCGACTTCTTCGCCGTCTGCTGGGATCTGGTCGCGAACCAGATGGCGAAAACCCGCTACATGACGAACGGCCAAGTACGCCTGCCGCTGGTGGTAAAGAGCGGCAACGGCGGGACCCTGCGATTCGGCGCCCAGCACTCGCAGTCCGTCGAGAACTGGGCGATGGCGGTTCCTGGCCTCAAGGTCGTGACACCCTCGACACCGGTCGACGTGGTCGGTTTGATGGCCGCCGCCATCCGCTGCGACGATCCGGTGCTCTTCTTCGAGCACAAAGGCCTTTACGCCACCAAGGACGAGGTGCCGGACGGACCGATCGTCGACGAACTCGGCACGGCGCGAATCCGCCGGCCCGGCACCGATGCCACGATCGTCGCCCTGGGGCTCATGGTGCCCCGCGCTCTCAAAGCAGCGGAGCGGCTCGCCTCGCGCGGCATCGATTGCGAAGTGCTCGACCTCCGGTCACTGGTTCCGCTCGACGTCACGACGGTGCTCGAATCGCTGAGTCGCACGAGCCGGCTTTTCACCGTCGAGGAGAATCCCCGGTTGCTCGGGTGGGGAGCGGAGATCGCCGCCATCGCCGTCGACGAGGGGTTCTGGCACCTCGACGGGCCCGTCATCCGCATCACGAC
>Ga0184612_10001202_pt1 | contig 12491 bp, 10 predicted proteins | sample PLM3_60_coex_FD_133163 | JGI IMG/M metagenome (GOLD analysis project Ga0184612, IMG submission 133163) | Groundwater sediment microbial communities from an aquifer in East River, Colorado, USA - PLM3_60_coex | ecosystem: Environmental > Terrestrial > Soil > Riparian zone | place: USA: East...
CCGTCGGCGGTCACCACGTCGGCCGAAATCAGGTTGTCGCAGGACAGCCCGAGCCCTCGCGAGAGGTAGCCGATGCCGCCGCCGAGCGTGAGGCCGGAGACTCCCGTGGTGGAGATGATGCCGCCGGTCGTGGCCAGCCCGAAGGCGTGGGTCGCCGCGTTGAAGTCTCCCCACGTGGCGCCACCCTCCGCCTGGGCCGTCCGCTTCGCCGGGTCGACCCGGACCCCCTTCATGCGGGACAGGTCCACGACGACCCCGCCGTCGCACGTGCCGAACCCCGGCACGCCGTGCCCGCCACCGCGGATGGCCAGGTCGATCCCGTTCTCCCGGGCGAAGTTCACCGCGGCGATGACGTCGCCGGCGTTCACCGGGCGCACCACGACCGCCGGGCGCCGGTCGATCATGGCGTTGTAGACCTTGCGGGCCTCCTCGTATCCCTCGTCGCCCGGGGCGATGACGTCCCCGCGTACCTGCTCCCGAAGCTCGTCGACGGTCGGCCTGGCCATGGTTCCCTCTCCCTTCCTGGGCTGATGGCCGTGTCTTACTACAGATGGGCGGCGAAATGCACATCGGCCCGGCGGGCCCGCCCGGCCCCGGGCTGGCCTGGCGCCCCGGCCCTAGACTCCTGGCGTGCGATGCCCTAGCTGCGGTGAGGAGAACGCCGAGAAGGCGCGGTTCTGCTCGTCCTGCGGCGCACCACTCGGCGAGGTGCCGGCCCCTGGCGGTGAGGAACGCAAGGTCGTCTCGGTCCTGTTCGTCGACCTCGTGGGGTTCACGGCACGTTCGGACCGGGCCGATCCCGAGGATGTCCGGTCGCGACTGCGCCTGTATCACGACCTGGTGAAACGGGAGATCGAGGCGTTCGGCGGGACCGTGGAGAAGTTCATCGGTGATGCCGTGATGGCCGTCTTCGGCGCCCCCGTGGCCCACGAGGACGATGCCGAGCGGGCCGTTCGGGCCTCGCTGCGGATCATCGACGCGATCGCACAGCTGAACGAGGAGCGACCGGGCCTGGACCTGGCGATCCGCGCCGCGGTCAACACAGGCGAGGCGGTCGTGGCGCTCGGCGCGCGGCCCGAGCAGGGCGAGGGATTCGTCACCGGCGACGTGGTGAACGTGGCCTCGCGGCTCCAGGGCGTCGCCCCGGTCGGTGGCGTGGTCGTGGGTGAGCTCACCTACCGGGCAACTCGATTCGCCATCGAGTACGAGGAGCTCGACCCGGTCAGCGTGAAGGGGAAGGACGAGCCGATCCCGATCTGGCGCGCGGTGGCGGCGCGGAGCCGGTTCGGTGTGGACGTCGAGCAGGGGACTCGGACTCCGCTGATCGGTCGCGAGCACGAGCTCTCGCTCCTGGAGGACCTGTACCGGCGCGCGATGCGGGACCAGAGCCCGCAGCTGGTCACGCTGTCGGGTGAACCCGGCGTCGGCAAGTCGCGGCTTACGTGGGAGTTCCAGCGGTTCATCGACGAGGAACCCGATCTCATCTTCTGGCGCCAGGGGAGGTGCCTTCCCTACGGCGAGGGCATCACGTTCTGGGCGCTCGGCGAGATCGTGAAGTCGCACGCCGGCATCGTGGAGAACGACGGTCCGGACGATGCTGCCGACAAGCTGGCGAAGGCCGTCGAGTCCGTGGTGGAGGACGAGCGCGAGCGCGACTGGATCCGAGCTCGGCTGGCTCCGCTCGTTGGGCTGGACGCCGCTGAGGCTGCCCCGACCCAGCGCGAGGAGTCGTTCGCCGCATGGCGGAGCTTCCTGGAAGCGATCGCGGCCAGCCGGCCATTCGTACTGGTGGTCGAGGATCTTCATTGGGCAGACCCGGCCATGCTCGCGTTCGTCGAGCACCTGGCCGACTGGGCGAGCGGTGTCCCGCTGATGGTCTTGTGTACCGCGCGGCCGGAGCTGTACGAGCGCGAGCCGGCGTGGGGCGGTGGCAAGCGGAATCACACCGCGGTGTCGCTGTCCCCGCTCTCGCCCGATGAGACCGCGAAGCTGATCGCCGCGCTCCTCGATCAAACGGTCCTGCCGGCCCATACTCAGGCGGCGCTGCTGGCACGGGCTGGCGGGAACCCGCTGTACGCCGAGGAGTTCATCCGGATGCTGGTGGACCGGGGAATCCTCGTGCACCGAGGGGCCACGTGGGGGCTCGCCACCGGCGAGGACGACATCCCGGTTCCCGAATCGGTGCAGGCGCTTATCGCGGCCCGGTTGGACACACTCCCGCCCGACCGCAAGGCTCTGCTCCAGGATGCGGCGGTGATCGGGAAGGTGTTCTGGGCGGGCGCGGTGGCCGAGATGGGCCGGGTGGACCCGCGAGAGGTTCGCGAGGGCCTGCATGAGTTAGCCCGGAAGGAGCTGCTTCGGCCAGCGCGGCGCCCGTCGATCGAGGGTGAGGCGGAGTACGCGTTCTGGCACCTGCTCATCCGCGACGTCGTGTACGGGCAGATCCCGCGCGCCGCCCGGGCCGCCAAGCATCGGGCCGCCGCGGCATGGATCGAGCGGATCTCCGGCGAGCGACTGGCCGACAGTGCCGAGCTGCTCGCGTACCACTACGAGCAGGCGCTGGAGCTGGCCCGCGCCGCTGGCGAGGACGCGACCGAGCTCGAATCACAAGCGCGCCGGTTCTTGATGCTGGCCGGAAAACGAACCGAACGGCTGGATACGAGCAAGGCATTGGCCTTGTACGTGCGCGTCATCGAGCTCACGCCGCCCGGGCACCCCGACCGGGTCCGGGTGCTGCTTCGTGCTGCACGCTCGCAATGGGGCACGGGGTCGGACAGGCGGGCGGAGGCCTGGGGCAACGAAGCGCTCGACGCTTCGCGCGGTGCCGCCGACGCCCTCGGCGAGGGCGAGGCGCTCACCTGGCTCTCATATCTGGCTTGGATGCGGGGGGACACCGCCCGGCAGTTCGAGCTCATCGAGCAGGCGGTCCGCATCCTCGAGGCTCATCAGCCGGGACCCGAGCTCGCGTACGCCTACGTGCGGCTCTCCGCGGCGTATGGTCTCGCGTGGCGTTCCGCCGAGGCGGCGAATGCCATCGATAAAGCCATGCCGGTGGTCCGCGAGTACGGCGACGAGACGGGGCTCGCGATACTGCTCCAATTCCGAGGCCAGTCCCGGAGCGATCTGGGTGACATCGAGGGTGCCTTCCAGGACTCTCGCGAGGGCCTCCGCCTAGCCCTCGAGGGTGCGCCGGCCGCGATGGCTACCTCGGCCCACGTGAACCTGGGCGATCTGGTGTGGTACCAGGACGGTCCGGCGAAGGGCCAGGAACTGTATGAGGCTGCGGTTGAGCTCGGGGAACGGCGCGGGGCGCGCGGCGCTGCGAACTGGGCGCGGATGGAGTCGATGTGGACGCGGTTCGACCTGGGGGCGTGGGACGAGCTGCTGGAGATCGGCGATCGGATCGTGGCCGAAGACCCAGAGCCGGGGATCAGCCAGGTCTCCGTCCTCGCGGAGATCTATTGCCAGGACGTCCTGCTCCACAGAGGTGCGCCCGACGGGGGCGGGGTCGTCGAGGCGACGGTCCTGCCGCGTGCACGCGAGATCGCCGACGCTCAGGTGGTGGTGCCGGCTTTCAGGGTGGCTTCGCTCGGACGGGTCGCTCGGGGCGATCTGGTCGGCGCGGTCGAGCTCGTCCGGGAGCTCGACGAGCTCCTACGCGGACGCCCGGGCCCCAGGAGCTGGCTCCTGGACGGCGCGTCGCGCGTGTGTCTGGCGGCGGGGGAGGTGGACCTGCTGCGCTCGCTGATCGACCAGGGCGTTGAATACCTAACCCGGGACCGGAACAGCATGGCCTCGGCCCGTGCGGCCCTTGCCGAGCTCGAGGGCGACCACGTGAGCGCGGTGGACCTGTACCAGGACGCCGCCGCCCGGTGGGAGTCGTTCCCGTCGGTTCTGGAGCACGGGCTCGCGCTGATGGGCGCCGGACGGTGCCTCCTCGACCTCGGCCGGCAGAACGAGGCGGCCGAGCGATTGCGTGTGGCGCGGGAGCGGTTCGGCGCTCTGAAGGCCGCGCCACTCGTCGCCGAGGTCGACGACCTGCTCGCCCTCGCCACCTCGATGACGTCCTGAGGCCAGTCGATGAACACGAACCGGTTGGAGACCTTCGCCGACGGTGTGTTCGCCATCGCGGCGACGTTGCTGATCCTGAACGTCGACGCCCAGGTCCCGGAGGACACGAGGGATCTGGGGGCGCTGCTCCTCCACATCTGGCCGTCCTACGCCGCGTACGCGGTCACCTTCTTCACCATCGGGATCGTTTGGGTGAACCACCATACGGTGATGTCGCAGATCGACCGGACCGACCGGGTGTTCCTGTTCCTGAACATCGCCTTCCTGATGCTGGTGGCGTTCGCCCCGTTCCCAACGCGGCTCATCGCGGAGCACATCCGGGAGGACGGGGCTCGGGCCGCGGCGCTCCTGTACGGGATCACGCTGGTGGTGATGGCGCTGCTGTTCAACGCGCTGTGGCTCTACGCCTCGGTCGGAGGGCGGCTTCTCGTTCGGCGGCTAGGTCTCCCGGTTGAACCAGACGCCGCCGGGACCGTCGTAGCTGGCCCCTTCGCCCCACACCGCCACGGCCTTGCCGGCGCTCGTGATGGCGATCTCGCCGTAGTCGCCGTAGGCCTCTCGGAAGCCATTCGCGTTCTTGTACGCGGTGCCGGATCTGACATCGGAGATGCGGACGGCCAGCGACCACGTCGCGCCCAGGTCCGCGGAGGCCCGATACCACACGTTCCACCGCCCGGTGCGCTGGTCCATGTACCACACGCGAACGTCGCCGTCCCCGGTGCCCGCCGCCGCCGGGTACGCGGCGTTGACCCCGGCCGGCGAGAGCGGGACGCGGTCGGACCAGGTGATGCCGCCGTCCGTGGAAGAGCTCGCGTACACCCGCATGGGGCCGCCCTCCCGCAGGGCGCCGTTGTAGACGAAGACAAGGTTGCCCTGGGCATCGGCGGCCAGGGTGGGCCCGCTGTCCCAGAAGTCCGGGTAACAACCTGCGGACGGGCACGACGGCCCGAGCTCGAGGGTGTCGATCACCGTGTCGGACCAGGTCGCACCCCCGTCGATGGACCGGAGCACGTGGACCTGGATGTTGCCCTCCGCGGTCTTCTTGGGGCCGCTGTAGGAGAAGCTGATCTCCGATAGGAGCGCCGTTCCGTCGGAGAGGACCGCGGCGCCGTACGCGAAGTAGTAGCGGTCGCTCGAGACCGTCCTCACCTGGGTCCACGTCGCCCCGGCGTCGTGCGAGACGGCGGCGTAGCTGTCGCCGCCGGTTGGTCCGTTGAACCCGACGTAGACATCGCGCCCGTCCGAACTGGTCCCCATGTTCGGCTTGTCGCCCCAGGCCACGTTGCCGTAGATCGGCACCGGCGTGGACCACGTCCTCCCGTGGTCGAGCGACTTGGAGAAGTGGACGTCGAAGTTGTTCATGAACACGGCGTACACGGCTCCGGTGTCCGGCACGACCTCGATCAGGGGGTCGTACTGGCCCCGGACGTTCCGGCACTCGCAGATGAACCGATCGGGCCCGAAGGTCTTCCCGCCGTTGCTCGAGACGTGGAGGATCATGGCCGGATCCGGGCAGCTGTTCGAGCAGGCCTTGGCCCCTCCGTACCGGTTGTGCAGGATGTACACGAACGGGGCGTTGGGGTCGGCGGCGATGGCCGGCTCCCAGTCGTCCGCCGTGCGATCCATGGGGAGCTCCCCGGCCCACCCTGCGGCGGGGTAGGAGGCGAGCGCGCCGGTCTGTCCCAGCGTCCCGGCCGCCCTGGCCCGCGAGAGCGCGAACTGCCGGCGTTCGGCCGTGGTGAGTTGCTCCTCGAGCTCTCCGGCGGCGGGCTCGGGCCCTCGGCCCTCGACGGGGGGGCGAGGCCGAGTGGTGCCCGAGGAGGAGTGGCACGACGGGACGAGCCCGGCGAGCAGCGCGAGCGAAGCCATGAGCAGCAAGGAGTTCGAGGCCAGCCGACGGGAAAGCACGCGGATCCCCCCTCGATAGGCGTCCGGTTGGAAGCGGACCCCGACGCTATCCCGGGGCTGAACGATCAGTCAATCGGCCCTTCGGCCACGCCGCGGGAGGCCCGATCCAGTGGGGTGCGGGCAGGCCCTCGGTGGCCAGGAGCAGCCACTTCAGCCTTCCGAGGTCCCCCGGATCGACCAACAGGCTGGCCCTGCTGCGACCCTCCCACACCCGTGTGGCCCGCCCTCCCTCACCCTCGGCCAGAAGGCCCCGCTGGCGGGCCCGCTGGGATTCGTTCCACTCCGCGAACCCCAGGGCGAGCAGGGCATCGCCCTGCGACGCCAGGCCGAGCGAGGCAAGTCCCCGGGCGTCGGCCCTCCGGACGATCGCGCCGAGATCCACGCCGGCGGTGATGTCGGCCGAACCGGGATCGCGAAGGACGTCCGCCAGCACCCGATGATCCCGATAGCCGTGGACCTCGCTCCAGGGACCGCCTGCGGAGCCGTAGTCGATGAGGAGCGCGTAGCCCCGTCGAAGCGTTGCCGCGAGGTCGTCCACGAACCGCAAGGCGCCGGTGGGGACGATGGCCTCCTGGCCCGGAGCGAGCGCCGGCCCCTGCTCGGCGACGAGCTCCGCGATCTCCCCGTCGCATGGGATGTCGACTTCGACGAAGCGGTCCCGACCCGCGATGATCCCGACCTCGACCACCCCGTTGCTCGTCTCGCGGACCCTTCGGAACGGCAGGTTGTCCAGGAGCTCGTTGGCGAACATCACGGTGGCAGCGGAGGGGCCGGCATCGGCGATGCGTTCGCTCACTCGCACCGGCAGCTCCGCGAGACGGGCCCGCGCACCGGGACTCCGTTCCACGGCCAGGTAGTCGACGGCGGGACCCTGGCGTTCGCCGAGCAGCCGGATGACGTCCGCGGCCAGGGTGCCATCGCCGGCGCCTACCTCCACGAGCTCGAGGGGCTCGGGCCGGCCCAGCCGCTCCCACAGGTCGAGCACGGCGCGGAGGAGGAGCTCGGCGAACACCGGGTGGACGTGGGGGCTGGTCACGAAGTGTCCCTCCCGCCCCACGGGCGGCCGGTCGTAGAAGCCGCCGGGCCCGTACAGCGCGAGGTCCATGAACTCGTCGAACCTGATCGGCCCTCGTTGCTCGATGGCACGGCGGATGCGGGCCGCAACGTCCTCGCTCACACGGCCAGCGTATCGGCACGCGGAGGAGCCGTTCCCGGTCGCTCGCGCCTCGGCCGGCGTCCGTCCACCTGGCAGAATCCAAGACGTGAGACCCGACGGCCCGAGTGAGCCCAGGCCGGCCGCCACGGTGATCGCCGCACGACAGGGGGTTGACGGCGTGGAGGTCCTGGTGCTGAAGCGGGGGAGCGAGCATCGGTTCCTCCCCGGCTATCTGGCGTTTCCCGGTGGGGCGGTCGAGCCCCAGGACGGCGGGTTGGCCTCTCGGTGGTTCGGGTCCACTGCCGAGACGGGGCGGGCCTGCGCCGTTCGCGAGCTGGTCGAGGAGGCCGGGCTGGCGTTGACCGGCGCCGGTTTGGTCTGGGTCATCGGCGACGAGCGGGGACTCTCGGCCGTCCACGCGTCGCCTCCCGTGGCCGATGCCCTGCGGGAGATCTCGCATTGGGTCGCGCCGGAGGATGTGCCGGTGCGGTTCGACGCGCGCTTCTTCGCGGTGGATGCCCCTCTCGGGCTGGAGCCGCATCCTGACGGAGCCGAGGCCGAGAAGGCCTGGTGGGCCCGGCCGGCCGACGTGCTCCGGGACTTCGCGGAGGGTAGGTGCGACCTGTACTGGCCGACGCTGAAGACGATGGAGGCGCTGGCCACGTGTGAGACGGTCCACGATGTGATGGCCCTGCACGTCCCGCAGGTCGAGCCGGATTGATGCGCATCATCCGCGTCCTCGCCCCGAACCCCGGGATCCGCGAGCTGGAGGGGACGAACACGTGGATCGTGGGGGACGGGCCCTCCATCGCGATCGACCCGGGCCCCGACGACGCCGGGCACGTCCGCGAGGTGGCCCGCGAGGCGGGCCACCTCGCGGCCATCCTCCTCACCCACGACCATCCGGACCACGCTCCGGGCGCGGCCGCGCTCGCCGAGGCGACGGGGGCGCCGGTGTACGCGGCGCGCCCGCCCGACGGCGGCCAGCGCCTTCGGGACGGGCAGCGCATCGTGGCCGGTGACGTGGCACTGACCGCCGTGGCGACGCCGGGCCACAGCCCGGACCACGTCGCGTTCTTCGAGGATCGCCATGGCGCGCTGTTCACCGGTGACGCGGTGCTCGGGCGTGGGACGAGCGTGATCGACCCTCCCGAGGGCGACCTCGTGGCCTACCTCCGCTCGCTCCAGCGGATGCGGGAGCTGTCCCCGCGCGTGCTCTACCCGGGCCACGGGCCGGTCGTGTTCGACGGCCCGGGCAAGCTGGAGGAATACGTGGAGCATCGTGCCGCTCGGGAGGGCCAGGTCCTGGCGGCTTTCGCGTCCGGGCCGCGAACGCCGGAGGAGATCGTCCCGGAGATCTACGGCGACCACCCCGCCGAGCTCCACGAGCTGGCCGCGCGATCGGTCCTGGCTCACCTGATCAAGCTGGAGAACGAGGGCCGCGCCGAGAGGCGAACCACGGCGGGCGTCGTCCGGTGGACGCTGCTGGAGCCCCGGACCTGCGTGCGATGCGGGCGGCCCGTGAAGGGCCGCGGTCTGCTGTGCGGACCGTGCAGCCTCGCCGTGCTCCAGGAGTCCGGCTAGGCCGGCGCCCGTTCGTACACCGAGACGTGCTTGCCCTCTCCCGTGAACGGTTCGCGCGTCCAGTCCTGCCAGCGCTCCCGAAGCCGAAGCCCTGCCAGCTCGGCCATCAGGTCCAGCTCGGACGGCCAGATGTACCGGAGCTCGACCGGGAACATCCGGAACCCGTCCTCCTCGAGGACGACGAGCTGAACGCTCACCCGCTGATGCTCCGGATCGTGGAGCGACACGTCCAGGAACACGCGGCCGGGCTCCACGCGGTGGGTCTGTACTCGCTGGCCGCGATCGAAACGAGCCACGTCGGCCACGAACGCCTCGACCACGAAGACGCCGTCGTCGGTGAGGTGCTCGGCGACGTTCCGCAGGCATCGCCGCTGATCGTCCTGCGTGAGCAACGCGAACAGCGTGTTGAACACCACGTACACCAGCCGGAACCGGCCCTCCACCGCGACCTCGGCGAAGTCGCCCATCGTGACGGGGATGTCCGCACCGCCCGGCTTCTCGCGAAGCTTGGCCACCATTGCCTGGGACGCGTCGATCCCTCGGACCCCGACTCCCCGTTCCGCCAGCGGAAGGGCGATGCGTCCCGTCCCAATGGCGAGCTCGAACGCGGGACCCGAGCCTGCCAGCTCGGCCAGGAAGTCGACGGCCGCGCCGGGGTCCGAGGGCGGGTGGAACCAGGCGTCGTACACATCGGCGATGCGGTCGCCGTACGTGGAGGGCCCGTAGTCGTCCATGCCCAAGCTCACCAAGGCGGCCCTCATGCTGTCAAGCGGTGGTCGCCTCCTGATCCGTGGCCCGGGCCAGGGCGTCGATGTCGGGGATGACGTAGCGGCGGCCCTCCGTCCGGATGAGCTTGCGCGCCACCAGCGCGGCCAGGGTCCGGTTCACGGTCTCGCGAGACGCTCCGATCATCCGCCCCAGGTCCTCCTGCGTGAGGGGAAGGGCCAGCCGCACGCCGTGCTGATCGCGCACGCCGTGGCGGTGTGCCAGCTCGCACAGCTTGCGGCACAGGCGGGTCGGAACGTCCTGGGCCAGCGCCTCCTCCAGCGCGCCGGTCGTCCGGTGCAGCCGGGAGGCCAGCATCCGAAGGAGCTCTGTGGCGGTGCCGGGGCTGCGTTCCAGCACTGCCTGCAGCGCCGTGAGGGGCAGGACCTCCACCTCCACGGCCCCGACCGCCCGAGCCTCGACTGGGGAGGGGTCCCCCAGGAGCGCGCATTCCCCGAACGCGTCCCCCGGTCCGAGCATGCCCACCACCACCTCGTGTCCGCTCGGCAGGGCGGCCGCCAGGCGCACCACCCCGGTCCGCACCAGGAACAGGCAGTCCGCGGCCTGCTCCTGGCGGACGAGCGCCTGGCCGTGGGCGAACCTGCGAGAGGGGGAGGCGAGATCGACGATGCGGGCCTCCACGTCGCGATCCTAGCGCGGGCCGGTGACATCCCGGCACCGCTTCGACACCGCCGCCACCCTCGGAGTAGGCTGACCCGCCGACCGGATCGTTGCGAAGGAGTCCGAAGCGATGGGCAAGCGAGAGCAAGAGGCCCTGGCTCGCGTCCCACTGTTCTCCGGCCTCTCGTCGCGCCACCTGAAGCGCCTCGCCGACTCCATGAAGGAGGTCCGATACATGGAGGGGGCCCCGGTGGTGAAGGAGGGACAGGAGGGCGACAGCTTCTACGTCATCCTCCAGGGTGAAGCGAAGGTGGTGGGCCCGGAGGGAACGGCGGTCAACCGACTGCTCCCCGGCGACTTCTTCGGGGAGATCTCCCTCCTCGATGGGGGCGCCAGGACCGCGACCGTCACCACCGAGACGCCCGTGACGATGCTCGAGCTCAAACGGACCGCGTTCCTACGGATGCTGAAGGACGAGTCCGACGTCGCGGTGAAGCTCCTGTCACACACCGCGTCCTTGCTCCGGCGCACGGAACGCTCGTTGTCCGGATAGCCCGACGCCGGTGCGCGCGGAGCTCTATCGCCCCGATGCCCCCAACGCGGTCGTGGCCGTCGCGACATGGGACGGGAGGCGGGCCCGGCTCGACGTGAAGGATGCCTCGGTGCCCGGTCTCGACCGGATCTTCCGGCCCACGCCGATCGCGATCGACGATCCCGCGCTCCGGCATCCCGGCACCTCCGGGCCCGTCGTCCTCCAGCCGGGAGATCTCGAGTGGTTCCGGGCCGCGCTCTTCACGCGGGCTCCAGAGCTCGGGCTGGCGGTGCGCTTCGTCTCGGGGGCCGTGGTGGGCGGATTCGATCCCGCGTCGCAGTACCGAAGCTTCGAGGAGCAGGTGGAGCGACTGACGAGCTAGCCCGGCCTCACGGCCGCGTCTGGCCCACGAACGCCTTCCCCGCGTCGCAGAAGGAGAGGAAGTCGCACCACCGGCAGTGCTCGCCGGGCGTGGGCTCGAACCGCCCGGCGCCGATGGCCGAGAGCCAGGCCCGCACCCGATCCCGGATGGCCTCGGCGTCCTCGACGGCGAGCGACACCTCGTCGCCGGTGGCGAGGTACAGGTAGGTGAGCGTCAGCTCGTCGGGCCGCTTGCCCCAGACGTCGATGCAGGCGAGTGCGTAGAGGTCGAGCTGGACCCGCGACAGGGGGTCGTCCTGGGGCTTTCGGCCCGTCTTGTAGTCCACGACCTCCCACGCGCCGTCGGGCACCCCGTAGATCGCGTCGATCCGGCCGCTCACCGTGAAGCGCTCCAGCGACAGCAGGAAGGCGCGCTCGGCGTGGAGCGGGGTCATCTCGGCGAACCGGCTGGACATGAAGGCATCCCGCAGCTGCTTGATCCTCCCGGGCTGGCCGGCGAGCTCCTCCGCGGTGAGGTCGGGCTCTTCCTCCAGCTCGATCAGCGTGGTCTGTCCGGAGGACTGGCGCTCGATCCAGGCGTGGACGTCGGTCCCGATTCGGGCCGCAGGACCCGAGAACCGCGGGAGGGGCCGAACCGTGCTCCAGTAGTAGCGCTTGGGACATCGTCCGTAGTCCACGATCCCGCCCACCGACACGGTGGTGGGCATCCCAACCTCGTCGTTCGTCGCTGCCTCCCGCTCCAGAAGGTGGCCGGCCAGCGCTCGCCGATACTCTGCGAGCTCCTCGAACCTGGCCCGCTCGGCGGGCTCCAGGGTAGCGAGGGCGCTCGCCTTGATCTCGCCGGACGAGGCGGCCGCAAGGGCCGCCCGCCGCCACCCTTCGGGGAACAGGGCGTCGGCGTCGTCCGGCCGGGCCGGCCCCGGCCAGGGCCGGACGAAACGCTGCCGGAACCCCGCGAGCGGGTTCTCCTCCTTCTCCTCGCCCTCGATGTGGATGTCCGCGAGCTTGGTCCGACGGGCCCACACCATGAGCTCGGTGAAGAACCTGCCGACCGTCTTCGCGTTGATGTTCTCCCCGTACCAGATGGCCGAGGACAGGAACAGCCGGCGCTTCGCTCGTGTGAGGGCGACGTAGGCGGTCCGGCGTTCCTCGAACACCTCCTGGTCGCGGAGCGCGTCGACGAAGCGATTCATCACGCCTTCGAACCGGGGGAGCAGGTCACGGTCGCGACGGAGCTCGATGTCGAGCGAGCTTCCCTTCCGCATGGGGTTCTGCTGGATCCGCGCGTTGGGGAACAGGTCCTTGGCCAGGCCTGGGACGAACACCGTGTCGAACTCCAGGCCTTTGGCCGCGTGGACGGTCATGACCTTCACGGTGTCGTCCTCACTCGGCTGGACCGGCGACCACTCCCGGTCGTCCTCGATCGAGTCCACGTAATCCAGGAACGCGCGGAGCGTGAGCTCGCCCTCGAGC
>Ga0184612_10001203_pt1 | contig 12490 bp, 12 predicted proteins | sample PLM3_60_coex_FD_133163 | JGI IMG/M metagenome (GOLD analysis project Ga0184612, IMG submission 133163) | Groundwater sediment microbial communities from an aquifer in East River, Colorado, USA - PLM3_60_coex | ecosystem: Environmental > Terrestrial > Soil > Riparian zone | place: USA: East...
AAAATCATGGCTAAGAACGCATTTCTCAACTTCATAAGGTTTCCTCCCCTGACAAATCTCTCGCCTTTGGCTCAGCGATCTCCAGCGCGCCTGTTTCTCGGCTGTTGTGATCGCCCGTCTCTCAAAATCGCGAATCGAGTGCTGTCAGAGAGAGGACGCCACAGCCCGTTTTTGTTGACTGCGCAGAACCGCCAAACACTAAGCTTGACGCACGAGGCCCGTCTTGGACTCTGACGCAGCCGCCTAGGACGTAAACGCGCGAGTTCAATCTGGGCGCGGAGGAGCCGGCTCTCGGCCCTTTCTTCGGACGGAAGCGCTTTTCGGCAACGCGGTTTGCAGCCGGGCAAGCGAAAGCGCGAAACGCTCAGACAACCGCCCGGAACGGCGGCGGCACATCCGAGACGTCCTGTATGAGCGCAGCTATCCGCTGGATACGGCGAATTAAGAGACGCGGTGTTCAGGCCTCGCGACAAACCTCTACCATCCACAGGATCGCGGCATCTCGTCGGGCGTAAATTTACTTCGTCGCCTCAGCGACCAACTTCGTGTCGGTAAACTGCTCGAAGCGTACGACCTGGCCGTCCTCCATGTCCCAGACATGAACCACGCGAGCCTTCATTGTCCTTCCTGTCTTCCTGAAGCGCCCCGAATAAGTTCCCATGCCGATGATCGTCGAACCGGCATCGGCAAGCCTCTCCAGCGAAAATGAGTAGCCGTCCCACTCTTCGCCGATCCGCTTGAATACCCCGGCGATGATCGCCTCCGGGCCGATATACGTGCCCGCGTACGGGAATCCGGCCATCTCCGTCCACATGGTCTCCCTGGTGATCGGGGCCATCATGCCGTCCACGTCCTTGCGATCGGACGCAGCATAATGCGCCTTGATCGCTTCGTAGTTCTTGTTCATGTCGTTCGTCCCCGATCAGACCGGCTCCCTGCCGGCGGCGTAGATGGTCCTGGATTTCACTTGGATGAATGCCCCGGCAGGTTTGTTTTCAATCGCACCCCGGCTCGTCACGCCGAGGAATTTCCCTGTCGAGCGCATGGCATCGAGGTTGTAGAAGAAGATCGACGCCACGGGGATGATGAACTCACGGAAACCAAACACATATTGGTTGTCATCGAATTTATAGGTTGTCGCCAGATCCACGTCGCCCTGGCCGCGCTGCACGCCAACCAGATTTTGCCACGCGTAGCGCTCGGAACTCAGATAGATGTGCTCATAGAGGTGATGGGGGCTGTATTCATAGTGTGAGGTGAGGCCAATCAGGTCTCTGGTCGGCGACGGCTCAATGCCCCCGGGCGGATCGGCGGAAATGTCCAGGATGCCGGGCGTGTAGACCTGCGCTACGCGTGGCTCGCCCGGAGCCTCGGCCGCATCGCGAACGCGCTCCCGCACCGATAAGACACGCCTCGTCTTGACGTTTACGACGAATGCTTCGTCCTCGTTCGGTCGGGTAGAGAACGTCATGTTGATGAAGAACACGTCAAGCGCGACCGAAAGCGCCTCGTACCAATCTGTGCGCGCTTTGCCACCCTCGCTCCATTCGACCTGGTCGGGTGAAGCAAAGAGGAGCCTGACTTTGCGTCCATTTTTCAGTACAATCTTGAAAGCCTTCCCGCAGAGCGCATCGGTCACCGGCAATCGATTGGTCGCAATGCCGGCAGCAAAATCATCGAAATGCTTCCAGTCGACAGGCCTGTTCGCTTCTGCTTCCATCCCTCTCCCCTCTGCTCAATCGACAAATGCCAGCGTCGGGAGGTCCACGACCGCGGCGCCGCCGTCGACTGTCAAAATTGAGCCGTTCATGGCCGCTGCTTCATCCGACGCGACGAAACAGATGACGTTGGCGACTTCCTCAGGAGTCGCCGGACGGCCAAGCGGAACATCTTTCGTGACCAGCCGATAAGCTTCGTCGATCGACGAAAGGCCCCGCTTGTCGACGATGACCTGCATCTGTTCGTCGGCCATGGCGGTCGCCACCCAACCCGGGCAGACCATATTGGTTCGCACGCCCTGGCGGCCGTAATCGCGCGCGAGCGACTTGCCGAGGCCGATACAGGCGTGCTTCATCGTCACATATCCGGCTGCCTGGGGTCCTGCGAACAGGCCGGCGATCGAAGCGACGATCACAATGGATCCCCTCCGCTCAATCAAATCAGGAAGACTTTCGCGGGCGCAAACGAAGGCCGTATCCAGGTTGAGCCGTGTCGCGAGCGCCCAATCCTGATCGCTCATGGAGGTCGTCGGGCCGACGCCGTGCCCGCCGGCATTGGCGATCAGAATGTCCACCGGACCGAATTGGCGACGGATCTGCTCAAGTGCCCCCCGCACGGCCTCACCGTCGGCGGCGTCGCCCTGCACCACAAAGCACCCAATGTCATCCGCGATGGCGCGCAGTGGCTCTCGACGGCGGCCCATGATCGCTACGTTGGCACCCTCGGCTACGAGGCGGCGTGCGACAGCGGAGCCAATTCCGGTTCCGCCCCCGGTGATAAGAGCGTTTTTTCCTGAAAACCTCATGTTCGCGATTCAGCTCCCCGTGTCTGCCCGTCTGCGAAGGTTCGACGCCGCGTCGGCAAGAGCGGTGATGCAAGCGTCACGACGGCGAGTAGCGGCCGATCTACAACGGGCCTCCTAGTCTCGACTGGCCATCAGACATAGGTCGGTCTGCAGGATTCGTCTTGGACTCCGGCGCGATCATTGTGGGACGCAAACGCGTGTCGGTGCCGACAGGCGGGCGGCCTCGGTCGAGCTAACCGTCTGGACAGCCGGTGTTCCGCCGTCTTATTCTGGCGACAGGGAGAGCGGCAAATGCACATAAGCGCGAAGAAGTATCGCGTTTTGTCAGGTATTATCGAGCTGCTTTCGGCCGACTACGCCGACAGCCGGGATCTTCGAACTGCGATTGGTGGATCGTTGCTCGATTTGCTCGATGCCGAGCTATATGCGTCGTACGTTTGGAACCCGCAGATACAAGCGTTCGAACGCGGCGTCGCCGTCAATATGGACGACTCCTACGTAGAGAAATACCAGGACTACTTCCAGCATTGTCACGCGACGACTACGCGAAGATGGATGCGACGGGGCGTCAATCCCGTAAGCGCCATCATTCCTCATCGCGACCTGGTGCGAACGGAAATTTATAACGACTTCCTGCGTCCGACCGGCCACTACTATGGCATCAACCTTTTTGCATTCGACGGCCGTGACAGCATTGGCGACATTCGAATCTGGCGCAGGAATGGACACCCCGATTTCGACCATGATGAAGTTGGTCTTCTCAGCCTAATCGCACCGGGATTTACCCAGGCGCTAAAGCGCATCGAGGCACGCTCCCGTTTGAAAGCTCAGGCGCCCCCCGGATCAGCAAAACTGACGCCACGAGAAGCCGCAGTTACCAAACTTGTAGCGCAAGGCCTCGCCGACAAGGAGATAGCGAGACGGCTTAACGTAACTTTCGCTACCGTTCGTACACACTTGGACAGCGCCTTTTCAAAGCTCGGGGTTCGGAATCGCACCCAGCTTGCCTCGTTGCTGATTGCTGGGCATCGCTCTGGCGATCGTGACACGAACTCTCCGCATTGAGATTGAGCCATACTCACTGACCGTACCATCGCCGGCCGCGGCCGGCTGAGGCGTTTGGGTACAAGGTCAACACTCTTCGACTCGCTTGTTCGTCGCGGTCCAAGACCTCCCCAATCTTGGGGAGGTGGCTCGCCAACGCCGCATGTTACTCATGTTGCTCGCGTACGTTGGATGAACAGCAATGCAATATGCCCCTTTAAGCGTTCGCCGCGCAGTCGTGGCGGTCATTCTTGTGCTCGCGCCATTCGATTTCGCCGTGGCGCAAAGCAAGATCACGATCGGCGTGCCCCCGGTCCCCGAATTCGTGCTGCCGATGATCGCAGTGGAAAACGGCTATTTCAAAGATCACGGCATCGACGCGACCATCCGGATCATACCAGGCGGACAATCGATGCCCGCCGCTCTTCAATCCGACTCGCTGCAGATCGCAGCGCTCAGCACGGCTTCCTTGATCCAGGTCACCGATAGCGGTCTGGATCTCGTGATCGTCTCGGGAGGTGCGATCGCGTCGGCGAACGACACGAACTACGGAATCGTGGTTGGCGCAAGCTCTGGCATTGAAAAGCCGGAAGACTTCGTCGGCAAAAAGATCGGCACCCCGGGTCTCGGCAGCTTTTTCCACATCATGGCCCGCGAATGGTTTCGTCGCAAAGGCGTCGACTGGCGCAAGATCACGTTCGTCGAGAGCACGTTTCCCCAACTTGCCGACCTGTTGAAGGCCGGTACCGTGGACGCCGTGCTGACCACCAACCCCTTCCTGCAACGCGCCGCCGTCCCGGGACTGGGTGGAAAAGTCTTCTACATCGCCGCCGATCTGCCCGACCGCTTGCCGCCTTTTGTCTATGCCGCCAGCCGAGCCTGGGCTCAGGCTCACCGCGACGCCGTCGCCGCCTTCAAGGCTTCGATGGACAAGGCGATCGCGTTCGAGGAAAGCGACATTCCGCGAGCGCTCGAAATATTCGGCAAGAACGTCAAGATGCCCCCGGATATTGTCAAGACGCTGACCATCAACAAGCTCGATACCAACGTGACCCCACAACAGGTCCAGCTTTGGGTCGAGATGATGGAAAAGCAGGACATGCTGCGCAACTTCAAGCCGACCGAAACGCTTTTTCTAAAATGAATCCTGTCAACCTACGCGTGGCGCCGGCTGCCAACGCTTGCGTCGACCCCGCCATTGCGTTCGACGGCGTGCGGCTCGAACTCGGCCAACGATGTATTATCGACGGACTTTCCTTCGCCGTCGCGCCCGGCGAATTCGCATGCGTGGTCGGTCCGTCCGGTTGCGGAAAAACGACCCTATTGCGCCTTGTCTCAGGGCTGCTCTCGCCGAACGGTGGCGAGGTCCGCCGCTTTGGAGCGCTGGTCGAAGGCCCCTCCCGCGAGGTGGCGATCGTCTTTCAAGACTACGGCCGCGCGCTCCTGCCGTGGCGAACCGCCGCGGGAAACATCGGACTTGCGCTGGAAGCGATAGGCCTTTCCCGTTGCGAGCGCGCAGCGCGCGTCGGAGCGCTGCTCGATAAAGTCGGCCTTGCCGGACACGGCGACAAATATCCCGGGCAACTTTCCGGCGGGATGCAACAACGGGTACAAATAGCCCGCTGCCTGGCCCAGGAGCCACGCATACTATTGATGGACGAGCCATTCGGCGCGCTGGATGCGCTCACTCGCCAGGCGCTGCAAGACGAAATCGCTCGCCTCGTCAAGGAGAGCGGCGCGACAACGCTCTTTGTGACGCACGATCTGGATGAGGCGATCTATCTCGGCGATCGCGTGTTCGCGCTGCAGGCAAATCCCGGCCGTCTCGCCGACGTTATCGAGGTTGGGCTGCCGAGACCCCGCGACCAGCTCGTAACAAGAGAACAGCCCGAATTCCTTCGACTCCGTCACGTCCTGTTCGATCATGTCCAAAAGGCACATTGATTTCCTGTCGCTCGTGCTGCCGGGTTGGCTTCTTCCGGTCGCCGCTCTTGTGGTCGCAGAGATTGCCATGCGCGCGACCGGCATCCGGAGCGACGGGCTTGCGCTGCCGAGCCAGATCGCAACCGCCCTGTTGGATCTTGTTGCCGATGGCGAGATATTTCTGCGAAGCGCCGAGACCGTCGCGCCGATCGCGATCGGAATCCTGATCGGTGGCTCACTTGGCCTGCTGATCGGCGTTTGGCTCGGCCTCTCCACACGCGCCGCGCAGCTCGCCTGGCTGTCGATCGAGCTGTTTCGGCCCATTCCGCCCGTCGCGATCATACCGCTGACCATGCTGATCTATGGCATCGGCATCCGGATGGAAGCGGCCATTATCGGCTTCGCGTGCTTCTGGCCAATGCTGCTACTGACCCGAGACGCCGTCGCGGGCGTCGACGTTCGGCTCTTTGAGGTCGCGCGAATGCTGGGGCTCTCCCGCCGCAGGCAGATCGTCAAGATTGCGCTTCCGGCCGCAGCACCGAGAATTTTCACGGCGCTGCGACTGACGCTCGGAATCGCCCTCATCGTGGCGGTCACGACGGAGATCGCGGCCAACCCCTTCGGCGTCGGCTATGCCATCATTTCGGCTGGGCCTGCGCCCGGACGTGATGTATGCCTTCCTGGCCTGGCTAGCCCTCCTCGGCTGGCTGCTCAATTTCGGCCTGACCGCCTTGCATCGACGCCTGTTTGGCGCGACGTTTGGGGAGGCGGCGCCATGAGCAACTGGCTCATTCGCTTGGGCTCTGTCCTTGTCGCCCTGTCGATCTTCGCGCTGTGGCAACTTGTGACGCATGCCGGGCTCGTTCAACCCATCTTCCTGCCCTCGCCCATATCCACGATCGAAAACCTGTGGCGTGGCCTGACGCAGGGCGACCTGCTCGCCCTCACCGTCACCACCATGGAACGAATGTTCTATGGGTGGATGCTGGCTTCGCTTGGCGGCACTCTTCTCGGCGGTATCATAGGCCTGTCGCGGCGTGCACGCTACTGGCTCACCCCTACGCTTGAACTCCTGCGTCCGTTGCCGGCGACGACGCTTCTGCCGATCGGTATCGCGCTGTTCGGCTTGCAGCCCCGCATGCTCCTTGGCGTCATCGCATTTGGCGCGATTTGGCCAGTCCTGTTGCCCGCCATTCATGGCTTCAGTGCAATCGAGCCTCGCCTGCACGAGGTCGCGCGCAATCTCGGCGTCTCGCGCGTCGCATTCGCGTTCAAGTTCGGCTTGCCGAACGCGCTACCTGATGTGATCGCGGGGATGCGCCTGTCACTGACGGCTTGCCTGATCATCACAGTCGTCGGCGAGATGGTCACGGCACAGGAAGGATTGGGCACAACTATCATGATGGTAGCGCGCTCTTTCCGCAGCACAGATCTTTATGGCGGCATCATCCTGCTCGGCTTGGTCGGCATCGTGAACAATGGATTGCTTGCAGTGATCGAACGTGTCGCCACGCCCTGGCGCACGGTTCAAACCTGAAATTTCAGATTGTGTATGAAAGGAACGAGGCCGATGAAAGCGACGACCGGATTTAACCGCGATACAACGGCCGACGAAGTACTCGCCGGCATTAATCTCACCGGCAAACGCTTTCTCGTCACCGGCGCGTCGTCAGGACTAGGTCAGGAGACCGCCCGCGCACTGGCCGCGCGCGGCGCGCAGGTCATCATGGCCGTTCGTTCGCTCGAGAAAGGTCGAACCGCAGCCGAGGCGATAAGAGAACGTTCGCCAAATGCCGATCTTGACATCCAGCAGATCGATCTCGCCTCACTCGCCAGCGTTCGCGCCTTTGCCGCGCGTATCCTGTCATCCTGTGACGGGCTGGACGGGATCGTCGCAAATGCCGGGGTGATGGCGATCGATTTCGGCCGAACAGCGGACGGATTCGAAATGCAGTTCGGTGCGAACCACCTCGGCCATTTTGTGCTCGTCAACCAGCTCGCTTCCCTGCTCAAGGCGCGGGGACGGTCACGTCTTGTCGTGCTGAGCTCGGGAGCCCATCGACTTCACGACGTCGATCTCGACGATCCCAATTTTCAGCACAAGGCTTATGACCGTTGGGACGCATACGGTCAGTCGAAATCGGCCAACGCCCTATTCGCGCTGGCATTCGACCGTCGCTATCGGGCCCACGGCGTTCGGGCCCTTACGGTCGCGCCGGGGATCATCACCGACACGAACCTGCATCATCATCTGACCGATGAAGATTTCGCTCCGCTGCGCCGCCGGCAGCCCGGCGTGGTCAACCTTCCGCGGAAGCGTCTGGCAGCAGGTGCGGCGACCATCGTGTGGGCACTCGTTCATCCTGATCTGGACGGACAGGGCGGCCGCTTTCTTGAGGATTGCGGCTTCTCCGAGGTGAACCCGGATCCTCAGCTCCCCAACGGCGTAATGCCCTGGGCACTCGACGAGGCACACGCGGAGGACGTCTGGTCTTTGTCCGAACGTCTGGTAGGCGAGAACTTTGGCGATGCCGGGCGTGTGTCGACGCAAATGGGGTCCGCCGCTCCACCCTCCTCGGCTGCGGTGGCAAGCGGACTATCGGTAAACCGGCAGCCCAGCACCGATCGGTTGAACGGAAAGAACCTGGAGATCGCGCTCGAGACGGGAGAAGATGTGGCGCTCGAATTCAACGCCAACGGGACATTGCGGTGGAGCGCGTTACCTGGCCTTGCCCTGGACAAGATGGGCACCTGTCCTGTCGACGTGGTCGAAGCTGCTCCGGGCGTACTTCTTGTCATCGCCATGTTGCCACCTCAAGGCCGGGAAACGATGGCGATCGTTCTCGACCTCACCTCTCATCACGTACTCTTCGTCGGCTCTCGCCTGGCCGACGATATCAGGCTGTTTGAGAGGAAGACCCGTGTATCTCAACGCTTTACCCGAGGCATGCTTCGCGGATCGCCAACCTCATCCCTGGCTTTGCCACCGATGCCGACGCGCGATCTCATCGGCACGCGAGCCATCTACCGCTACAGCGAGGACACCGTCTACGAGCACATCTACCTGAACACCAACTGGTACTCCTATCAGTGCCTAAAAGGACTGCGCAGGGGCGATTGCGGGAGCGACGAGACCAGCTACTGGAAAATCAGGGACGGAGTCTATGTCGTCACCTGGCGGGAGATCCTGATCGATCTCGCTGCGGTGTTCGTTTACGACATGAAGGCTTGCCGCAGCACCGGCTGCGCCTGGGGAACGCCGGGCGGTCTCACCGAACCACGGCATATCCTGACGGGCGCGTTGTTCGAGAAGCTGCACGATGCCGATTATCCGGCTGACATAGAACTCGTTTGAGGCGGCCTCCGGAGAATGCAAGCCGTGAGTGAGAGCGACCAGCGGATTTGCGGCCGCTCTCGTCCACGAGGCTTCACAAGGTGTCGCGGATCATTGAGATCGGCGCACGTATCAACCCCACTTCATTTCGCCTTTGGCGACCTTGGAGCCGATATCGAGGGCGACGCCCATGCCAAGATTGGGAAACCGGGCCTCCATCGCCGCCTTTAGCGCTGCGCCGTCCTTGGCCTTGGCCAATTCCTCTTCAAATGCGACCAGATAGGCCTTGGTGTGTTGAACGCCTGAAAGATCGGTCGCCGCGTCAGGCTTCATATGGCCGGCTATCACGACGGCTGGCTTGCGGGCTGCAATCTTGTCGAGATTTGCGATCCAAGCCGCGCGTATTTCCGCTGTTGGCGTGTCGGCGGTCCACACGTGGACGCCGGAGAAAACCATGACGCCGCCGAAGACAGCCTTGAGCGATGGCACCCAAAGATAGCGACGGTTGGCCAGGCCTTCGGCGGCGATAATTTCGACGGTTTCGCCGTCGACCGACAGGGATGGGCCGTCAAACACTTCTGGCAGAACGACATCGGAGAGGGTCTGCGGCCCGTTCTCTTTGAGCTGCGGTCCCCATACAGCGAGCTTCTTCTCGACATTGCCCTTGATCGCCTCGAGCGTCGCCGTGGCGGCGATGACCTTCACAGCAGGAAAGGCATCGCGGACCGGTTTCAAGCTGAAGTAATAGTCCGGATCCGACTGGCTGATGTAGATCGCAGTGAGCTTCTTGCCAGTCGCCTTGATCGCGTCGGCCAACGCGCGGCCATCCGGATAGTTGAAGCCACCATCGATCAGGAGGGCTTCGGTTGGACCGGACAATAGCACAGGAGCCCGGAAGAATCCGTTGGGGCCAGCCGGGAAATGCTTCCAGCTCAATTTGGATTCGGTAGCATGGCCGAACTCCGCAGGGGCAAAGACGGCGGTTGCGCCGGCCGCGAGGGTTGTCTTCATGATATCTCTCCGAGTGTACATCTGGATCTCCATTGGGTTTTTTGCGAAACGATCGAACGTTGCCGGGAGACATATCCCGGCAATCTCTGCGTGAAAGCGGCGGAGCCTTGAGCACTACCGATTGGGGGATCAGGCGGCCTGCAGCTGTGAAACGAGAAGGTCGAAGCGGCCAAACAGGAGGTTGCCGCGCAGCAGATGGCGTTCGGCGCCATCGCCCACGAGCAAGGCCGGAACGCCGGAAATGCCAAACCGCTGCATCTCTGCCCGTGCGGCCTCGATCTGCCGGCGGTAGGTTTGCATCAGATCATCGTCCGGCGTTCGCACACGTTCAGCCGCGGCAACAAGGCCGATCGACTGAAGGATGTCGCCGACCCCGGGCAGACTTCCAATATCCCGTCCATCCACATAGCGGGCACGCTGGATTGCCTTGAGTGCTTCGAACTCCTTTGTGGGTTCAGTGACGCGCACGGCGATCAGGCCGAGGGTTGCCGGCGCCGAGTCGAACAAGCCACCGGTCCTGCCCAGGACCTGGGTGCGGTAAACTTCCGAGAAAGGCTGGCCCGTCAGGCGCGCAATCCGCTCATCGTTCTGCCAGGCATAGGCCGCGAACTGCGCATCCATCGCGCGCGCCCCCTCGCCCGCGAACAGACCTGTCGGCACAAGCTCAAGCGCCACATCATTCAGCCTGGCAAGCTCCTCCAGCACGGGCCCCGCGCCATAGCACCAGCCGCAAAGCGGATCGAACAGATAGGTCACTCGCATGTGCAGTCTCGCCTTCGATTTCATTGACGGCGAAATAAGCGAGTTCTATTCGTCGATAAATAGCATGTAATCTTACATACTGTATGCTAATAACTTACAATATAGTTCGGAAAATGAGGCATGGAATCGATCAATCTCAACCGCCTTGCCTACTTCGCGGCAGTCGTGGATGCAGCCTCCTTTACCCGCGCGGCGGATCGGCTCGGCATCACGAAGGCGGTGGTCAGCCAGCAAGTCGCGAAGCTCGAGCAGGAACTCAAAACCGGTCTGCTCGTTCGGACCACCAGACGCGTCGAGCCGACGGAAGCCGGCCGTTTGCTTCACGCGCGATGCGTCATGATCTTGCGTGAAGCTGAAAATGCAGTCGCGGAACTGGCTCAGACGAACGCAGAGCCGATGGGGCTTCTGCGGATCGCTGCACCCAACGATTACGGCTCATGCACGCTTGCGCGGCTGGCGGCGGCGTTTTCGCGAAAGCATCCGGCCTGTCGGGTCGACTTGATGCTTGCCGACAGCAAGACCGACCTCGTTGCGAACCAGATCGACCTCTCGATCCGCGTCGGCTGGCTCGACGACTCGAACCTGCAGACCAGACGAATTGGGAGTTTTCGGCAGTTGCTGGTAGCCGCGCCGGGCGTCGTCAAGAAAGGTGCCGTGCTGCAGCCGGAAGACCTGGCATCCCTGCCATTCGTTACCAACGGCGCGCTCAAGGAGCCGCTACAATGGCAATTTGCCAAGAACGATTTTGAGCGACGCACCGTTCGCATGAATCAAACGCTGACAATCAATACAACTCCGGCGGTCCTCGCCGCGACCCTCGCCGGCGCTGGTCTCGCCGTGCTGCCCGACTTCTTGGTCATGGAAGACATCAAGGCCGGCCGGCTAACTCGCGTGCTGCCGCTATGGACGCTTCCGGCCGGCGGTATCCATGCCGTTTACCCAGCCGCGCGTTTCCGCCCGCCCAAAGTCACCGCATTCGTGGCGATGCTGATGGAAGAGCACAAGCGCATGGCGCCAACCAAGCCGGAGAGGTAGAAGGCTCGCCTTCCGCGGCAATTCGACCGGTACGGCGCTGATGAAGTTCCCCGGCTTGCCACTCAGAATGGCCGGGCCGCCGATCGAACTATTCCTTCAACGCTTCTTCGCGCTTGGATCTGATGGCGGGCAGCGTGATCAGCACGACGGCGACTGCGGCCAGGAGGCCACCGGACAGTGGCGAGACTCGAATCGAACTCCTGTTCTCGCCGCGCGAGAGCAAGAAGCGATCATCCCTGGCACCTTGGCAGCCGCACCGACAGTGTCCGATTGGTCCATGCGCGATCGTGCGACGCAGTTCACTCGTCCATCCCAAACCGTTTGAAAAAAGCCGTCTTCTCAAACGGTGATTTGCGATAAGTGCTTGATATAAATGGCGCGCCCGAAGAGATTCGGACTCCTGACCCCCAGATTTCTTCGACCTGGCGAAAACGGGAGAGGCGCCGATCGCGGCCGAGGCTGTGCGACGGATCGACGAATTGTTCGCGATCGAGCGCGCCATCAACGGCAAGGCGCCGGAGCAACGGCTGGCCGTACGCCGCGAGAAATCGGCGCCGCTCGTCACCGACCTCGAAATCTGGATACGCGGGCAGCGCGCTTTGCTCTCCGCAGGCAATGACACCGCGAAGGCCATCAACTACCTGCTCAACCGCTGGGCAGCGTTCACCCGCTTCCTCGACGACGGCCGCGTCTGTCTCACCAACAACGCCGCCGAAAGAGCGCTGCGTGGCGTGGCGGTCGGAAGAAGAAATTGGACCTTCGTCGTTATAAAGGCGCTAGAGTAGGACTGCCTTTTTTCTCGAAAGTTATATCGGTCCTCCACTGAGGGTGCTATTCTGTTCCACAAACCAACCACC
>Ga0184612_10001204_pt1 | contig 12488 bp, 11 predicted proteins | sample PLM3_60_coex_FD_133163 | JGI IMG/M metagenome (GOLD analysis project Ga0184612, IMG submission 133163) | Groundwater sediment microbial communities from an aquifer in East River, Colorado, USA - PLM3_60_coex | ecosystem: Environmental > Terrestrial > Soil > Riparian zone | place: USA: East...
GCCCGTCGCCATTGGCGACGGCCTCCCAGTTGACATCGCCGTCGGGCACCAGAAGGCCGATGGGCATGTCGGCGGCGATGATCTTCCAGGTGGCCTTCGAGGTCAGCAGCGCCTCCTTCAGCCACTCGACCTGCCGGCGGCCGAGGAACTCGGTCGCCTCGCTGGGCACGCCCTGGCGGTTCGGACTGTTCGCCGCGCGATAGCTGCGCATGTCCAGCACGAAGATGTCGAGCAGCGGCCCGTAATTGATCGCGCGATAGATGCGCTCGCCGTCGGCGGCGTTCAGGCGCACCGGCGTGTATTCGAGAAAAGCCCGCTTCGCCCGCGCGGCCATCAGCGGCACGCTCATCTCCGTGTAGCCTTTCTCCTTCTCCTTGGCGCCGAACATTTCCGTCGGGTACCAGTTGTTCGAAGTCTCGTGATCGTCCCACTGCACGATCTGCGGCACTTCGGTGTTGAGCCGCCGGAAATGCCCATCCATCAGGTTGTATTTGTAGTTGCCGCGGTATTCGGCGAGCGTCTCCGCCACCTTGGACTTCTCTTCAATCACGACGTTCTTCCAGATCGTGCCGTCGGCTTCCTTCTTCTCCGCCTCGATCGGCCCGTCGGCATAGATGTAATCGCCGGAATGGATAAAGAGATCGGGATTTTGCACTCGCATGGTCTCGTGGATCTTCATGCCGCCCCAATCCAGATTGATGCCCCAGCCCTGGCCGGCGGTGTCGCCGCCCCAGACGATGTTGATGTCCTGCATCTGGCCGGGCGCGGTGCGGAAGGTGCCGATGATCGGCTCGCTCACGGTCTTGAGGTCGCTCAGATCCTCGAACGACGCGCGGTAGAACACCCGCTCGCCCGGCGCCAGGTCGCTCAGCACCACGCGGGCGGTGAAGTCGTTCTCCGGCAGCGCCGCCGGTCCGACGAGACGCCTGACGTTCGTGAACTTATCGTTGGTATCGTATTCGACGATCAGCCGCGCCGGCCGGTCGCTGCGGCTCCACACCACTGCACCGTCGCTGCTGACATCGCCGCTCATCACGCCATAGGGCATGCCCGGCCGCGCCGTCTCGCCGGTGACGATGGCCGGCGCCCGGCCGGACCAGAGGAGGGGAACCGCGCCGCTGAGGGCGACGCCGCCAAGGGCCGCTGATCTTTTCAACAGGGAACGCCGGGAAACGCCGTGCCGGAATCGGAAACGTGCCATGAGAGCCTCCTGCTTTTCGTAGAAGGGGGTGACGGGGATTCGTGTCCGCGACTATGGAAGCCATCGCATGACAGGCGGATGTGTTCCGATTGATGTTTTCATGACGCCCGCGCATGGCGGAGTCCGGCTCGTTCCGCTAGATTCCCCCCGATGGAATGGACCGACCAGGGAATCCTGCTTTCTACCCGCCGCCACGGCGAAAGCGCGGCGATCGTGTCGCTGCTGACGCCGGACCATGGGCGCCATGCCGGCCTGGTGCTGGGCGGCGGCGGGCGGCGCCTGCGCGCCACCTTGCAGCCCGGCAATCTGCTGCAGGCGACCTGGCGTGCCCGCCTCGCCGAACATCTGGGTCACATGAATTGCGAGCTGGTGGAGGGCTGGTCGGCCGATCTGTTGGATGACGATCTGCGCCTCGCCGGACTTACGGCGGTCCTGGCGCTCGTTGATTCCGCCTTACCGGAACGCGAGGCGCACCGCCGCATCTATGACGATCTCGCCGCGCTGATTGGCACTCTGCGCGGCGGCGCCGGGCTGGAAATCTGGGGGGCTGTGTTCGCGCGCTACGAGGCGACGCTGCTGGCCGATCTGGGCTATGGGCTGGATCTTACCAGTTGTGCCGCGAGCGGAGCGACCGCCGGGCTGACTTATGTGTCGCCCAAGACCGGCCGTGCCGTGTCCACTGCGGCGGCCGAGCCTTATCGAGGCCGGCTACTGGCTTTGCCGCCCTTTCTACTGCCGGCGGCGGATCGGGAGGCGCCGGTCGGCCGCGCCGATCTGCTGGCCGGCCTGAAGCTCACCGGCTATTTCCTCGAGCAGAATGTCTTCAGCCACCTGCCAGGATTCGGCTCCCGGGCCGCTGGTCAAGCGGGCGAGCGGCGCGGCCTGCCGCCCGCGCGGGAGCGTCTGCTGGACAAGCTCGCCCGCCGCGCGGCTTAGTTCGCCTTGCGCCTAGACCAAGATCGCCTCGGATTGAATCAATCCGAGGCGTGGATCATGCTCTAGGCGGCGCTGTCTTGATGCAGCACCACCACAGCCTCGGCGTCGCTGAGATGGCGCGTGCGGTCGCGGCGCATGACCGTGAAGCTTTGCGTCTGTCCGTCCTTCACCGCCGGCCTGTACACGTCCATGGGGCTGTCGCTGCCGCGCAGGACTTCGTTGCCCAAGGCGTCCCAGTCGCCGCCGTAATAGTCCTTGAAGGCAGCGCTGGCGATGATCGGCGTGCCGAACTTCTTGGTGAGCTGCTCCAGCCGCGTCGCCTCGTTGACCGCCGAGCCGAAGACGGAGAAGGCGAGCCGGTCGGCCAGGCCGACATTGCCGAACATGACATTGCCGATATGCAGCCCGAGGCCGAAGCCGAGCCGGTCTTCGCCTTTGGCCACGCGTTCGCGATTCGCCTCTTCCATGCGGATCACCGCCTCCTGAGCTCCCGCCAGCGCCATTTGGCAAGCCTCGGTGGATTCCTTCTGGTTGCGCTCGCAGGGAAAGATGGCGAGGAAGCCGTCGCCGACGAAGCCCAGGATCTCGCCGCCTGCATCGGTGACGGCGCCCGCGACATTGTCGAAGAAGTCGTTGAGATTATCGATATAGACCTGGCGCCCCAGCTGCTCGGCCATGGCCGTGGAGTTGCGCAGATCGCCCCAGACAATGGCGGCGCGGATCGTCTCGCCGTCGCCGCGCTTGATCTGGCCCGAGAGAACGCGCTGCCCGGCGTTCGGCCCTAGATAGGTCATCAACGCGCTCTTCGCGACATCGCCGCGTACCGCCATCTTGGCGGCGACGGCAAGGCGGTCCTGCACGCTGATCAGCGCCTCGATTTCGTCGTCGCTGAATCCATCCCGGCTGTTGGTCGACCAGGACCCCATCATGCCCTGCTGCTTCGCGGCGTCGAAGGGAATGACGAAGGCCAGATAGTCGGTCAGGCCCTCCTTGTGCAGATCGTCGAAGATCGGGAACTCTTTCTTTGCGTCGGTGTCCAGCCGGCGCCGCAGATGCTCCAGCTTGTGCTTGAGCATGTGGTAGTAGGGGCTGACCTTGAAACGGTCGTTGGTCTTGCCGTCGGGCGTGTGGCGATAGGCTTCGACCTGCAGCCCCTCGCTGCGCCGCCAGGTGAACCCCAGCGCCCGATAGAGCGGATGCAGGACCGAGAAGGACAGGTGTACCCGGGCCAAGGGGATGCCCGCGCCATGCAGCCGCTCGCAGCAGCCGCGGACAATGGTTTCGAGATCGGCATCGGTCAGCGCCTGGGCGAGTAGCCAACTGGTCGCGCGGTCGACCAGCACGCGGGACGCGGCGCTTGACTTGTCAGACATCGGTGAAGCTCCGGATGAACGCCCTTGGACGGGCAGGCTCTGTCACATATAGGAAATGCCACGGCCAATACCAACAGCGGCGCTTCCGCAAAATTTGTCTGCTGACACGGTTTCCGGTTAGATTTCCGCGAAGTAACCAGCTCTCGGGAATCGCCCCTGCATGACCAGCCAGTCTCAAGGCCCGCGCCGCATCGCGGTGATCGGCGCGGGTATCGTCGGCGTCTGTGCCGCGCTCTATCTGCAACGCGACGGTCACACTATAACGCTTATCGACCGGGCCGGGCCGGGGGAGGGCGCCTCCAAGGGCAATGCCAGCGTGATCGCCGCGGAGTCCTGCGTGCCTGTGGCCACACCCGGCATCCTGAAGCGGGTGCCGGGCATGCTGATGGATCCGCTCGGCCCGCTGGCGCTGCGCTGGAGTTATCTGCCAAAGCTGGCGCCCTGGCTCTGGCAGTTCATCCAGGCCTCCTCGCCGCGACGGGTCGAGGAAATTTCGATCGCGCTTCGCGCGCTGACCTCGCAGTCTCTGGATTCGTATATGCCGCTGGTGAAAGGGGCGGAAGCCGAGGCGATGATTCGCCGCACCGGCTGGCTCGTCGTGTACGAGACCGACAAGAAGTTTCAGGGCATGCAATCGGACCTTGAGCTGCAGCGCCGCCGCGGTGTGGAATTCCAGATCCTTCCGCCCGAGGAGATCCGTCAACTCGAACCCAGCCTGGCGCCGATCTACCGGCACGGCATCTACTATCCCGAGAACGCATATGTCACCGACAATTTCCGTCTGGTGCAGGTGCTGGCCGAAAGCCTGGTCCGTGGCGGCGGAAGTCTCCTCAAGGAGGAAATCACCGGCTTCGAATTCGATACAGCCGGTCATCCCAACGCCGTGGTCACACGTGCCGGCAGGCATGAAGCAGATGCCGTTGTCGTCGCAGCCGGTGCCTGGTCGAAGGCGCTCTGCCGGATGCTCGGCCATGATCCGCTGCTGGATACGGAACGGGGCTATCATATGATGTATCCCAATCCCGGCGTGACTCCGCGCATGCCCATCTGTTCCGGCGAATACACCTTCGTGGCCACGCCGCTGGAGCATGGCCTCCGCATCGCAGGCACGGTGGAGCTGGGCGGCCTCGAGGCGCCGCCGGATTACACCCGCGCCCACATCATCGCAGAGCGGGGCCGGCGCATGCTGCCCGGCCTGAACGAGGCCGGCGGCGTGCCATGGATGGGCTTCCGGCCGTCCATGCCGGACTCGCTGCCGGTCATCGATCGGTCACAGAAGCATCCCAACGCCTTTTTCGCCTTCGGCCACGGCCATCTGGGCCTGACCCTGGCGGCGATCACCGGGCGTCTTCTTGCGGACATTGTCGCTGACCGCAATGCGGGCCTCGATCTCGCGCCCTATCGCATCGATCGCTTCTAAACCAATCGCTGATTTGGTCTGCGCGAAACATGCGACTCGCGAACTCGTGAACGCGCGTCGTTGGCAAAGGAGTGGCCTGCACATATATGCAATCGGATAAGCGCGGGCCATCGGCCGCGCTGGGGTGGCGCTATGAAAAGGGAGGTTCCGTATGACTGTCAGTCAAGACATCATCAATCTGTTTGATCGTTTCACCCATGGCGGCATGAACCGCCGCGCGTTCATGGAGCGGCTGACCAAGTTGGCCGGCGGCACCGCCGCTGCATCGGCCCTGTTGTCGGTGCTGGAAAACAACTATGCCCATGCCGAAATTGTCGCCGCCGACGACAGCCGGCTGAAGGCGGAAGATGCCGGCTATCCCGGCCCCGATGGCACGATCAACGGCTACCTGGTGCGGCCCGTCGAACCGGGCAAGCGGCCGGCGGTGATTGTCATTCATGAGAACCGTGGCCTCAATCCCCATACCCGCGACGTCGCGCGTCGCGTCGCGCTGGAAGGCTATGTCGCGTTCGCGGTGGACATGCTATCCCGCGACGGCGGCACCCCGGAGGATGCCGACAAGGCGCGCGACATGATCGGCGCGCTCGATCCCGAGCTCAATGCCCAGCGGCTCGTTGCAGCCGTGCCGTTCCTCGCCGCTCATAGCGAGGGTACCGGCAAGGTGGGTGCCGTCGGTTTCTGTTGGGGCGGCGGCATGGCGAACGAACTCGCTGCGCGCAGTCCCGAATTGAACGCCGGCGTCGCCTATTATGGCCGCCAGGTGGATGCTGCGCGCGTCGCCAATATCAAAGCGGTGCTGCTGCTGCACTATGCGGAGAACGATGAGCGCATCAATGCGGGCATTCCCGACTACGAAGCGGCGCTGAAAGCCGCCGGCAAGACCTACGAACTCTACATGTATCCGGGCGCGCAGCACGCCTTCAACAACGACACCAACGAAGCGCGCTACAACAAGGAAGCGGCGGAACTCGCCTGGGGCCGCACGGTCGCGTTCTTCAAGCAGTATTTGGCATGAACGGCCGGCGCGTCCGCGGCACTCGCGATCGATCCGAGTCTGTCGATGCGCCGATTTCGCCCGCGGAACGGCTGACGTTCCGCCGCGCCATCGATCTCGAGTCGGCGCGGCTGACCGACATCTCCCTGCGCTCCAAGGGTGTTTGGGGATACGACTCGCGGTTCATGAGTGCCGTGCGCGACGTCATGACCATCGACCAAACCACGTTCGGCGAGGTCGATCTTTTCGTCGCGGAGCAGGGCGGTCGCGTGGTCGGATTCTATGGGCTCTCGCGCGACCGTCCCCTGAGTTGGATCGAGTACTTTCTGATCGATCCTTCAGTCCTCCGAAGCGGCGTCGGCCGCGCTCTTTGGCGCCATCTGGAATCCACGGCAAGTGAGCTCGACGTTTCTCGCTTGCGAGTCCTGGCCGATCCTCATGCGCGCGGCTTCTACGAAGCCATGGGCATGCGTCATGTCGGCGACGCACCCTCGGACGTGTTCGGCCCCACCCGTCCGCTGCCGGTATTGGAAAAGCAGCTCTAGGAAGCGGACAGCGGATAGGGTCGACCGGGCTGGAAGCTAGATCCCCGCCTTCACCCCCTCGAACATCTGCTGCAGGGCATCGAGGCGTTTGTTCTCCTTGCTGAACAGGCCGTCCTTCAGGAACTCCGTCGGGTCCTTGGGGAAGCCGCGCTCGGCCAGCAGTTCTTCGCTGACCAGGTCGAAGGTCTTGCGGTTGGAATGACCGTAGCCATAGTTGATCAGCCATTCGCCGGCTTTCGGATCCAGCATCGCGTCCATCAAATCATGGGCCTTGTCCGGATGCGGCGCGTTGGTCTGCAGGATCAGGCCGCAGCACCAGTTCAGCCGGCCTTCCTTCGGCGTCATGTACTTCACGTCGACGCCCTGGCCGCGCAGCGTGGCGACCGAACTGTTCCAGGCGCTCGCCACCACCACTTCGCCGGAGGCCATCGCCTGCTCGAATTCCGTCGAGTCGCTCCAATAGAAGCGCAGCAGCGGCTTCTGCTTCTGCAGCAGCAGGCGGACCTTCTCGATCTCCTCGTCGGTCATATTGTAGGGATCGGCGGCACCGATCAGCAGGCCGGCGATGATGGAGGTATCCGTGATGTCATTGCCCATGGCGATCTTGCCGGCATAGCGTTCGTCCCACAGGATGCTCCAGGACTCCTCCTTCACATCCACCAGATCGGCGCGATAGATCACCGAGGTGTTGCCCCAGTCCCAGGGCACGAACCATTGCTTGCCGTCGGCATTGGCGTCGTTGACGACTTTCAGCCCATCGAACACGTCGCCCCAGTTCGAGAGCTTCGAAGTATCGATCGGCTGCAACAGATTCGCCGAGCGCCAGCGGTTGATGCGGCCGCTGCAGGGATGGGCCAGATCCACTTGGAATCCGGCACGCAGTTTCTGGAACGCTTCTTCCTCGTCGGAGAACAGCGGCATGTCCGGCGGCGCGCCATATTTCGCGTCATAAGCGGGATGGGCTTCCGGCACGTCATAGCCGGACCAGGTAAAGAGGATAGCCTGCTCATCGGCCCGCGCCTGCCGTCCGAGCATCGGCATCGCCACGAGGCTCAGTCCCGTGCCGGCCAGCAATTGGTGGAACTGGCGGCGCGACAGTTTTCCGCCGCAAAGGCGATCGAGGTATTCCTGCTTGCTCATGTCATTGATCTCCCTGGTATCTCACGAGGTCATGCATCCTCGCGGGCGTTTTCGCCGAGTGCTTGAGACCAGGAGTCTATGCCTCGGGCGGAGACGACGGCAAGCGGGCGATTCCGGGCGCTAGCCGGTGCCGAATACCTCGTGCGCTTCGCTCACGCCGCGCAAGCGATGCTGACCCAATGACCGCAATTGCGGCCGCAGCGCCGGCGCGGCGCGGACGAATGAGTCGGAGATCAGCAGGTGGCGGCCCAGCTCCCGGCACATTCCTTCGAGCCGCGACGCCTGATTCACGGCAGGGCCGATGACGGTGAAATCAAGGCGGTCGGCCGTGCCGACATTTCCATAAGTGACTTCGCCGGCATGCAAAGCGATATCGACGGCCAGCGGCGGATTTCCCGCCGCCTGCTCGGTGTCGTTCAACTTTCCGGCACGCGCCAGGATCTCTTGCGCTGCGCCGAGAGCCGCCGCTGCCACGGCCGCCATATCGCGTCCGCTATGCGGGCGGAATATGGCCAGGAAGCCGTCGCCGAGGAATTTCAGGATCTCGCCGCCGGCGCTCTTCAGCGGATCGCCCATGGCGTCGAAGCAATCATTCAACCGCCGCGTCACTTCTTCCGGCGTTGCAGCCTCGGCGAAATCGGTGAAGGCGCGGAGGTCGGCATAAAGGACGATCGCTTCGGTCCTCTCGACCGATCCGCGCCGCACCTGTCCGGCGATGACGCGCTCCGCCGCTTCGCGCCCCAGATATGTGGCGAGAAGATCGCGCGTCGTGTCGCGGCTGCTGCCGGCTTTGACGGCGAGGGCGAGCGTGTCCGAGATTCCATCGATAGCGTCGACCTCTTCCTCGCGCCAGCCGCCGGGGCGGTCCGTGGCGCAGGAGAGAGTGACGCCGAGTTCTTCGAGTTGCCCGCGGTCCAGATTCCAGCCGAAAAAATGCAGCAACGCGAACCAATCCGTCAGGCCCTCATCGCGAAGCTCTTCCAGCACGGGAAAGTCGAGCACGGCATTGCTACCGGCGAGCTGGCGCCGCAGCCGCCGCAGGCGGTATTGCAGCATGTGCCTGAACGGACTGGTGAGCCAGGCGGGCTGCATCTCAAAGCCATGGGCCAGCCCGCCTGAATCGGCCACGCGGCCGCCCTGCCAGACAATGCCCATCGCCCATTGCAGCGGATGCAGCGTGGCGAAGGACAAGTGACCCCTGGCCAGCGGGAATCCGGACGCGACGAGCCGCTGACACAAGCCATCAAACAGCTCTGCAATGGGTCTTCCCGCGAGACCTTGCTCGATAAGCCAGGTCTCGAGGGCTCGGCGGTCGAAGTTCGGTGGGGAAGCGGTCATGTGATGCGGGCGATGTTCGCAGGATTTCGTGTTCCCTATCACATCGTGCGCTCGATGGCGAAGACAAGTCGCTGGCAACGCGCTCGCGCGCCCAAAGTTCCTGCGCTGGAGTGCCGACTGACCCTCCCAAATGGGAGGAGACGAATGCGCGAAAACAATGTACCAAGATCGGCTTGCGATCGCGCCGACGATTGAACGGCAGATACCGGCAAGCACCGGCATCGGAGTCATCTGGACGGGAAAGTCATGGCAAGACCGAAGCGTTCTGCAAAGCGGGCGGGAATGCCCGCTCAAGATTCGATCGTCAGCGTAACGGTGCTGGCGCCTGCGCGGCGCGGTCCCGCCGCCCTTGCACCCTCCCGCGCCGGGCGCACATACCGGATCCTGCGCACCAACGAGGTCGATCCCAAGGATAAACCTGTGCCCAAGACCGCGGTGCCTGCGTTCGGCGCGCCGCTCGCCGCGGCGGCGCCGGGCGACAACTTTGCCGGCACTTCACGCAAAGCCGCAAAACTGTCCATCGCCGATGCGCAGACCGAGTCCTTCGATGATCTGCGCGCGCTGATCGAAAGCTTGCCGGCAAAGAAGACGATGAAGGATCACAAACCGAGGATCACGACCAAGGCCAATTCGGACCGCGTGGCAGAGGAAAAACGCAATGTGCGGGTGACTGCTTTCCTCTACGCCGCGAGCCGGGAGGATGACCGGGACTTTCACCTCATTATTGGCCGTGCGCGCAACAAGACCCTGCACATGTACATGACGGTCGAGATATCCGGGCTGCCGCCGAAGAGCAGAAAGTCGTTCGCTCGCCTCAACCGCGCGCGCAATGCCTACAAGACGTTCTTTGGAACGGATCTGCCGGGCACCTCCTACGATTTCTATGATCCGCCCGTTCCGATCGAAATCAGAGGCTCGCTGTTCTTCGACATGAGTCATGCCACGGGTCGGGGCCCCGGACCGAAGAGTCTTCGCAAAGACATTCCAACGGTTTGGGAGATACACCCGGTGACCGAGATCAAATTCGAGCCATGACGGAGGCGCGGATTGTCGAGCAGCAAGGGAAGGCAGCCATCGAGACGGCCGGCTCGCCGCGGCGGGAAAGCCGCTGGACCGCGGAAACCCCGTCCCGGCCTGCCTGACGAAGCTTCGGTCGTTTCGGAGTCGACGCTCATATCGCCGACGGGGAGGCGGTATCGGATCTTGAAGACCACGGAGACCGACCCATACGACCCTCCTGCAAAGGACGGGAAGCGACGTAAGTAGTAGACTTGTGACAGCTGCCCCGCGCTGGCGAGGGCCGTGATTATCGGAAGGGAAGCAACCATGTACACGCTCTTACGAAGTGTTCCGCTGCGCGATCTGCTGGCCACCCAGGCGCCGGCATTCTTTATCTCGTTCGTGATTGCCGAGCTGTTCTACAAATTCCACAGTTTCACGCTGGAGTGCCTGGCCTTTCTCGCCACCTGGTTCGTCATCGATGCGGCGATATCGCTGATTCGCGGCCTCTGGAGCGATCGGGGCCGTCCGTGGCCGAAACTGTGAAACCGGTTTGTTCGGATGACACTTGGCACGCTGCAATCCAGTACCATGCTGAAGGCCGGCGCGGCGCAATATGCGCGGCTCGATAGGGAGTGATTATAGTCTGACGGCCCGCGGCGACGCGTCTCCATGGAATCTCCATAAAATCTCCACGCGCACTTCAAGCGCAAGGGAGCGGGCAGTATTAGTTATTGCCCGACAGTCGCTAACGGCTGCGTAACCGGGGCCAAGGACCGTCGATAAATCAACAAACAAAGACATGGAGGACACATCATGACACTCAGCATTGGCAGCGAAGCTCCGGATTTCCAGGCGGACACCACCAGCGGCCCGATCCGGTTCCACGAATGGATCGGCAGTTCCTGGGCGGTGCTGTTTTCCCATCCCAAGGACTTCACGCCGGTCTGCACGACTGAGCTCGGCTATATGGCGCGGCTCAAGCCGGAGTTCGAGAAACGCAACGTCAAGGTCATCGGCCTTTCGGTGGATCCGGTGGACGATCACAAGCGTTGGGCCAAGGACATCGAGGAGACCCAGGGCCACGCGCCGAACTACCCGATCATCAGCGACCACGATCTGAAGGTCGCCAAGCTGTACGGCATGCTGCCCAACGATCTCAACGGCACCTCGGCCGGCCGGACCGCCGCCGACAATCAGACGGTCCGCAATGTCTATGTCGTCGGCTTGGATAAGAAGATCAAGCTGGTGATCTCCTATCCCATGAGCACGGGCCGCAATTTCGACGAAATCCTGCGGGTGATCGACTCGCTGCAGCTGACGGCGAAGCACCAGGTGGCGACGCCCGTGAACTGGCGGCCGGGCGAAAACGTGATCATCGTGCCGTCGGTTTCCGACGCCGATGCCAAAAAGAAGTTCCCGGCCGGCTGGAAAGCGCCGAAGCCGTATTTGCGGATCGTGCCGCAGCCGAACTAGGACCGTAACCCACCTGGGACCGCGACGTGCCGCGCGGCGGCAAACGCCGCCCGCGGCCGCGCGCTCTCACGCGAACGAACTCATGATCTTCCGCCAGCTCTTCGACCGCACTTCCTGCACCTACACATATCTCGTCGCCAGCGGCGGCGAGGCCTGCCTGATCGACCCGGTGCTCGAACAGGTTGACCGCTATGTCAAATTGCTTGAGGAGCTCGACCTCGCGCTGGTGAAGGCCATCGACACCCATCTGCACGCCGATCACATCACCGGCCTGGGCGCGCTGCAGCAGCGCACGCGCTGTCTCACGGTCATGGGCGAGCAGACGGCGGCGGAGATCGTGTCGCTCCGCGTCGGCGACGGCGACCGCATCGGCGTCGGCGGGCTCGAGCTGCGCGCCATCTACACGCCCGGCCATACCGACGATTCCTATTGTTTCCTGTTGGATGGCCAGCTCTTCACCGGCGACACGCTGCTCATCCGGGCCACCGGGCGGACCGATTTCCAGAACGGGGACGCCACGGCGCAATATGACTCCCTGTTCAACAAGCTGCTGAAGCTGCCCGACAGCACGCGGCTCTATCCCGCGCACGACTACAGCGGCAACACCGTCAGCACGATCGGCGAGGAAAGGGCCTTCAACCCGCGACTGCAGGTGACCTCGATCGCGGAGTATGTCGATCTCATGACCCGCCTCGATCTGCCCCGGCCGAAAATGATGGACATCGCGGTGCCGGCTAATTTGAACCTGGGACTCGGCGCGGCCGGAGTTAGGCCTGCTTCAAGCGCTGCTGCTCCCATAGCCGTCCGTTGAATTCCGCGCAGGAGCCTAGTTCCCCATCACTTCGTGGCGCTTCAATTCCGCCGGTTCATCGGCGGTGGGGAATGAGTTGGCTTTGTCGTTGTTTGCCGCCCTTGTCGGCGGCGGCCTTCATCGCCACGGCTCTCGGCTGCGCAGCGTAAGCAGCTTCACCAGGTCGTCGACAACGTACCGGCTTTCGACCAGCTCGAGACCGGCGGCCGGAACATGCTTTTCCGTCTGCCGGTCAAAGCTCGCGCCATAAGCCCA
>Ga0184612_10001205_pt1 | contig 12482 bp, 13 predicted proteins | sample PLM3_60_coex_FD_133163 | JGI IMG/M metagenome (GOLD analysis project Ga0184612, IMG submission 133163) | Groundwater sediment microbial communities from an aquifer in East River, Colorado, USA - PLM3_60_coex | ecosystem: Environmental > Terrestrial > Soil > Riparian zone | place: USA: East...
AGAAGCTGTTCGAGCTGGAGGACGTCGGCTTGACCTTCGATCCCGAGTCGCTCCGGGCGGTGGCACAGCGCGCGCTCAAACGGGGAACCGGGGCTCGAGGGCTCCGCGCCATTCTCGAGACCATGATGACCGATATCATGTTCGACCTGCCCAATCGCGAGGACGTGCGCGAGATCGTAATCACCAAAGAGGCGATCACCGAGGGCACCTCACCCCTCATCGTCACCGAACGGGCACGGACCAAGCGGGAGGCGTGACGGCGGCGGGTAAGCGGGTAAGCGGGAAAGCGGGTAAGGAAGACGGTAGGGGCGCACTTCGTGCGCCCTTTGTGCATCCGGGCCCCGACCCGTCCAATCCCTTGCACACCCTGCCCATTCAGTTCGTCGGCTCCTTCCCCGAGGCCCTGGTCAGAGTGGATCCGCCGCTGCCCGAGATAGCCTTCATCGGCCGGTCCAACGTGGGGAAGTCGAGCCTGCTGAATGCCCTGGTCGGCCGGCCCGGGCTGGCCCGAGTGAGTGGCTCGCCCGGTAAGACTACCCTGCTCAACTTTTATCGGTTGCCCGGGTTCTATCTGGTGGACCTGCCGGGATACGGCTTTGCCCGGGCCGGCAAAGGCGCGCGAGCCGGCTACCGGAAGCTGGTGACCGGGTACCTCCGTACCCGCCCCAGCCTGGCGGGAATCGTCTGGCTGCTCGACATTCGGCATCAACCCTCGGCCGACGATCTCGAGATGCAGAGGCTCCTGGCCGAAAGCGGCCGGCCCGTGCTCGCCGTCTTCACCAAGGCCGACAAGCTGACCCGTTCCGGGCTCCCGGTGCGGGCCAACGAGCTGGCGGAGGCACTCGGCTTACAGCCGGATCAGATTCAGCTCACCAGCAGCCAATCCAAGCTGGGGATCTCTGAGCTGGCCACCAGCATCGTCGCCGCCGCAGTGCAGGAGGATTCGTAGAATGCGTACGCTTGCGGGGCTGCTCTTCCTCCTCGTCCATGCGCTGCCGGCCGGGGCGCAAGCGGTAGAGCAGGTCCAGGCTGTCCCCGTGAGCTATGGAACGCTCAACCAGAACGACCTGGCGCTCCGGGTGCGGAACGAGGATGTCGAGATCCGCTTCATTCCGCTCGACCCGACGGTTACCCGCCTGCTGGCGAACGATGCGTTTCAATCCCTGCGATCGCTGGTGGAGACGAAGCGCCGCGCCATCGATTCGGTGGCCTCGCGAGCCGGCGTCACCAACCCGGGGCTGGCGCTGGTGAGCTTCTTTGGCCTCCGGCCCGACACCCGATTCGATCCGCAGACCCTCACGCTTCTGGTCCGCAACCGGGTCTTCCAGCCGCTCGGCGTCATCCCCATCAGCGCGAAGTTCACCTCCCAGCAGCTGAATGCCCGGGAGCAGGCCAGCGCGATCTACCTGTTCGAGGAAGACATTCCGGTCAACGATTCGTTCAGTTTGTCGTACGGCGCCCTGCTATCGGAGGATTGGCAGGCCAAACAGCCGATCATCGACCGGGAGCGGGCGAGAGTCTCGGCGCGGGCGCGGTCGGAACGAGCGGATACGACGACGAGATAGGCTGTCACCCTGAGCGAAAGCGAAGGGGCCGAAGCACCATTTCAGGCTCCGGCCCCCTCGGTCGCTTCGCTCCCTCGGGGTGACAACCCCGCCGGAATCATTCGCTGTGCAGCTTCGCGCGATGCCGCCGACGCCGCCGCTTCCGAATGCGGCGTTCCCCGGCCCTGGCAGTGCGGGCCTTGCTGGCTCCGGCGGCGAACTGATGCGCCAGCAGGCCGACGCCGTAAACCAGGCCCAGAACAATGTGGACGATGGCCACCGCCCTGAGCCAGCCTTCCTGCGTCAGCGTCTGGATCAGGTACCCGCTCACGATCATGGGACCCAGCACAACCACGGTGAGGAGCCCACTGCGGCGCCCGTCCTGCGTCTTCGACTGGAGGTGCCGCCAGACATGGCGCAACATCACCAAACCGATCGAGAAGACCAGAAGCGGGGCCACAAGGATGTGGAGCTTGAGCACGGCCGGCTGCCAGGGATGGTTCACTACCGCTAGCGGATCGTCGCTCACCACCAGGTACTTCATCCACAGATAAATCACGCCGGTCACGAACGTCGCGACCGACGTACTCCAGACCGCCCACCGCTCGAAGCGCGTCACCGTGGCCTCTCGGCCGCGGATGCGAACGGGCGGATCCGCTCGTGGATCGCCAGCACCCGGCGAGTCGCGCGGACGATGGCGTTCGAGGTGAGAGTGGCCCCGGTCATGTTCGCGATCGATCGTTTCAGCGAGAGCTCCTGATCCAGGGACTTCCCCTTGAACTGGTCGAGCCACGGGTCGCTGGCATGGTACTCGGGCGGCTCGGCAAAGCGGAGCACCTCCACGGACCGGATTCGGTCTTTCCCCCCGTCCTGTGGCTCCACCACGATCATCACGACTTCGTTGAGAGTCCGCACCCGGTGGCTGTCGAAGTAGGCGACGCCCGCGGGCTTCCCGTCCTTCCTGGCCAGGTAGTAGGTGACCACCCGCTGGGTGACCGGCGCATCCCGGCCGGCGCTGGCCTGAATCGCATCCAGATCCTGAGCCGTGAGAAACGCGGTTCGCCGCTCGACCGTCGCCGGTGGGGGGAAAGCGCCGGCGAGCGCTTCCTGCAGCGAGAGCTGAGCATGGAGCTCCGCCGTTCCCCCGGTGAGGAGGAGTCCCGCCGCCAGCGCCGCCTGCCTAGAACAGGTAGCCCAGATCGACATTGAGCTGGTTGACGCCGGTGTCGGCCTGGTTGTGGGCGATCTGGTAATCGCTCTTGAGCGACACGTTCGGGAGCGGCTTCCACACGGCGCCGAGGGTGATAAACCGGCGATCGTTGGCGGGGTCCGCGGTGAAGCCGGCCGGAACCCGGCTCTGGGTGTTGAGCTGCTCGTACCGGACGTACGGCACCAGCTGGTGCTCACTCCGGCGCCCGCGGAGCACATCGTAGCCGCCCTGGAGATACCAGCCGACCAGCCGGTCGCCGACGGAAGCGCTGCCGACCAGCCCATTCAGCTCATTGATCTCGGCGGCGTCGTCCAGCGTGGCCACGGACAACAGCCCGCGAAGGTCGAACCCGCGCGCCTTGTATTCGGCGTGCCCTTCCCAGATGAACGTCTGCGCGCCAACGGTCCGGCCAGGCACCGAGGGGAGCACTGCGCCCTGCCCCGAGTTGCCGAAGTAGGCGGAGGTCCCCGCGACAAGTCCCAGCCTGCCGGTGTAGTCCACCCTGCCCACGACACCGAAGTTCTGCGCCGCCGCCTCGGCGCCGTTCTGACGGCCATCGCGGACCCCTGAGGCGCTGAACCCCGTCGCGTCGAACCCGTTGATCAGGTATGCGCGGTAGGAAACGTCGCCGGTGGCGCCGAAGAGGCCGATGCCGTTCTCCCGCCAGGTCGAGGGGATGATCTGCCGCTCGGTCTCGGGGCGCCGGGCGCCGAGAAACGCCGGCGGTTCGTGGATCTCATTGATGAATCCCATAGGGGATAGCAGCAGACCACCGCGGAGACCCAGAGTGTGCGAGAACCGATACTCGAGATAGCCGAACTCGAGCGACACCGAGCCGCCGTCCTCCGTGCTGCCGTGCTCGAACTCGAGCTCGGAGTTGAACAGGATCTTGTCGCTGAACTTGTAGCCGACATAGACGATGGCGCGAAGGGCGTCGAACCGGTCGGTGGCGCCGGAGGGGGCACCGTCTTGCCGCGAGTCGGCAAAATTCTCGTAGAGGACTTCACCATACCCGCCGATCGAGACCCCCTGGCCCACCTTGTAGACCTTGGATGCCGCGGGCCCGAACCCGTAGACGCTGGTGTCGGCCTTGGCCACGACATCCCCACCGAGCCTGAGCTCCTCCAGCTCCCGGGTGATCGCCTCGACCTGCTCCTCGAGGCGCTTGATAGCGGTTGTGTCCCGATCCTGCGCCACCACCGGCCCCGCGGTCAGCGCGCCGATGCCAATCATCCACGCCACCCTGTTCAGCCTGCGCGACACTCAGCCTCCTCGTGAAAACGTTGAATCCATCACCAGATAGCGCACCAGCGCGTGGTTCCACCGTGGCACCACGCGCCCGTCACGCTCGATCAGAAACAGCACGCCCATGTCCCCTCGGCCCTCAGCCCACTTGGCCCCGGCGTCGGGACCAAGCACGAGCAAAGCGGTCGACACCGCGTCCGCCGCCGCCGGATCCTCCGCCACGACGGTGACGCTGCCCCATGCGGGCACCGGCTGACCAGTGCGCGGATCGAGGATGTGGCCCAGACGCTTTCCGCCAACGGTGACGAACCGTTCGGACTGAGAGCTGGTGGAGGCGGAGCGGTCGCGGAGGCGAAGCCACGCGGCCGGCTCCGCCCGACGGGCCGGATGGGCCACGGGCACCGTCCAGTCGGCGCCGCTCGGGTCTCCTCCGATCACCAGAACCTGCCCCCCGAAGTTGAGACTGGCGTCGCTTACGTGTCGCCGGAGAAGCGCCAGCCGCGCCTCGCCCAGCGCTACCCCCTTGCCGAAGCCTCCGGTGTCGAGCCAGGACGCAGAATCGGTGCGGGTGACGCTGTGGGCGGAGTCGGTGAAGGCGAAGTGGCCAATCCCGCCTGCGGCACGCGCATGAGCCAAGGCCTTTTTTGAAGGGATCCGTCCCTTACCGCGAAGGTCCCAGGCGTCGATAAGCGAGCCGATGGCGGGATCAAAGGCGCCGCCGGTAAGACGGGACCACCCAGCAGCGTCCCGAAGCAGAGTGTAGAGAGGGGGAGAGAGAAGAACCGGGTGGCCCACCGGTGCCTGGTTGAGCCGGGCGACCTCACTGTCCTCCCGCCAGGTGCTCAGGAGGCCATCAACGCGGTGCACCGCCTCGAATGCTTCCTCTATGGCTTGGATGGCCTGCGGGCGGCTGGGAGCCGCTACGGCGATCCTGAGCGTCGTTCCCATGACATAGGCCTCGCGCTCCACCCAGTGCTGGGCGGGAGGTGCGAGGAGGAGCAAGGAAGCCAGGGAGATGAGAGGTAGGGGCACGCTATTTGAGAATGAGAATCATTCTTATTAAGTAATTATTACTAAGCTATTCCCCATTAGGACTGGTGTCAACGCTGCGCCAAGCGCATCATTCGATGTATCCCACACTTGCCTCCGAATTGCTCGCGCCGGACGAGGTTTCTTCATGGCCATTCTCCCCCTGCGCGCGGTGCGACTCCCCACCGCCACCGAACAGTTTTACGACGGCTGGTTGGCTGACCTCCAGACACAGCTCGCCGCCCACGGAGCCGACTGGTACCGGATCGCGCGAGACCTGCTGTTCCAGATTCACTATCCGGGAGACGGCGATTACGACCAGCTGCTGCAGAGCCCCGCGACCGCCGAAGCGACGCGGGTGGCGCTGCTCTCTCTCGATCCCCGAAACGTGACGCTCGAGCCGGAGTATTACGCTGAGGTGGACGCGGAGCGCTTTGCCCGCGTCAAGCCGCTCCTCTGGCTCTGGCAGGGCTTCGATCGCTCGCCGCTGGGGCACAACGTGCACCTTGGCGTGCGCTTCCGAAGGCTGCTGGCGCAGCACATCTTCGCCCGGGTGGGCCGGAGCTTCAAAGCGTTCCAGTATGTGGAGCTTTCCTTCGGCTACAACCTGGAGGTGGGCGACGACGTCGTGGTCCACCGCAACGTGCTGCTGGACGACCGCGGTGGCATCACCCTGGGCGATCGGGTGAGCATCTCTGACTACGCGAATATCTACAGTCACACTCACAGCATCGTCGATCAGAAAGACGTCACCAACGCGCGCACCATCCTCGAAGACGATGTGCGCATCACCTATCACGCCACGGTGCTCGCCGGGGTGCGGGTAGGAAAGAATGCGATGGTGGGAGCCAATGCCGTCGCGACCAAGGATGTGCGTCCCTATCACGTGAACGTCGGCATTCCCGCCAAATCGATTCGGGTGAAGCCGAACGCACCGCCCGAAGCGTACGTGACGGAGCGGGTGGCCCGGCGCGATACCCGGGAGGCCTGACCCCTGTCTCGCCGGCCGGTCCGCCCACCGCGCTCCATGGCCGCGCACGCCGCGGGAATTCTCCTCGCCTGCCTGCTGGCAGCAGCCGCCATCTCCGACCCGCCGATTTTCCCGACCCTCGCCGCCGGAGCGGCGGGGGCGCTGATCATGCTGCTTGCCACCTCCCAAAAACGGTGGGAGCTCACCTTGCACGGCGCGGCAGCGGTGCTTCTCGGCCTGGTGGCGGTTTGGGCCGAGGACCGCATCTGGTGGCTGGCCGTCGTGGCGATGGCCGGCGCCGTGGGGACGTTCGCCATGGCGGCGCTGCGCTCGGGCAGGCGGAGCGAGGACGCTCGGGAGAAATCCGAGCAGCTCGCAGCACAGGTCGACCGGCGCATCAGCGAGCTCTTCTCGCTGCAGGAGCTCAGCTATGTCCTGTCGCAATCGATCCAGCAGGACCGCATCGCGGAACAGGTGGCCAAGTACGCCGCCCGGTTCCTGAATGCGGATGGCGCTATCGTGGTGCTGGCCGAAGGAGAGGTTCTTCGGGTCATCGCTGCTACTGGAACGCTGGAGCCTTTGCTGGGAGAGGTGAGCGAGGATTCTGACAGCCTGGTTCGCCGCACCATTGGCGGGGACCACATCGAGGTCGCCGAGGGAGGAGAGAACTCAACAGTCAGATTGATCGGCGGTATGGTAGTCCGCTCCGCCGCAGTGGCTCCGTTGCAGGCGCAGGGCATTGCCATGGGCGCTCTGGCAGTGGCCGACCGTCAGGGCGGGCCACTCAGCGCGGAGGACCGCTGGCTGTTCTCTACCGTGGCGACCAACGCCTCGGTGGTATTGGCCAACAGTCGTCTGTACGAGATGGTGCGGCGGAGCGAGGCTGAGTGGGAGACGGCCTTCAACGCGCTGGCGGAAGGAATCGCTGTGGTGGGGCCGACAGGAGCGGTGCTCCGGGCCAACCGAGCTCTGGCCGGGCTCGCGGGACTGCCCGAGCCGGAGCTGGTCGGGCGCAACTTCGGCGAGATGATCTTTGGCCAGCCGGAAGCGGTGGCGGGCCTGGTCGAGGCGGCGTACCGGGGGGAGCGCACCGCGCCACTGGTGGTGCGGTCGGAGGATAGCCACCGGGTACTCCGCCTGACGGCGGCACCACTCGCCGGTATCGAACCAGGCTCGGTCGTGATACTCATCGAGGACGTAACCGAGCAGCGGCTCCTCGAAGCCCAGATCATTCAGAGCGACAAGATGGCCTCCATCGGACAGCTCGTCTCCGGCGTCGCGCACGAGCTCAACAACCCGCTGACTTCCATCGCAGGACTAGCCGAGCTCCTGCTCGAGCGGCCGCCCCACCTGGAGCTTCCCCGTGAGCACCTGCGTGTCATTCACGAGCAGGCGGAGCGTGCCGGGCGGATCGTCCGCAATCTGCTGACCTTTGCCCGCAAGGGAGTGCCGGAGAAGGGCGCGGTGGACCTGCGCGAGGTGGTGAGGCGAACCTCACTGCTCATCACGTATGAGCTGCGGCTTCACGGAATCGAGCTCGACTCAGATCTGAGTCCGGACGACACGGTGGTGCAGGGCGACCGCTACGAGCTTCAGCAGGTCCTGCTCAACCTGGTGACCAATGCGGTTCAGGCGGTATGCGCTCTCCCGGAGGAAAAACCTCGGCGGATCACGCTCTCAACCAGCCAGACCGATGACGGAAAGGCCGTGCTGCGGGTGCGGGATACCGGTCCAGGCGTCCCGGCCCACCTGGTGCCCTACCTGTTCACGCCTTTCTTCACGACCAAGGCCCCCGGTGAGGGCACCGGCCTCGGCCTGTCGCTCAGCTATGGGCTGGTGAAAGCCCACGGAGGCGTGCTCGAGTATGAGGCGGCACCTCTGGGCGGAGCCGAGTTCCGTGTCACCCTCCCGCTGTTTCAATCGGAGATCACCGAGTCGGTCGAGCCGGAGCCTTATACGAGGAATGGCCGTTCGGCCGAGCGGCGAATTCTCGTGGTGGACGAAGACCCCACCGTCCACCGGTTATTGACCGCGCTGTTCACCCCGGAAGGCCACGCTGTGGAAGCGGTCCGCACTGGGGATCAGGGTTTGAGGCTGGCGCGAGAGCGGGAGTACGACCTGATCATCGCCGACGTTCATGCGGCGGTCGGGCCGGCGGAGCTCTTTGCCGAGGCGTTGCTCGATGCCTTTCCGGGCGCAAGCAGCCGTCTTGTGGTCGCCTGCTACGGCGAAGAGGAGCTTCCGGGCCCGCTGGCTCAGCAGCCGGTCCATCGGGTCAGGAAACCGTTCAACTTGCGGGATCTGAAGACCGTAGTGAACGAGATCCTTCAGTAGCCCGCCGCGGTCGCCGGCTTCCAGGGCAGCACGCTGATGCGCCCTTTGACCTTGGCGGTTGCGCTCGACGCATCGGCGGTGGCCCAGTAGTTCCCGCCCGCAACCAGGTCCGGCGCGTCGATGAACCAGCGGGTGGCCCGCAGAAAGATGTTGCCGGTGACCTCCGTGGCGCGCCCGGTGCCGTCCAGCACCAAGCCGTCGCCCACCCCGTCGAACAAGTTGCCCCGTAATTGCGCCCTGGTTGTCCGCTCCAGAACGATTCCCTGCTCCAGTCGAGCGAGCACGTTGTCGTCGATGCGGTAGCGCCGGCTCGGGTCGCCTGCTTCCTCCGGTGCAGCCACCCGGATGCCGACCACGCCCCCGATCAGCACATTGGCCAGAATGGCGTTGTCGCTGCCGTGGTCGCTCACGATCCCGGCCGTGCGGGAGCCAATGACGGTATTGGCGCGCAGCGTGCTCCCGCCGGAGTGATCCAGCCGGAATCCGATCCCCGCGCTGTCAGCGCGGTTCTCCACGAAGCTGTTGTTCCACCCGTAGGCGGCCGTGAAAGCCGCCCGAAGAGCGGACGAGGCATCGTTGCGGTACACCAGGTTCCCGACAGAGGGCCGGAGCGGCGGCCGCGCGCCAGCCAGCAGAAACCCCATGCTCGATGCCGAGAGATCGTTGTCCACGATGGTGTTCGAGTCACTGGCTTCGCGGAGAAGCAGGGCCACGGCACCGCAATCGGCCGCGGGCACCTGAGACTCGCAGCGGCGAGTATGATTGGCCCGGTTGCGGGCGATGACGTTTCCGGCCGATCGCCAGAGGTGGATACCCCATCCACTGTTCGAGGTTACGTCGTTATCGGCAACGTAACTGTCGCGCACATCGACCAGCGCAATACCATTCTGGGCTCCGCGGGCGGTAATTCCGGTAACGCTGGCGGTTACCGTACTCTCAAGCAGGATGCCGCCGCCGTAGCCGTCGAAGACATCGCGCCGGACCAGGTCCAGCCGGTCGGCGGAGTCGGGCTTCGCCGGCGTGGAGCGAACCTCCTGGCTTCGGCTGCCGGAGAGATTCATGCCCGTCACCCGGTGGGCGCGGCCACCTTCAATCCTCACCCCGTAACGGTAGCCACGGATGGCCCCGCCGCTGATCGTCACCCCATCCACTCCCCGGCTGACGACCCCGGTGCCCAGGTAGCGACTCGGCACCGAGTCACCGCTCTCGAGCACGACGCCGGTGAGATCGATCCGGGTTCCCGAAGCGGCGGCGATGATGACGCCGCGCTCGCTGCGGTCCGGAATTCGGTATCGGCCGGGGCAGACCCGGACTTCTCCCTGCACCTGAGTGCCGGCACGCGTCGGCCGAATGCATGGAGCTGCGTGGGGGAAACCGGACAGCGCCAGGACGGACGCCAGGGAGAGGGCTGCGAGAATCATGGTCGGACCGGGTAGCCCCGCTCCCGCAGGTAGGCACGAGCGCGGGGCAGGGAAGAGTCTTGAAAGTGAAAGATCGTGGCGGCCAGAACTCCGTGCGCACCGGCCTCCAGAGCCTCGGCCAGGTGGACCAGATTCCCCGCCCCACCCGACGCGATCACCGGCATGCTTACGGCCTGGGAGACCGCCTGGATGAGCGGGAGATCATACCCCGCGCCAGTACCGTCGCGGTCCATGGACGTGAGCAGGATCTCACCCGCACCCAGGGCCTCGAGACGGCGGCTCCACTCCACGGCCTCGAGCTCGGTTACCTCCCGGCCACCGTTGATCACCACGGTGAGCCGCCCGTCGACCCGCTTCACATCCACCGCGGCAACGATACACTGGCTGCCGAAGCTCTCGGCCAGGCGGGAAACGAGTGAGGGGTCGCGCACCGCCGCGGTGTTGACCGTGACCTTGTCGGCGCCCGCGCGGAGCACAGCGCCGGCATCGGCGGCCGATCGAATTCCGCCGCCGACGGTGAACGGGATGAAGATGGACTCGGCCACCCGGCTGACCATCTCGAGGGTCGTGCGCCGGGCTTCGGGGCTGGCGGAAATGTCGAGGAACACCAGCTCGTCGGCGCCCTCCGCGTCGTACCGGGCCGCCTGCTCCACCGGGTCGCCGGCGTCACGCAGCGATTGGAAGTGCACCCCCTTCACTACCCGTCCGCCGGCCACGTCGAGGCAGGGAATGATTCGCCGCGCTAGCATACCCGGAGCACGTCGTCGATGGCGCCCGCGTGCCCGCCCCGGAGGAGGGCAACAATGTCTCCCAGCGCGCGCCGCTCCCGGGGCCAGGCAAAGCGGGATTCCGCGGCGGCCGGGGCGAGCCACTCGAAGCGGTCGTGCTCGGATCCCAGGCGCACCGGGGCCTCCAGCGTCACGAATGCGGCGAACACGGGGACCAGGGCCACCTCATCTATCCGGTGCTGATAGAACGACTCCACCCGGCTCACGTTGTAGAGCCGTACCGGCGTGAGCCCGGTTTCCTCCGCGAGCTCTCGGCCCGCGGCTTCGGCGGGGCGCTCACCGGCCTCGATGTGTCCGTGGACCGTCTCCCACGAGCCGGGGCAGCGCCCCCCGGCGGCGCGGCGGAGCACCAGGCATTCCAGCGCCGACTCCGCTCCCCGGAGGACGTACACGTCCACCAGCGAGACCCGAACCGAGGTCACGGCTTCCACCGGGCGAAGGCCGCCAGCAGATCGATTCCAGCCTGCTGGGACTTCTCGGGATGGAACTGCGCGCCGATGATGGTTCCCCGCCCCACCAGGGTTGGAAAGACGCCGCCGTAGTCGCCGGTTCCGAGCACCGCCTCCTCGGGCAACCCGGTGGGATAGTAGCTGTGCACGTGATAAAAGAACTGAGCCGCGTCGCCGAAGGCGGAGCCCAGGAGCGCGTGGCTGCGTCCGGATTCGGTCAGATCGACCCGAGCCCAGCCGACATGCGGAACATGGAGACCGTTCGAGAACCGGCGGACTCGCCCCGGGAGCAGGGCCATACCTCGGGCCTCAGGCGCCTCCTCGCTCATCTCGAAAAACAGCTGCAGCCCAAGGCAGATGCCCATGACCGGGCGCCCTGCGCCGGCCACTTCCCGAACCGCTTCACCCAGCCCGGTGGCGGTCAGAGTTCGGGACGCCTGTCCGAAGTTGCCGACCCCCGGAACGAGAACGCGGTCGGCGCGGCGTACCTGGTCCGGGTCGCTGGTGAGGACCGCCTGGTGGCCGCCGGCCCCGAGCGCGCGCACGACACTGGCGAGATTGTTCACCCCATAATCGACCACGGCGATCATAGCGTGCCCTTGGTCGACGGGACTCCCGTCACCCGCGGATCCAGTGCCGTCGCGTAATCGACAGACCGGGCAAAGGCCTTGAAGGCCGCCTCCACGATATGGTGCGGGTTGTCTCCCCTGATCAAATCGAGGTGCACCGTCAGCCCCGCGTTGAGCACCAGCGCCCGGAAGAACTCCGGGGTGAGAAAGACATCGTAATCACCCAGCATCTGCCACTTCGGTATCTCGATGTGATAGGACAGATACGGGCGTCCGGACACGTCGATCACGCAGCGCACCAGCGCCTCGTCGAGCGGCACCATCGAGTCGGCGTACCGGCGAATTCCGGCCCGGTCACCCAGTGCCTCAGCGATGGCCTGGCCGAGTACGATGCCGGTGTCTTCGACCGTGTGGTGCCCGTCCACGTGCAGGTCACCCCGGGCCTCGACGGTGAGATCCAGGAGGCCATGCCGGGCAAAGGCCTCGAGCATGTGGTCGAAGAAGCCGATCCCGGTGTTCACCCGAGCCTCGCCCTTCCCATCCAGATTCACCCGGACGTGAAGATCGGTTTCGTTGGTCTTGCGGGTAATCTCGCCTATTCGGGGCATAGGTAGTAACAGTAAGAGCGTAAGCGGTAAGCGGTAAGCGGTGAGCGATGAGCGGGAAAATCACTCCCGGACCAAGCGGATTAGGTCCTTCGCTTCGCTCAGGATGAGGAATCCGTTTTCTCCCGCTTACCGCTTACCGCTTACCGCTTACGCTCTTACTGTTACTACCTATGCCCCGAACAGGCGAGATTACCCGCAAGACCAACGAAACCGATCTTCACGTCCGGGTGAATCTAGATGGGAAGGGCGAGGCTCGGGTGAAGACCGGGATCGGCTTCTTCGACCACATGCTCGAGGCCTTTGCCCGGCATGGCC
>Ga0184612_10001206_pt1 | contig 12476 bp, 11 predicted proteins | sample PLM3_60_coex_FD_133163 | JGI IMG/M metagenome (GOLD analysis project Ga0184612, IMG submission 133163) | Groundwater sediment microbial communities from an aquifer in East River, Colorado, USA - PLM3_60_coex | ecosystem: Environmental > Terrestrial > Soil > Riparian zone | place: USA: East...
CGGCGTCTCGTCCGCGCTCGGTCGGCCACCCTGGACGGGGGCGGTCGGGCGGCCATCCTGGACGGGGGCGGTCGGGCGGCCATCCTGGACCGGGGCGGTCGGGCGGCCATCCTGGACCGGGGCGGTCGGGCGGCCTGGTGCCGAGGTCCGGTTGTGCGCCTCCGTCCGTCCGCCCGGCGTGCGGCCACCGGTGGAGCGCGGCTTCGTACTGGGGAGGTGTCGCGTGGGCACATCGTTGAGGCTCGGCCGGCCGCCGGTGCGGGCGGCGTTGCCGCCGCTTTGTGTGGCCATCGACCAGACCTCGCGGGCGTGCGTACGAAGCGAGTCCATCCCCTCGGCCACGGGGTTGGGAAGGTCGCCGGCCATTTCGAATTCGCTCACCGCCGCGCCTCCGCGTCCCGCCGAGGTCGACGGGCCGCGGGAAGGGCATGGGCCGACGAAAGTCGACACACACCCACGAGGCGGTAATGCAGTGCGTAAACGGGCACTAAGGCCTCCTCGGGGTGAGGGGTCTCGACTCTACCCAAACCGGATCAGTCGACCCTCATGAGCATAAAGGTCGACGCGTCCGTATGTGGGGAGTCTGACTACCTAGGTGCGAAGTATTTGTCGACTCCTGTAACTCCCGTCGCACACGTTGTGCGATTCGACGCTGACCGAGGGCTCGGTCGAACCGCCTCTCGCGGTATAACTGGCGGCACGGCGACCCAGCAACGCCCACGGGCCGCTTTCACGGTGGGGGGTGCCGCTGTGCCAGACTCAGGCGTGCCAGACTCAGACGTGCCAGACTCGGGCTCCGTGGCGGACGAAACCTCTGGCAGATCTCAGCCTGCCGGGCAGATCCGCAATCTCGCCGACGCTGTGCGTCGGGCGGCCTCGCGCGACCCCGGCGCGCCTGCCCTCGTGGCCCACGACACCGTGATCAGCTGGGGTGAGCTCGACGCCCGCGTGGACGCCGTCGCCGTCGGCCTGCGGGCGCTTGGACTGGGCGGGGGCGACGACCAAGAGCGGGCGCCGGCGCGGGTGGCCTTGGCGCTGCCCAACGTACCCGAGTTCGCGGTCGCCCTGTTCGCCGTCCTGCGCGCCGGCCTGGTGGCCGTGCCGGTGAACCCGGGCTATACGACACGGGAGCTGCGCCATCAGCTGGCGGACTCCCGCACGGCCGCGATCATCGCGACGTCGGCCGTGGTCGAGGCGCTTTCAGGGGTACGGACGGACCTGCCCGCGCTGGAGCATATGTTCACGATCGGCAGCGAGAGCGTGGGCGGTGCGCGGTCCTTCGCCGAGTTGGCCCACGAGGGCGCCGGTCCCGTGGCGCCGACGACCGGCGGCGAGGACCTGGCGATCCTGCTATACACCTCGGGCACGGCCGGCGCGCCGAAGGGCGCCATGCTCTCGCACCGCGCTCTGATCGCCAACCACGAGCAGGTGGCGCGGGTCAACCCGCCGATAGTCAGTCCGGGTGACGTGGTTCTGCTGGCACTGCCGCTCTTCCATGCCTTCGGGCTCAACTCCGGTCTGGGTGCCGTCGCCTGGCACGCGGCCTGTGGCGTGCTCGCCGAGCGTTTCGACCCGGCGGAGACTCTCCGGCTCATCGCCCGGCACCACGTCAGCGTGGTGACGGCGGTCCCGCAGATGTACGTCGCCTGGTCCCTGCTGCCCGAGCTTGGCGAGAGCCTTGCGTCGGTGCGCGTCGCGGTGAGCGGGGCGGCGCCGCTCGACGCGACCGCGGCCCGCCGTTTCCTCAACGCGACGAGGCACCCGATCTTTGAGGGGTACGGCTTGACGGAGACGGCGCCGGTGGTGACCACCGCACTGGCCAGTCCCGTGCCGAAGAGCGGATCGATCGGCCGGCCCATCCCCGACCTGGAGATCAAGCTTGTCGCCCCGGACGGGTCCGAGATCGCCCGGGTCGGCCCCGACGGGCTGGTCGATTCCGACGCGTTCGACGACGACTTCGACGACGATGCCGGCGGTGTGCCGGGCACCGATCCCGGCGAGATCGTTGTACGGGGACCCAACCTGTTCAGCGGTTACTGGCCCGACGGCGCCGGCGGGCCCGACAAGGACGGGTGGTGGGCGACGGGCGACGTCGCGTACGCCGACGCCGACGGTGACCTCTTTCTCGTCGACCGGCTCGGCGAGCTGATTCTCGTCAGCGGGTTCAACGTGTATCCGCGCGAGGTGGAGCTCGTGCTCGCCGGATTTGCCGGCGTCGCGGAGGCGGCGGTTGTCGGCATCCAGCATCCGTACACGGGCCAGGCGGTGAAGGCGTTCGTTGTGCTCGCGCCGGGGGTCACGGCGTCGGCGGACGACCTGATCGCCTACAGCGAGCGCAACCTGGCCCGGTTCAAGTGCCCGAGCGTGGTCGAGTTCGTACCCGAGCTGCCCCACTCCGCCACCGGCAAGGTACTCAAGGGCTCGCTTCGTGGGTCGTTCTGATGGACGGCCCGGTCCGGCTTACGCTGCTCACCCGCAAGGGCTGCCATCTCTGCGATGTGGCCAAGCAGGCGCTGGCCCGCGTTGCGCAGTCCGCCGGGGAAGCGTGGCGTGAGGTTGACGTCGACTCTGACCCGGAGCTGCAGGCAGAGTACTGGGACCGCGTGCCGGTGATCCTGCTCGATGGCAGGGAGCACGGCTACTGGCGCGTGGAGGAGGACCGGCTGCTGCGCGATGTGGTCGCCCCCCGACCATGATCCGAACTTGGTGGGTTAGCGGGTAGCAGTTTGACCCGTTTTGACCCGACGAAAAGCGAGCTACAACCCACCAAGTTCGGATCTTGTACGGTGGTTGAGTGGCTCACCTCGTCTGGGATTGGAACGGCACGCTGCTCGACGACCTCGCGCTCGTGGTCGCGGCGACGAACGCGTCGCTCGGCGCCGTGGGCGGCCGCCCCATCACCGTCGAGGAGCACCGCCGCGACTTTCGCCGGCCCATCTCGGCGTACTACGCGTATGTGCTCGGCCGCCCGGTGTCCGACGACGAGTTCGCCACGCTGGACCACGCATTCCACGTCGCATACCGGACGGGCGTGCGCGACTGCCGCCTCGCCGCCGGCGCTCTCGAGGCGATCGCGACCTGGCGCGGAACGCAGTCACTGCTGTCGATGTGGTTTCACCACGAGCTCCTGCCGGTTGTGGAGCGGCACGGCCTCGCCGCGCGGATGGGTCGGGTGGACGGCCTGCGAGCCGCGGTGGGCGGCGGCTCGAAGGCGCCGCACCTGGCGGCGCACCTCACCGCGCTCGATCTGCGAGGGGCGGACTGCGTACTGATCGGCGACTCCCTCGACGATGCCGAGGCCGCGGCGTCCGTGGGTGCCGGTGTGGTCCTCTACAGCGGCGGCTTCACCGACGAGTCGCGGTTGCGCCAGTCTGGCCTTCCGGTCGCGTCGACGCTGGCCGAGGCCGTCGAGTACGCCCTGGCCGCGTGACGAGGACCGGCCCGCGCCAGCGGGCGTACCGGTCTGCCCGCTGGTAGCCTCCGCCAGGTGACGAGCCGCGGAGGAAGCCGGCGCGTGGCGTGGTACCTGAGCGCCTTCGCCGTCCTTCTCGTCGGCGTTGTGGCGGGAGGAACTCTGCGCGAGCGGAGTGCGCCCGCGGTGGGCGCACCCGACGTTGCGGGGACCCAACCGGCGGTGGCCCCCGCAGCCGGGGAATTCGGGGCCGGGGTGCCCGAGGGTGCCCGAGCCGGTGCTGCCGGGCCCGGGAGCGCGAGGCCTGGCCCGACGACGCCCGTGGCCGGAGCGCCGACGTACGTCTTCCCGGTGGCAGGTGGGGTCACTTACGTCCGTAACCACCACGACTACCCGGCCACGGACATCCTGGCCGCCTGCGGTGCCCCGGTGCTGGCGGTCGCCGATGGCGTCGTCCTCGAGGTAAATCGGACCGACCGGTATGACGTGCGCGCCGACGACGGCGCGACGCGCGGTGGTCTTTTCGTGTCAGTCCTCGGCGACGACGGCGTGCGCTATTACGGCTCACATTTCCGTTGGATTGGAGCCGCGTTCGTCGCCGGGAAGAGGGTCCGGGCGGGCGACGTCCTCGGGACGGTCGGCGAGAGCGGCGACGCAAGCGCGTGTCACCTCCACTTCGGGATCTCACCGCCGTGCGGGGCGAGAGGGGACTGGTGGATCCGGCGTGGCGTGATCTGGCCATGGTCCTATCTGGACTCGTGGCGCAGCGGTCATAGTGTGTCGCCCGCCGCGGAGGTCTCGGCCTGGCATGCGGCGCACGGCTGCCCGCGCGCGCCCTAGGTTCGCAGGTAGGCCAGGACGGCGAGGACCCGGCGGTTGAGCTCCTCGTCGGGCGGCAGCGCGAGCTTGGTGAAGATGTTGCGAACGTGCTTCTCCACCGCACCCTCGCTGACGACGAGCTGGCGGGCGATGGCCGTGTTGGTGCGGCCCTCGGCCATGAGTGCCAGCACCTCCCGTTCCCGGGTGGTGAGCGCCTCGAGTGGGTCGCGCGCGCCTCGACGTACGAGCAACTGGGCCACCACCTCCGGGTCGAGTACGGTGCCGCCGGCCGCCACCCGCTCGAGCGTCTCCAGGAACTCGGCGATGTCGGCCACGCGGTCCTTGAGCAGGTAGCCGATGGCTCCTCGGGCGCCGGTTGTGCCGCCTGACCGCACGGTGGCCAACAGGTCGTCGGCGTAGGACACCTCGACGTACTGCGAGAGCACGAGGATTGGCGTGCCCGGCCGGGCCGCCCGTACGGCGACGGCGGCGCGCAGCCCCTCGTCGGTATGGCTAGGCGGCATCCGTACGTCCACGATGGAGATATCGGGGTTGTGGGTCAGGGCGGCATGCACAAAGGACGGTCCATCGCCGACGGCGGCGACCACCTCGTGTCCCTGCTCCGTGAGGAGTCGGATGAGCCCCTCCCGGAGCAGGACGGCGTCGTCGGCGACGACCACTCTCATGGCTCGGTCTGGCCCGGCAGCTCGGCATGGACGTGGGTCGGTCCGCCGGCCGGGCTGCTCACCTGGAGCCGGCCGCCGGCGGCGTGCAGGCGATCGGTGAGGCCGGCGAGGCCGTGTCCCTTGGCGAGGTGGGCGCCGCCGACCCCGTCGTCCGCGATCCAGACGTTGAGCCGGTCGTCGATCACGTGGACGGTCACGGTGCACCGCCTGGCATGGCTGTGCTTCGCCACGTTGGCCAGTGTCTCGGCCACGGTGTAGTACGCCGTCTGCTCGACCAACGGGTTCAGGCGGCCCAGCTCGGGCAGGTCCAGTGTGACGGGCACGGTGTTCCGGGCGGCGAGCGCCGCGATGGCGGCGGTCAGCCCGCGGTCGGTGAGGATCGGCGGGGCGATGCCGCGGGAGAGGGTGCGCAGCTCGTCGAGCGCCTCGCGGGCCTGGCCGAGCGCCTCATCGACCGTGCGGCGCGCCGCCTCCGGGTCGCGCGCGATCTGCTGTTGGGCCCGACCGAGGTCCACCGAGAGGCGGACGAGGCGCTGCTGGGGCCCGTCGTGGATGTCACGCTCCAGCCGGCGCAGCGCGGTCGCCTCGGCCGAGACCGCCGAGGCGGTCTGCGCCTGTGCCGTCGCGGCGCGGGAGGTCAGACCCGCGACCTGATCGCGCAGGCTCGCCACCCCGGTCAGCATGGCGTGGGCGAGCCAGGCCTCGAGGAGCGCACAGGCTCGGACGACGAACGGCAATGTCACCGCGAATACCACGCCCACCGCGAGGTAGAACGTGATGCGCACGGCGGCGGTGTCCTGGAAGCCGAGCAGCTCCGGCAGCTCGGAGTTGTCCGGCGAGTGTGGCAGCGCCCAGTCCCACAACGCGTAGGTCAGACCGCCCAGCGCCGCGGCCCACCAGGTGACGACCACCGAGAATGTCGCCGTCGAGACCGGGAAACGGACGATCCCGTGCAGGACGTCGAGCCACGCCTGGAGGTCGGTGAGCGGCGTGAGGAGCCTTCGCCATCGCCCCGCGTCCGGTCCGGCGGTCTTGTAGCGGGCCCCGACCCGGTCCTGTCGCAGCACCGCCGGCATGCGCGCCCGCTCGACCTCGGCGAAACCCCGGGCGACGAAGAGCGTTGCTACCAACACGGGGAGCCCGAGCAGCGTGATGAGCAGGCCGGCACCGAGCGAGAGCCCGGTGACGAGGAGGACGAACACGATGATCGCCAGCGGAAAGCCAAGGAGGACGTACGCCGTATCGACGCCGAGCTGGCGCAGCATCCGCGCGCCACCGTGTCCTTCGGGCGTGGCGGGCGTGGCTGGTGAGGCGGGCGTGACTGGGGCAGTGATGGCGGTCATGTCCTTGACGGTAGGTGGGCGAGCAGTCGGCACCTATCCTGCCGCCTGGCCTCTTTCGGGTAGGGCTACCCCCACCCCGATCTTCCCGTCGACCCTTAACGTCGATCTAGGACTTGGGCGAGCGGTTTGATCACTAATCACGGGAACAAGGCCTAGATCGATGAAAAGAGGCGACATCAAGATCGCGATTTGTGCACCGGTTCACAAGCGCCTACGCTGTTACCGCGGCGAGCCTGACGGCATGGTTCGTCATCGCGACGGCCTGCGGGCCCGCGACCAGAATTGGCTATGTCGGCGCGCTTGTGGGCCGAACAGGCAAGTAGTCGGGCACGGAGCAATTATTTGAGTCAACATCGCAACGGAGACCCGTCCGGCCGGACCGCCTCCACGCCGGAGCTGCGTGACCTCGGGAGCGGAGCCGGTCCGCCCAACCGCGACCTTGTGGGCGGATCCAGCCAGCAACTGCCGGATCTTCCGGAGGCAACCGTCGCCAGGCTGCCGGAGTATCTGAGAGCGCTGCACCAGTTCGGTGAGGCCGGGCACGAGACCGTCTCCAGCGAGGCGCTCGCGAGCGCGGCCGGGGTGAACTCCGCCAAGTTGCGTAAGGACTTGTCGCACCTCGGCTCGTACGGCACCCGCGGCGTGGGCTACGACGTCGAGCTCCTCGTCGGGCAGATCGAGTCGGTGCTGGGTCTGACCCAGAGGCGAGCGGTTGCCCTCGTCGGAATCGGCAACCTCGGGCACGCCCTGGCGGGATACGGCGGGTTCGCCTCCCGGGGGTTCCGGATCGCCGCGCTGCTCGACGCCGACCCGCGCCGGGTCGGCGAGCGGATCAACGGGCTCGCGGTGCGCCACATCGACGACCTGGACACAGTCATGATCGAACACCAGATCAACATCGCGGTGATCGCGACACCGATGCACGCCGCGCAGTCCGTCGCCGACCGGCTGGTGGCCGCCGGCGTAACCAGCATCCTCAATTTCGCGCCGTGTGTGCTGACCGTTCCCGACGGAGTCGACGTGCGCAAGGTCGACCTCGCCATCGAGCTGCAGATCCTCTCCTTCCACGAGCACCGCAAGGCGTCGGCGGCCAGCAGCCCCAACGGGTCGGCGCTGGCCGAGCGCCGGAGCGAGGAGGCGGTGTCGCCGTGAACCTGCTCGTCGTCGGTGTCTCGCACCACAGCACCGAAATGGATCTGCTGGAGCGGCTGTCCGTGCCGCCGGCGGCCACCGCACAGGTGCTCGCGGAGCTGGTCGCCCAGCCGCATGTCAATGAGGCGGTCGTCCTCTCGACCTGCAACCGGGTGGAGGCCTACGCCGCAGTAACCGCCTTCCACGGTGGACTCGCGGAGATCGGCGCGGTCTTCTCCCGCCGCGCCGGACTTGACGTTGCGGCGATGGCGGAGCACCTGTATGTGCGATACGACAAGGACGCGGCGAGCCACGCGCTGCGGGTCGCCGCCGGGCTGGACTCGATGGTGGTCGGCGAGGCGCAGATTCTCGGCCAGCTGCGAGATTCGTACGGGGTCGCGGCAGAATGCGACACCGCGGGGCGCCTCATGCACGAGCTGATGCAGCAGGCGCTGCGTGTCGGCAAGCGCGTGCACGCCGAGACCGGCATCGATCGGGCCGGGCGGAGCATCGTGAGCGCCGCCCTCGCGCTCGTACCGGATGGGGTTGCGGGTCGGTCCGCCCTCGTGATCGGTGCCGGGTCCATGGGTTCGCTGGCCCTCGCCACGCTCGCGCGGGCCGGTGCCGCGCCCCTCCTCGTGGTCAACCGGGGCGCCGCGCGGGCCCGGCGGCTCGCCGCATTGCACGATGCGGCGGTCGTTGACATCGGTGATCTGGTCGAGACGCTATCCACTGTGGATTTGGCCGTATGCGCCACCGCGTCGCCCGAGGCCATCCTCACCGTGGACCTTGTGGCTGCCGCGCGCGAGCGCCGCGACTCTCGACGGCCGATGCTCCTGCTCGACCTCGCCGTCCCGCGCGATGTCGAGGCCGACGTCGCGAATCTGCCCGGCGTCACCCTGATCGACCTCGACCGCCTCGGCGCGTCCCTCATGGACGAGCCATCGGCGGCGGAGCGTGAGGCCGCCGAGGCCATAGTGGACGCCGAGGTCGAGGCATTCCTTGTCTGGCTGCGCGGCTCGAACGTGGCGCCGACGGTCGCCGCACTGCGGGCCCGAGCGCACGAGGTGGTGCAGTCCGAGCTGAGCCGCCTGGGTCAGCGCAGGCCCGACCTTACCGAGGAGCAGCGAGCCGACGTCGCGCACACCGTGCACCGCGTCGTGCAACAGCTGCTCCACTCGCCGACGGTACGGGTACGTCAGCTCGCCACGACGCCGGGCGGGGATCAGTACGCGGTGGCGCTGCGTGAGCTCTTCGACCTGCGGTTGCCGCCGTCCGACGAGGACCTAGGCCGGGCCGTGGACGTCGAGCCGGGAGAGCCGGAGCGCCCATGACGTTGAGACTAGGCACGCGAGGCAGCGCACTCGCCCTGGTGCAGTCGCGAACGGTCGCCGATGGCCTGACCGCCGCCACCGGCGAGGTCGTCGAGCTGGTCGAGATCATCACCGACGGAGACCGGTCGCCGGCACCGGTGCCGCAGCTGGGCGTGGGGGTCTTCGTCTCGGCCCTGCGCGAGGCGCTGCACGCCAAGGAGATCGACTTCGCGGTCCACTCCTACAAGGACCTGCCGACGGCGCCGGCCGACGGACTCAGCCTGGCCGCCGTGCCGCCGAGGGACGATCCGCGGGACGCGTTGATCACGCGCGACGGTCGCCTGCTCGCAGAGCTCGCACCCGGCACCAGCGTCGGCACGGGAGCGCCTCGCCGCGTGGCGCAGGTGCATGCCCTTGGGCGGGGCCTGCAGTGCGTGCGAGTCCGTGGCAACGTCGACACGCGGCTGCGCAAGCTGGCCGACGGTGAGTTCGATGCCCTGGTGCTCGCCACCGCCGGTATGCGCCGGCTCGGTCGCGCCGCGGAGATCACGGAGATTCTCGACCCGATGCTCATGCTGCCCGCCCCGGCCCAGGGAGCGCTGGCCGTGGAGTGCCGGGCCGCCGACACAAGTCTCGTCGAGCTGCTTGGCTGCCTCGACGACGAGCACACCCGCGCGGCGGTGACCGCGGAGCGGTCCCTGCTCGCCGCACTGGAGGCCGGCTGCAGCGCACCGGTCGCCGCACTCGCCGACGTCGGTGACACCGACAACGGCGAGTTCGAGATCTATCTTCGCGGTGCCGTGTTCAGCGTGGATGGCGGCTTCGCCGTCCGGCTCTCGGCCACCGCGGCGATCACCGACGCCGCCGCCGTTGGCTACCGGCTGGCCGCCGAACTGCTGGCCGAGGGCGCCGAGACCGTACTGGGAGTACCGCATGACCCGCACCCGTAAGACCGTCGGCCGGATCAGCTTCGTCGGGGCCGGTCCCGGCGATCCCGGTCTGCTCACCCGTCGCGCGTCGGAGGCGCTGACCGCCGCCGACCACGTGGTCTATGACCCGGCCGTGTCGGAGGCGCTGCTCGACTCGGTGAAGGCCGACAGTCGCCGCGCCGCGCCCGAGGCGGAGCCGGCCGACGAGACCCAGTTCAGCCCGGCCGAGGGAGTGCCCGGCGATGTGGCCAAGGTGTTGCTGTCCGCGGCGCGCTCCGGGCTGCGCGCGGTCCACCTTGTCGCCGGTGACCCGTTCGAGCACGAATCCGTGGTCAAGGAGGTCCAGGCCGTGGCCCGGACCGCGGTGCCATTCGAGGTCGTGCCGGGCGTTGGCGGCCCGGCCGCGGTGGCGACCTACGCGGGCGTGGCGCTGACCGGGATCCGCGCCACGGAGGACGTCGATGACGTGCACACGCTCGACTTCGAGGCCCTCGCCGCCGCCGCGCCACGCGGGCTGGCGCTGACCGTCGACGCCGGCGACCTTGCCGCGGTGCGCGATGGCCTGCTCGCGGCCGGTTTGGACGGCGGCACGCCGATTGCCGTGACCGGAGACGGCACGACGGATACGCAGTACACGACGACGTCCACCGTGGACAGCTTTGTGGCGGCGGCGCTGGGTTTCAGCGGGCGGGTCGTGCTCAGCCTCGGGCAGGGTCTCTCTCACCGGGATAAGCTCAGCTGGTGGGAGAATCGGCCACTCTACGGGTGGAAGGTTCTCGTGCCCCGGACCAAGGAGCAGGCGGGCGCCATGAGCGAGCTCCTCCGTGCGTACGGCGCGATGCCGTGCGAGGTGCCGACGATCGCGGTCGAGCCGCCCCGGACGCCGGCCCAGATGGAGCGGGCGATCAAGGGCTTGGTCGACGGACGGTACGCGTGGACCATCTTCACGTCGGTCAACGCGGTGCGTGCGGTGTGGGAGAAGTTCGCAGAGCACGGGCTGGACGCTCGCCACTTCGGCGGTGTCAAGATCGCATGCATCGGAGAGGCGACCGCCGACGCGGTGCGCTCGTTCGGGATCCAGCCGGAGCTGGTGCCGTCGGGCGAGCAGACGAGCGACGGGCTGCTGGTCGAGTTCCCGCCGCATGACGAGATCTTCGACCCGGTCGGCCGCGTGCTGCTGCCGCGGGCGGATATCGCGACGGAGACACTGGCCGCGGGGCTGTCCGAGCGCGGGTGGGAGGTCGACGACGTGACGGCCTATCGCACGGTACGAGCTGCTCCACCGCCGGCCGAGATCCGGGACGCGATCAAGTCGGGCGGCTTCGACGCGGTTATGTTCACGTCGTCCTCGACCGTGCGCAACCTGGTCGGGATCGCGGGCAAGCCGCACGCTCGAACGGTCGTCGCTGTGATCGGTCCGAAGACGTCCGACACCGCCGTCGAGTTTGGACTGCGCGTGGACGTTCAGCCGGCCCACGCATCCGTACCCGATCTGGTTGAGGCGTTGGCCGCATACGCGGTAGAGCTGCGGGATAAGCTGGCGGCGATGCCGGCCAAGCAACGACGGGGCTCGAAAGTGCAGGGCCCCACCGCCTTGAGGTTCCGCTAGGAGGAGCAGTGTCCTATCCGGAGTCGAGGCCGCGGCGTCTACGACGGACAGCCGCGCTGCGGCGACTGGTTGAGGAGACCCGTCCGGCACCGGCCGAGTTGGTCCTGCCGATGTTCGTGCGGGAGGGTCTGCCAGAGCCGCGTGCCGTGCCGTCGATGCCCGGCGTCGTCCAGCACAATCGGGAGTCGCTCCGGAAGGCGGCGGCCGACGCGGTGCGCGCCGGCGTTGGCGGGATTATGTTGTTCGGCGTGCCGGAGACGCGGGATGAGGTCGGCTCGGGCGGCACGGACCCGGCCGGGGTGCTCAACATCGCGATCCGCGACGTGATCGCCGAGGTCGGCGACTCATGCGTAGTCATGAGCGACCTCTGCTTGGACGAATTCACCTCGCACGGCCACTGTGGAGTGTTAGCGGCCGACGGCGGTGTGGACAACGACGCGACGCTGGCTCGCTACGCGGACATGGCGGTCGCACAGGCCGTGGCCGGGGTTCATGTGGTCGGGCCATCGGGCATGATGGACGGCCAGGTGGGCGTGGTACGCCACGCCCTCGACGCCGCCGGGTACGACGATGTCGCGATCCTGGCCTACGCGGCCAAGTACGCCTCGGCCTTCTACGGGCCCTTCCGCGACGCGGTCGAGTCGTCGCTCGTGGGCGACCGCAAGACGTACCAACAGGATCCTCCGAATGTGCGCGAGGCGCTGCGTGAGGTCGCGCTCGACGTGGCGGAGGGCGCGGACATCGTCATGGTGAAGCCGGCTCTGCCGTACCTTGACGTTGTGTCGGCGGTGCGTGCGGCGGTGGACCTCCCCGTGGCCGCATACCAGGTCAGCGGCGAGTACGCCATGGTCGAGGCGGCGGCGGCCAACGGCTGGCTCGACCGCGAGCGGGCGATGCTGGAGACGCTGACAGCCATCCGGCGGGCCGGCGCGCAGATAATCCTCACGTACTGGGCCGTCGACGCAGCACTTGCCCTCTCTCACCGCTGATCTGGGCACCGCTGCTCGGCACCGCTGCTAGGCACCGCTGATCTAGGACTTGTTCGCGCGGTTTGATCTCTAACCACGTGAACAAGTCCTAGATCGATGGGAGAATACGGGCGGCGGGAGAATACGGGCGGAGGCGGGCAGCCAGTTCGCGAGCGTCCGCCTCGTACTCGCGCCATTCGCGGTCCGGCCGGAAGCCCAGCTCCTTGTTGACCTGCTGCAGTTGCTCGTTTTCGGCCGCGTGCCAC
>Ga0184612_10001207_pt1 | contig 12468 bp, 9 predicted proteins | sample PLM3_60_coex_FD_133163 | JGI IMG/M metagenome (GOLD analysis project Ga0184612, IMG submission 133163) | Groundwater sediment microbial communities from an aquifer in East River, Colorado, USA - PLM3_60_coex | ecosystem: Environmental > Terrestrial > Soil > Riparian zone | place: USA: East...
ACCGAAGCGGACGATCCCAAACGGTTGATTGGAGTCGAGGCCGATCTACAGGACATCGTCGGGCTTTCCCTCGCGGGCAAGACGCAGGACGCGCTCGCGCGCGGCCGCGCGCTCGTGGCGCGGTATCCCGACATGCGCGTTGCGCTGCTCCAGCTCGCACACCTCGAGCGCGAGTCGGGGAATCTGCCCTTGGCCATCGACACCTTGCGTCATGCCCTGAAAGTCAGCCCGGGAGATACAGAGTCGGCATCGCTGCTCGGCGCTTATCTGACCGCGGCTGACCGGTCCCGCGAGGCGGCTGAGATCCTGCAGCCGTACGCGACTGCGACTGACGCCGACCCGCAGGTGCTGGTGGCGCTCGCGCTAGCACAGGCGCGATCGGGCCGGTTCGCCGAGGCACGTCGTGTCCTCGACCGGGCACGTGCCCAGGATCCGTCGAATGCGATGCTGTTTGTCACGACCGGCACCGTCGAGTTGATGGGTGGGCAGTTGAGCCAGGCACGGTCGGCGTTCGAAGCCGCACTCGCCATCAATCCGAACCTCGCACGGGCCCACAGCTCGCTCGGCGCGCTGGCCGCCCAGGAGGGCCGCCACGATAAGGCGCTGGAGCATTGGCGGCGCGCCCTCGAGCTCGACGGGGACGAAGCGCAGAAGCTCCTCGGCGTCGGCTTGTCGTTCGTGCGCGACAAGAGGGACGCCGAGGCTCGGCCGTATCTTCAACTGTTCGTGGCTGCGGCGTCACCGGCCCGATACGCGCCGGATATCGCAAAAGCGCGCGAGTGGTTGAGCCGGGAACGGCGGTAAGATGGCCCTCGTGTCCTGCCTTGCCCGCGCGGCAGTTGCGTGCATCTGTGCGGCCGCGGCACTCTCGAGGAGCGTCGACGCGCAAGTGCCGGATGCGATGGCGCTCGTCGACCGCACCATTGCCGCCGCCGAGGACAATCTCCGCACCGGCGAGCGCCAGACGGCCGAGAGTCACTACCGCACGGCTCTCCTTCAGGCGTGGTTGATCCTTGGTGCCGTTCACGTGACCAGCGGCCGGCTTCAGGATGCGCGCCAGGCGTTCGAACATGCGTCGTCGTCGGCAATCGAGAACCGCGCTGCGCTGCACTCCCTGGCAATCGTGCAGCTCCAGATGGGGGAGGGGCACTCCGCCGTCGAGATTCTGACGAAGATGGCCTCCGCGGCGCCGCGTGACGTTCAGCTCCGGCTGACGCTTGCCGAAGCGCTGGTTGCGACGGGCAAACCCGACCAAGCCGCACAGGAGCTCGACGAAGCGCAGGCGATCGCGCCCGCGGATCCTGAGCTCCTGTTCGCGCTGGCGTCGGGGTATCTCCGGGTCAAGAAAGTCGATGCGGCAGCGGCGCTGCTTGCGCGCGTGGCCACAGCACGCCCTCTGCCCGAAACATACGTGCTGATCGGGCGAACGTATCGCGATTTCCAGTACTACGACCGCGCGCGGAGCGCTCTGCGCATGGCGCTGAAAATGGACCCGCGCGTGCGTCGCGCTCATTACTATCTTGGCACGAGCGCGATCCTCGAGGAGGGGGTCGTTCGCCTCGACGAGGCCATCACCGAGTTCCGAAAGGAGCTGCAGATCGCGCCCGGCGATGCGCTGGCCACGCTGCGGCTCGGCGTGGTCCTGGTGGAAGCGCGCCGCTATGAGGAAGCGATGCCTCTCCTCGAGCGCGCAGTGCTCGAGCCGACGCCACCGTACGACGCCTGGCTGTATCTGGGACGTTCGCAGCTCGCCACGGGACGGGCCGCCGACGCGGTGGTTTCCCTGAGGCGCGCGCTCGACGCGTCGGGACTTACAGGGAGCACTCCAGGCGCCGACTTGAGGCGTCGATACGTGCGCTATCAGCTTGCGACGGCGCTGCGCGCGACCGGGGCAAGTGCCGAAGCCGAGCGCGAGTTTGCGGAAGCGCAGCGGCTGTCGGTCGAACAATTGGACAGCGTGCGCGATCAGCTTGCGAAGTACATGGCGGATACGATGGACACCACGGCGGCGACCGCGCGCGCCCTTCCGCTGGGGATCACCGGGTTCGAAACCCTCACAGACACCGACCGCACCGCGCTCCAGGGGCGACTGATCACCACGCTGGCGCGGACGTACCTCAACCTCGGGATCATCCACGCACAGGCGACTCGTTTTGCGCGCGCCGCAGAGTTGTTCGAGCTGGCCGCCAGGATCGATCCGGCGTTTCCCCAGGTGCAGTACTCGCTCGGCGTCGCCTACTTCAGCGCGGAGCAATATGAGAAGGCGGTTCCTGCGCTGACGCGTGCCACCGAACAGCAACCTCAGGACGCTGACAGTCGAAGGATGCTCGCGCTGGCGTCTCTCAACGCCGGCGACTACGCCAGGGCCGCCGACCTCCTGCGCGCCGATCCGAAGCTTCCGGCCGACCCCTCTCTGCAATATGCGTTTGGCCTCGCGCTCGTTCGCAGCGACCGTGCGCAGGAAGCCGAGAGAATCTTCTCCCGAGTGCTGATCGAGCATCCCGACGTGCCCGAGCTGAACGTCGTCGTCGGTCAGATCCACGCGGCGCAGGGAGACTTCGACGCCGCCATCGCCTCTCTGCGACGCGCTGTCGATCTCAAGCCTGACGTGCCCGAAGCCAATGCGTCGCTCGGGGATATCTACATGCGCCAGGGAAACTTCCGCGCAGCGACCGAGGCGCTCCGCGCGGAGCTTGCGGCTCGTCCCGGTAACGTGAAGGCGCGCAATACGCTGGCGATCGTGCTCGACCTGGACGGCCGGAGCGACGAGGCGCTCAAAGAGTTGAGGGCCATTGTCGCCGTCAAGCCGAACTACGCGGACGCGCGGTATCTCTTCGGAAAGATCCTGCTCGCGCGGGGCGCCGAGGCGGAGGCGATCGGGCACCTGGAGGTCGCAGGCCGTCTCGCGCCAGAGGATGCCAACATCCAGTATCAGCTCGGGCAGGCCTACCAGCGGCTCGGCCGGACGGAGCTCGCGGCACAGGCGTTTGAAACATATAAACGATTGAAAGCCAAACAGCGCGGAGGCACGCCGTGACCGGCCCGGTCCTGACAACTGCGACGCTGGCCATCGTCTCGATGTTCACAATTGGCAATCAGCCGGCGCAGCCACCTGCGAAGGCGGCCAGCCCAGTGCCCGAACGCGCCGCGCTGATGAAGCAGGCAGCGGAGGCGCGGGAGGCCGGGCGCAACGACGAGGCGATTCGGCTGATGCGGCTTGCGGCGGAACGATATCAGTCGGTTCAGGCGTACCTCGAGCTGGCCCGCCTGCAGTCGCGCACGAAGCAGAGCGCCGCCGCGCTCGATTCGCTGTTGAAGGCGCGGGCGCTGGCCCCTAACTCGGAAGACGTACTCAGCGCCTACGCACAGCTCACGCTCGCGGTGAAGCAGCCAATGCCCGCAGTGCTTACGCTGCAGTCGCTGACGCGCATGTGCCCGTCGGTCTCGCAGTACCACTACCTGCTTGGCGTCGGGTTGATGGCGATCGGAGACATGCCGAGCGCGGTCGAAGCGCTGACCGAGGCGGATCGACTGGAACCGGAGCGCGCGTTGACGCTCCTTGCACTCGGTCTGGCCTTGAACAACCGGAAGCACTTTGCCGAAGCCAGGACCGCGCTCGTGCACAGCCTCGAGCTGCAACCCGAGAGCATCGAGGCAGTCGCCGCGCTTGCGGAAGCCGAGTCGGGTCTGGGAAACTTCGACGCGGCGGCCGGCCACGCCGAGCGTGCCCTGCAACGCTCGCCGGCGAGCGCGACCGCGAATCTCGTGATGGGGCTCGTGCTGATCGAACGGCGTGACTATACAGGCGCACAGGAGGCTCTCCTGAAAGCCATGTCTGCGGATCCCGATTCTCCAAAGGCGGTCTACCAATTGAGTCTCGTCGCCGCCCGTCTCGGCGATGAAGCGGCCGCGCGGCGGTACGTCGGCCTCTATCAGGAAAAGCTGCGCGCAGTCGAGGAACTAATCAAGGTGCTTCGCGCGGGCGGGTCGCTCGCGACCGGACCCACCAGCGCCCCGAAGCCCCCCAATCCTCCGAAGCCGACCGGCTCCAGGAAGGGGCCGCAGTGACACGGGCCGTACCGACCTTGATTGCTACCGTAATGGCGGTGACGCTGACGGCGCAGTCGACACCATCGAACGACGTGCTGTTCCGCGACATTACCCGCGCCGCGGGTGTGACGTTCACTCACCACGCCGCACCCGAAAAGAAATACATCGTGGAATCGATGAGCGGTGGCGTGGCGCTCTTCGACTTCGACAACGACGGCCTCCTCGACATCTACTTCGTCGATTCCCTGACCGTCGATACCGTCAGCAATCCGAAGACTGCACGGAGCGCGCTTTACCGGAATCGTGGCACGAATCAGTTCGAAGACGTCACCGACACCGCGGGCGTGGGCCATCCCGGTTGGGGCATGGGTGTCTGCACGGCGGATTTCGACGGCGACGGCTGGGAGGACATCTACGTCACCGCACTTGGCGGGAACAAGCTGTATCGGAACAACCACGACAAGACTTTCGCCGACGTCACTGCGCGTGCGGGGGTTGCGATTGGCGGATGGTCGGCGGGATGCGGATTCAGCGACTACGACCGGGACGGCGATCTGGATCTGTTCGTCACCCGGTATGTGAAGATTGACCTAAAGAACCTGCCGCAGTTCGGAAAGGACAAGACGTGCGAGTATCGTGGCATCGCCGTCCAGTGCGGCCCGCGCGGCCTCCCGGGTGAATCCGACCATCTCCTTCGAAACGAGGGCAACGGGCGATTCACCGACGTGACCCAGAGGGCGGGGGTCGCCGACCCGAAGGAGTACTACGGTCTGGGGATTGCGTGGTTCGATTGCAACGAAGACGGGTGGCCGGATCTCTACGTCGCGAACGATTCCACGGCCAACTTTCTGTACGTGAATCAGAAAGACGGCACCTTCAAAGATGTCGGATTCCCCATGGGCGTGGCCGTCAGCGAAGACGGCGCCGAGCAGGGCAGCATGGGCGTCGCCGTCGCCGACTACAACAACTCGGGACGATTCAGCCTCTGGGTGACCAACTTTTCGGAGGAATACAACGCGCTCTACCACAACGACGGCGACCACTTCACGGATGTGTCCTTCAGGTCGAAGACGGCAGCCATCAGCCTGCCCTTTGTCGGGTGGGGGAACGCCTTCTTCGACTACGACAACGACGGCCTGCTCGACGGAATCGTGGTCAACGGTCATGTCTACCCACAACTCGACAAGGCGCGCCTGCGCGCCTCAGCCGGCTATCGACAGCGGAAGCTGCTCTTCCACAACCTCGGGAATGGCACGTTCGAGGAAGTGGGACCGCGGTACGGCGCGGTCATCATGGAGGAACGCGTGAGCCGTGGGCTGGCAGTAGGCGACCTGGACGACGATGGCCGGCTGGATGTGGTGATCAACGACCTGGATGGGAGTCCGCAGGTGCTGCGCAACGAGCTCGCGAATGCCGGCAACTGGCTGCTCGTGCGGCTGAAAGGCCGCGGCATGAACACAGGCGCGGTTGGTGCAGTAGTGACGGCGCGGACGAGCGGCTCTGCCGCTCGCGTCCAGAAGCGGCTGGTGCAGAGCGGAAGCAGCTACCTCTCACAGGAAGACAAGCGGCTACACTTCGGCCTGGGCCAGGCCGCACAGGTCGACTCGCTGGAAGTGCTGTGGCCTGACGGTACGACTACGAAGGTGCCGAACGTCAAGGCCAATCAAGTCCTGAACATCCAGCAGCCCGCACCCGCCCGCCAGTAGTCTCTTCCTCGACCTCAAACCTCAGCGGGGCCGCCTGATCTACTTGACGCTCGCTATTACGATCGACTCGACTCCGGCGCTCGACTTCTCAACATTCCTCTCTACGGTCCCGACAACCTCGAACACGGCAGGTTTCTTCGAATCGAGCGCGCTCTTGAGCTGCTTGTAGACCGCTGGGGCGCTTTTGTCGGAGTCGACGATAAGAACCGTCGTCACGCCGGACACTTCGAAGGCGAGCTTTCCTCCGACCTCGCGCACCGTTCCGACAGCGGTGACCGTCGCCTGCCTGGGTTCGAATCCATTCGCCTTGACGATCTGCCTGAACCGGTCGAGCGACGCCCTGTTGTCCTGGCGGAGACGAACGTCGGCTTCGGCCCGCTCGAGCGACAGGGCCACCGACTCGACGCCATCGACCTTCTGGAAGGCGACGCGTACCCCGTGAGCGCAGATGGCGCAGTCCATGCCAAAAATCTTCAGCTCGATCCGCTTGTACTCGGCTCGTGCCTCGGCCGGCACCAGCAGCAGGAGTGTCAGAAGCGCCTGCGGCCCGAGCGCGGCGCGCAAGCGCCGCGCGAGAGCGAGCGACAGCCAGTGAGCGCGACCAGCCTCCGCCAAGGCTACGGCGGTCCGCCGAAGCTTCAGCGAAGGCGGAAGCGCGAGCGGCAGCGCTTGGGGGTGGGGCCCCAAGCGCAGTGATAAGCGTGGGGCCCCGCGAGCATTGAGAAGCGCCTGCGGCCCGAGCGCGGCGCGCAGTCGCCGCGCGAGAGCGAGCGGGGGTGGGGCCCCGCGAGCATTGAGTGATGCAGACATGAGACAGACCCCCGCGCGCTACTTGCGCCAGAAGAAATACGTGACGTTGACGCCGAAGCGGAGCTTCTCCTCCGGCTGAAAATTCGTCTTCTGATACACCGGGAAGAGCAGACCGCCCTCGAGTCCGTACTGCTTGTAGAGGAGCAGTGCGGTAGGTCCGACCAGGATCGAATCCCCGCCGCTCCCGACCATCTCGAACCCGTGATGCTGGCCCCGCGCGGTATGCTCGCCGACGGCCTCGACGAAGAAACGAAGGTCCGGCTTCGGGTAGTCCACGCGGAGAAACGGCGGCCGATACCCGTACACAGCGCTGTAGAAGACGCTGTCGCCCATCTGGTCGCCCTCGCGTTCGGCGAAGTACTGATAGCCGCCGCCGACCCAGAAGTAGTGCGTCCGCGAGGCGTAGCCCGTTGCCACCGACGCGTGCATGGATGGCGCGGCTCGCATGCCGTCCGGGCGGTATTGCTGCAGCGGTGCGGTCCCGCCGACAAAGACAGTGGACTCGAGCCGCGCGCCCGCACCGACGGCGCGCCGCTGGAAGCGCCATCCCGCGATCGCTTCGAAATCCTGGTTCGAGGACATCATCGCCATGACGCGTCCTCTCGGCATGTAGATGCCCGAGTTGAGCGTGATCGGAAGCGAGCCCGAGATCTGCAGGTCTTGGGTGATGCCCACGCTGAGCATGGTGCGCAGCATCTGCTCGTCGTCGCTGCGGCCCTGGCCGATACGTCCCATCCAGGCCTGATCGAGTTGCCATCCGCCCTTGCCAAGCGTCGGAGGGGCTCCGCCGAAGACCGGCCCGTGCCCCGAGGCAGCGGCGGGCTGCGGCGCCGTGGCTAGGAGGATGGACGCCAGGACAATTCGTGCGCGTAGCATTAATACGTAGTGTACCGTGCGACGCCGGCCGCGTCGCAAATCGAAAGTCACTTTCGCGGCGTGGCGCGCCGTTCGCAGGGATTCCGGCGTGCCAACGCCGAGAAGTGAGGGGTCTGACCCCGGTCGGACCCCGGTCTGACCCCCTTCCAAGCAAGAACGAATCCGGTGGGGATAGTATTGAACCGATGAACGCGGTTCCGTCAGCCGCTGCCGGCGAGCTCCTGCGTGTCCTCGGCGATCTGCTTGGGGACCGCGTCACCGCGGCTCCAGCGGTTCGCGACCACCACAGTCGCGGCGAGTCGTATCACACACCAGCCGCGCCGGACCTCGTCGCGTATCCCCGGACTACTGAAGAGATCAGCGCGATCGTCCGCGCCGCGGCGGAGCGCAATGTGCCGATCGTGGCGTTTGGCGCAGGCACGTCGCTCGAGGGGCAGGTCCTGGCGCTCGAGGGCGGCGTGTGCGTGGACCTCACGCAGATGAACCAGGTGCTGCGCGTCAGCGTGGAGGATCTCGACGCGACGGTGCAGGCCGGCGTCACGCACCGGCAGCTCAACAAGCATCTGGCCAACACCGGCCTGGCCTTCTTCGTGGATCCCGGTGCCGACGCCACGCTCGGCGGGATGACGGCCACCGGCGCATCGGGGACGACGGCCGTTCGCTACGGGACGATGCGCGAGAATGTACGGGGTTTGACCGTAGTGCTGGCGGACGGCCGCGTCATCACGACCGGCGGCCGCGCGCGCAAGTCTTCGGCCGGCTACGACCTGACCCGGCTGTTCGTGGGTTCGGAGGGCACGCTCGGCATCATCAGCGAGGTCACCGTGCGGCTGCAGCCGTTGCCCGAGTCGGTCGCGGCTGCCGTCTGCAGCTTCCCGAGCATCGACTCGGCGGTGAAGACCGTGATCGCGACCATCCAGGTCGGTGTCCCGGTGGCGCGCATCGAGCTGCTCGACGAAGTGCAGATGGACGCCATCAACCGGTTCTCCAAGCTCGACTATCCAGTCCTCCCGACGCTCTTCTTCGAGTTTCACGGGCCGAGCGAGCGTGAGGTCGGCGATCAGGCCGGGACCGTCGAGGGGCTCGCGGCCGAGAACGCCGGCTCTGGCTTTGCGTGGGTCACGCGAACAGAAGACCGGACGCGTCTCTGGAGGGCCCGGCACGACTCCTACTATGCGTCCCTGGCTCTCCGGCCCGGGGCGAAAGCCTGGACGACCGACGCCTGCGTGCCGATCTCCCGCCTGGCCGATTGCATCGTGGAGTCGAAGCGCGACCTGGACGAGTCCCCGCTGACCGGGACGCTCGTCGGGCACGTTGGCGACGGCAACTTCCACATGCTCTACCTCGTGGATCCCGACAGTCCCGAAGAGATGGCCGAAGCGCGCCGCCTGAACGAGCGTCTGGTCAACCGCGCGCTCGACATGGGGGGCACCTGCTCGGGCGAGCACGGCGTGGGCATCGGGAAAATGCGCTACCTGCCACGCGAGCACGGCGAGGCGCTCGACACCATGAGGGCCATCAAGCAGGCGCTCGACCCCCGAGGCCTGATGAATCCGGGGAAGATCCTGGGCTGAAGTAGGTTCAAAAGGTTCAAGAGGTTCAGAAGGTTCAAAAGGTTCAGGAGCTTCAAGGGTGCAGTTCAGAAGCCGCCCCCGAACCCTAACCCGACTGAACCTCCTGAACCCTCCTGAACCCTCTGAACCCTTGAACCATCGAGGATCTGTGTCAGATCTGTGGCTGGCACATATCCGGGAAAACCGGCCTCGGGGCCGCAGCCCTCAACCGCATCGAGGGCGTGCAGAGCGTGTCGCTGAACCTGGAAGCGACTGAAGAGCGGTAAGCGACTACGTCCGAGGATGGGAGAGGCCTACCTGACCTATGTGCGCGAGATCGCGCAGAAACATCTGGACTGGAAGGCGCTCGGGGGCCCCGCGTCCAGCAGTACCAGGCGCTCATCGCTGAGGACGTGAAGGCCGACACGCGGAAGCTTTACAGCTTCGAAGCCTTCCAGACCGGGGCCGAAGGCAGCGAGCGAAGTCTCAAGAGCTTCGTGGAAAAGCGCAGAGCATTTTTGCTGAAGTAGCTTCCGGCTGCCAGCTTCCTGCTTCCAGCTAGGGCATTCAGATCTCAGTCGCAGGACTTAGCTCTGAAAGATCTTAGCTGGAAGCTGGAAGCCGGGAGCTGGAAGCTACCTCGTGCAGCCCTTCACGTACCCCAGCATGTTGTCCAGCTTGGAACTGAAACTCCCACCAAAGCCACGGCCGCGGGGGGGGCCGCCTCTCCCGCGCGATGGGAGCCCGCCGCGCTCGCTTCTGATGAAGGTGCTCGACTCGTCGAGCGGGAGCGACGCGGCGCTGGCGCAGAACTCGTCCAGGCCACCCTCGCGCAACAGATACTGCTCGACGTTCGACACGTAGAAGGCCGAGACGAGAGCACTGCGTGCCCTGAGGTACTTGCCGACCGCCCGAATGGCCTTGGGCCCCCCGAAGTTGCCCACGACCGGCACGATCAGGTTGCGGCTGTGCAGGTCCTTGATCATGGCGAAGTTCTCTTCCGTCGCGAGGTAGCTCCGGGGAACCGATGTCTCGTCGGTCGCTATCATCAGCTCGGCGTATGTCGGGAACGATCCCGCGCTTCCCGGCGCCACTTCGTAGTGGATGTCGAGCCCGCGGGAGTAGAACGCCTGATAGATCTCTTCGATGCCCTTCAGATCCTCCTGGGACAGCTCCAGACCGTCCTTTCGAGTAAACAACCGCCTGATCGCGCTGACGTTCTGTTTGTAGAGTTCCGGGCTCCGTGGCCGGGGCTCGGCGTACGCGGTGAAAATGTTCTGCACCGACGACTTGCGGTCGAGGCCCGCCGGACGCTTCATCGAGAAGAGGCGCGAGACGAAGTCCGCGCGGTCCACGGACAGCTCGAAGAGCGCTTTGTACATCAGGTGCAGCTGCAGGTTGCCGCGCCGGACGTCGATGATGAACGCCATGGCGGGCTTGATGTCCGCCATGTAGGTAAAGTTCTGTTCCGGGCCGACGCCAAGATACACACGGCCTGGCTTGACGATGAGCGTGAGATCGGGGATGACGCGCTGCATGAACAGCTCGTTCGACACGAGGTTGTCGGAGCGGAAGAATCCATCCCCCTCCGACAACTCGGTCATGAGCGCGAAGAACTCCGGACCGCTGAGACGAGGCGCAAGCCGGCTCGCCGGTGGCTGCGCCGTCGGGACAGGCGCCAGCACCAGGAGAGCCGGCACGAGAGCCAGCGCAGCGACCAGAAGCAACTGACGTCGGGTCATTGATTGTTTCAGGGCACACTCGATCCTCGGTCCGGCCACCAGACGCTATATGTGACAGCCCTTCTGTGTTGTCCGTGTTGTCCGTGGCCTTCCTTGATCCGTGTTGTCGGTGTTGTCCGTGGCTTTCCTTGATCCGTGTTGTCTGTGTTGTCTGTGGCTCTACTTGATCGGGGAGTAGTCCGTGGCGTTGAGGTAGACCGATTCCGGCGACTTGGCCAGGATCTTTCCATCGACCTGGGATGCCGCGGCGACTTTCTGCCATTCCGGATCTGCACCGAACTTCGCCCAGTTCGCTTTGGCGGCCTCGCGGCTCGGGTGCGCCAGGATGTAGACGAGCGTCGTCTGTGACGTCGGACCGTCGGCCGGCACCCAGTAACCGATGCTGGTCATGTCGTACTTCTTGAAGAAACCAAGCGTGTGATCGCGGAAGCGAGCCTGGAGCGCCGGCAGCTTGCCTTCGTTTGCGGTGTAGGTCCGCATCTCGAAGATCCGTCCTGCCTGTGCCGCCTCCGCGACGGGTTCTGGCGTGAGCCGTCCGGCGACATACCCGGCGGCCACAAGGGCCGTCGCGACCGAGATACGAAATAGAGCAGTCCTCATCACTTGTCTGCCTCCTGATCCCATACGCATTGATGACGTATGCGGCCGCGCCAATTCTACCTCGGCGCACACACATCCCGGATGGTTTGATACGCTTCTCGCACATGCGCTGGGCGGTCATCTGGGTCGTGCTCATCGGGCTCGTGCTCGTGCCCTTTTTCCTCTTCGAGACCGAATCGAACGCCTTCGCTGAGCGGATGACCCGGGACGGCACCGCGACATCGCTGGCCTCGGCGGCGATCTTCGGGCTGCTTGCGCTCGACGTGGTCCTGCCCGTGCCATCGAGCATCGTCTCCACGGCCGCGGGCGTGCTGCTGGGCTTCTGGCGGGGAGCAGCGGTCGTGTGGACGGGCATGATGGTCGCGTGCCTGATCGGCTACCTGCTCGGCGCGCGCGCGTCGGGCCTCGCGCGTCGCTTCGTCGGCGCGGACGGGCTCCAGCGCGCCGACAGGCTCGTGCAGCGCTACGGGGGCTGGACGATCGTGATGTGCCGCCCCGTGCCCGTGCTCGCCGAAGCGAGCGTGATCTTCGCCGGGTTGGTCGGCGCGCCCTTCGCGCGATTCCTCACGCTGACCGCGCTCTCGAATCTCGGGATCGCGCTGGGCTACGCCGCCTTCGGCGCATTCTCGATGAGCGTCGATTCGTTTCTCGTCGCCTTCCTCGGCGCGCTCATCATTCCTGCGGCCGTCATGGGGATTGCGAAGCTGACGTTTGGGAAAGCGTCTGGTCGGTAGCCGCGCGCGCCGTGTTAGCATCCCCGCTTTCAGATGTTCACGGCAGGAAATGACGATGTGGATCGACATGTCTCGACCGATTCGGATGCTCGTCGTAGCGGCCGCCATTTTGACGGCACCCGTGGCCGCCGAGCGGCAGATCCAGACGGTATCCGCGAAGCAGACCCGAGTCGTGCTGCTCGGAACCGGGAATCCGGCTGCCGATCCGGATCGATCGGGTCCCGCGACGGCGATTGTGGTGAACGACACTCCATATCTGGTGGATTTCGGTCCCGGCGTGATCCGCCGCGCGAAAGCCGCGGTGATCGAGCGCGGCATCACCGCGCTGGAGCCAACGAACCTGCGCGTCGCGTTTGTCACGCATCTGCATTCGGATCACACCGTTGGTTATCCCGAT
>Ga0184612_10001209_pt1 | contig 12456 bp, 13 predicted proteins | sample PLM3_60_coex_FD_133163 | JGI IMG/M metagenome (GOLD analysis project Ga0184612, IMG submission 133163) | Groundwater sediment microbial communities from an aquifer in East River, Colorado, USA - PLM3_60_coex | ecosystem: Environmental > Terrestrial > Soil > Riparian zone | place: USA: East...
AGGGCGGCCTCAGCGCGGGCGAGCAGCGCGTCGGCATACGTGTGACTGAGCCGCTGTTGCCGAGACTGCTCCGAGCGGCTGCCAGCTCGCGATCGGCCTCGCTGAACAGCCCGGCGGCCAGGAGCGCCCGAGCCCGATCGATCGCCAGCTCGGGCAGTTTGCCCGGCGCCTGCGTTTCGTACACGCGCGCCACCGCGCCGTACGTCCGCAACGCCGCGGGGATATCACCGGCGAGGAGATCCAGATCGCCGAGGTTGTGCTGGGCGACTGCGGCCGGGAGGTCGAAGCCGTGGCGGGCCGCGATCGCGGCGGATTTGCGCAGGTCGGCCCGGGCGAGGCCGGCCCGCGCCGCGCCCAAGTGGAGCAGGCCGCGATTGGACAGGGCCTTGGCCAGGTCGAGCGGCTCCGAGGCCTCGCCGAGCAATGCGATGGCCGCGTCGCATTGACGCAGGGCCCGCTCGTCCCTTCCGGTACGCCTGAGCAGCAAGGCCCGCTGACCAAGCAGGACGCCGCGCTGCCGCGCAGGGATCAACGGCTCGGCCTCGTCGAGTAGCCGGAACCCGAGTGCGACGTTTCCGCGCTCGGCTTCGGCCCACGCCAGGCTGATGAGCACTCGCCCGCGTAGCTCGGACAGGCGGTCGTCATCGGGCTGGACCAACGCGCGGTCGATGCTGCGCAAGGCGGCGCGCAGCTGTCGCACGGCGACGGCCGGGCGGCCGTCGGCGCTCGAGGCCACGCCCATCGCGTGCAGCGCGGCGGCCCGGTGGGCGAGGACGACTCCGACCCTCGTCCCGCGCATCTCTCTGATCAGGGCCTACCGGCCGGGTGGGTGTCGACCATTTCCTGCGCTTTCCGGCCCGCCACCACCGCTGCCGCAAAGGAGGTGCCGCTCCATCGGGCGAAGCCGCCGACGAAGCTGTCGGGATCGAGAGTGTCGCCTATGGCGTTCGGAAAGAGGGACTTCGGCACCTCCGGGCGGGTGAGGACGCCGTTCAACTCACGCGGCATCGTGCTGATGACGCCGGTGCCGATCTCCCAATCGGTCACCCAGTTCCCGTGGTTGCTGTAGTGGGCGGGCCTCTTGTCTGGGTTCTGCGCTCCCACGCTGGTCAGCGGGAGATCCGGCTCGGTCGCGAAAGCGGCGGGGTAGGTCTTGGTGTCGCTTCCGCGGTTGCCGGCCGACGCCACGATCCGCACCCCATGTTCGGCGATGCGCTTGAGCCAGGCCTTCAATTCGTCGTTGTGCTTCTCGTCGCTTGCCGCCGGCTCGTAACCGAATGGGATGCAGAGCACGTCGACCCGCCGGCTGGTCTCGCCGTCTACCAACCCGTCGTGCAGCCACTTGAGGGCGTTGACGAAGGTGCTCCCGTCGACGACGCCGTCGTCGTGCATGAGCTGCACCGACAGCACGCTGACGTCAGGAGCCACCTGCCGCACCAGGCCGGCGGTGAAGGTCCCGTGGCCCGCGTAGGAGTCCTTGGTTTGGCGCTGCTGCGGCGGCGGCCGCCATCCAAGTGTTGCGGCATCGACACAGAACGGGTCGCGTCGCGAGGGGCTCAACCAGTCATGGCGGTCGTTCACAGCGGTGTCCAACAGAGCGACGACCGGCCGGGTCCCCGAGAGGCTTCGCCAGCCAGGCGCCGCGGCGAACAGTGTGACCGGGACCCGACCAGCATCACCGTGGCCCTGCTTCGACCCAGAAGCCAATAGTGATATTGATGGATCGGGCGGGTCCTGCACGACGGGGTCGCCCGGCTCGTATAGCCGATCGACCGCGAGGCGCCGTGCCGCCTCCGCCGTCGTGGGGGACAGCCCCGCGGCACTTTCCTGCAGTGCCTTCGACAGTAGATCGCTTACCACCCCAAGTGCGTCGACGCCTGGGAGCAGACGGAGCCCTGTGACCGCGCTCGCCGGGTCGATCGTCACGCGTTCGTCTTCGTCCATCGGCCGACCCAGATCCGCGTCCTGGAGCAGGTTGTTGAGCTCGTGGACCAGCCCCGGCGTGCGATTGAGCAGCTCCGTGGGGAGAACGAGCACGTCCTTCCGGTAGGCGTTCAGCAGCAAGTCGCCCTTGATCAGTGGGGCGGCGTTATGCGCAGCCAGCCTCTCGTCGAGCTCACCGTCCGGCATCGTGAACTCACCTTTTCTGGTCTGTCACAGGACTAGCGAAGGCGTGGCGACGCGGGTCGCATCGCCCTCGTCGATCGGATGCACCAGCAACTGCGCCAGCCCGTGGGCAACGCCGTCGAAGACGAACCGGCCGCTGTCATCGGACACAACGATCTCGGAGGTCGCAGGTGCGTCTGGTGTGGCGCCAGCGAGGCGCAGCTCGACCCTCAGCCGAGCCGCCGGCGCGAGCCAGCCGTCCATGCGCACCCGCCCGTCCGGTGTGTCGACCATGGTGACCATGATGGTTCGGCTGTCGCCGTCGAAGGTGATCGTGCGGGTCCTCTCGGTGCCACGGGCGCCGGAGCCGACGAGCAGATCTTCGACGAGCCGGGCCACCTCGACGTCGACGTTCTCCAGTGCGATCGCGAACCGAACCCGTTCGTCCAGGTCGGAGGGCGGCGGGTCGACGAGGGAGTGGACGGCCCGCACCTGTTCGAGGATCGCCTGGTCGGTTACGTCAAGCGGCTCGCTCGCGGAGTCAGTCATGACGAGCTCCATCCGGGATCGGCCAACAGCATCTCGCGGAGCTTGGCCAGGCAGCGGCCGCGAGTGGGACCGATGCTGCCGCGCGGCATCTCCATCGCATCGGCCACGATCGAATAGTCGGGGCGGTCGACCTGGGCCACGATGCGCAGGAGTGTGCGGCACCGCTCTGACAACCGCTGGAAGTGCCCCCACAGGACGCGGTCACGCTCGTCCTCCACGAGGCGTTCGGACGGTTCGGGGCCGCGGTCGGCTGTGGACTCGAGAATCTCCGTACCTTCCTGCTTGTGCTGGCGGCGCCAGTTGCTGACCCGCCACGCCTCTCGGCGGGTGGTGGTGACCAGCCACGCGGCGAGCGCCTTCGGCGACCGGATCTCCTGTAGCCGCTGCAGCAGCTCCAGCCAGGTGGTCTGCACGACGTCCGCGGCTTGGTCGACGGTCAGGCCTTGCGCGCGGGCCACGTGCCAGAGCAGGGGGTTGAGCTCGCGCACTACCTCGTCGAGCGCGGCGAGCTCGCCGCTTCTGGCCCGCTCGAGGCAGCGCGCGAGCCGCTCCCGCCGATCGTCGTGGCCGGCCTCGGCGGACGGGGTCGTGTCGGTGGACACGGGCGTCATGCTACGACCCGCCGGCGTATAGCTCTGGGCTTTACGCGGGACGCAGGTTGGCCGGTCGGCCGCCGAAGCCTAGCTGGCGCCACCACGGCCGTCGCGAGGGTCGACTCCGCGGCCGGCGAACCGCGGGCCGAGCCAGCCGGTAGGCAGCCACATCGGCGCTGAGCCTGGCCGAGCGCTCCTCGTGAAGCTTCTGCGCGATGTAATCGTTCGTGATCATGACTGCCTCCTTGGGCATGATTTCTGGAAACGTGAGCGCGACGTGGTCTCGCGCTTCACATCTGAAGGGGCCTGCGCCCGTTCCGAGATACATGTTTGCCGGTCTCGTCTGGCCCCGGCCGTACTCGGAACGCAAGGAATGGCCGGCTGAAAATTCGTGGTCGACGTCGAGACCCCGAAGCGGGGGATCGGGATCGCCGCATCCCGATTCAGCTGATAATGCGTCGCGGGCGCGCGGCCAGTTGCGATTTCATGGACTCGTGGAGCTCAGCTGGCTCGACTCCGTGCATCTCGACCGCCGCGACGTGACCGGGGCGGTGGCGCTGCTGGAGGCGGCCCGTGTCGTCGACTGCCCACATGAGATCAACCTGACTGTGTCGTCATTCACCGCGCGTCTGCGCCACGGGTGGGATGGCGACCCCCCGATGATCGCGCTGGTCCGAGAATCGGGCGGCCGAGTCACCGGTGCCCTCGAGATCTCCTTTCCACAGTGGGACAACACCCACCTCGGCCTAGTAGGGGTGACCGTCGACCCGCTCGCTCGACGGCAGGGCATTGGGCGCCGCCTGTTCGAGGCGGGCGTGCAACGAGTCCGCGCCGAGGGACGCACGCTGGTCGTCGCAGACTGCTTCGACCAGATCGCGGGCATCGCGTTCGTCAAGGCGATGGGACTCGACCTCGCCTCCGAGGACGTGAAGCGCCGACAGGACCTGCTCACATTGGACTGGAACGGGCTCGACCACGAGTACGAGGCGGCGGAGAGCCGTGCCGGCGGTTACGAACTGGTACGAATGCCTGGCGCGACGCCGGAGGAGCTGATCGCCGACGTCGCCGGGATGACAGCGGCGATCAACGACGCCCCGACCGACGACCTGGACGTCGAGGACGAGGTATTCAGCCCCAAGCGCATCCGGGCGTTCGAGGCGGCCCAGCTGGCGCGCGACCGGCGGATCTACCGTCTGGTCGCCCGCGAGCGCGGCACGGGGGTTCTCGCCGGCCACACCATGGTCGCGGTCGAGACCGAGCAGCCAGGGTACGGCTGGCAGTACGACACCAGCGTGCTGCGCTCGCATCGCGGCCACCGCCTCGGCCTGCTCTTGAAGATCGCGATGCTGCGCTGGCTCGGCGAGGAGGAGCCGCAGCTTCGGACGCTCGACACGTGGAATGCCGCGTCCAACGCGCACATGATCCAGGTCAACGAGGTGCTCGGCTACCACGTCGTGGCCAGGGGCATGACCTGGCAGAGGCACCTCTGAGCAGTACACGGTCAGGGTCTGCCACCCGTTAGCCCTGATGCGTACCTGGGACGGCGTCGTTCCGAACGCACGGCGGAACCGGGCGGTGAGTGACTGTGCGAGGAGTAGCTGGTTCCGCAGGCGTCGTCGCCGGATCATGCGGAATCAGCCGCAGCTGCCACCCGCTGGCGCACCGCCCGGCGCTCGGCCTCGGGCATCAGCAGCACGGCGGCGATCAGGAAGCAGAGGGCTCCGGCGGCGGTGCCGCCGTTGGCGATCCGGTCGCTGACGGCGGATCCGGTCTCGGGGCGTATGAACGCCGCGACGGCGGACACGCCGAAGGCGATCGAGCCGACAAGGTTGAGCCCGGTGATCCACCAGTCGAGGTCGCGCGGCCGCCAGGAGAGCGAGCTCTTCTCGGCGCCCGCGAACGCGACGACGCTCGACACCAGGAAGAACGCCGAGCCGATCAGGTCCGGGGCCCAGACGCGGACGTCGGCCTGACGTGTGGTCAGCTGCGTGTTGAGCGCCGCGTACGTGTTGACGTTGAAGAGGACGGTGCCCGGGAACTGAACGGCCGCGCTGACCCAGTCGACCCGCGCGGGCAGCCATGATCGTGGACGCAGGTGCCGCTCCGCCCGGGGTCGCGCCCGGTGTGGCACCTCGAATGCCATCACCAGCTGGACGAGCGAGGCAGTCGTGAAGCAGATGGAGCCGCAGAAGAACGTCACCGCGATCCAGTCCGCGGACGAGCCCAGAGCGGCAAGACCAGGGATGAGGAACATCGTCGACCCGGCCGCGAACAAGACCGCGATCCACCACGCCGCGCGCCGCGGTCGCCAAAGACCCATTGCGTGAGGGTACGTTCTTGGGCATGGACTCGCCCCACGACGTCGATCCGGTCATAGCCGCCCGCTACGGCAGCAGCTTCGTTGCCCAGGACGTGCCCGAGGACGCCTTCCCGGCCGTGGGCATGGCGGCCCAGGACGCTCAGCGGTTGATCACTGACGAACTGGTGCTGGACGGGGACCCCGAGCGCAACCTCGCCACCTTTGTGACCACCTGGATGGAGCCCGAGGCGGAGAAGCTGATCGTCAGCAACCTCTACCGTAACTTCATCGACCATGCGGAGTACCCGCAGACGGCCGAGATCGAGCAGCGCTGTATTCGCATGATCGCGCACCTGTTCCACGCGCCGGGCGAGACCACCGGGGCGCGTACCCAAGGGTCCTCCGAGGCGATCATGCTTGGCGCCCTCTCCCTCAAGTGGCAGTGGCGCAAGCGCCGTGAGGCGGCCGGCAAACCCGCCGACAGGCCGAATCTCGTCTTCGGCGGCGATGTGCACGTGGTCTGGGAGAAGTTCTGTCGCTACTTCGATGTCGAGCCGCGCATCGTCCCGCTTCAGGAGCACAAGTTCACTATTGGCCCCGAGGACGTGGAGCCCTACCTGGACGAGAACACGATAGGCGTGGCCGCCGTCCTCGGCACCACCTTCACCGGGCACAAGGACGACATCGTCGGGATCAACGGGCTGCTCGTAGGGCTCAGGGACGACAAGGGCCTGGACGTGCCGTTGCATGTCGACGCGGCCAGCGGGGGCTTCGCCTGGCCTTTTCTCTACCCGGACTCGGAGTGGGACTTCCGGCTCGAGCAGGTCCGCTCGATCAACGTGTCCGGGCACAAGTTCGGGCTCGTGTACCCGGGAGTCGGCTGGCTGATCTTCCGGGAGCGGGCCGACCTCGCTGAGGACCTCGTCTTCTACGAGAACTACCTCGGGAAGACAGACGCAACTTTCACGCTCAACTTCTCGACCGGCTCCGCGATGGTGCTGGCCCAGTACTACAACCTGATCCGCTATGGCCGCGAGGGCTATACCTACGTCATGCAGATGCTGCAACGTAACGCCCAGATACTTGCGGAGGAACTGGACGGCATCGGCGTGTTCGAGCTGATCGGGCGGGGTGAGGAGCAGCTTCCGCTGGTCGCCTTCAAGCTCGCTGAGGAGCACGGCTACGACGAATTCGACATCGCCTGGCAGCTCTCGGCCGAGCGCGGTTGGATGGTGCCCGCATACACGCTGCCCCCCAACGCGCAGCACGTGAAGGTGTTGCGTGCGCTCGTGAAGGAGAGCCTCACGCGGGACCACGTCCGGACGCTTGCCGCGGACACCGCCAGGGCGTGCACCACCCTGGAGCAGAAAGGCGGCGCGCACGAATCCGAGCGCAGGCGGATAAAGACCGGCACCGGATACTGAGCGCTCACCCGGCGCCGGTTGTGGCTGCCGCGCCCACGAACGACCGCGGCGCGGCTGATCGGACGTCTGCGTCGCCCGTCTGGGATTGGTTCGAGGCGATGTGGGTAATACGGGTCGTACGTCCTCACTGGGAGGCACTCATGCGCAGCGCTCCGTCCCGCCTGCTGGCCGCGCTCGGTAGTGGGGCCCTGGCGACGGCGCTAGTCGTCGCGCCCGTCTCTCCGGCCTACGGCAAGCCCCGCGCCACCGAGAAGCAGCCGGTCGCTGTCGGCGCCGGCGGCGCGGTCGCGACTGTCGACGCTGATGCGACCCGGGTGGGTCTCGAGGTGCTGCGCAAGGGTGGCAACGCGGTGGACGCTGCGGTGGCGGCGGCAGCCACCCTCGGTGTGACCGAGCCCTACTCCGCGGGTATCGGTGGCGGCGGATTCTTCGTTTACTACGACGCGGCAACCGGCGAGGTGCACACGATCGACGGACGCGAGACTGCGCCGCAGGCGATGCAGGAGGACGCCTTCGTCGAGGACGGCACGGCTATCCCCTTCGGCGAAGCTGTCACCTCTGGGCTGTCCGTCGGCGTACCGGGCACACCGCAGACCTGGGGCGTCGCGCTCAACCAATGGGGAACGATCAGTCTCCGCGAGGCATTGAGCGGCGCTACCCAGGTAGCCCGCCGGGGTTTCGTGGTCGACCAGACCTTCTTCGACCAGACCGCCGCCAACGCCGGACGGTTCGCAGAATTCACCTCGACCTCCGACCTCTACCTGCCGGGAGGGCAGCCCCCTGCGGTGGGCACCGTGTTCCGCAACCTCGACATGGCCGCGACCTATGACCTGCTCGCCCGCGAGGGCATCAGGGCGCTCTACACCGGGCCGGTTGCTCAGGACATCGTCGACACCGTGCAGGACCCGCCGGTCGCGCCAGGGGTCACCCGCCTCGTCCGGGTCTGATGGAGCTCGGCGACCTCGCGTCGTACGAAGCCCCGCTGCGGGAACCGACTGCCGTCTCCTACCGCGGTCTTGACGTCTTCGGAATGGGGCCGCCGTCCTCGGGTGGCTCGACCGTGGGCGAGGCGCTGAACATCCTGGGGAACTTCCCGCTTGCCGAGATCGGCGAGACCCAGGCGCTGCACCACTACCTCGAGGCGAGCGCGCTGGCCTTCGCCGACCGGAACCGCTACGTCGGCGACAGCGATCATGTCGACGTGCCCTTGGACGAACTGCTCTCGGAGGGCTTTGCTGCTGAGCGGGCGTGCGAGATCTCACCGACGGTCGCCCTGACGAAGCCCGTTGCCCCCGGCTCGCCCGACGGCGACTACGACACGGCGTGCACGTCGCCGACGTCCACCGTGCTGGCCGACGACGAGGGCCCGTCCACCACGCACCTCACAACAGCCGACAGTTTCGGCAACGTGGTTGCCTACACGCTGACCATCGAGTCGACTGGCGGCTCGGGCATCGTCGTCCCTGGCCGGGGCTTCCTGCTCAACAACGAGCTGACCGACTTCAACTTCACCGACACGCAGGGGGGCGACGACCCCAACCTGCCGGCGCCGGGCAAGCGGCCGCGCAGTTCCATGTCGCCGACGATCGTGCTCGAGGGCGGGCAGCCGCTGCTGGCTGTCGGGTCTCCGGGCGGATCGACGATCATCACCACGGTCCTGCAGATCCTGGTGAACCGTCTGGACCTCGGCATGGATCTGCCGGACGCTGTCGCGGCGCCGCGCGCTACACAGCGCAACACCGTGTCGGTCCAGGCCGAGCCCGGCTTCCCACGCGCGGAGCTGGCAGCCCTGGGGCACGTGTTCGCCAACAACCCGGAGATCGGAGCTGCGACGGGCGTCGAGTTCCTCGACAACGGCCTCCTGCAGGCCGTGGCCGAGCCGGTGCGTCGTGGAGGGGGCAGCGCGGGCGTGGTCACGCCCAGCTGACAGCAGCACGGATCGCGGCTGCTCCGCCGCGGGGAAGCCGCTTCCCGTGTGCCGGCTGTCCGAACATGTCGTTGCACACGATCAGCAGACTTCTTGGCGAACCCGCGTGTGGGCGCCGGACCTGATCTCCGAGTACAGCCTCCGCAGCTAAGGATTCGGCGCCAACCGAATGGTGGCTGCGACCGCTGGTGCCCTCTTAGCGTCGAGGACTCGATCGACGTGCTGGCAAACGACTGAGAGGGGTCTCATCATGAGACGGCCATGGCGAGGGGCCACGGTAGCGGCGGTGGTAGGTGTATTGGCGGTGTCTGCGGCCCCTGCGGGCAGCGCCAGCGACCAACCGGGCGCGAGCGGGCCTGGCGACGAAAGCGGCAACAGCCATCATTCGCTGGTCTTCCCGAAGACGGCGCGTCCTTACGGTGCGGACATGACGACGTGGGCTGAGCGGGCCGTTCAGTGGATCTACGCCCAGCCGTACGAACAGAACCCGGCCTTTGACCAGACCGGGGTGCATTGCGCAATGGGCCAGCAGGGGCCGGTGTGGTTCATCCCCCCAATTTTCGTGCCGCCGGGCACCCCCCGCCCGATCATTCAAGATGCGAGCAGGACGTGCACGATCCCAGCGCACAAGCCCATTCTGCTGGACATCGGCGCTCTCACCTTGCCCTACCCATGCCCGGATGAGAGCTTCGCGCCGGCACCGGGGCAGTCGCTGTACGACTTCCTGATCGACATCGCCGGGCCGATCATGGACAGCGTTGACTTCCTCGAGGTCACCATCGACGGGCGGGATATTCCTGACGTGCTCAGCTACCGGTTCGGCTCCGACGATCTGTTCCAGCTGACCGGCCACCCGAGCCTGCAGTCGCGGCTGGACGACTGCATCACCGGCCACCCCCAACCGGCAGTCACCGACGGATTCTTCATGATGATCAAGCCTCTCGCATCGGGCGTGCACAGGGTCGTCGTTCACGGCACCAACACATTCGGCGACGACCGCACCTACACCTACCATCTGACGGTCGTCTGACCAGAGAAATGAGGTGACCTGCTCCGGCCCGACCTGGTCAAGTCCTTCGACTACGCCAGGGCACGGCGGTGGAGACGGCCGAGGTGGTTCGTCAAGCACTCTGCTGGGCCAGCGAATCGGGCCTGTCCGCGACCGAGTGTGCTGGCCTCACCAGCTTGTCTTGCGTCAGCGCTCGTCGTTACCTCGAGCATCTCGTCACCGCCGGCAAGGCTGAGGTTCGACCGCGATACGGAGGCGCCGGCCGACCCGAGCGTCGGTACCGGTGGACAGGCAACCCCTGGGCCTGCCGCGGGAGCCACGAGCACATATGTGGCTCTGATACCGTCCCCGCCAAGGCGGCCGCCGCGGGGCGACCCCGATACCTAGGGGAGAGATCGTGGCGAACTTCCTGACCGTCCTGCCCCTGGCCTTCGTCATGGTGGCCGGGCCGCAGCTCGTGTCGGCGATCTTTCTGGCCACGAGCGACCGGGCGCGGGCGAACTCGGTCGGATACCTGCTAGGCGTAGCCCTGGCGACTGCCCTCGGAACCACGGTCGTTTTTGTGGTAGCGAGCATGTTCGGCATCCAACGCGATTCGAACGATGACGGCCCAGGCCTGATCGACTACGCGATCATCGCGCTCCTTCTGGTCCTCGTGGTGCGCGTCTATCTTCGCAGGAACAGCACGGAGCCGCCGGCCTGGATGGGCAAGCTGCAAACGGCGACCCCCCGGCTGTCGTTCAAGGTCGGCTTCTTGCTCTTCATCCTGATGCCGACCGACATCATCACCATGATCACGGTCGGCACATCTCTGGTGCGCGAGGACCGGTCGTTGCTGGAAGCCCTCCCGTTCCTTCTCACAACGGTGTTACTCGTCGCGATACCGCTCCTCATCCTGCTTCTGCTAGGAGAACGGGCCCAGGTCATCTTGCCGAAGATGCGTGCGTGGATGAACACGAACTCGTGGATCGTCAGCGAGATCGTCATCGTGTTCTTCCTTGTGGTAACGATCGTCGGCCTCGCCTAGGCGTGGCATGGGTACCGACGACTCCGTCTGTCAAACGGATACGCCATACGCCTCGGTAAATGCCTTGGCGGTGTACGCGTTCGAGGCATAGGCGTAGCCTCCGTCGCCCCAGTTGGTGCCCCAGCTGTTGCGGACGATGAAGCCGGCGGTGGTGTAGCCCACAAGCGCGATTGCGTGGCCTCCGTGAGCGGTTGACGGCTTGTAGGTCGCAAGCTTGCCATTGGTGGCGGTCGCGTTGTTCCACGTCGAGTCCACGTCGAGCCGGGTGAGGATGGGCCCGTTGTTTGCCAGCCAGGTGCGCCAGTTGCCCAGCGTACGGCCGAGGTTGAAGTAGGCCGCGATCTTGAGTTGGGTTGCGATGGCGTAGAACGTGGCTTCCTCCCCGACGTAGAGCTTCCCGCTCTTGAATGGCAGTTCGCGATTGCGCACCGCGCCCCACTTGCGAGCGACGTCCAAGGCGCTCTTCAACGAGGTGCCCGCTGACTCGATGAAGGACGTGGGCTGGCGCACGAACTGGTCGGTCTCCTTGGCCGCCATCCACTGGAACCGCGTCGACAGGACATCGGTCTTCGCAATCCGGCCGGTCTGGACGAAGTGCCAGCGCAGCACGGAATCGGCCGAGGCCCACCCCACGCACGATCCAGTCGCGCCCTGGTCGCCGACCTGCCACCAGGTGTCGTCGCGGAGATCCTTCGACGCCGGGGCTCGCGCCGAACTCGCGAGGATGCCGGCGTCTTCGGCGTTGTGGAACGCCCAGTCGTTCTCGGTGTCCGACGACGGTATGCAGTTGAGAATGCGCCTCGTGCCATCGTCGGTGGTGACGGACCGGCTCTTGTCATTAACCTTCTTGGCCATCGCGCACCCCCCGGTAACGGTATGCGGCCAGCTGGCAACGCCGGCCGGCCGTACTCGCGATCCAAGATCGGTCGCTGCCTCGAAAGTAGGCGCGACTGAATGAGCCGTCAACGAGAGGGGGAGGAGATTCCGCACGGTCTACCGGTGGACGTGGTCGAAGGCGAACGGTTCGAGGTGATTCTCGCCGACCTGCCCGGCGCGGGCTACGTCTGGGAGCCGGATGAGGTTGCCGCGGGCCTGACCTTGCTCGAGGAGGAGTTGACGGCTTCGGCCACAGGTGTCGCCGTCGCGTCGCAACGCAAGGCCATCCGGTTCCGGGCGGACCGCGCGGGCGACTACGTTCTCGCCTTCACCCTGGCCAGGCCCTGGGAGAACACGCCGAAAGAGACCCGCACGGTTCACGTACACGTACGTCCCTCGGGCGCGAACCGTTGATCGGCGTGTCTGGCGCATTCGGTTGCACGACCGGGTGGCCGGTGCGGACGCCCGTGTACCGACGTCGCGTCCACCAGTGACCAGCCCGTAGCTCGCTTCGCGGGCCACGTCCTCCGTCAATTCTGTTCCGACGGGCCGGAATTCGCGACATCCCGACGAGATGACGATCGCTGGGCAAGCCACCAGACCACGGCGACGCCCATGCCATTCAGGGCCCAATGCAGCCCGATCG
>Ga0184612_10001210_pt1 | contig 12453 bp, 6 predicted proteins | sample PLM3_60_coex_FD_133163 | JGI IMG/M metagenome (GOLD analysis project Ga0184612, IMG submission 133163) | Groundwater sediment microbial communities from an aquifer in East River, Colorado, USA - PLM3_60_coex | ecosystem: Environmental > Terrestrial > Soil > Riparian zone | place: USA: East...
CGCGCTCGGCATAGATCGGGGCGGCGGTGGCGATGCCGCGGGGCACGGCCGCGTTGCGACGCGACACGAGATCCTGGTTCTTGGCCATGGAAATACGACCTCAGTTAAGGGGATTGGTTTGACCTCAGGCCGCCAGTTTAACCGTTTTTCCGGCGAAGGAAAACGGCGCCGGAAATCGCCGCTGGCTCAATCGGATAAGCCGCGGATCGGGCTTCGGGGCCGTCTTGCCGTTGCTCGTCGCGGCGGATATCGGCATTTATTCCGCAATACGGCATAGCGCCCGAGTTACAGAAAATTTGTCGCGTTTACTTTTGATAAATACTAATGAACTGTAAATTAAACTATATTCTAATCAATAAATGTGGCTCAATAAATTAATATTGATTGAGGACATAACAACAAGTAACCTCCGATTGTCTTGGGCGAATACTTCTTCAGATTCGCGGGGATGCGGGGACAGGCGAGAATGCCGGCAAAATGGCCGCGCCGCCGCCTCCGGATGGGTGGGTGGAAACGGGCGTAGCGAGCGCGCAAAGGTCGGGAAGGGCCTTTGCGGGCTTCGGCCATATCGGCGGACTAGCGTGGCTTATTCGAAGCACGCGGCTGTGTGACGGTCGAGATGCGCCCCGTACAGACGGAGAACGGGTCCGATGACCAAGATGCACGGGGCTAAGACGCACGGTTCGATGCCGCCGAAGAAGGTTCATCACAAGGGGCATCACCTCGACTACATCGCGGGCACGGACGGGGACGACGTCATCGAGGGCGGTCGCGGAACCCAGATCGTCGATGCCGGCGCCGGCAATGACAAGGTCAGCGGTGGCAGGGGTCACGATCTTCTTTTCGGCGGCAGCGGCAACGATCAACTCGCCGGCGGAAATCGCGGCGATCTCGTGTTCGGCGGCAGTGGCGACGATGTCATCGACGCGCGAAACAGCGACGGCGGCCATCACGGCCACTGGCGCAATGGCGACGGATCCGATGCGCTTTTCGGCGACGGCTATGAAAGCTTCGGGGGCCTGCTGAGCGGCGCCAAGGTCCAGGCCCCGGGCAACGACACGGTTCGCGGCGGCAACGGCAGCGATCTGATTTTCGGCGACAACGGCGATCTCGGCAAAGCGGGCGGCAACGATCTGCTTGAAGGCGGCAACGGCAACGACGTGCTGTTCGGCGAAGGCGGCAATGATCGCCTGGTGGGCGGACGCGGCTTCGATATCATGGACGGCGGCGCCGGCGCGGATGTGTTCGCCTACAGCGCCGCGGAGGAGTCCCGCGGCTGGGGCGCCGATCTGATCATGAACTTCGTCCAGGGCCAGGATAAGATCGACCTGACGGGCGCGCTCGCCGGCGGGACCTTCAAATGGTGCGGCACCAAGCCGACCGCCAATGGCGTCTGGTTCGAGCAGAAGGGTGGCTGCACCCTTATATACGTCGACCTCGACGGCAATCCGAAGACCGTGGACATGGTTATCCGCCTCGAAGGAAGAGTCCAGCTCTGCGCCGACGACTTCAAGACCGCCGGGCAGACTCCGCCCGCAAATACACCGCCGATGGCCGGCAATGACACGGCATCCACGAACGAAGACAGCGCGGTCACGATCAGCGTGCTCGCCAATGACGGCGATGCAAACAGCGATGCTCTCACGGTGACCGGCGCTTCGGCCGGACATGGTTCTGTGGCGATCAATGCCAACGGTACATTGACCTACACGCCATCAGGCAATTTCAACGGCACCGATACGATCAGCTACAGCATCAGCGACGGCAAGGGCGGGACCGCCAGCGCCACGGTGACGGTCAATGTGGCGGCGGTGAACGACGGCCCGGTGGCCGGCAGCGATGCGGCTTCGACAAATGAGGACACACCCGTCACCGTTGGCGTGCTTGGCAACGACAGCGACGCAGACGGCGATGCGCTGACAATCACTGGCGCGTCTGCGGCGCACGGTACGGTCACGGTCAATGCCAATGGAACGCTGACCTATGCGCCGGCCGGCAACTACAACGGCACCGATACGATCACCTATACGATCAGCGACGGCCATGGCGGCACGGCGAGCGCGACCGTCACTGTCAATGTGGCGGCAGTGAATGATGCCCCGGCGGCAGGGAACGACAAGGCTGCGACCAACGAGGATTCGCCGGCCACGATCGCCGTGCTCGCCAATGACAGCGACGCCGATGGCGACTCTCTGACGGTGACCGGCGCCTCGGCCGGACATGGCACGGTGACCGTCAATAGCGACGGCACCCTGACCTATACACCGGCGGCCGATTTCAACGGTGCCGATACGATCAGTTACACGATCTCCGACGGCAATGGCGGCACGGCGGCAGCGGCCGTCACGGTCAGTGTGGCGCCAGTGAATGACGGCCCTGTGGCCGGCAACGACACGGCGGCGACGGACGAGGATACGGCCGTGACGATCGCCGTGCTCGCCAATGACAGCGACGCCGATGGTGATTCCCTGACGGTGACCGGCGCCTCGGCCGGACATGGCACGGTGACCGTCAATAGCGACGGCACCCTGACCTATACGCCGGCCGGCGATTTCAACGGCACCGATGCAATCAGCTACACGATCTCTGACGGCAATGGCGGCACGGCAGCCGCGACCGTCGCGGTCAATGTCGGCGGCACGAACGACGAGCCGGTGGCACAGAACGATACGGCGGCGACGGACGAGGATACGGCCGTGACGATCGATGTTCTCGCCAATGACGGCGACGCCGACGGCGGCACGCTGTCGGTCACCAGCGCCTCGGCGGACCACGGTACCGTCGTCTTAAATGGCGACGGCTCGCTGACCTATACGCCGAACGCCAACTACAACGGCGGCGATACAATCAGCTATAGCATAAGCGACGGGCAGGGCGGCACCGCCAGCGCCACCGTCGCCGTCACGGTCAATGCGGTGAATGATGGACCCGTTGCCGGCAATGACAGCACGGCGACCGACGAAGATACGGCGGTCACGGTCGCCGTTCTCGGCAATGACAGCGATCTCGACGGTGACAATCTCACGGTCACCGGCGCCAGCGCCGAGCATGGCACGGTCACTGTGAATAGCGATGGCACCCTGACCTACAAGGGCAATGCCGACTTCAATGGCGCCGATACCATCACCTACAGCATCGATGACGGGCATGGCGGCATCGCCAGCGCTTCGGTGTCGGTGACGGTCGCCTCGGTCAATGACGCGCCTGTCGCAGGCGATGACGCGGTGGCAGTCGACGAAGACTCGAATGTCGTGGTCGACGTGCTGGCCAATGATACCGACGCCGATGGCGACGCGCTGTCCGTCACCGGTGCCCAAGCGGAGCATGGCACCGTGGCTGTCAATGAAGACGGCACGCTGTCATATACGCCGGACGAAAACTACAACGGCGCCGACACCATCACCTATATCGTCGATGACGGGCAGGGCGGCACAGCCGGTGGAACTGTGGCTGTTACGGTCAACGCCATCAATGACAGCCCGGTCGCCGGCAACGATTCCGCCACTACGGATGAAGACACGGCTGTCACCATCGCCGTACTGAACAACGACAGCGACATCGACAGCGGCAAACTGACGATCAGCGGCGCCAGCGCCGCGCACGGCACGGTCGTGGTCAACAGCGACGGCACGCTTACCTATACGCCGAATGCCAACTACAACGGAGCCGATACTATCACCTACAATATCGATGACGGCGACGGCGGCACGGCCAACGCCACTGTCGCCGTCACCGTCAATGCCATCAATGATGCGCCGCTTGCAGTCGCGGATTCCGCAGTGGTCAACGAAGACAGCCTTGTACGGATCGTCGTTCTGGCCAATGACAGCGATCCCGAGGGCGACAAGATCACGGTCACCGGCGCCTCGGCCGAGCATGGGACTGTCGCCGTCAACGCGAATGGCTCGCTGAACTATTTCCCGGGTGCCAATTTCAACGGCACGGACACCATCACCTACAGCATCAGCGACGGCAAGGGCGGCACCGCCTCGGCGACGGTCACCGTGACGGTAAACGCCATCAATGATGCGCCGGTCGCGGGCAATGACACGGCGGTGACCGACGAAGACACAGCCGTGACGATCAATGTGCTGGCGAACGACAGCGATGTGGACGGCGACGCCCTGGCGTTGACGGGCGCCTCGGCGCTGCATGGCAGCGTCACCGTCAATCCCGACGGCAGCCTGACCTATTCCCCCGTCGGCAATTACAATGGCGCGGATACGATCACCTACTCGGTTGCCGACGGTAAGGGCGGCACGGCTACCGCCACCGTCGCCGTGACCGTCAATCCGGTCAACGACGCACCCGTTGCGGTCGACGACGCCGTCAGCATTGTCGAGGACAATTCCGTCACCCTTGCGCCGCTGCCGAACGACAGCGATGCTGATGGCGATCCGCTTACCATCCTTTCCGCCGCCGCACAGAACGGCGTGATCGTCATCAACAGCGACGGCACGCTGACCTATTCGCCGAATGAGAACTTCTTCGGCACCGATACCGCGACCTATACGATCTCCGACGGCCACGGCGGCACCGCCACGGCGACGGTGGTGATTACCGTGAATCCGGAGAACGATCCGCCGATCGCCATCGGCGATATTGCCGTCACCGATGAAGACACGGCGGTCGATATCGCTGTGCTAGCAAACGACATCGACGTGGACGGCGATGCCCTGACGATCGAAAGTGCGTCGGCCGCCAATGGCGCCTTAACCGTGAATCCGGACGGTACTTTGCACTATGCGCCGGTGGCGAATTTCCACGGCGCTGACACCATCACCTACACTGTGACTGACGGCCACGGCGCCACATCGACGGCGACGGCGGTCGTCACCGTGAACTCGGTAAACGATGTACCGGTTGCGAACGGGGATACGGCCATCGTCAACGAAGACGGCCTGGTCCGCATCGCCGTGCTTGCCAACGACTCCGACGCCGATGGCGATTCATTATCGGTCACCGGCGCTGCGGCGCGCAACGGCTCGGTGGTTGTCAATCCCAACAACACGATTGACTACATGCCGAACGCCGATTTCTTCGGTACGGACATCATTACCTATACGATCAGCGACGGCCATGGCGGCACGGCAACCGCCAGCGTCACGGTGACTGTGAACGCCATCAATGATGGACCGACCGCCAACGGCGAGACCTGGTACGTCTCCACTGCCGCATCGACGACTGTCGGCGCCGAGCGTCTTCTAGCCAATGACAGCGATCGCGATGGCGGCCAGCTGCAGATCACGGCGATCAACGGCGCCGGTGCGGGCACAGCGGTCCTGCTGGCCAATGGTGTCACGCTGACGCTGCTGGCCAACGGCAGCATCGCGATGACTGCGCCGACGGCCCTCAGCGGGATCGCCACGGCCACGTTCAGCTATACGGTCAGCGATGGAATCTCGACGGCTACGGCGACCTCGACGATCACGCTGCTAGCGACCGGCTCCGGCATCGACAACTATAATTTGTCGGCAATGCCCGGGGGATCGGATCCTTACACCTTCGCCTATGTGGATGTCAGGACCAATTCCGAAATCGTTACCGGTGCTGCGGGACAGGACATTCTGTTTGGCGGCAGCGGCGGGGACAAGCTCTTTGGCGGCAATGGCAATGATGTGTTGAATGGCGGGACCCAGGGCGACGAACTGGTCGGCGATGCAGGTAACGACACGCTGTGCGGCGGCGCGGAGAACGATACGATGAACGGCGGCGCTGGCACGGAGGATATGATCGATTTCTCCGACGGAACCGCCGGCATCGTGTTTACCTTGGTGCAGAGTGCGGCGGTGACGACAGTGGTCGTCGGCGGCGGACTCGCAACCGACAAATACTCGAACATCGAAGGCGTCATCGGCACGGGCTTCAATGACTCGCTGTCCGGCAGCGCCGCCGATGATTTCATCCGCGGCGGCGCCGGCAACGACACGATCGACGGCAAGGGCGGCGCGGATCTCGTCGATTTCTCGGATGCCACCGGCGCGCTGGATTTCACGCTGGTGCAGAGCGGCACGGCGACAATCTTTGCTGCGGCCGGCCTGGGTACGGACAGCTACAAGAATGTCGAAGGCGTGGTCGGCAGCAAGTTCGACGATACTCTGACGGGATCGGCCAATAGCGACATTCTGCGCGGCGGTGCCGGCGAAGACTTGATCTCCGGCGATCTCGGGGCAGACAAGCTCCGCGGCGGCCAGGGCGCCGACGTTCTCACCGGCGGTTCCGGCAGCGATCGGTTTGAGTATGTGCGCGGCGATCTGATCGGCGTGGGCACCGACAGTGTCACGGATTTCCTGGCCGGCGCTGGCGGCGACGTGCTGGATATCGCCGAGCTGCTGGTGGGCTACAGCGGCAGCGGCCTGCAGAATTTCGCGCAGGTGATCGATACCGGCGATGGCAATACGCTGGTGCGTGTCGATATCGACGGCGCCGGCACTGTCTTCGGATTCCAGAACATGACCGTACTGACAGGTGTCAGCGGCGTGACTCTAACCGACATGGTCACCAACGGGAATCTGGACGTAACGGTCTAGCGTCTCGAGTCGGCACGCAGTCCGGTTTGGTCAGACACCGCTGCGGGGATCCAGCGCGTCGCGCAGGCCGTCGCCCAGCAGATTGCAGCAGATCACCGTCAGGAAGATGCAGTTGCCCGGCCAGATCGCGAGAGCCGGAGCGGACCAGATCAGCTCTTGGGCATTGGTGAGCATGCCGCCCCAGCTCGCCAGGGGCGGCTGGATGCCAAGGCCGAGAAAGCTTAAGACGGATTCCAGCAAAATGGCATTGCCAACGGATAAAGTCGTGGCGACGACCAGGGGGCCTGCCACGTTCGGCAGAATGTGAACCAGGATGATGCGCAGCGGACGGGCGCCCAGCGCCTGCGCTGCGCGAACGAATTCCCGCTCCCGCAGCGACAGCGTGGCTCCGCGCACCAGCCGCGCCACGGTGGTCCATCCGACCAACGAGATGATCACCGCAATGCGCCAGAAATCCGCGGTCGCGGATTCGACGAAGCTCCGTGCAAGACCGAGCTTTCCCAGGTCTACCGCCGCCAGTACGATCAGCAGCGGCAACAGCGGCAGCGCGATGATCCCGTCGGTGAACCGCATCAGCAGGGCATCGAGCCGGCCACCGAAATAGCCGGCGAACAGACCGATGGCCGTGCCGATGGCTGCGGCGGCAAGGGCGATGGTCACGCCGATGCCGAGCGAAACCCGGCCGCCCTCCAGCAGGCGCAGCAGCAGGTCGCGCCCGGCCTCGTCCGTTCCCAGCGGATGCGCTGCCGAAGGCGGCTGGAAGCGGCTCAAGAGATCGACCGCCGCGGGATCGATGCCGAAGGCCCGGCCGACCGGTGGCCCCAACAGGATCAGCAGCACCATCAGCGCCAGCAGGACGGCGCTGGCGATCGTCTGCGGCCGCGCCAGCAGCCGTTGCGCCAAGCTGCGGTGGAAACGGGGCCCGGCCGCAATCGCCGCCGATGCTGCCAGCCGGACCGCCGATGCCGGATCGGTGATCGTCATTTCAAGCGGACCCTCGGGTCGAGCGCCGCATAGGCGAGGTCGGCTGCGAGGTTGGCCAGCAAGACCGTCACCGTCGCCAACAGGAGGCCGACCATGGCCAGGTTGTAGTCGCTGCCGAGGATGGCGTCATAGATGGTCTTGCCCATGCCGAGATAGGCGAACATCGTCTCGGTGATCAGCGCACCGGAGAACAGCGAGCCGAAATCCAGCGCCAGGATGGTGACGATGGGAATCATCGCATTGCGCAGCGCATGTCCGTAGAGCAGTTGCATGGCGCCGACGCCTTTGGCTCGCGCCGTTCGTATGTAGTCCTGACGCAGGGCATCGATCATGGAGGCGCGCACATAGCGCAATTGCGCCCCCACTGTTGCCAGGGTCAAGGTCATGACCGGCAGCGCGAGGTGGAGCGCGAGGTCGGGAAGGCCGCCGCTGCCCATGCCGCTGGCCGGCAACAGCCTCAGCTTCACGGCGAACAGGATGATCAGCAGGATGGCGAGCCAGAAGGGCGGCATGGAGATGCCGGCAAAAGCGATCAGATTGATCAGACCGCCGCGGCGCGAATAGGGCCGCGACGCTGCAAATATGCCGGCCGGAAGCGCGATGGCGAAGGCGCAGGCGAGGCTGAGCCCCATCAGCACCAATGTATTGGCCAGGCGCGGCCCCAGCACGTCGAGCACCGGCCGCGCATGAAGCCGGGAGTAGCCGAAATCGCCCTGTAGCGCAGCGCCAAGCCAGGCGCCGTAGCGGCTCAGCAGCGGCTGATCGAGGCCGTAGAGGGCTTTCAGCCGCGCGGCATCGGCGGGCGTCAGCTTCGGATCGGACGTAATCATCAGGTCGATGGGATCGCCAGGCATCAGCCCCATCAGCCCGTAGACGATGAACGACATGATCAGCAGCACCGCGGCGGATTGGACCAGCCGGCGGGCGATGAAGCTCAGCATGATCTCTGCCGCGACCGGCGCGCGCCGCGACCCGGCCGGGCGGCCGCGCTATTCATCGATGGTCCATTCCTCCGCCCACTGTGTGGAGCCATCCTGATGCCCCGTCGGGCGGATCCCCTTCAACCACTTCGGCAGAATGAAGGCCTGCGACCGGAAATAGAGCGGCAGGTCCGGCAGTTCCTCGGCATAGAGCTGTTGCAGGTTATGCCACATGGCCTCTCGCTTCTCGCGGTCGGGCTCGACCTCCAGGCAATCCAGCAGGTCGTCGAACTGCGGATTGCGGAAGTTGCCATAGTTCTGCCCTGCCCAGCCATTCGCCGCGGTGGGAACCATCGTCGAATGCTGCGTGGTGCGCGGCACGTTCTCCGGCGCGCTGAGGAAGGCGAAGAGGATCATGCCGGTGAATTTCCGTTCGGACATGGTCTCGCCGAACAGCACGCGCGCCGGCTCATTCTTGATGCGCGCCTCGATGCCAAGAGATTTCCATTGGCTCTGCATTACCTGTTCCACCAGTTCCCGCGTGCGGTCGCCGGCCGTGGTCATGAGTTCGATCTGCAGCGGATCGCCGGCGCTGTTATGCCGCAGACCGTCCGCGCCTACAGCCCAACCGGCCTCGTCCAAGAGAGCCGCGGCCTTGCCGGGATCGTAGGCGTATTGCCGGACATCGCTGGTGAAGATCCAGTCGAGCGGACTGATGGAGGTGAGAGCCACGTCCTGCCGTCCGCCGAAGAGCTGTTGCGTGATCGCGGCGCGGTCGAGGCCGTAGAGCAGGGCCTGGCGCAGGCGCTTGTCGGCGAGGGCGGGATTGTCGTGGTTGACGGTCAGATGCTCATAGAACAGCACCTGTTTGTAGCTGATGTCGTAGTCGCCGCCATAGCGCTGTTCGAAGGCGATCGCCTGATCGATCGTCAGGCCCATCTCGCCGGCGATATAGTCGATGCTGCCCGACAGCAGATTGGCCTCCAGCGCCGCGGTGTTCTCGATGGTCTTGATGACGATGCGCTTGATCTGCGGCGGCTTGCCCCACCAGGTCGGATTGGTTTCCAGCACGATCTGCGCGCCCGATTCGATCTCGGTTATGCGATAGGGGCCGAACCACAGGCCCGGATTGGTCGGGTCGGTGACATAGGTGGTCCGATTGCGATACTCCGCGGGCTCGGCAAAGGCGGCGCGTTCCAGATGCGCCGGCAGGATCTCGAAGTCGTTGATCGTCGAAACGTTCGATTCCACGCGGTCGAAATGCATGGTGAAGGTCTTCTTGTCGATCACGTCGATCTTCAGGATGCGTTTGTAGAGTTCGGAATTGCTGATACCAGCCAGTTCATTGCGCCCCACCTCATAGGTGAAAAGCACATCGTCGGTGGTGATCGGCGTGCCGTCGCCCCAGGTTGCGTTCGGCTGGATGGTGTAGGTCACCGCCACGCCCTTGTCGCGCAATGCCGGGTCCATGGTCTTGCACCTCGGCCGGTCCTTGATCTGCGCCGCGACATCAGGCGGGATGTCCTCGATCTTGGCGCCGCCATTCTCGATCGTCGGCAGTTCCGTGCACAGCATGCAGGCGGCCTGCCAGTCGTGATCGTAGGTGGTGAAGGGGCGGGTGGTGAAACCCAGCACATAGCTCTTGGCCAGCATCGCCTCCATGTTCGGATGCAGGGTTGCTGGAAACTGGGTGATGCCGATGACTAGCTGGTCCCGCGCCGCGGCGGCCGGACTCCAAAGCAGGCTGGCGAGGGGGAGGAATGTGGCCAGAAATGCCGCGTTCCACAGGGGGCGCGCAAAGAAAAGACGCCGCCGGCGCTGTGTTGTCATCGTCAGTGAAGCCTTCCTTACCTTTGTGTTCTTGCCGCCTAGACTAATCCGTGGGAGCGTACCTTGTCATTGCTCTCGAAGGTGTCGAAGTGGCGTCACAGGAGATTGTCCGGGGCCGCGTGACGGCCGGGCAGGCGGGGACTCTCGTTGGCCTGGGCCTCTGCGGACTATTGTCCGGAGTGCTGGTCTGGGCCGTCATCAGCTTCGTTTGGGAACCCTATATCGGCCTCACTCTGGATTTCGATTTGGCGGGCTGGAATCTTTCCCTGACTCATCTGACGCTCGTTCCCGGCTTTCTTTTCGGCATTATCGTCGGGCTCGTTTTGTCGAGGCGCGGTCTGGCGCGGCTCTGGCAGGTGCTCGCCTATATCGCCACGGCCACCGCCGCGAATTTCGTGGCCACGAATTTTGCGGCGGGCATGGTCGACACCGTCGATAGTGCACTCGTTCTCGGAATGCTCGCCGGGCTGATCGGGTCCGGCTGCTTGACCGCTGTTTCGCTCCTGCTGTTTTCTTTTCTTCGTCGGCCGCTGCCTTGCCTGCTGATGCTCGCCGCGGGCACGCTGTTGGGCGCTTTGCTGGAGTTCGCCCTCGAGGATTCCAGCGCCTTCGGGCTGGGTTTCCTGGTGCTCTATGGGGCCTGGCAAGCCGGCTACGCTGCTGCCCTCGGTACGGCGCTGCCACCGCGCCAAGCAACCTAGGCTTGCGCCGCCACCTTGCCGCCATGGGCGGCCGACCAGCCCTCCGGATTTTCCAGGAACGCGCGGACTTCCGCGGCGTCGGCAGCGTTCAACAGGCCGTTGGCTTTCGCTGCATCCAACATGTCCCACCAGGTGGCGAGGCCATGGAGACGGACGCCGATCTTGCCCAGCGTCTCCAGGCTCTGCGGGAAGATGCCGTAGTGGAACACGACAAAGGCATCGGCGACATGGCCGTTGCCTTCCCTGATGGCGTTGATGAAATTGACCTTGCTGCCGCCGTCGGTGGCGAGGTCCTCGACCAAGAGGCAGCGCGCGCCCGGCTTCATTTCGCCTTCGATCTGTGCGCCGCGGCCGAATCCCTTGGGCTTCTTGCGGATGTAGAGCATCGGCAGGTTGAGCCGCTCGGCGATCCAGGCGGCGAAGGGAATGCCCGCCGTCTCGCCGCCGGCCACCGCATCCAGCGACTCGAAGCCGATCTCGCGCTCGATCAGCCCGACGGCGAGATCGATGATCTTCCGGCGCGCGCGCGGGAACGAGATGATCTTGCGGCAATCGATATAGACCGGACTGGCGCGGCCGGAGGTCAGGATGAAGGGTTGCTGCGGGCGAAAATGAACGGCGGCGATTTCCAGCAGTATGCGCGCGGTGGTGCGGGCGGCATCGGCGGCGAAGGTTGCGTCGGCGGTCAATGAACTCTCCCTGGCAGGCACTGCGTTCTGTCTAGCTTCAATTTCTCGGTGCCGCAACGCGGGCCGCGGTCAAGCCCATGGCGATCATTGGCGCAGCACCTATGCTAGCGCGGAGCGAATCACTGAGGGTGAACGGCCATGTCCGAGGTTGTCGAACTGACCCGCGAGAACGATCTCGCCTTTGTCACGCTCAACCGGCCCGACAAGCTGAATGCGCTCGACAAGGCGATGTGGCGGCGGCTGGCGGCCGTCATGGGCGAGGTCGCTGAAGACACCGCTGTTCGCTGCGTCATCGTCAGAGGCAACGGCCCGGCCTTCGGCGCCGGCGCCGACATCGCGGAATTCGCCACGGAGCGCGGCACGCCGGCCGGCGCCGCAGCCTATGCCGGGATCATGGGCGAGGCGCTGGAGGCCGTGCGCGCCTGCCCCGTGCCCACGGTTGCGCAGATTCACGGCGCCTGTGCGGGCGCCGGGCTGGAGATCGCGATTCATTGCGATATCCGGCTGGCCGCCGCGGGCAGCCGGTTCGGCATTCCGATCCAAAGGCTCGGTGTGGGGCTGCCCTACCCGGAACTCGCGGCGCTGGCGGAGCTGGTCGGTGCGGCGACGGCGCTGGAGATCCTGCTGGAAGGCCGCATGTTCGATGCGGCGGAGGCGCGGGAGAAGGGCCTGGTAACGCGGGTTATCGCCGATGATCGTCTGGTGGAGGAAACCTTGGCTGCCGCGCGGCGCATCGCCGATGGGGCGCCGCTATCCCATCGCTGGCATAAACAGGCGATCCGGCGGCTGCTCGATCCGC
>Ga0184612_10001211_pt1 | contig 12445 bp, 7 predicted proteins | sample PLM3_60_coex_FD_133163 | JGI IMG/M metagenome (GOLD analysis project Ga0184612, IMG submission 133163) | Groundwater sediment microbial communities from an aquifer in East River, Colorado, USA - PLM3_60_coex | ecosystem: Environmental > Terrestrial > Soil > Riparian zone | place: USA: East...
ACTCAGACAATTCCCCATCGTGTAACGGGGGAAGCTGCTCCACTGTCGTTTTCGCAACAACGTCTTTGGTTTATCAACCAGCTCGATCCTGAGAGCGCGGTCTATAACATTGTCCGCGCGATACGACTCAATGGGACTCTTGATGTCACGGCGCTGCGGCAAAGCCTTGACGCGATCGTTGATCGCCACGAAGTTTTGCGAACGAATATTGTGACAGTCGATGGTGAACCGGCTCAGATCGTGCGCGAAAGCCGGCCTGTCCGATTCTCAACCAGTGATTTGAGAACGCTTCCCACCGCGGACCGTGAACAAGCAGTCCCCCGGATCTGCACCACGGAAGCCCGTCAACCGTTCAATTTGCTCTCGGATCTCATGCTGCGAGGAACGTTGATTCAGCTCGCCGAAGACGAGCACGTTTTGGCCTTGACGACCCATCACATCGCTTCTGACGGCTGGTCTTCCGGGGTCCTTCTTCAGGACCTCGCAGCGTTTTACCGGGCGTTTTCGAACGGGGAGCCATACTCCCCCCTTCCCGAGCTTCCGATTCAGTATGCGGACTTCGCCGTGTGGCAGCGGAAGTCGCTCCAGGGTGAGGTCCTGGACGACCACCTCTCCTACTGGAGAAAACAGCTCAACGGAGCCCCCTCCATACTGGAGTTGCCGACCGACAGACCTCGGCCGACTATTCAGTCGTTTCGCGGCGCGCGACGATCGTTTCGAGTCTCGAGAGATTTGACGGAGGCTCTAAAAAAGTTGAGCCAGCGGGAGGGAGTGACCCTGTTCATGACGCTGGTTGCGGCATTCAAAACATTAATGTTTCGCTACGCGCGACAAACGGACGTGGTTATTGGGGTTCCGATCGCGAATCGCACGCGCCCGGAGACGGAAAAGCTGATCGGATTTTTCGTCAACAATTTGGTTTTGCGCACCGACCTCTCCGGCAATCCCTCTTTTCGAGAGCTCCTTCGACGCTTGCGGGAAGTGGCGTTTGGCGCCTATTCCCACCAGGATCTGCCGTTTGAAAAGCTGGTGGAAGAGCTTCATCCGGAACGCAATCTGAGCCACAGTCCGCTGTTTCAGGTGATGTTCGGGTTGCAGAATGTGCCAAGGCAGAAGTTTGACTTGCCAGGTCTAACTGTCACTCCGGTCGAGCTAAATACGGAAACCGCTAAATTCGATTTGTTTCTTTCAATGTTGGAAGACGATGGGTCACTGCGTGGAATGATGGAATACAACACGGATTTGTTCGAACAGGGGACGATTGCGCGGATGTTGCGGCATTATGAAAGGCTGCTCGAGGGGATCGTGGCAAACCCGGACGAGCGAATTGGGGAGCTGGGTTTATTACCGGAGAATGAAAAGCGGCAACTTTTGCGCGAGTGGAACGAAACCCAGGCAGATTACCGGGCCGAGCAGTGCATCCATGAGCTCTTTGAGGTGCAAGCGGAGAGATATCCCGATTCGATAGCGGTTTTGTTCGAGGAGGAAAAGCTCACCTATGAGGAGTTGAACCAAGCAGCCAACCGGTTAGCGCATTATTTGCGGCGACGGGGCGTCGGACCGGAAGTGCTGGTGGGCGTGTGCATGGAACGCTCGGTGCGTATGTTAACAGCCGTACTCGGGGTTCTCAAAGCAGGGGGCGCGTATGTTCCGCTGGATCCATCATACCCGCAAGAGCGGCTTGTCTATATGGTTGAGGACGCCCAAGTTCCAATCATGCTGACCGAGAGCGGGTTAACTGAGATCCTGGCTGGGCAAGGGTTAGAAATCATTTGTCTCGATCGAATCCAAGAATTGCTTTACCGTGAGAGCTCGGAGAATCCGAGCATCACGGCGGGGGCGAAGAACCTCGCTTACGTCATTTACACATCCGGATCTACCGGCAAGCCCAAGGGAGTTCCGGTGCAACATCTCGGCGTGGTGAACTTCTTAAGCTGCATGGGCCGCGCGCCCGGCCTGTCCAGGCAGGACACGCTTTTGTCGGTTACCACTCTGTCATTCGATATTGCCGGACTCGAGCTGTTTTTGCCGTTGGGGGTAGGAGCGCGGGTGGCTTTGGTAAGTCGAGAAGTGGCCGCTGACGGGGCAGCATTATTGGAGCGCCTAAACCGATACGGTGCGACCGTGATGCAGTCCACTCCCGCGACCTGGCGTTTACTTTTGGATGCGGGATGGGAGGGCAAGAAAGATTTGAAAATATTGTGCGGGGGAGAAATGTTATCTTCAGCCCTTGCAAGCGAGCTGCTGGAGCGTGGATCGAGCGTTTGGAATCTGTATGGTCCCACTGAAACCACGATCTGGTCGGCGAGCGAACAGGTCTTGGCGGGAGCTGAGCTGGTTACCGTGGGCCGGCCCATCGACAATACAGTAATTTATGTTTTCGATGAACATTTTGAACCGGCTCCGATCGGAGTTCCCGGAGAGCTGTTTATAGGCGGCGTAGGTTTGGCAAGAGGATATCTCAATCGACCCGAACTCAGCGCGGAAAGGTTCGTGCCCAATCCGTTTAGCGACGATCCGGGTGCGCGTCTGTACCGAACTGGAGATTTGGCTCGGTTTGGCGCCGACGGCAAGATCGTGGTGCTGGGACGGCTCGATTATCAAGTCAAGATCCGCGGATTCCGCATCGAACTCGGCGAAATCGAATCCGTACTTGCGAAGCATCCGCAAATCCAGCACGCCGCTGTCACGGTGCACGAAGATCGGAAAGGCGATCGGCGACTGGTGGCCTACACAGTGCCAAGACCTGAATCCGTATTATCGCCCAACGACATCCGCACATTCGCTAAAAAACAGCTGCCTGATTATATGGTCCCCTCCTTCTGGATTACCATAGACTCTTTGCCATTAACTCCGAATGGAAAGGTGAATCGCCACGGCTTGCTGGCTCCTCAGCTCGAATCGACGAGATCAACCGAGCAAGCCGTGAGACCACGTGACCCGATCGAACTGGAGCTGTTTAAGATCTGGGAGAACGTGCTTGCTCGCAACTCTATTGGAGTAACGGATAATTTTTTCGACCTTGGCGGTCATTCGTTGATCGCTGTCCGATTGTTTTCACAAATAGAAAAAAAATTGGGCAAAAAGCTTCCTCTGGCGCTGTTGTTCCAAGCGCCTACAATCGGGGAACTCGCCAGCTACCTTCGTCGGGAAGAGTGGACTCCGTCCTGGTCGTCTCTAGTGGCTATTCAACCGACCGGGTCTAACCCTCCATTTTTTTGCGTACATGCGCATGGAGGCAATGTTCTCAATTTCAAGGACCTGGCTCGTCACTTAGGAAAAAGTCAACCTTTGTATGGCCTCCAAGCAGTCGGACTCGACGGCACACAGCGGCGTCACGACCGTATCGAAGATATGGCCGCTCATTACCTCCAAGAAGTAAAAACGGTCCAACCGAGCGGACCTTATTTACTTGGAGGGTATTGTTTCGGCGGTAAAGTTGCTTTCGAAATGGCGCACCAACTTCGCGCCGCAGGGGAGTCCGTTGCGCTGCTGGCTCTGATTGACGCCTATGCTCCCGGCTATCGGACGTCATTGCCCTGGTTCCAAAGGAGGGTTGAGCAGTTCAAGTTTCATTGGAGAAACTTTCGGAAACTGGAGGCGAAAAAGAAACTCGATTACATCGGCAAAAAGGGAGCGATTGCTGGCGCAAAGGCCGCCCGCGGCATAAAAAGAATAGCTGCCAAGGCGTGCCTGAGCCTGGGGCTGGCACTGCCTCCGACACTCCAAGGGGCTCTAAAGACCAGAGGGCACGCGGTGCAACCATACCGACCCAAAGTATATCCGGGGAAGATAGACGTGTTCGCCCCCAGCGACACCCATTCGGCCTATTTTAGGTTTGAGCCGCACCTTGGATGGGATGGCCTCGCGCTTAAGGGATTGGAGATTCATAAGATTCCGGGAACCGTCGCTGCCATTGTCGAAGAACCTTACGTACAAGAACTCGCACGCCAGTTGTGCGCTTGCATCGATAAGGCGACCGTAGGTAAAGACCAGGAGCAGAGCGCTATCTGAGTATTGCCAGCGTATCCCGACTGATCACTAATATTAGGCCATCCATGTCCCTACCGCGCACCGCTGTGATCACGAGGAGCAATACTCGGTCTGGCCGAGGGTATGGCGACCTCGGGAAGATGGCTTGTGGTCGGCAACAGGGGCTAAATCGGAAAACCTAGCGTACCATCAAGAAGTTTGGATCCATATGCGACCTCCTTAGGCTGAGAAAGCAAATGCAGTGCGCGACGGCCCATGCGTTATATCGAGGCGCGATTTGGGGGAGCTTTAGTCGCCTTAAGGCGAGCGGAGGGTGTTGTAACTCTAGTTGGGCTTGACGACAAGCGTATACGGGCAAAGACTTCGAGACCGTTGCAAAAGTAACATGAAACCCAGCCTTCCAGGCTGATTGCTTGCACCGCTGGGAGAAAGGAATGGGAACTCGTTAAAATGCTGCGGCATTCGCTGCTGAATCGTGGCTTGGGTGGTCCGGTAGTGAAGACTATCATGAGTAATGGGTGCTGGTTATGGGAGGGCAGAAGCGCTTGTATCAAAGCGCTAAGCGAAATGATGAAGATACGATCGAATTTTAGGTGCACGCACAATCCAGTCCGTAGCACCCAGCCCGTAGCAAAGGTTTGTTTATTTATTTCTGGTTACTGACCACTAACTCAAATGTCTACTCATTATCTCGTTACCGGCGGCGCGGGTTTTATCGGGTCCCATCTCGTAAGACGCCTTGTTGCCGAGGGCGTCGCAGTTCGGGTCGTGGATAATGTTTCAACCGGTCAATTGGCTCGCTTGGAAGATCTACGCGGTTCGATAGAGTTTATAGAAGGAGATTTGGCCGACGATCGGGTCAGTGACGAGGTTGTCGAAGGAGTTGATTACGTTTTTCATCAGGCAGCAGTTCCATCCGTTCCGCGATCCGTCCGCGATCCGATTGCTACGAACCGAGCAAATGTGACTGCCACTTTGAATCTTCTGGAGAGTTGCCGACGGGCGGAGGTCCGTCGGTTCGTTTATGCGGCATCGTCATCCGCTTACGGCGATACCGAAATTCTCCCAAAAACGGAGACGATGTCGCCTAACCCGCTCTCTCCCTATGCCCTACAGAAGTTGGTCGGCGAGCATTATTGCAAGCTGTACTATGATCTCTACGGTTTGGAGACGGTTAGCCTGAGATATTTCAACGTCTTTGGTCCTAATCAGGATCCCCATTCAGAGTACTCGGCGGTCATTCCCAAATTCATAAGTGCACTCCTGGCGACGGAGCCTATTACCGTCTACGGTGATGGCGAACAGTCACGTGATTTTACCTATGTAGATAATGTCGTCGAGGCCAATCTTGTTGCTATGCGAGCTAGTGATGCACCTGGAAAAGTTTTCAATATAGGTTGTGGCGAGCGCATTAGTCTGAACATCCTTATACACTTGCTCAAGCGTATCCTTGGTGTCAATGCGACCGTGAATTACTCCGATCCGAAACCCGGTGACGTGCGCCACTCCTTGGCCGATATTACGTTAGCGTCATGCATTCTCGGTTATAGCCCGAAGATTATGGTGGAGGAGGGGCTAGGGAGGACTGTAGAAGCAATGGAGAAAAGCCGCAAACAGACTCAGCGCGGATAAACGGTTAGTCTGAAACTTTTGCGCGAGGATCCTTCTTGCGAGTCTTCCAATAGTTCGGGAACAAAAAAGAGGCCCCATTGATTTTTGATCAATCGGGCCTTGCTGTAATTATCAAATAAGAACAGGTCAGCTGCCGTAATCACTTTTGACCTGCGAAGGAGTGATGAACCAATCACCCTTGCAGCTTCGACGGGCAGTTTCGCCGATGTCCTTGCCGTTGGTGCCACCGTCGTAGTGTCCTTCAACGCCGTACGTCGCGGTGTAAGCCACTGCTGCGCTGGCCTGTGTCCCTACGCATGTCACCAACTTAAAAGGTACATGTAAGATGGAGAGCAAAACGCTGCCGAGGACGAAGATGCCGTTATCTTCTCGCTCGGCCGATTGCTGGGCTCTGCTAGCGACGGGCATTGCCAAAATGGCAACGATTAGGAATGCTGCGGAGATACCATGAATTAGTTTCCTCTTCATAACCATAGTCCCTTTCATTGTGCCCCGTTTTTTTGTACCGCCTCATTGTGCTTGGGAACAGCTACTAAGTCAAGTCAGTCGTGTAGTTGACGCTTTAATCGCGCTTAGGGTCTATCTTTGCGCGTTTGGACTTTAAGTATGTGCGAGTGAGAAATGATTTTGTGCTGGCGTTGTTGCAACGGATGAATGCGTAGCTGCGGTCAAGCGAGGTTCCAACAAGAATTTGGTCATCGCATCACCGGGCACGGGACGGCAGAAATAGTAACCTTGTCCTTCGTCACATTGGAACACTTGCAGCATCTTTTTCGCCTCAACCGTTTCGACTCCTTCGGCAACGACCTTTAGTCCTAGGTTATGACCTAAATCAATGATCGATTTGACGATGACGGAGCTATCCCTATCGGTCTCGATGTTCAGTACGAATGACTTGTCAATCTTGATGCACGAAACCGGCAGTTTCGTGAGATATGCGAACGAAGAGTATCCTGTGCCAAAATCGTCGATCGCGAATCGGACGCCGAGATTACGAATCTGGTTTAAAGTTCGAATCACCCTTTGCGGATCGCTCATGATGCTGGTCTCGGTGATTTCGAGCTCCAAGCTCTCGGGCGCGACGTTTGTGTCTCTTAACAGCGCCTCAATCTGGTCCGGAAGTTCTTGTGCCTCAAGATTCCACATCGTCAGGTTGACAGCGATGCTAAGGTCCAGGCCCATTTCATTCCATTTGCGGCACTGTAGAAGTGACTGCTGGAGAACCCAAAGCGTCAAGGGAATGATTAGCCCGGTGCGTTCCGCGACGGGTATGAAATGATCGGGGAGGATGATGCCGTGTTCAGGATGTTGCCAGCGAAGTAGTACTTCGACACCGGTTATGCGTTCCTGTGAGAGGCTAACTTTGGGTTGAAAGGTCAGGAACAATTGGTCCGAGATGATCGCTTGGCGAAGTTCGCTCATCCACTGCCGAGCGCTGACGAGTCCGCTGGGTCGTGAAGCGTAGATTGAATAGGGCTTGCGTGAAGCTTTAGCCAACGCGAGGTCGTTCTGCGCGTGCTCAATCAAACTACTTACGCTGTCGCCGTTTTCGGGGAACAGAGCGGCACCGATCCTCGGCTCCAGCGCCAACGTCAGGTTGTCGATCTGTATCGGCTCTGCAAGCCGGGTTAGTAGGCGGTTCACGACCAGATCGAGGTCTTGAGGGCCCTGAACGGACTGCAAGAGAACGCCTATCTGCCCGCCGCCCAACAAAGCTACCGTGTCAGAATCGCGTAACCCGCCTCGAAGTGTGCTTGAAATCAAATTCTGAATCGCAGCTAGGTTTAGTTCGCTCGCATTAGAACCATTTACCCCGGTGTCAAAAGCGAAGAGAACAACGGCTATCTGCGGGACACTGTGTTTGGCGGATAGGATTGCTTGGCGAACTCGCAATTCAAACTCCGAATTGCTCGCTGATGAAATGGGGTTGCTATACATCGTGAAATTTGGTCTGCAAAAAAGCGTGCACCGAATCCTTGATATCGGCTGTCCTCTAGCTCCTTACTCCGTTGTCAATTAAAGCTAATCTTGACGCTCGAATAAGGACAATCAGACGCAAACTGGAGCAATGGGTGTGCCAGTGATCAGTACTGAGTTTGAAGTCAATTGTCGCACAATAGGTCAGCTATCCCCGCGGGGCGCTCGGCGGAGAATGGCAAAACCGACAACGGAGCAGACAGAATTGTCATGGCTAGGGATTTCCTGCGCGAGAAATCTGTCGTCCGTTTTGTCGTTGTGAGTTCCGTTGGCCTTTCATGTCGTCAATCGTACTCGAGCAGCAAGAAATGGCATAAGGTCAAACTCAGTCTCGAAGCGCGTGCGCGCGAAAAGGATCATAGGGTGGCGATGAACGAAAATGACGGCGCGCTGGAAAAGCTCTTTGTGGCTATTCAAAGTGAACGGCTACAGCGGTGTACTTTGTCAGCAACGGCTCGTGCGCGGGATCTTTCTTGACAAAAACAGTCGCGACTTTGTCGGAGTAAATGGGCTGCCAGTCCCCTTGTTCTTGAAGCGCCGCGGACAGCGCAGACTGCGTATCAAACAATACCCAGCTGATATCGTATTTCTTCAAAATCTCCTTCCATCCTGGTTGGACATTGGCAACCTTAAGGTAATCGCTGCCGAATTTTTCTCCATACATGTCCGACCGACCGTCCGTAAAGACACGATAAGTGGGCCAGGCGGAAAAAATTATGTAATCGCCAAACTCATCGTTGTTAAACATCTTTCCAGTAATGATTTCTTTCTTTAGAAATTCAGTTGCCTTCACTGGAAAAAGTTTGTCACTAAACTGAAATTGAACCAATCCTCCTAAGGCGAGGCCAATAACGACAAATGAGCCAAAAGCCGGCCAAAAATAGCCCTTAAGTTTTGCATCAATCGCCGCCAAATTGTGGTTGCGTACCTGATAAATCGATAGAATGTGTTTCGGCAAACCTCTTACGACACTTTCTCCCGTCTTGAGCAGCAGGGGCGCAGCCACGACGGCAAAAAGCGACACATGTCGCCCCGAATAGAGAGCCATATAAGATAGAAGGACTATCAACGCGACCTCGATAAGATTGAGCCCTGTTCGCGACAAGGCAAGAATCCCGATAACGCTTAGTATCATGTATTTAAAAGGAAGCACTTCGTGGAAATTGGGTGACATGAATTCGGTTACCCGGTCCATGACAAATCGATCAGACATAAGGCGCAGAGGAAACAATAAAATTTCAAAGCCATAAGGATTTGCTAGGCAGGTGACTACGCTCACCGCCAGAACCAGAGATAGGGCTTTGGCTTTCTTACGGTATTGCTCTGATTGCTCGGGCGGGCCGGTTAAAGAATAGAGGACGTTGCCTGTTAAATAGATCGTAAGCAAGACAATGCCGATGAAATAGCCGCCGTGTAAATTCACCCAAAGTAACATAATGAATGGCAAATATACTAACGTTTGATCGTTCTTGTGTTGATATCGATCCAGGCAATGACACCAAATTACCGTAAAAAACAGTGAGAACACATGAGGTCGCGCCAACCAGTGAGTTGAGGAGGTTGCCGTAGCAAGTAAAATAATCACAGTGCATAACAGGATATCATTGGAGCCGATTCGCAGCGTTCGATAGAGCATCCAGTGCGTTATGGCGAGCACAAAAGCGAAAAAAACAACAATGCCGGTGAGACCGAACATCCTGAAGATTACGGCCATGATAATTTCCGACAACCATTCGTGAGCTGTCCATTTGAGTGGAGGCGAGTGAAATGAATAGATATCTACCTTCGGCACGCGCCAGGTTTGCAAAATAACTTCGCCAGTTTGGATATGGTAGCCGGTATCTCCGTCCGCAAGCAGTCCCTGACCGGAACTAAAGATCAAAACAAAAAGGACGGAAACGAAGACCATGTTACCGATCGAGGGCAACAGGATCGAGGACATGGTTGACGTCCCAGACGAGACGATATGACCGGCGCTAAACGGCACAGAATTTGACCGCGAGATTGCGTGATAAGCTGTCGTACCAGCGTACTAGTTTTTATAGCGTGATACTAACCGACGGCGTGCCTAGTGTTAGTGGGCTTATGTCCTTGCGCTTCCAACACAGTACGAGCGGCGTCGCTGCGCAGGTTTCTTGGTTTTACCAAGCCGAATAACCAACTGATTCTAGATCGCTGTTTGTCGTAGTTACGTGGCAGAACGATACGAAAGGTCGACCCTTTTCCCAATTCGCTCTTCACGCTGATCGCGCCGTGAATTTGGTCGAGATGCTTCTTAACTATGCTGAGGCCCAAACCGATCCCGCCTCTCGAGTGCTCGGAAGATGTTTTGTGGACCTGCATGAACGGTTCAAAAATGCTTGCCAAGTTTTGTTCGGAAATTCCCATTCCGGTATCCGCAACTTCAATCATGACGGAATCCGTCGATGGGTGCGTGCCTACGCGCACAGTTATCGATCCCTGATCGGTGTATTTTACCGCGTTCTGCAGAAGATTGCTGACGACTTCTTTTACGCGTCCCATGTCACTGCGTATCGACATGGGGTCTTTTGAGAGCTCCCAGCGAAGGTCGATTCCCTTTTGCCGGCAGAGGAACTCAAAAGTGTCTCTTAAATCGCTGACAGTTTTGGTCAATTGCAGCTCTTCGATTCGAACGGGTTGCTTTCCTGCCTCTAAACGCGAGTAGATCAGAATTTGGTCGATCATGTTCTTGAGATGGGCAGATTGTTTTGCGACTATTTGGAGGATTTCCTGGTGTTTTGTTTCAATCTCTCCATAAAGCCCGTCTGTAATACACTCGATATAGCCGATAATAACAGCGAGCGGTGTGCGTAGCTCGTGGGAAACTTGATTGAGAAATTCCGATTTCAGTTTGGCGAGATTTTCCGCTTTTTCCTTTTCCTGCTTAAGCAGCTCGAATTGTGCATCCGTCTTTTTTTTGGAGTTGGACGAGGCATTGCCGATCGCCAGACCCATCATCAATACGCCGAAAGATGCAATCGCGCCGTAGACCATGAGCTCCTTATTGGTTCCGAACGCGTTCGTTAAAGAGTCTATGGGGCTGGTTATGGAATCTTCTTTGCGCGCCGATTTTGGCCCGGCACGCAAAAAAGGCGTGTCTCGCTGTTGAGCGGATTGTAGACCCAACCGCAAACTAAAGCTGTCGTCGGCCAGCAATGAAGCACCGGTGGCCAGCGTAACAAAGACGAAAGCCGCAAGAATTACGCTTCGTAGGTGCATTTCTCAGGGATGAGCGGAAGGTTGGACTTGGCTAGTTTTTTTTTCAGGTTCCCAGCTCTCAACGCGGTCTTTGCCGGAATTTTTCGCGACATATAGCGCTCGGTCGGCATCGTCCAACAATTCGCGCCAATCTGCGTAAAATCTGGCGGAGGTTGAACTTGCGCCTATGCTGACCGTGAGGTTAAAGGGGCGAGTGGTCGTGCCAAATGCGCATGATCGAATCGAGTCGTGAACCTTGCCTGCGACTTGAAGGGCGCTGTCCTGGTCTGTCTCTGGTAGAATAAGAACAAACTCTTCGCCGCCGTATCTAGCAGCAAAATCGCTTTGACGAGTTTTCTCGCGGAAAGTTTCAGATATCTTCACCAGCGCAGCATCACCGCCATGATGGCCATAGGTGTCGTTAATCATCTTGAAGTTATCTATATCCAGGATTAGAAGGGACAGGGGATTATGGTATCGCTTTGAGCGTTCGAATTCTTCGTGGATTTTCTTCTCGAAGGCACGGCGATTAAAAAGACCCGTGAGCGAATCGACCAGAGTCTGATATTCCAAGTGCTGCTGGTACTGGACGACTCTTGAGCCCACGCGTATCCTGGCAAGCAATTCGGAAAACGAAAATGGCTTAGTTATGTAGTCGTCAGCTCCTAGATCTAATCCTCGCACGCGATCACCCTCTTGAATTCTCGCTGTGATGAGTATCAGGTAAATACTCTTTAAAGCAGGGTTGGTGCGGATGCGTTTGATCAATTCAAACCCATCCATCTTTGGCATCATGATATCGGAAAGAGCAATTTGGACCGTTTCCGTATCGAGCTTTTCCAGCGCTTCCAAGCCATTTGCTGCCGTGATTACCCGATAACCCTCGCGCTGCAGGACGATGGCCAAAAGGTCTCGTTGGTCCGGGTGATCTTCGATTACGAGAACAGTCAGCGGGGCATTATCTTTTTGATCATTGTTCATTTTTTGATATTCCCTCAACCAACCGCGCTCTGTAATTGTTGTATACGAAGGGATTTAGGACCGCGATTGTCGCAAATCTAGCAAATTCGTTGTTCGCCGCGCTGATTTATAGCAAAATACATACCTTTTGCTAATTGACGGTAAAGATTCCTTCTCGGTTCGTCTTTCGGGCAAATTTTTTTCCCCTGGCGCATTGCGGCAAAACCTATTAGTTAAGGATGCTTCCGTGCACCATCTCGGTAGGTCTTGGCTACAGGTCTGACCCATTTAAGCTTCTAGTGACACAATGCGGGTGTGCAGTTTGTGACAGCAGATTCATGCGCCCTGTCATAATTGTCAAGAAAGAATCGCAAGACGAGCCCATTGGAAATGTAATTATTTGAATTTATGACGTTCTTTAAATTGGCATGGGTTCTGCTTTCTCTTCGCAAATGTCAATTCAAATCGAGCGTAGAATATAATGTCAACACGAACCAGGAAAGGGGGTGAACGAGTAATGGAGCTTCTAAAACGTTTGTTAGTCGAAGAGGATGGTCAAGGTTTGGTTGAGTACACTTTGATCGTCGTTCTGGTGGCGTTGGTCTTCTGGGTCGCAATTAAGAATACAAACATCGGCAGTCAGTTGGCCAGTGGTTGGAGCAAG
>Ga0184612_10001212_pt1 | contig 12440 bp, 11 predicted proteins | sample PLM3_60_coex_FD_133163 | JGI IMG/M metagenome (GOLD analysis project Ga0184612, IMG submission 133163) | Groundwater sediment microbial communities from an aquifer in East River, Colorado, USA - PLM3_60_coex | ecosystem: Environmental > Terrestrial > Soil > Riparian zone | place: USA: East...
CTCGATCGAAAGCACGCGCTTGCGCGAAGAACTCGACCGCTTCATGGCGAATATCCGCGCGGCTTGAGCTTGCGATTTAAACGGTGTCATCATCTGCGAAAGCGGATGATCCAGTATTCCGTGACGGTTCGGCTCTCATACGGGTCGGCGATTACTGGATACCCGCCGGAGCCTGTCATCGGGCGGCCATTCGGCCGACCCGTTGGCGGGTATGACAATCGCATGAATATCATTGGTCGCGGCCGAACTGCCGCCTCAGATCGGTCTTGGCCCGCTGCAGCCGGTCGCGTTGCGCTTTCGGCAACGTCCTCCCGGCGCGGTTGATGTAACATCGAGAGCGCCGAGCGATAGGCGCCGGTCTTGCGGCGTCAACTTCGTTCAGCCGAGCGCTTGAGCAATACCGCGATCTTCTTCGGGTTGGTTTGTTTGAAGGCGCCGTGTTTCAGATCCAGCGCGTCGCTTTCCCGCGTCGCTCGCTGCGACCAGCGCTTTGGCGACGCCTTCCTGGGCGATGATTTTCTCCGCGCCGAGCTCGACTTCCTGGCCGCCGGTCTTCGAGTGTTCTTGCGGATTGCAGCTTTTGCGCGAACGTGCGGGCTTCTCAGCCATGACCTTCTCCATGCCGTTGCAGCCGAGAAACGGCAGCGGACGTCATCAGTTCCGCTGCCGCAATGCGGGAACTCCCGCGTCCCAAAAGCGTTGGTGAAACTGACTGGCATGAAGGGCGCCGGTGCCTCTGAACCTTGGAACGTCACATTCCCGGGTCTGTTCTCATTGGTTTAGTCGGATGGACTCGCAGCGCAATTCGGCATTGAATCGCGGCGCTCTCGTTCCGTGACGTGGTAACGACGAGCAGCGGAGCAATGCGGCATGGCCAAGTTGGGTGAAGCGACGATTGTATCGGCGGCTGGGGTAACGGCGCCGATGCACGAAGATCGCGTCATCGAGACCAGCATTCCCGCGCGTCTGGACAGTCTGCGCTGGAGCGGTTTCCACACCCGTGTCGTGCTGGCGCTCGGCATCACCTGGATCCTGGACGGGCTGGAAGTCACGCTGGCCGGCGCGCTGTCTGGTGCGCTGAAAGAAAGTCCGACGCTGCGTTTCAGCAATTTCGACGTCGGGCTTTCCAACAGCGCCTATCTCGCCGGCGCCGTGCTCGGCGCGCTCGGATTCGGCTGGCTCACCGACCGGATCGGGCGCAAGAAGCTGTTCTTCATCACGCTGGCGGTCTATCTCAGCGCCACGGCTGCTACCGCGCTGTCCTGGAATGTGGCGAGCTATGCGTTGTTTCGATTTCTTACCGGTGCCGGGATCGGCGGCGAATATACCGCGATCAATTCGACGATCCAGGAATTGGTGCCCGCGCGCTATCGCGGCTGGACCGATCTTGTGATCAACGGCAGCTTCTGGATCGGGGCGGCGATGGGCGCGGTGGCTGCCATCGTGCTGCTCGATCCTGCCTTGATCGGCCCCGATATGGGCTGGCGGCTGGCGTATCTCACCGGCGCCGGTCTTGGCCTCGTGGTGTTCGTGATGCGGATGTGGATTCCGGAAAGCCCGCGATGGCTGATGATTCATGGCCGTCCCGATCAGGCGCATGCGATTGTCGACGAGATCGAACGATCGGCGCTCGGGAGGGTGCAAGACCAGCCGGAGCGTGCCTGGCCGAAGATCAAACTGAAGATGCGCGATCACACGCCGCTGCGCGAGGTCGCGCATACGCTGTTCGTTCTCTATCGCCAGCGCTCGCTGGTCGGACTGGTGTTGATGATCGCGCAGGCGTTTTTCTACAACGCGATCTTCTTCACCTTTGCGCTGGTCTTGACCGACTTCTTCGGGATCGCGTCGAACCAGGTCGGATGGTACATCCTTCCCTTCGCAGCCGGCAACTTCCTGGGGCCGCTGCTGCTCGGCCGGCTGTTCGACACGCTGGGACGCCGCGCGATGATTACGTTTACCTACGCGGTTTCGGGCATTCTGCTCGCACTTTCGGGCTATCTGTTTTCGATCGGCGTATTGACCGCGCAGACCCAGACCATCGCCTGGATGGTGATCTTCTTTTTTGCCTCGCCTGCCGCAAGTGCTGCGTATCTCACGGTCAGTGAGACCTTTCCGCTGGAGGTCCGGGCGCTCGCGATCGCGCTGTTCTATGCGGTTGGAACAGGAATTGGCGGCGTCGTTGGTCCGGCTTTGTTCGGTGCGCTGATAGACACCGGATCGCGAAACACCGTTTTCGCAGGCTATTTGCTGGGGGCTGGATTGATGGTCGCGGCGGCGGCAGTCGCATGGCGCTACTGCATCGCAGCCGAACGCCGGTCGCTGGAATCTGTCGCACGGCCGCTAGCCTTTGTGGAGTAGAATGAAATGAATCAGGACTTGAGCGATCGGGACTTGAGCGATCAGGATTTGGGCGATCAGGATGTGGCAGTTAGAGATTTGCTGGATAAGGATTTGGCCGAGGCGCCATTGCAACAAGACGGTCCATCACCGATGAAAAAGCCGCCGAAAACGGTTCTGGCGCCCGGCGAGCTTGCGCGGCGGTTGGACGAGTGTGCAATTTTGCTCGACATTGACGGCACGCTGCTCGACCTCGCGCCGACGCCGCGCGAGGTGTGGGTGCCGCCGGGTCTGGCCAGAACACTCAACGGCCTGCTGATGCGGACCTCAGGCGCCCTTGCGCTGGTCAGCGGGCGTTCGCTGAACGATATCGATCTGATTTTTGCGCCCGAACAATTTCCGGCTGTCGGAGGCCACGGCGCGGAAATGCGAATCTCGACGGATAGCGAAGCCGTCGCCACCCATGCCCCGCCGATGGACAAGGAGTTGAAGCGCCGGTTGGCGGCCATTGCCAAGCTCAGTCCGGGCATTCTGCTTGAAGACAAGGGCTATTCGCTGGCGCTTCACTACCGGCTGGCCCCGCATGCAGAGAAGGCGATTTACGCGGCGGTATCCCTGATCAGGGCCGATCTGCCCAACGCGCCGATCGAAGTGCTACCCGGAAAATGCGTCTGCGAGATCAAGCATTCAGGCTTTAACAAGGCCACCGGCGTGCTCGAACTGATGACCCACGAACCTTTCAAGGGCCGCCGTCCGATTTTCATCGGCGACGATGTCACCGACGAAACGGTGTTCGCCATCATGCCGGATCTTGACGGCCTCGCCTTTTCCGTCGGCCGGCGCGCGCAGGGCGTGGCCGACCATTTCGACGAGCCCCGCGACGTGCGGGAGTGGCTCGCGCGTCTGCTCGATAACGAAAACGCCGCAGTCCGACCATGATGGTTCCATGACAGGTGCGGGATTCCCCCGGCGTTGGTGGAATCGAGGCGGTTTTGCGGGCGTCTGGATGTTCCAGCGAAAAATTCTTTTTGCTTTGACTCGCCGAGTTCCGCCCCCGCAGCGCCCGAATTTGGTTTGATTTCGTTGAAAGGGTGACGGGGAACCATATTGATGAATGGTTGTTAACTTGCGAGCATCAGGAGGGGACGCCTTGAACCTCGTTGTCGTTTCAAACCGCGTGGCGCGCGGCAAGGCCAGTGAACCCATGACGGGGGGTCTTGCGGCCGCTTTACTGCCGGTAGTGGAGAAATCCGGCGCGATTTGGGTGGGTTCCAGTGGCCGCGTTCGTGACGGCGCGCAGAAGGAACCGTTCGCCGAAATCGAAGCGCTGGGCGCAGGCGCGCTGGCGATGCTGGATCTGCCAGCCGCGCATTACGGCGGATACTATGAAGGTTTCGCAAATTCGGCACTGTGGCCGGCGCTTCATTCGCGCACCGATCTGATCAGCGCCTCACAGGAGGATTATCTCTCCTATCGCGAAGTGAACGCCTTCATGGCGCGCGCGCTGCTGCGATTCAAGAAGCCCGACACGGTATTCTGGATTCAGGATTATCATTTGCTGGCGCTGGGGGCGGAGTTGCGCGATCTCGGCGTCACCCAGCCGACCGGGTTCTTCCTGCATACGCCATGGCCGGCGCGCACGATCATCGAAGGAGTGCCTCACCATCGCGAATTGGTCGAGGCGATGCTGGCCTATGACTTGATCGGATTCCAGACCGAGGACGATTGTGAAAATTTTCTCGGATATCTTTCATCAGGTCTTGGTCTGGCGATCGAGGACGGAGTCGTAACGTCGCGTTACGGCACATCGCGCATCGCGGTATTTCCGATCGGCATTGATCCCGAGAAATTCGCCCAGCACGCCGCCAAGGCCGCGTCCCATCCCGATGTGTCGCGGTTGCGGCGCAGCCTGAACGGCGAGAAGCTGGCGATCGGCGTCGATCGGCTGGACTATTCCAAGGGGCTGATCAACCGCATCAATGCATTCGATCGCATGTGGACCATGCAGCCGGCGCTTGCGCGCACGGTGTCGCTGCTGCAGATCGCGACACCGTCGCGGGGCGGGATCGAGGCCTATGGCAACCTGCAAAGCGAACTCGCGAAGCTGGTGAGCGATGTCAACGGCCGCCATGGCGAAGTCGACTGGACCCCGATCCGCTATCTCAACAAGGGCTATAGCCAGAACGTGCTGGCGGGTCTCTATCGCACCGCCCAGGTCGGCGTGGTGACGCCGCTGCATGACGGCATGAATCTCGTTGCCAAGGAATATGTCGCCGCGCAAAACCCTGCCGATCCCGGCGTGCTGGTGTTATCGAAATTCGCCGGTGCTGCGAACGAACTGGACACGGCGCTGCTGGTGAATCCGCACGATATCGACGGCATGGCGCGGACCATCGCGACCGCGCTCTCCATGCCCTTGACAGAACGGCGCATGCGCTGGGAAGCGATGATGGTGAAACTCCGCGCCGGCACGATCCAGCGTTGGTTTGCCGACTTCGTCGACGCGCTGCAGGAGACCCATCTCGACAAGGTTGCGTCAGAACCGCTGATCGCCGAACCGCCGGCATTATTTCCGCTTCGCACGGTCAGTGCCGACGCGCGGTATCACTGAGCGTTTTCAAGCGAAAGCCGGCCCCGGACTTGACCCGGGGTGGAGATCGGTTCGCGTCAAGAAAACACGTCAAATCGGGAATCCAGAGCCCCGTTTCGATTCCATCGAAACGGAAAGGCTCTGGTCATCGGTTGGTTCGGGTTAGTAGCAATACGATACGCCGTCGAGAACGGCACAGCGCGCCTTGAACGGCGAGCTCGGATTATCCATCGGCACTACGCCGTTTCCCTTGCCGACGAACACGCCGGGCCCGACGACCACCGACGATTTATTGCCGATGATGACGCTTGGATGCGGCGACGTCAGGCTCGATCGCGTACCGTCCGGCCAGAGGATCGCGTCGCCTGACAGTAGGCCCCGTCGGCCATCCTCGCAGCTCACATTTGCTCCCTCGCGGGTGCAGGCTTGCGCCATCGCTGGCGCGCTGCCGGCTGCGGCGATCGCCGACATGATAATCGAGAACACAAGGGCCCGTTCGATGGTCATGCCGCTCTCCGTTTATTGGGTTGTCGCTACTGTCAATCGTCGCCCGTAACCGGTTTCCGGTTCAAGCTCAAAAATGCCGAAAGCCAGACGCTTGCGAAAATCTCAAATTGTCAAGACTATTCAAATGGTTGGGGAAATTGTCACCGGTATGGCCGCGGTCACTTGCAAAAGTCGTCATGCCCCTTCAAGACAGGGCATCCGGAGAGATGGCCGAGTGGCTTAAGGCGCACGCTTGGAAAGCGTGTGTGCGGGAAACCGTACCGTGGGTTCGAATCCCACTCTCTCCGCCAGCCACCCGAGTGTCCACGTTTCCGCGTCAACGATTAGGCCGAAAACCTCCCAACAAATTGGGGGTTTTCGTGGATGGCGGCTGTAGCAGAGATTACCGACCTGCGGCAAAGTTGGTCCGGAGACGGCATTTTTCTCCAGAGCTTCGTACTTCGTCTTTTCAGTACAGTTTGGAAAATTGAAGAGCTGAAGCCACAAATCGCAGCGGGAGTTTCTCGGGTTCGAGCAAGCCGCAACTTCTTGCCGTCCAACCTGATCAGTGCGCCGTACCCGTCGAGAAAAGCGCTCCAGACCGCGTCTGGCTCGCCGTCGACGAGGACCGGCGACGACGGGTTTCTAACCGAGATGCCCCCAGTGGGGTTGAGCGACTTCGAAAGTTCGAGGCGCTGAAGACATGTGCTCGAAATCGAGAGAAAGAATCCGCGGAGGGAGTGCGAAAGATTATTGGAAGAAGTCACTGTGATAAGGCGTGCGCAATGCGTCCATGACGTTCGCATTTGCTTATGCTGGATTGGCACAAGCCGACGACTTAACGGCTTCAGAGCTTGCTTGCTTGACCCAGTTCGCGTTGGGCGGCGTCGATGGTTTGATCCGGGCGGCACTCTCAGGGATCGTAGGGTCCGTGCGTCATCCTGCGAAGGCGCTTGGCGTTTTCACCGGCCCCAACACGCAGTTGCAATACAGGGACCGAGGTCCCTAACGCTTCTCTGACTTAGGATGTCAATTCGTGTTATCTGTCAATGACTTGAGGGCTTTTGCGGCGGCAGAAATTTTGTACTGGATTGATTCCGCTGGGCCTTTAAAAGGACCAGCAACGATCTTGGACACAAAAGTATGCCCCGCCCGATCTCCCAATGCCGCGTCTGCGGGAACGCCCATCTCGTTGAAATTCTGGATCTTGGCGATCAAGCGCTAACGGGAATTTTTCCGAGTCGTCGCGACGAGCCCATTGAGCGCGGACCATTACAACTCGTGAAATGCTTGGGTGCCGAAAGCTGCGGCCTGGTTCAGCTCGTCTGCACCTATGAACCGAGCACGATGTACGGCGCGAATTATGGCTATCGCTCTGGCCTGAACGCGAGCATGACGCAGCACCTGCACCGGAAGGTCGAACGGATTCGCAGCACCGCGCCGCTTCGAAATGGCGATCTTATTGTCGATATCGGTAGCAATGACGGCACCACGCTCAGTGCCTACCCCACTGGCACCTATGATCTCGTTGGTGTCGATCCGACCGGCGAAAAGTTTCGTAAGTTTTACGCGCCGCAAGTCGAATTGATCGCCGACTTTTTCTCGCTCGACATCCTGCGTAAGAAGCTCGGGCCGCGCCGCGCCCGCGTGGTCACATCCTTCTCGATGTTCTACGATCTGGAAGCGCCCCTCTGCTTCATGTCGGAGGTCCTCAACCTCCTCGAGGACGACGGAATCTGGGTCTTCGAGCAGAGCTATCTGCCGTCGATGATCCGGACGAACGGCTACGACACTGTATGTCACGAGCACCTGGAGTACTATTCGCTCTCGACGATCAAATGGATGGCCGACAAGGTGGGCGGCAAGATAATCGACGTCGAGTTCAATGACGTTAACGGCGGCAGCTTTTCCGTGACTATGACGCGCAGCGAAGCGCCGCAGCCGGAAATGCAAGGCCTCGCCGAGCCTCTCGCTTGCGAGCACCGTGCCGGCTACGAAGGTCTGGAGCCTTTCAAAGCCTTCGCGGATCGCGTTTCAACGAGTCGCAACGAACTCTTGAAGTTTTTCGATCGCGCTCAGACCGCCGGCGCACTGGTATGTGGTCTCGGCGCTTCCACCAAGGGCAACGTGCTGCTGCAATACTGCGGTTTAACGGAGAAGAACATCGCTTTCATCGGGGAGGTTAATGCGGATAAGTTTGGCTGCTTTACTCCTGGAAGTCTCATTCCTATCGTACCCGAGACTGAGCTGTTCGCGCGTAAGCCGGATTATACGCTCGTATTGCCGTGGCACTTTCGACCGTTTTTCGAGAAGAATCCCAGGTTCAACGAATTGAAGCTCGTGTACCCATTGCCCGAGCTTGAGGTCGGTTGACATCTTCGGAAGTGAACTTCATGAGCGAGAAACGCGGACAACATCTGCTCGATGGTCTGGAACTGCTTCCGATGCGTGCAGAGCATGCGTCCGATGTCGCCCGTCTCCATCACAAGGAGCTTTTTTGGTCGTTCAATGGACAATTGGGCCCGGATCACGTCCGCGAACTCTATGAAGCGCTGGTTTCCAGCAAGTTTTTCTTCGGCTACGTCATCTACCGGAAGGCTCAACTTCTTGGGTTTGTCACCGCGACAACCGATTCAGGTCAGATCCGCAGCAGCATACGCCAAGCCTACCGGCACAAGCTTCTCCGGGTCGCGGGGCTCATGTCGCGCCATCCGAGTTTCCTACTCGGGATTTTGGAGTCGCTATTTGTTGTTCCGATCGCTTTTAAACGACACGGGACTAAGGCGGAATGGCTCACCTTCGTGACAAACACCGAAGTCAGTTATCTGACGCCACTGGTAGCCATCAAGCTGATTGACGCGGTGCGTGACCACTTCCATGCTTGCGGGATACAGATTTACCTGGCGCAGGGAGTTAAGCAGAATCCCAAGGCGATGCGGCTCTACGAGAAGCTAGGTTGGGAAGTCGCGGCAAGGCTGGTGATTCATAATATATACATCTACCGTTCGAACGCACGTGGCGCTGCGATCGTTCTGAACAAGAAATGAGATCTTGCATGGGCGGAGGATTCGAACTCTTCAAGGTTGGCGAGACTTTCGAGACAAGCCTGTTAATGTCTGCGGAAGCGATCAAGAGATTTTGCGACATTTCAGCCGATACCAATGCCGTTCATTGTGACGCGGTGTACGCCAGAAAGCATGGTTTCCGCGAGCCGATCGTCTATGGTAATCTTCTCGGTGCGCTCATTTCCAACTTGGTAGGCATGCATCTACCGAGCAGTGAAGTTATCATCCTGCGGGAGAGCATCGACTTCAGAAATCCGGCGTATCGCGGAGACGTGGTCAAGCTTCGTGCTATGGTTGCGAGCATCCATGAAGCGGTATCCTCCGTGCAAATGAAGCTGGAATTCACCACGGAAAATGGTCAAATTGCCACTGGCTCGTGTGTCATCAAATGTCTGTAGCGCCAGCACAATCCGATCGAATCGCGATTTTCCAGCAGTCGCTCCGGATTTCGAGACTGAGGGAGATGAATTTCCGGGAGTTGCTGACGCACGCCGCCCGCTTCGAGCGAATTGAATCCGAATTCGCCAAGAAGTTCGGCGGTGGTCGTAAGCCTCTGAAGCTTTCGATTCTGGCGTCCCTTTCAGCGCAGCACCTGTGCTCGTGCCTGAAGCTGTTCCTCTACGCCGAGGGGCTCGCGCCGGCCATTCACCTCGGCGGATATGACGCCATCGCATCGGGGACGCTGCAGCAGAACGCTGAGATTTGGAAGGTCGGTCCCGACGCAACTTTGCTGCTGCCTTCGACCGAAGATATCAAGGCCTGGCCGCGCATGTTCGCCACAGCGGCGGAGGTTGACGAATGGGCCAGGCGACAATCGGAAATCTATCTCACGATCTGGGATGTCATCGCAAAGAGGCTACCGGGATGCCGCGTGTATCATGCGCTGTTTGTCCAGCCGCTCGAGCGGCCACTGGGTAATCTGGAGCGGCTATATCCCTTCTCGCGCAGTAATTGCTTGCGCGCGCTCAATGATCGTCTCGTCGCGCAGCGGCCGAAGCACGTCCATCTCATCGATCTGGACTCGCTTGCCGGTCTCGCCGGGCGCCAGCTGTGGTTCGACGAGACCGGCTATTTCCTGACCAAACAGCCGATTTCTCTGCGCGAGCTGCCGTTTGTCAGTGCCTATCTTGCGCGTCTCATTGCTTGCGGACGTGGCAATACGAAAAAGTGCCTTGTTTTGGACTTGGACAATACCCTCTGGGGCGGCGTCGTAGGCGATGACGGTGTCGATGGCATTAGGATCGATCCTTCCGATCCCGTCGGTGAAGCGTACGTGCACTTCCAGAAATACCTGCTTGCTCTGAAAGAGCGTGGCGTTTTGCTCGCCGTCTGCAGCAAGAACGACGAAGCGATCGCGCGCAGCCCCTTCCTGGCGAAGTCGGAAATGCCGCTGAAGCTTTCGGATTTTGCCGCCTTCCAGGCCAACTGGGATGACAAGGTCACCAATCTCCGGAGAATCGCCGATGGATTGAATATTGGCGTAGATTCCCTGGTTTTTTTCGACGACAATCCGGCCGAACGCACGATCGTTGATGAATATGAGCAGTCGGTGCTCACGATCAACGTGCCTGCCGACCCAGCCCTCTACGTTCGCGCACTTGATCTCTCGTTTGCGTTCGAGTGGGAGCAACTGACCGAAGAAGACATCGCCAGATCCGAAACCTACGCGAAGGATCGCGAACGGCAGCAACTGGAATCTCAGTTCACGGATTACGATGCTTATCTGCGCTCACTGCAGATGAAGGCGTGGATCGAATCCGCCAGCAGCGAAGGTTTGGCGCGAATCGCACAGCTGTTTGGCAAAACAAACCAATTCAACACCCGCACCCAACGTTATTCCGAAAGCATTATCGCCCAGCTCGGGAGTGCGCCTGACTCCTGGGTCATTCAGGTTAGATTCGCCGACCGCTTTTCAAGCTACGGGATCGTTGCGAGCGCGGTGCTCAAGCTGCGCGGGAACGCAGTGTTCATCGATAACTGGATCATGAGCTGTCGCGTTTTTGAGCGCGGACTGGAGTATGCAATGTTTGAGGCGATGATTTATTACGCTAAGAAGAATGGTGCGGATCGGATCGTCGGCGAGTTCATTCCGACCGCCAAGAACGTCTATGTCAAAGGACTCTTTGAGCGTCTAGGGTTTGATCCGTTGGTCGCCGACGATGATTTTCGTCCGGAGCCCGAAGGGAGGCTTTACAGTCTGCCGCTGTCCGGGCACCCCGTGGTCGAGCATTACATCGATGCAACCATGACGCTCGGCGGCACTGAGAAAGCGATGAAGCTGAATGTATCGCAGCATTCGGAAAAGAAGGTACGGTTATCATGATCGTTGCGGGTGACCGAAAAGACACGCCTTTTGTCGGAATTATCGACGAGGTTCTTACCAACGAAGCGCCGTTCCTAGCCGGCGTTATTTCAAAGCAGGTCGGCCGTTTTGGGCCTTCCTGGCTTGATGCTTTCGAAAAGGACCTAAGCATCTTTTTCGCCGGCGACATCGAGGGGCTACGGATTGCGACGCGCGGATATATCCGGTTCGCTCTTGGCGGCATGTTACTGCAAAAGCGCTTCGACAAGACGAAGGAGTATGAGGCAAAGACCTACGAGCAGGCATCGCTGGAGGTCTATCAGAATGAAAAGTACATGCATTCCCTCTACCTGCCAGGAATTTACCTGTCGCATTTTCTGTGGCGTCATCACTATCTCCAGCAGATGTTCTTTGCAGAGCGCTTCGTGCCGCTCGTTAAGAAGCACGGCGGCACCAGGTTTTATGACGTCGGCGTTGGCACCGGCTTCTATTCGCGCGAATGCCTGCGTCAGCTGCCGGAACTTACTGGCCATGGCTTCGACCTTAGTACCCACTCGCTATCCTATACGCGAAAGATGGTCGACGCGTTCGGATTGTCGAACCGCTATGAGGCGTCGCTGCAGGACATTCTCGCGGATCCACCGAAAGAGCAGGTGCCGTTTCTGATCAACGTTGAGGTGCTGGAGCACCTGGAGGACCCTTTGGGCTTTCTCAAGGGGTTGTATCGGATGCTGGCGCCGGGCGGTCTGGGTCTCATAGCCGCCGCAGTCACCGCGCCGAACGCCGATCACATCTATCTTTACCACTCGGCAAAGGACGTTGTTGACCAGGTGCAGCAGGCTGGATTTAACGTTATCGAGTTTCGCGACGACGCAGCGTATGACCCGCGAACGCCGCAGGAAAGCGTTCCGCGCAACGCACTGCTTCTCGTTTCAAAAGGGAATGATTGATGGACGTTCGAGGAAAATTGACAAACTCGTTCCGTCGGGTGTTCGAGATCGACGACTTGGTCATTGCCGATGGGATGACGGCAAAGGACGTTCCCGGTTGGGACTCCCTTGCGCACATCAATCTCATCATGGATGTGGAGGAAGAATTTGGCCTCCGTTTCACGGTCGACGACATTGCCGATCTCAAAAATGTCGGAGAGATGATCCAGCTTCTTGAGAGGAAGCTTTCGCTTGCCTAGCAGCGGCCAGAGCCATGATATTCCGTGGGCTAAGCCGACCTTCTGGGGTAGGGAAGAGCAGTATGTCCTCGAGGCCCTGCGCTCGAGTTGGATTTCAGGCGGCCCGTTCGTTGAACGCTTTGAGCGCGATCTTGCCGACTATCTAGCCTGCAAGCATGTCCTGGCGGTTTCCAATGGAACGGCAGCGCTACATCTCGCTTATATCGCCCTGGGACTGAAATCAGGGGATGAAGTCGTGACGCCGGCCTTCGGCTTCATGGCCGCAGCGAACATTGCCTTGCAGCTTGGTATACGTCCAGTCTTTTGCGACGTTGATCCGCAGACCTGGTGCATGCGTGCAGATGACGTCAAGGCGGTACTTTCGTCAAAGACGCGCGCCATTGTTGCCGTGCATAGCTACGGCAACGTTTGCGAGGTGGAACCGATCATTGCCCTTGGACGCGAGCGCGGCATTCCGGTGATCGAGGACGC
>Ga0184612_10001213_pt1 | contig 12437 bp, 14 predicted proteins | sample PLM3_60_coex_FD_133163 | JGI IMG/M metagenome (GOLD analysis project Ga0184612, IMG submission 133163) | Groundwater sediment microbial communities from an aquifer in East River, Colorado, USA - PLM3_60_coex | ecosystem: Environmental > Terrestrial > Soil > Riparian zone | place: USA: East...
AAGCTCTGCTGTCGGCCGTGCCGCTGCCCGATCCCACGATGCGCAAGATGCGGGAGCAGATCGTGCTCACTGGTGACGTGCCGAGCCCAGCCAATCCCCCGGTCGCATGCCGGTTCCATACCCGTTGCTGGAAGGCGCAGGAGATCTGCAGCATCGACGAGCCACCGCTCATCGAGCGTCCCGACGGCGAGTCCGCACACCTTTCCGCTTGTCACTTCGCTGAGCCTCGGATAATCCTCTGATCTTGACCGACGCCGAAGAGGTCTTCCTAGTCATCCACGAGGCGGCCGTGCCATGCGACATAGGGTGGGGCCGTGACGTCTGTGACCAGGTCTGAGCCCGCCCGGCGCCTCATGTTGGTACATGCCCATCCTGACGATGAAACGATCATGGATGGAGGGACGATGGCCAAGTATGCGGCCGAGGGTGCGGCGGTCTGTCTGGTGACCTGCACGCTCGGCGAAGAGGGGGAAGTGCTCGTCGAGGATCTTGCCCACCTAGGCGCGGACGAGAGTGACGACCTCGGGTCACACCGGCTAGGTGAACTAAAGCTGGCGATGGAGATCCTCGGGGTCACTGACTTCATCCGACTCGGCGGCGACGGGCGATATCGAGATTCTGGCATGGCGTACGACGCCGAGGGTCGAGCCATCGCCCGCGACGTGCTCCGCGAAGGCATTTTCTGGACAGCAGACCTGCTGGAGGCTGCGAACGAACTAGTGCCGGTCATCCGGGACCGGCGCCCGCAAGTTCTCATCGCCTATAACGAGGTCGGGAACTACGGCCACCCCGATCACATCCAGGCTCACCGGATAGCCATGTACGCCACACAACTTGCAGCGGTGGAGTCCTACCGCCGGGACCTCGGAGAACCTTGGACAATCTCACGTGTGTTCTGGTCGACCATGAGCAAGAGCCAGATCCTTGCTGGCATCGAAGCGCTACGCGAGGCGGGTGATACAGAGAGTTTCCAAGAAGTAGATCCCGAAGGCGCGCTGTCGACGATGTTCTCCGAGGACGCCGACATAGCGGTCGAGATTGACGGGACGCCCTGGGTGGCGCAAAAGATCGCCGCCATGCGGGCCTACCCCACCCAGATCGCCGCCGACGGCCCGTTTTTCGCTGCAGCGGGGGTCCTCGGCGACTCGCGTTGGGCCCGCGAATACTACCGCCTGGCTGTCGGTGCCCCGCTTCCTCAAGGCGAAGGCTGGGCCGACGACCTGTTCGCCGGGCTGAGTTAGTGCTCGTGTCGAAAGCAAGTTTGCCGGAGGCGTCGTCGAACACGGAGACCGCGTCGAATCGCGCCTTCGGCGTACCCGGCTCGTCCGACGCCCTGCGTCACGTCATGGGCCACTTCGCCTCCGGTGTCACCATTGCGACGGCGCTGCATCACGGGATCAAGCACGCGATGACCGCCACCGCGGTGTGCTCGGTCTCCCTGGAGCCACCTCTGGTTCTGGTCTGCGTCAGCAAATCAAGCCGTTTCCACGGCGCGATCATCAAGGCCGAATACTGGTGCCTGTCACTGCTGACCGTCGAGCAGGAAGAGCTTGCCAGGCATTTCTCAAATCGCGGACGCGATCTGCTCACCCAATTTGACAGCGTCTCGCACACTCCGAGCCCCTTCAGCGGGGCACCACTGATCGATGGCGCGCTGGGCTGGCTCGAGTGCTCGACGTACGGCATGCACGAGGGTGGTGACCACACGATCGTGGTTGGCCAATTAGCCCGCGCGAGTGGCCTACCTTCTGACGATGACCCAAACGCGGGGCCTCCCTTGACGTACTATCGGGGAGCCTATTCGTAGAAAAAGTGGGCGTGAGACGAGAACACGCTCGGGGGTGACGACATCGTGTGTTGTGAGCGCGATGTTCTGACGCCCCGCAGATCCGATGCCGTCCGACCTGAGGTAGCAGTTTTTTGACCACCCAAGCGCCGCGGAACGACGTTGATGCCGACAACGCGATCGTCTGGGAGCCTGAGCCTCCAGCGGATCAGCGGCCGGGCACGACACGCCTGATCTTGCTCATGGTCGCGGCCGTCCTAGGGGGCATTCTGGTCCTGGCGGGGATCCTGTACGTCGCTGGTTACCTCGTCATCGGCGACAAGGTCCCGAGGAACGCGCAGATATCAGGTGTTGCCGTCGGAGGTCTCAGCCGGTCCGAGGCCATTCAGAAGCTTTCCGTGGAGCTTGGTGCCAGGACGGCCGAACCCCTGAATCTGACCGTCGGAGAAGAGCAGGCGAAGCTCAAGCCAGCCGACGCCGGCCTAGCTGTCGACTACGCCGAGAGCGTCGACGCGGCAGGTGGAGGCCCGAGCCTGAATCCGCTGCGCATTTTCAAGACGCTAACCGGCGGCTCAGCCATCGATGCAGTGGTAATCGTCGACCAGGCCAAGCTCACGGCAGCAGTCGCGCATCTGGGCAAGACATTCGACCATGAGCCCGTCGACGCAGCAGTGGCGTACCGCGGCACGAAAATTAAGCAGAAGCACGGCCGAGAAGGAACGGCGCTGCGCCAAGAGGCGGCGACTGCCACGATCACGAGCAGTTTCTTGAAGGTGACAGGCCCCATTGCGCTGCCGGCCGATATCACCCAACCTGCGATCACCGAGGACGAGGCCGACGAGGTGGTCGCTGCGTTCGCCAAGCCCGCGATCTCCGCCCCCATCAAGGTCAACCTCAGCGGCGCCGGATCCTTCGAAGTCAGCCCGAAGATGCTCGCCGGGGCAATCGCCTTCCCTCCCCGTGACGGCAACATCCAGCCCGTACTCGACGAAAAGAAGCTGCGGCGCAACGCTGATCCAGCCATCAAGAAGGTCGAGCTGGTTGAGCCGAAGAATGCCACCGTACGACTGGTGAACGGCAGGCCCAAGGTGATCCCCGCGGTCAATGGGAGGACTGTTACCGCCGATGACCTGAAGAAGGCCGTCGAACCGGTGTTGATCAAGCCGGCTGCCGAGCGGCGAGTGAGCGTACAGCTGACGGGAGCCAAGGCAACCTTTTCCACCAAGGATGCGACCAAGCTCGGGATCAAGCAGGTGACGGGCACGTTCACCACCTACTTCCCCTATCTCCCCTACCGCAACATCAATATCGGGCGGGCGGCGGCCCTGATCAATGGCACCCTGCTCAAGCCGGGTGAGATCTTCTCGCTCAACCAGATCGTCGGGGAGCGAACCAAAGCCAACGGCTTCACGGAGGGCTACATCATCAAGGACGGCAGGTTCCGCAAGGATCTGGGTGGTGGGGTGTCACAAAGCGCCACAACGACGTTCAATGCCATGTTCTTCGCTGGGCTCAAGGACATCGAGCACAAGCCACATGGACTCTATATCGACCGCTACCCGGCAGGTCGGGAGGCGACCGTGGCTTGGCCCAGCCTCGATCTCAAGTTCCAGAACGACACCAAGTACGGCGTTTTAGTGCAGGCCTACATCGTGAAGGGGACACCCAGCAGAAAGGGATCGATCACGGTCAGAATGTGGTCGACCAAGACCTACGACAAGGTCGCGGCAACCTCTCCGATCGAGTCAAACTTCACGACCGGACGCGATATCAAGGATGACTCGAAGGATTGCGAGCCGACGAGCCCAGTCCGGGGTTTTGATGTCCGTTTCCAGCGACTGTTTTATCAGGACGGTTCGGTGGTACGCCGGGAGAACTTCAGCTGGCGTTACGCACCGACCGACCGGGTGATCTGTGAGAAACCGAAGAGTGGTTGAACCGTGCCAAGCAGCGGAGTGCGTTCATCGCGCCGGAGTTAGATAGACGTAGCTGTGGTGAGGAACGAAGCCGAGCCTGCCGTACGTAGCAACGGCCGGCTCGTTGACAGTCGCCATCTGGACGTAGGCGTAGCGTGCGCCCTGCCGAGCCGCCCAGTGTCCGAGTGCAGTCATCATCGCCGTTGCCACCCCGCGCCGACGATGATCAGGACGGGTCCAGATCGCGGCCAGGCCTAGCCAGTCCTCGTTTCGGTGCCCTCGGGCAATGGCGACGAGCTCGGAATGATCGTCGGCTTCCTGGGCGGCAAGGGCCGCGAAAGCTCGGGGAGGGTTGCCGTCCAAGATCATCCGGACAATAGCTGGGTCGGCCGAATTCGGCCGACTGTGCTGATACGCCTGCTCCCAGTCCGCCTCTAATGCCACGGTGATCATCACCGCAGGCTCGGCCGGTCGATCGGCCAGGAAGTCTGCCAGGCGGCTGACCAGAACAGCTGTCGGTCGGTCGGTGCGCATCCAGCCCAAACGCCGCAGCGCGTTCTCCTCAGGCGAGTCCTCGATCGCTTGGGCGAGGGGCGGGATGTCGTGGGCGAACGCGAACCTGACGATCTGTTCGGTAGCCTGCCGGATCGGCATGCCAGGATCACCGACCGCATGGCATGAGTTGGCGCGCCGCGTAAAACCGCCTCCGGCTCGGAGGGTCCAGTCACCGAGTGGCTCGTGCCACGCCAACCACCCGGGCAATGCGCGCCGCTGCAGATCGGCGGCGGAGATCCGCCGGGGATCAGGTCCACCGGCCGCCGCAGGGGCACGGCGGGCGGCAATGATCTTGGATCTCTCAATCACGTGCGAAGCCTGGTCGATGCTCGAGAGCCGCACCGAGGTTGCGTCCAGCGCCTCGATCCAGCCGATGACATCAGTAGCCGAACGGTCAGGCAGCCGGCACCTCACCACCCATCGTTCGCCGGGGAGCGCGCCGGCCAGTGGGTCGCTCCTCTGACCGGCCACCAGACCCGCCTTTCGTTGCTGGACCTTAGTAAGCATTGCTGCCGAGACGCGTGATACTAGGCGATGAGGATCGCGTTGCTCGCGTTGGCGACGACGCACAAAAAAGAATTCAAGGAGCGACATCCGTGACTTACGTCATTGCACAGCCATGTGTGGACCTGAAGGACCGTGGATGCGTCGAGGAATGCCCGGTCGACTGCATCTACGAGGGAAGGCGGATGCTCTACATCCACCCTGACGAATGCGTCGACTGCGGGGCGTGCGAGCCGGTCTGCCCGGTGGAGGCGATTTTCTACGAGGACGACACCCCGGAGGAGTGGAAGGAGTACTACAACGCCAACGTGGACTTCTTCTCTGACCTCGGTTCACCGGGCGGCGCGGCCAGGCTCGGTGTGATTGACAAGGATCACCCGCTGATCGAGAGCTTGCCCCCGCAAGAGCACGACGAGTGACCGCTGGGCTGTGTTGACGGGGGTTGCGACGCGACGCTCGAGATTAGCGGCCGAGCTCCCGGAGTTCCCCTGGGACACGATCGCGGCTGCGAGAGCGATTGCAGAAGCGCATCCAGGCGGGATCGTTGATGTTTCGATAGGGACGCCTGTCGATCCCACGCCGGAGCTGGCGATGCTGGCGTTGTCCCGGGCGGCAAATAGTCCGGGGTATCCGCTTACATCGGGCACAACCGCATTACGCGAGGCAATTGCTTCCTACCTGAGGCGGCGCTGGGGGGCTGTTGGACTGCCTCCTGAGGACACGCTGCCTGTCATCGGCACCAAAGAACTGGTCGCCTGGCTGCCGACCATGATCGGGCTCGGTCCCGATGATCTCGTTGTCTATCCGACGACGGCCTATCCGACATACCTGGTGGGTGCGACGATCGCTGGCTGTCGCGCGCTCGCCTGTGACGATCTCGACCAGCTCGGTGATGCCCGGCCGGCGCTGATCTGGATCAATTCGCCATCCAATCCGACCGGTCAGATCTTGGATATTGGAGAGCTCAAGCACCGGGTGAGCTGGGCTCGCGAGCGTGGGGCGCTGGTTGCCTCGGACGAGTGCTACGGGGGGTTCTGTTGGGAAGCTGAGCCGACTTCGGTGCTGCACCCGTCGATCAACGCCCGTTGCCACGACGGTCTGCTCGCCGTGCACTCGCTCTCCAAACGCTCCAACCTGGCCGGCTACCGCGCCGGGTTCGTCGCTGGTGATCGAAGTGTGGTGGCCGACCTGCTTTCGGTTCGCAAGCATGCCGGGATGCTGGTTCCTCGTCCGGTTCAGGAGGCGATGATCGACCTGCTCGGCGATCATGACCATGTTGAGTTGCAGCGGGCTCGGTATCTCAGACGGCGGACCATGTTGCGGCCGGCACTGGAGGCGGCAGGCTTCCGGGTCGAGCACTCGGAGGGAGCCATCTACTTGTGGGCCACCCGTGACGAGGACTGCCATGCCTCGGTGAACTTCCTGGCCCGCATGGGCATCTTGGTTGCGCCCGGAGATTTCTATGGCGTCGCCGCCAGCAAGCACGTACGCGTCGCCCTCACAGCAACCGATGAGCGGATTGCCGCGGCCGCTGCACGTTTGGTGGACGCCGGCCCAGCTGTCAACGACTCGCCCTCTCGCTGAAACCTACGTCCACGTAGCTTCCTGACGGTCTGCACAGGTTGTGCAACCCATGCAGACCGTCAGGAAAGTACGTCAACGTGGGTTTCGTCCCCTCAGCGAACGGTGATCTCGACGCGCTCGTTCTTGACCTTCGGCGTGGCCTGTTGCCAGTCGGGAAGGTTGAAGTCCTGGGTTTGCCACAACCTGTTCCCAACCTTGACCGTGGTCACGCCGTAGGACGGGGCATTAGCCACGGCGAAGTGCGCGTACGCCCAGGCCTGCCGGCTGCCACGGGCACGGATGGTGACCACTGACCCATCAGTGGAGTCATCGAGCTCGCCGAAGGTGCGCTGCAGGGAACTGCGTAAGCCCTTGGTGTCTCCCGGCGTGCCGCTACGGTCCAGGCAGCTGAATCCGGCCGGCGACTGACCGGTCAGCGTGCTGGCCAGCACCCGGCCATCAGCCTCATGATCGCGATAGGCCTCTGGATACCCACTTCGCTGTACCTTCTGCGCTATGTCGTTGATGTCGTCGGTTTCCCAGTTCTTGATCTTGACAAGGGCGTCGTAGAACTTCGCAGTCGCATGGTACGGATCCATCAGCTGCTGCTTGGTGCCCCAGCCCTGGGAGGGGCGTTGCTGGAAGAGGCCAAGGGAGTCGCTATCGCCGTAGTCAAGGTTGCGGATGCCCGTTTCCTGATAGGCAGTAGCAAGGGCGATGGAAGCCGCGCGGGGTGGCAGACCCCGGCGTACCGACACACCCGCAATAATCGACGCGAAGTGGGCTTGGTCGAGGTCCAACACCGTGGATGTGCTGTTGGCCGTCGCGACACATCGTTGTTGGCCCGGGACCGGCCCGGTCAAATCCCGGGAACGGAGCCACCAGAAGGCCCCGACGCCGGCAGCTATCAAAAGGACAAACGCGACGACAAGGCACCCAAGAGTGCGAGTTGTTTCGGATCGCAAATGAGCTCAGTTCGCGTGTAGCTCGGCGTTCAATTCAACTCCGATCCGTTGCCGCCGACGGATCTCGACGGCACCGGTTACCGAGTTGCGAATGAACAGCAAGCCATTCTTGCCGGACAGGCTCCGAGCCTTGACCACTTCGCCGCCCGGCAGCGTGACCTTGGTACCTGCCGTGACGTAGAGGCCGGCCTCGACGACGCAGTCGTCGCCCAGGGCTATCCCGACGCCCGCGTTGGCCCCGATGAGGCAGCGCCCCCCAATCGAGATGACTTCGCTGCCACCACCGGACAAGGTGCCCATGATTGAGGCCCCGCCGCCTACGTCGGAGTCGTGCCCGACCACCACGCCCGCTGAGATCCGGCCCTCCACCATCGACCTGCCGAGCGTGCCGGCGTTGAAGTTCACGAAGCCCTCGTGCATCACCGTCGTCCCTTTGGCGAGGTGGGCGCCCAATCGGACGCGATCAGCGTCAGCAATGCGTACCCCAGTCGGAACCACGTAGTCGACCATGCGCGGAAACTTGTCGACACCGTAGATGGTGAGATGTCCGCCACGAGCGCGAAGCCGGATACGGACCCGTTCGAATCCTTCAATGGCACACGGACCGGCCGAGGTCCAAACGACGTTGGGCAGCGACCCAAAGATGCCGTCCAGATTGATGCTGTGTGGCCTCACCAGCCGGTGACTGAGGAGGTGCAGCCTCAGATAGGCGTCGGAGGTGTCCGCCGGTGGCATGTCCAGATCGATTTCGACCAGGACAACCTCGGTGCGCACTTCCCGAGCCTCGTCATCGACAACCGCCGAAATGAGCGCTGCCGGGGCTGCACTGTCGTCAGCTATGCCAAGCCGAGGCGACGGGAAATAAGTGTCGAGCACCTGATCCGAGGCGTGGATCGATGCGAGACCCCAGCCCCAGCCAACCCGAAGGGGAGCAGTAGCGGCGTCAGTCATGGGCCCGAGCCTACCGACGCTGTAAGGTGCCGCTCGTGTCTGAGCGTCTCGACCCGGGTGGCGATGTCGTCGAGTTGCTGCGTGCATTGATCGACATCGAGTCGGTCAGTGGGCAGGAAGCAGAGATCGCTGACCGCGTGGAGCAGGCGCTGAGCGGATACGGCCACTTGGAGGTTCTGCGGGACGGGAACGTCGTCCTCGCCCGAACCGAACTCGGTCGGGCCGAGCGGATAGTGATCGCCGGCCACCTGGACACCGTACCGATCGCCGGGAATGTGCCGTCCTGGACGACGCGTGACAGTGGGGGCCGGGAGATCATCTGGGGTCGCGGCGCATGCGACATGAAGGGTGGGATCGCAGTTCAAATGTCGGTCGCCGCATCGCTCGCAAAGGCGCGGCACGACGTCACGTGGGTGTTCTACGACAACGAGGAGGTCGAAGAGTATCGCAACGGCCTGAGCCGGATTGCCCGCGAGCACCCCGACTATCTAGAAGGTGACTTCGCGGTCCTGTGTGAACCGACCAATGCACTGATTGAGGGCGGTTGCCAAGGGACACTGCAGCTGCAGGTGGAGCTGCGAGGGGTGGCCGCACATTCCGCGCGGTCCTGGATGGGGCACAACGCGATTCACGATGCGGGCGATCTGCTAGAGCTTTTGGCCTCATACCAGCCACGGCAGATCGAGGTGGAGGGTCTGATTTACCGCGAAGGGCTGAACGCGGTCCGGATTAGCGGCGGCATTGCCGGCAATGTGATCCCCGACAGGTGTGTCATCGAGGTCAACTACAGATTCGCACCCGACAAGTCCCCAGCAGAGGCTGAGGCTTACGTGCGAAGCGTCCTTGACGGCTATCCGATTCAGGTCACCGACGTTGCTGCTGGCGCCCGACCGGGCCTCGACAAGCCGGCTGCGGCAGAGTTCCTCAGCGCTGTCGGAGGCCAGCCGAGCGCGAAGTTCGGGTGGACTGATGTTGCGCGCTTCAGCGCGATGGGTATCCCTGCTGTCAACTTCGGCCCAGGCGACCCCAGCAAAGCCCACGCTGATGATGAGTTTTGCCCGGCCGAAGACGTCGTTGCCTGCCGCGATGCTCTTATCCGCTGGCTGAGCTAGGTCTCCGAGCGGCCATTTCAACGCGCGAGGAGACAGGGCAAAGTCTCCGAGCGTCGGAATCGGCGCGCTGCTGATCGGAGGAGTGATGAGCGAACACGCTTTTCGTTCGCGAAGAGCGACGACGGCAGCAGCTTCCCAGCGCCGATGCGCGAGGAGACAGACCACTGGCGTGAGCAGTGAGAGGGTGGCCTCGTGGAGGAGCCCGAACATTGGCACTGGCAAGGCCCTGTCGTACGCGGGGAGCGGACCGCAACGCACGCTACGACCGACCAGCAGCTGCTGGAAAGTCGCGGTGCCACTGACTGGGTCCACACCGATCCGTGGCGGGTGCTGCGGATCCAGTCGGAATTTATTGACGGGTTCGGGACGCTCGCCGAGCTCGGCCCTGCGGTCAGTGTCTTCGGATCTGCACGCACTCCTCGCGATCACCCGATGTACGCCGCTGCCGAGCGCCTCGGCAGCAAGCTCGCTCGTGCCGGTCACGCGGTCATCACTGGCGGTGGGCCCGGGATCATGGAGGCCGCGAACAAGGGCGCAGCCGAGGCCAATGGCGTCTCAGTCGGCCTTGGCATCGAGCTGCCGTTCGAGTCCGGACTCAACCCTTACGTCAACCTCGGTATCAACTTTCGGTACTTCTTCGCGCGCAAGACGATGTTCGTCAAGTACGCCCAGGGCTTTGTGGTGCTGCCAGGCGGTTTCGGCACCCTGGATGAGCTGTTCGAGGCGCTGACGCTAGTGCAGACCCAGAAGGTGACCTCATTCCCGGTGGTGCTATTCGACAGCAACTACTGGAGCGGACTGGTCGAATGGTTGCGAAGCATCGGGCTTGAACGCGGCACCATCTCAGCCAGTGACCTCGAGACGTTTGTGATCACCGATGACGCGGACGAAGCGGTCGCCTTGATGCTGACGAACCAGCCGACACTTGGCCCGCCCCGGCGTCCTGAGTAGCGCAATTCTTGAGTCCGCTCGCGCATCGTGTGTGTTTGATTGCTCGCTGCCGTTTGCCCCGTGTGCATTGCTTGCTCCCGCTCGCTGAGACTGGTCTGGCTCCGCGCGCCGGCGCGCGGAGCCAGACGCTCGCAGCCGTGTCCCGCGTATGGCCGCAAAGTGCCAGCGCTCTTGTGGAGCGTGACAGCATTCACCCATGGAGTGGTTCATCGCCGTCGTCGCCGTCGCGGCTTTGGGCGTGGCGGCGATGGCAGCTGCGGGAGGAATGGGACAGATGAGTAGGGATCCGGTCTACGACACATACCGGCAGGATCTGCCCAACGGTGGGGCACTAACCGCGGAGGAGCTGAGGAACATCCGGTTCGGGGTCACGCTGCGTGGATATGCCATGGCCCAGGTAGACGATCTGCTCGACCGGCTAGCTCTCGAGATCGCCGAGCGTGATGCCTTGATCGCGGAATTGGCCGAGGGTGCCACGGTCCGGCAGCGACTCCAGGAGTCAACAGCATCGGCGCGCGCGGCTGAGCAGTCGACTCCACACGATCCCGTGGCGTCAGCTGACACCACATCGCCGCCAGAGCGACCTCCATCTGCCGTTGAACACCGCCAGTCCGGTTGATGGCGACGTAAGGTGAGCATTCGCCTGGAGGCTTCGGCCGAGATCGATGCGCCTGCGGATGCCGTGTGGGATGTGCTCGTCGACTGGACCGGCCAATCTCGTTGGATTCCCCTCACCACTGTCCGCGTGTCCAGTGACCGCAATGCCGGTCTTGGCGTACGAGCCGAGGCGCTATCCGGCGTGTGGTTAGGCCCGATTCCGTTGGGGCTGCTGGACCGCTTCATCGTTACCGGTTGGTCTCCGCCCACTGCCGATACGGCGGAGGTCGAGATCTTGCACCTTGGTCCGTATTTCACCGGTGAGGGCGCCTTTTGCCTGACCGGCCATGGCGGGAAGACCACGGTGTCATGCATTGAGGTCTTCACCACACCGGGCGGCCGGCCGGTTGAGTGGCTCGTCCGGCTCGCCCTGCCGGCTCTACGCGCTGGTCTTGTGAGCAGCCTACGAGCGCTCGGCGCCATTGCTGAGGCACGATGAACACAGGAGCGGTGCCCGGTCCTGACGGCCTCTTGCGCTGCCCATGGGCCCTCTCGGCGCCTGAGTACGTTGCGTACCACGACAAGGAGTGGGGCCAGCCGGTCAGGACTGTGCAGGGACTGTACGAGCGGATGACACTTGAGGCCTTCCAGTCAGGACTGTCCTGGATCACGATTCTCCGCAGGCGGGAGAACTTTCGGCGAGCCTTCGCCAATTTCCGGCCCGAGCGGGTTGCCGCCTTCACCGAGGATGACATCGAGCGGCTGCTGAGCGATCCCGGCATTATTCGGAACCGCGCCAAGATCGTCGCCGCTATTCAGAACGCTCGGCTGGTTGTCGATCTTGGGCCGAGGTTTGCCGAGATCGTGCTCAGCTATCGGGTGATCGGACGCCCGCGCCCGGCCGCGGGGGAATGGCGCGCGACCTCACCCGAGTCAATCGGAATGGCCCGAGAGCTCAAGAGCCTTGGCTTCAGCTTCATCGGCCCGACCACGGCGTACGCGACCATGCAAGCGATCGGCCTGGTCGACGATCACATGGTCGGCTGCTTTGCGCCACCGCCGGTCTGGCCCGACTAGATCTACGCGGAAGCCACCCGGCCGGCGCAAGAATTGACCTATAGTCCTCCTCATTCGAGGCGTCCCAGCCAAATGACCCGACGCTGGCCGCGACTAGGTGGTACGGAATAATTGAGCCGGCAAGTTGCCGGATCACTACAGGATGAGGATGCGCGATGGCTGCAATGAAACCGCGGACGGGTGACGGCCCTATGGAAGTCACCAAGGAGGGACGTGGGATCGTCATGCGGGTTCCGCTCGAGGGAGGCGGTCGGCTGGTTGTGGAACTCAACGCAGACGAGGCGGCCGAGCTCGCGGGCGCACTGAAAGAGGTCGTTGGATAGGTCGACAGCTGACAGCACAAAGGACCTGGTCACGATGGCTAGGTCCTTTTGCTTGATTGGCTGCTGCCTCGAGATCACCCGCCGTGCTGCGGAAACCTGGATTAACCCACTTTCGCTGCACTCTGCATAGGTTGCAG
>Ga0184612_10001214_pt1 | contig 12436 bp, 6 predicted proteins | sample PLM3_60_coex_FD_133163 | JGI IMG/M metagenome (GOLD analysis project Ga0184612, IMG submission 133163) | Groundwater sediment microbial communities from an aquifer in East River, Colorado, USA - PLM3_60_coex | ecosystem: Environmental > Terrestrial > Soil > Riparian zone | place: USA: East...
AGGCAACGATGGCGGTGGTGGATGGGCGTCCTGAGCGTGATCACACTGGCTGCCGCGGCGCCGATGAACCAGGCGTATCTCGCTGAAACCTGGGCTTACGCCACCGCAGGCTACGTCCGAGTCAATCTGCCCTACGTCGTCAACATCGTCATTGACAATCGCGGGGAGTACGCCCTCTACAGTGCGGCGATCGGACTGCTGTTCTGGTTGTGGCAATCGGGACGAGCCCCGTCTGAGGCCGTGCTGTCGGCCATTGCCCTGACCGGACTCGGCGTGGGCGTCCTGACTCAGAATGCCCAGGAGGCCGATATCCCCCTGGGGATCGTGATGTGCCTGCTGACCTACAACACCCTGGCGGTCGCCAGAGGGACACCGCTGCCTTCGGCCCCGCGCGCGCCGCTGCCATCTGGGCTCACGACCATCCTGCTCGTTGTCCTGATATGGCCGGTGCTGTCAGTCGGCGCAGCCGCCAAGGTATTCGCTGGGTACTACCTCGCCGCAACGTCCGCCGACGTGATGCTCGCGCCGCCGACGAGCAACCTCCGCGGGCTCGCCGTGCCCCCCCTGGATAGGGAAGTGCCGAACGCGCTCGCCCGGATGGGGTATGAGGTGCTGAGCTCTACCCGCCCGTCGCCGATCGGTGATCCGCTCGCGCAGGCTGAGTACTTCGAGGCGCTTCTCGAGGCGGCCGCGACGCTGGCAGATCGTCCACAGAAGGTCCTCGTGCTCGATCAGGTCAACGTGATGCCCTTCGTGCTCGGCTATCCGCCGCCGCGCGGCAGCGTGCTTTGGATGGGACCCGATGCCCCCCGCCGGAGCGCGGAGGAGACCTTCGACGACGTCGACGTCGTTCTGGTTCCCAAGTACTCCACCTACGCTCCGACCACCGCCCTGACCCTGAGCACCTACGAGGAATACCTGCGGCACCACTTCCCGGTGCGTAGCGAAACCCCTCGATGGACGTTCCTCCGTCGGAACAACGGCACCACCCCGCGTTGACCTGTCCAGGACGAGGACAAGTCGCCTGACCGCGAAATAGTGTCGGAGGCGCCGGGGCAACTGCCTGTCGCGCCGTCCACGCCCACGCGGTATTTAGGCCGATCGTCGTGGTCGCCGGCGAACTCGATAACGAGGTCGATTTCCCACGGGCCGCCGGATGCGGTGTGACGACAACGGCCAGCATTGTGCGCAGCGACCCTCGACGGAACGTTCGCAGTCAGCCCGGTGTACCGGCGCGGCGCGCTCACGCTCTTGAGGACATACACCCGCGATCTTGAAGGCCGTGCCCAGGAGTGAACGCCGCGGTGGTCGGCTCAGTACAAGAAGAGGGTCTCAGGATCTGCCGAAGGCGGTCCACATCCGCTGCTGTGCAGCTACGGGACAACCTTCGCCTGTAAGGTGACGTAAGCTCGCCTGTAGGTGACTTCGCCTGGATCGCACGCGAGGGTTGGCTTGCCGACCGTAGCTCGCTCACGACTAGGCGAGCGGAGGTTGGTGGCCCAGATTTGTCCCAGATGGAACCCACTGACCAGCTGGATGCGCCAAATCGAGGACTTCCAGAGAGCCGCGTAGAGCGGTTTGCTGAACAAGAATTCGCCTCTCGAGATCTTCGATTGTCCTCCTAAATCCTTCACTCTCTACAACTTCACAGATCGATCGAGTTGGCTGGCATTGGCTCTCGACACGCTGTTTTGGTGCGTCTCAGGGGCAATCGTGGGGACAGTGCTTGTCGTCGCGATCCGTCGTCGGCCTATTTTAGTCCGCGCCTCGGATGCTCGCTCGGACCAGAAGACTCGAGGCGTATCGTCGCTGCTGACGCCGCGTTTCAAGAGCGGTGTCGACGAGAGGACGAGCGCGCTCTAAGGTCCGAAAGTGAAGGCGAACGCTCGCACGCCGGGATCGCTCGTCACGAGGGTCAGCACGTGCCGTCGTCGCGACGCACCGGCGACCAAGCGAATCATGCCGGAGCCATCAAAGCGAGCCACTCCATCTGCACCGACGCCTGCACCCCGGGCGTCGCCGACTGGCTTCCCATCCAGCAGCACAGTCACGGCGGCACTGCCCGAGGGTCCCGGTTGCATGACCAGGTTCACTTCGCCAGCGGTGAACCGGAGCACGATCGTCCCGTTGCCTTTCCGGAGTTCGACGTACTGACGTTCGCTTCGCCAGTCGCCCTCCAGAGTGACAGTCCCTGTTTGGCGTCGATCAGCCCCGAGGTAGGTCTCGTTGGTGACCCCGGCGTAAGAGAGCTGGCCGGTCCTCGCAAACACCGTTGCCTCGTGGCTGACTGCGGGCAACTGAACGCCAGGGTTGCCAGCCGCCAGGAGGCGCCGGATCTCGGATTCGATCTCGTCATAACGCCCCTCGCCCACCCAGCGATTGACCAGCTTTCCGTCGCCGTCGAAGAGGTACTTCGCTGGCCAGGCGTCGTTGCCCAGAGCCCGCCAGACCGCGAACTCATTGTCGATCGCGATCGGATACGTCAACCCGTGGTCGCGAATCCCACGGTCGATGTTCTCGGCGCGCTTACCGAACTCGAACTCTGGCGAGTGCACCCCGATCACGACCAGGCCGAGTGAGGCGTACTCGCGATTCCACGCCTTGACATAGGGCAAGGTGCGAATCCAGTTGATGCAGGTGTACTCCCAGACATCGACCAGTACCACCTTGCCACGCAGCCCTGCGGCGGTGAGCGGCGTCGAATTCACCCAGCGCTCCACTGTGAAGGCCGGCAACTTGCCGGCCGCGCCGACGAGGCACGAACCGGCAATCACACCAAAGAACAGAAGCGGCAGAATGGTTTTCATCGCTGAACCTCAGGTAGCTACCAGGAATCCGTTGACCGCGGCCTCGAAGTTCACCGGCCGAGGAGTCGCTCTCCTCCGGCTTCGCGGAAGGCGGCCAGCGCTTGCTGCCGGCCCACCTCCGCTTCCGCCCGGATCGCCTGGAAGCGTGGATCGCTCCGCAGCGGATCGAACGACCGACTGGCCGAGAGAGTCGGGGCCACAAAGTACGCCTTGGTGAGTGCTCGGCGAAGATACAGGAGCCCTTGCTCGTGCTCGCCCACATCGCAGAGCAGCCATCCCACGCGGAAGAAAAATTCCGGATCGCTATGGACTTTCAGCGAGCTCATGGCGGATAGGGAGCCGAGCATGTCCGCCGGACGGCGATCGAGCCAGGCCGCGAGGTAATCACCCCATGTCTCATACGCACTGACGCGCGGTGTTTGGCGCATCTCAGCCAGCTGCTGGCGCGACTCGTCTCGACGTCCCGCCAGTCCGAGTCCAGTGACCCTGGCTTGAATCCACTCGTCCCCGCCGGTGCCGAGCGGTGGCGGGTCGATGGCCATGAGCCGCTCGATATCACCTGTCATTAGGAGCGTTTGTGGGAGACTCGTGGGGACGTTCGGGTCGAGCCGGCGTGCCTCGGCGTGCGCGGCGATGGACTCATCGTAGAGCCCACAGTAGCGACACGCGTGGACGAGGCCCGAGAACAGCTCCGGATCGTTGCTGTGGCGGTTGGCCTCGCCCAGCAGGCGCACGAGCGCTTGCTGGGCCTGACCCATGTCCCCTTCTAAGTTGGCGTAGAACTTGTGCGCGACGGACAGGCGCGGGTTGAGCGCAAGGGCGCGGTCGAGGGCCTGTTGGGCGCGCGACTGGCTATCGGGCGTCCCGTCGACGAATTTGCCGATCACGCGGTGGCAGCGCCCCAGGTGAGCCCACGCCGGAGCGAACCGGGAATCCAGCTCGAGGCAGCGCTCGTACAAATCGCGCGCCCGGGCGAGCCCGCCAAAGGTGCGGGCCAGCTCGTTCGCCCGGAGGTAGAGCTCGTAGGCGGCGGCGTTCTGCGGCGCATCGGGTGTGGGCGACGCCGCTTCGCCCGTCAGCGGGAGCGACAGCGCTGCCACCACACGTCGAGCGATGTCGTCTTGTAAGCGGAACAAGTCGCCGAGTGACGACTGCACCGTGTGGGAGGTGAGCAGCGTCCCGCCTGGGGCCTCCACGAGCTGCGCCACGGCGCGCAACTGGTCGCCGGAACGCAGCAGCGTTCCGATGACCACTCGGTCCACGTCGGCTTTCGCCGCGAGTGCCTTGAGGTCCGGCGTTTCCCCGGCGAAGCGTGCCGCAGTGGTGCTGGACCGCACGATCAGCGAGCCGGTGCCCGACAATGACGTCGCGATAGCATCTGGCAGGCTGAACGCGAGAAAGTCCGTTTCGGGATCGGGCCGCAGGACACGGAACGGCAGGACCACGAGGCGTGTCAGCGGGCGGGCGAGGACGTCGGCGTTGCCCTCGTCCACACCGCGAATGGCGCGCAGTTCTTCGGCCATCGCGTCGGCCGATGCCGGCCGCTCTTCCGGCCGCTTGGCCAGAGCATGGCGGATCACACGATCCACGGCGGTCACCGCGGGAGTGCCGGTGAGCGCGGGAGGCTGTTCGTGGAGCGTGGCGTGCAAAATATCGAGGACAGTTCGGCCCACAAACGCCCGACGACCCGCAAGCAGCTCGAACAGGATCGCACCCGCAGCAAAGAGATCGCATCGGCTGTCGACCACCCCACTCGTCACTTGCTCCGGTGCCATGTAGCTCGGCGTGCCCAACACTGTCCCGCTGTGTGTGAGACTAGCCGCTGAGTGCGACGGCTCCGGCTCTGGGCGCGCCAAACCGAAGTCGAGCAGTTTCACATTGTGGGGCGTGAGGAACACGTTCGACGGTTTGAGATCGCGGTGGACGATGCCTCGAGAATGCAGTGCCGAAAGCGCTGCGAGAATTCCGAATTCGATCGGCAGCGCGTCGGCGATGCTGAGCGGGCCCTTCCGCACGCGCTCGGAGAGCGCTTCGCCCTCCAGGAGTTCCATGGCGATAAACAGCTCGCCGTGGTCCTCGCTGATTTCATAGATCTGGCAGACGTTTGGATGATTGACGCTCGCCGCGACCCTGGCTTCCCGCCAGAAGCGCGTGCGCGCCCGCTCGTCGCTCGCCAGAGACGACATCATCTTCAGGGCGACCGTGCGCTTGAGGCGCTCATCGCGCGCTGCGTAGACGACGCCCATGCCGCCTTCGCCCAACTTGCGCTCGATCGCGTATTGCCCAATGCGAGCGGGCAGGTCCCCGCGATTCGGCGCGCTCCCGGGGCTTGAAGGGAGATGCGGAGACGGCGTCGCGGGCTTGAGCCACTCGTAAAGGGCGCGCAGCCGTCCCCATGATCCGTGATCGACTGGCTTGTCCACCACGCGACCGTCGATCATACCCGTCGTCCGATGATCTGCGCCGCAACCGCCATCATTCGCGTCGTCTCCATGTACTCCGCCTTTGGAAGCGGCGCCTCGGCGCGGAGGCGATCACGCCGTTGACAACGTGGTCGGCCGTCCGCGACGAAGCATTGAAAGAAACGCCCCCTGCTGCCCTATCCGCGCAGCGATCTGAAGCCGGCCCGAACTTCCTCTGAGAACAGCTGCGGCTGTTCCCAAGCCGCGAAATGCCCGCCTTTTTCGAGCTTGTTGTAGTGGATGAGGTTGGGATACGCGCGTTGTGCCCAACTCTTCGGTGATGGACAGATCTCGTCGGGAAAGATGCTGACGGCAACCGGAATCGAGACGCCCTTGACGCCCAGATACGAGAGCTTGTTCTCCCAATAGAGACGAGCCCCGGACAGAGCGGTGTTCGTCAACCAGGTGATCGTCACGTTGTCGAGCACATCGTCGCGGGTGAGGCCGGCAGCTTCTCCGGCAAAGACGCGCGAGATCAGCGCGTAGCTCAACGCGTCGTGGTCCAGGAAATACGCCGCGAGCCCGATGGGAGAATCCGAAATGCCGTACAGCGACTGCGGGCGCTGCCCCATCTGGTAGCCATAGGCGACGCCTTTGCTGTAGACAGACTGCAGTCGCTCGAACACGCGCTTCTCCTCGGGCGACAGACCTGCCGGTGCCGGCGCACCAGTGAACGCCGCCTGGTCGACGTCAGCGGGCACCGCGCCCGGGAAGTTGGTGTGAATGCCGAGCAACTCCGGCGCCGCCTGCACGCCCATCTGATCCACGACGACCCCGCCCCAATCGCCGCCTTGCGCCACGAACTTCGTGTATCCCAGACGCTTCATCAGCACGACCCAGGCGCGGGCGATGTGGGGGGCGTCCCAGCCGGTCGTGGTCGGCTTGCCCGAATACCCGTAGCCTGGCATCGACGGAATCACCAAGTGGAAGGCGTCCGATGCGCTCGCGCCGTGCGCCGTCGGGTTGACCAGCGGGTCGATGATCTTCATCTGCTCAATGATCGAGCCGGGCCATCCGTGGGTCACGATCAGCGGCAACGCCCCTTCATGTTTCGAGCGAACGTGAATAAAGTGGATGTCCAACCCATCGATCTCGGTGATGAACTGCGGCAGGGCACCAAGCTTGGCCTCCACCTTTCGCCAATCGTAATCTGTGGCCCAGTAGCGAGCCAGCTTCTGCATCGTCTCGAGCTGCACGCCTTGCGATGCGTCCGTGACGGTTTCCCGTTCAGGCCACTTTGTCGCGTTGATGCGCCTGCGCAATTCGGTCAGTTCCGCGTCCGGCACACTCGCCATCTGAAACGGGCGAATCGCCGTTGCCTCCACTACGTCTGCGAGCTTCGTCATCACTGTCTCCCTTGCAGTCTGTTCGCGACTGCTGTTCCAAAACGAGTTTCCCGTCCATCTTCACGGCGCTAGCTGCGGCCTCGCTCTCTCGTGATCCATTCGCGGATGTAAGCCGGACAGTTTCTGAGTGCGATGCCATTCGCTTCGCTCAGGGCCAGGAATTCCACCGCATCACGGTCAACCAGCTCGACTTCCGCGAGTTCGATGGCGACGACACGGATTTCCTCGAGCGCGGTCCGAAGGACTTCCAGGTCTTCCCTTGCAATCCGCCCACTGATGCGGAGAGCAACACCCTGTTGAATCCAAAGTCGGTCGATCCTGCACGTCATGGTCGCGCGTCCTTGTTGCCTGCTGCCACACTGGCAAACCGAACGCCAGCCGCACCTCATGGAAAATGCAGCAAATGCCAAAGATCGAGTGGCTTGCGAACTGGTGAGACCGGTCGATCTGGGGGTTCTGGTGGATCTGGGGGATCTCGTGACTGGCGGGCTTCAGCGAAACTTGAACTGCGCTTTGTTGATCTTCAAAGCCTTGATGCGATTGTCAAGCGTGGATGGCGGCACTCCGAGCTTCGCCGCAGCCCCTGACGAGCCGCCGACTCGGCCCCGGCACGCAACGAGCGCCGCTTCGATGCTCTGCCGCTCGCTGTCGGGCCCGCCTTGAGACGGGGCCAACGCCGCAACACGGGGTCGAGGTCGCACCGATTGTTGCGGCAGCCACGACTCGTCGACGGCAAACACCTCACTGGCGCTCAGAATCACGGACCGTTCGATCACGTTCTGCAGCTCACGGATGTTGCCTGGCCAATCGTAGGCTTGCAACAAATCCAAGGTCTTCTTGTCGATCGAGCGAATGGTCTTGCCCGCCCGGGTGGCGTAGCGGTGCACGAAATATTCGACGAGCATCAAGATGTCGTCTTGGCGTTCTCGAAGGGGCGGTACCTCGATGGGGAACACATTGAGCCGATAGAACAGGTCCTGTCGAAAACTTCCGTTGGCCGCCGCGGCCCCGAGATCACGATTCGTCGCAGCGATGACGCGAACGTCAATAGCGATTGTCTGCGTGCCTCCGACTCGCTCGAATTCCCGTTCTTGCAGGACACGCAACAGCGCGATCTGCGTCTCAGGCAGCAGTTCGCCCACTTCGTCCAGGAAGATCGTGCCGCCATCAGCCAGTTCGAAACGCCCAAGCCGCCGTTGCGTGGCTCCCGTGAACGCGCCCCTCTCATGGCCGAACAGTTCTGAGGAGATCAGCGTGGGCGCAAGTGCGGCACAGTTCACACTGACAAAGGCACGTCCGGACCTGTGCGAGCGTTTGTGAACAGCGCGGGCAATGAGCTCCTTACCCGTACCGGTTTCTCCCGCGATGAAGACGGTGGAGTCGGTGGGAGCGACTTTGGCGATCCGCGAGAGCACGATCTGCAGCGCCTCGGAAGAGCCGACAATCTCCTCGAACATCGAGGTGCGATCCACCTCGTCCCGCAATGCCAGGTTTTCGCGATGAAGTCGATCCTTGAGCGACCTGATCTCCGCTTCTGCGCTCTGGAGTTCACGATACAGACGGCTCGTCTCGGCCAGGCGCTCCTCGCTGGCGTGCAGTCTCTGCCGCTCAAGTTCCGCTTCGCTGCGCAGCCGCTCTTCGCGTTCCGCAGTGTCGCGGCGGAGATTCGCCAATTTGAGATGCGCCTCGACACGGGCCAGCAGTTCCCGCGCCGTAAACGGCTTCACGAGATAATCGTCAGCGCCGGCCTGCAGTCCCTCCACTCGCGACTCTTCGCCCGCCCGCGCGGAGAGCAGGATGACTGGCATGCTGGCGAGGCTCGCGTCGTCGCGAATGGCTCGCAGCAGGCCGAATCCATCCAGTTGCGGCATCATGACGTCGGCCAGCACGAGGGCGGGCCGCAAAAGTCGTGTCACCTCCAACGCCTGGCGGCCATCCGAAACTGCGTGCACCTCATATCGAGCGCCCAGCAGGTGCCTGAGGTATTGACGCATGTCCGCGTTGTCATCGGCCACGACGACCACTTCGCGTGTCGCCGCCGGCTCTGGCGTCGGTGAAGGTGCACGCGACGAGAGCGTGGGAAGCATCGTGACATCGGCCGTGCTCCAGTCGTCCGGCAACCACCGTTGTGCCTCCTCGGCATACGCGTTGGCTGCAATTCCCGTCGGCGCGATCGATCGCGCGGCCTGGATGCGCTCCGCCGGCAAATGCGCCGTTCCTTGCGGAATCGTCACGATGAACGTGCTGCCCTGACCGACCGTGCTCTCCACCCGCACATGGCCACCGTGCAGTTTGATCAGTTCTTGCACGAGCGCCAGTCCAATCCCCGTGCCTTCGAATGTCCGCGCCTGAGTGCCCTCGATCCGATGAAAGCGCTCGAACACGCGCGTGCGCTGGTCCTCGGGAATTCCTACGCCGGTGTCGCGGACCTGCAGTTCAAAGGCACCGTCGACGGGAGCCAGCGTGACCGTCACGGCACCCTCGAACGTGAACTTGAACGCGTTGGAGAGAAGATTCGATACCACCTTCTCCCACATTTCGCGGTCCACGTACACCGGCTCGGCGATGGGCTGACATTCCACCGAGAATCGCAAGCCGGCGTTCTCCATGGCTGAACGGAACACGCTCGCGACTTCCGAGGTGACGCGGGACAGGTCTGTTGGCTCATAGACTGCCTGCACGCGTCCCGCCTCAATACGTGAGAAATCCAGGAGCGTGTTGACCAGCTTGAGCAATCTGAACGCGTTACGGCGAACGGTGACCAACTGCTCGTGCGCTTCGGGACTGAGCCGCTCGCGTGCCTCCGGCAACACTTCCTCGAGCGGACCGAGCATCAGTGCGAGAGGAGTGCGAAACTCATGGCTGACGTTGCTGAAAAACGCGGTCTTGGCGCGATCGATCTCGGCCAGCGCCTCCGCACGCTGGCGCTCCTGCTCATACGCGCGAGCGCTGGCTAATCCGATGGCGATTTGTTCGGCGATCCGGCGGACGAACTGGCGGTATGTGTCGTCGAACGCCCGGCCCGGATGGAGTCCCAGCACCAGGAACCCTGCCGCCTCGCTTCGCTCGTGCAACCGGATTGGCAGAACGGCCGCTTCCCGCGGAGGCGCCGGCCAGCCAGGGATGGACAGCGCCGATGCCCGCTCCTCGAGGGCGACGACGAGGCCATCCTGCGCCAATGCCTTCTGGAATCCCCAGGTGCTCTCGATGCTGCAGTCGATGACTGACGGATGCAACGCGCCGTCGATGTTCGCGCTCACGCTTGCAAGGCAAGCCTGCTGTTCGCCTGCCCGATATTCGTAGAGAAATGCAAACGGGGCGCTGGAGCGATTCTGGTCGAGGGTTTCCGCGCTGACGCGCCACACTTCTTCCTCGTTTCCTGCTTCAGCCGTTCGCGACGCCAAATCGCGGAGGACCTGCCGACGCCGGTCCTCGATGACCCGTTCAGTCAATTCCAGGAGGTTCGTCAACACGCCCCCCACATGGCCGTCGTCATCCGGAATCGGGCTGTACGAAAACGCGAAGTAGCACTCCTCGAGGTAGTTGTTGCGGTTGATGGTGAATAACTGATCCGTCAGGGTGGTGAAGGGCTGACCCTGTGTAAAGACCGCGTCGAACAGCGGACCGATGTAATCCCACGCCTCCGCAAGCACCTCACGGCAACTGCGACCCAACGCCCCCGGGTGCTTCGTTCCGACGACCACCCCGTAGGCATCGTTGTAGAGCATCGTGTAGTCCGGGCCCCAGGAAATGAGCATCGGATACCCGGAGCCCAGCACGATGCGCACGCAGGCTCGAAGCGATTGCGGCCACTGCTCAACGGGGCCCAGAACCGTCGTCGACCAGTCGACGGCGCGCATTCGTTCCCCCATCTCGCCGCCGCCGGCGAAGACCGACTCGATTAACTGCTTCCTGCTGAGATCCATGGCGGAATCCCCGACTCGGCATCCGCACCGTCAGACGTCCACAACCGATCGCCGCCGCCGCGGCATTCAGGATGGCCCGTCCGCGAAGCGAACGACCATCATAGCTGGGTATCGGGGCGCCTCTGCGTGTCCGGGGTGCCGTGGCCTTGCGAGTCGGATTTCGCCGCGCGACCCCCGCAACCGTGAGTCAGAGTCGACGCCCTCTCCGAGTATGAGGTTGCCTGATGGGCTGTTGATGGACGACGACGGAAGACGCGGCGGCAGGAGCGACAACACGCTGCGGACCGGCGGTTGGCGGAGGTGCGTCGATCAGGCGATCGGCACTCTCGGCCTCGCGCGCGCGTTCATCCCCGACGCTCCGATCTTGATTCTCGACAAGCCGCTGGCGGCGCGGCCGCCTGCAGTGGCCTTGTCCCTCCGATAGCACGACTGAACCATCCGGTGAGGGCGCCGATTGACGCAGCGAATTCATGGCAAATGCGGCGGTTGTATGCCGCGGCACAACGGACGAACCTAAGCCGCCGCACAACAAAAGTCACAGCGGTTCGATCTACGGAGTGGGTTGGCGATTTCGGTCTTTTAGAATCAACGACTTGGAGATGGTGGCCCAGATTTGTTCCAGATGGAACCGCACGAGCGACTGGCTGAAGGGTCTCTACGAGTTCCGGATCGCCGCATGACATTGCAAGTCAGGCACTTACGCCAGCGGATCTAGGTTTTTTTGGGTTTGTACACATGCGCGCTTTCGCCGAAATACACATCCGCCGCTTCCATTACCGTTTCCGACAACGTCGGATGCGGATGGATCGTCAGCTTCAGGTCTGATGCGAGCGCGCCCATCTCGATGGCGAGCGTCCCTTCGGCGATCAGCTCCCCTGCGCCGACCCCGACGATGCCTACCCCGAGAATCCGCTCGGTTTCGGGATCGATGATGAGCTTCGTCAGGCCATCCGGACGATCGAGCGTTGTCGCGCGGCCGGATGCCGCCCATGGATACTTGGCGATTGCGATCGGGATGTTCTGCTTCTTCGCGTCGGTTTCGGTCAGCCCCGTCCACGCGAGCTCCGGATCGGTGAACACGACTGCCGGGATCGCGCGCGGCTCGAATATCGACGACTTGCCGTGAATGGCCTCGACGGCGACGCGAGCTTCGTGCGACGCCTTGTGCGCCAGCATCGGATCGCCGGCGACGTCGCCGATGGCAAAGATCGACGGCTCCGCGGTGCGTCGCTGCCCGTCAACTTCGATGAATCCGCGTTGGTTCACCTTTGCTTTGGTCGTGTCGAGCCCGGCGACCATGGAGTTCGGACGGCGGCCGACCGCAACGAGCACGCGATCGAAGACTTGCGCGGCGCTTGGAGCATTCTTTCCTTCGAACGAGACCGCTAGCCCCTTCTCGTCGTCCTGGACGCTCGTGACTTTTCGTCTCGAGCAGAATCGCTTCCGCGTACGTCTCCAAGCGCTTGGCGACTATGGCGGCGAGATCGCGGTCGGCGCCAGGCAGCAGGCCGTCTGTCATTTCGACGACGGTGACTTTCGAGCCGAGCGCCGCGTACACGGTTCCGAGCTCGAGCCCAATGTAACCGCCGCCGACGACCAACAGACGGTTCGGCACGTCGGGCAGCTCGAGCGCGGTTGTCGAGTCGAGCACCTTCGGGCTGTCGATCGACACATTCGGAACTGTGGTCGGCCGCGATCCGGTCGCGACGATTACGTAATCGGCTTCGACCTTCTGCTCGCCGCCGGCCGTTTCGACGCTCAACGTCTTCGCGTTGACGAACGACGCGCGTCCCTGAATGTAGGTGACCTTCCGCGACTTCGCCAGAAGTCCGAGCCCGCCGGTCTGCTTCTTGACGACCTGATCTTTCCATGCGCGCAGCTTGTCGACATCGATC
>Ga0184612_10001215_pt1 | contig 12435 bp, 10 predicted proteins | sample PLM3_60_coex_FD_133163 | JGI IMG/M metagenome (GOLD analysis project Ga0184612, IMG submission 133163) | Groundwater sediment microbial communities from an aquifer in East River, Colorado, USA - PLM3_60_coex | ecosystem: Environmental > Terrestrial > Soil > Riparian zone | place: USA: East...
AATTATGGCAAGGGCATATTTAGCTCCATATGGTGTTGGACTAGGTCATGCCAGTAGACTACTCTCTATTTCTAAACATCTTAAGGAAGATAACATTATGATAAAATTTTCTTCGTATGGAGAGGCAGTATCTTATATTCGTATTCACGGATATGATTGCGTCAAAGTACCACCTATTGAATTTGCATGGAATGATGGGGGATTCTCAGTAAAAAATAGTATTGCAAATATACCGCTATGGTTTACAAATTTTGCAAAGCAACTTACCCAAGAAACTAAAAACATTTCATCTTTTAATCCAAATATCGTTATCTCTGATTCTAGGTTATCTCCCTTAATATCATCAAAAATTTTGGACGTACCTTCAATAGTTATCCTAAATCAGATAAAGCTTTTACTATCACCCAGAATCAGAGAATTCAAGATCGCGAGAGCTTTTGAAAAATTAAATGGGGAATTTTTTGGAAATATTTGGAGTATGGCAGAAAAATTGTTAATTCCAGATCTTCCACCACCGTATACAATAGCAGAACATAATATCTGGAATTTGGAATCTATTAAAAAGAAAATGCACTACATAGGTTTTACAACATCAAAATTTCGCTGGGATAACCAAGCAATAAATAATGCTTTGCACTCCTTAAATCTGGACAAGAAAAGACCAATAATATTCATACATATCAGTGGCCCGGGCGAAACCCGCCTCAATTTGATTTCGACAATTATGGACGCTTCCAAGTACTTTAGAAAGGACATACAATATATTATTTCTGAAGGCAAACCGAAAGGGAATACTATACCTAGAAAAATTTCATCTACAGGTTGGTATTATGAATGGTGTCCTATACGGGATGAAATTTTTGCCCTAAGTGATTTAATTGTGATCAGAGCAGGTCATGAGGCAATTTCTCAAGCAATAGAACATGGAAAACCCGTAGTAACAATACCTATTCATAATCATGGAGAACAACTTGGGAATTCAGAAAAAGTTGAAAGAATGAAAATTGGGATCAGACTTGAACCTTCAAAAATAGAGGCTTATCACGTAGCAGAAGCGATTCATAAGATACTTGATGATCAATCCTATTTAGAGAACGTTCTGAAAATAAAGACGGTTACAGATGGTCTAGATGGAATTAATAATGCCCTCAACATAATTAGATCATATATTTAGGTTTTTCCATGTACGTAAGACTTAAAAAAAATTGATTCATTATAATAAATGGACATGGGAATAAATTAATTGTTTATTGCAAGGATTGTAATCTAATTTAATTTCATTAGTAAATTTTAGAAGAAAGTTCGTTTATGGCCAATTCGATATCATTCTTATCATGTGCGTTTGGACATTGGGTTAGATACATAACGAGATCTGACTTTGCACCCTTATTGTCATCTAATTTTAATCTAACAATTCCTCTATTCTTATAAATAGGACCAAATCTATTCGGATTTATAGAAATTGCTGATGAGTAATATTTTTCAGCAAGAAGATAGTTTTCTTTTCTAAGATAATAATTTCCAATTCCACGATAAGCTAGGTAAAATTTTGGATTGAATTTGATGGATGCTTCAAAATAGTTCTTTGCTTCATCAGATTTTATTTCGTTGTAAATAGATCCTAGCATATCCAATGCAAGATCATTACTATTGTTGATATCAATAGCCTCTTTTAATTTTTCAATTGCTTCTGTTACTTTATTGGTATAAAGTAACCTCTCAGATTCGAAACACATTTTGTATGAAGGATCTGAGTTTGAATCGTCTTTATCATTTATATCCTTCATATCTTTAGGGATAATTGTGATAGCTATGGAACCGTCTTGTTCCCAAAGCTCTAAGAATTTTTTTTCAGGTATTGATCCTATTGTATCTGGTTCTGGAACATAAGTAATTATTCTGTTCTCGCTAGGATCATATCCTGTAATGACTGTTGCATGTTGGATAGTTTCCTGTAAGCCCGGCAAAATAACTATGGAAGGAATTCCCTGATCTATCTTTTTCTTTAGGCCTTGCAAATTGCTTTTATATACATTTACTAAAAATCCACGAGCCTCTGCAATTTCAATGCCCTCGATAAAGATGGAACCTTTCACATCCTTGTATTTTCTTGATCTTTCTTTTGCTTCTCTATCAAGATTATATTCACCCCAATAATTCAAAACTACATTAATTGCCAATGGAAGACAAACATGATCTTTTTTGTTTTCAATTAATGGAAGGATAAGAGCATGTTCATTATCTAATTTCAATAACGATGATTACAGCGAGGGAAAATAAAATTCTTGTTACAAATTTACAAAATTACGAATCAGATCTAGACCGCATCTACCACTTTTTTCTGGATGAAATTGTGTACCAAAGATTCTTTTTGACTTGTGACAAAATATTTCATGCTTTGATGAAGAAGAACTTGCAATGCAAACAAAATTTTCTGGCAAATGTGAGATAACATATGAATGGCTTTCATAAACATTGCAATACGTTTCTTTCAATAGTTTTATTGGTTTTTCAATGTTAATTTTGTTCAACCCCTGGACGTAGTCAGTTTTCTGTATTGAGCCACCAAAGGTAAGTGCAATGATTTCTGCTCCATAACATATACCCAACAGCGGCGTTTCATTATTAAAACAAGTTCTAATAATTTTTGAATTTATGGCATTGATTTCTTTCTTATTTCTTTGACGACCTGATAGTATTACTTTCTCATGATTTGAAAGTAAGAATTCCTCATCATATTTCTTGATAATATGACTTTGGCCTATTTTTTCCAAGCATGAAGTTATATCCGTGACATATGGAGAACCATTGTCAACGACTAGTACGCTCAAATTCTTACTAATTAACAATCATGAACCTATAATAATAATTATTCTTCATTTAATATAACAGATTTTCATATCATACTGACATTGGACAGGATAGTTTTACCAAACCAATGGTTACAATAATAAGACTTGTTTGCTGTCCTTTAGCAAATTTATTTTAATTAAAAGTAGTAAAAATTAATTTAAGTGATATCAATTATTTGAACAACAAAATATCTCTTTAAATGCATCATTAAAATTGACGGTTCTTGCCTGCTACATTCCAAGTTATTTTTTTATCGTTATTTATTTTTATTAATTGTAGCCAATCCCTTACATATCAGATATACTGCAACATAAGAAGGAACCTTTTCCAATGTGTTATCTAGTCTAAAATTATTATTTTTTAGATTAATTTTCAGACTGGTCTTTAAATTAATATAGACTTCAGAATCACTCAACATGCACGCATCATTAGTGGGATTAAATGATTCTAAATCATCGCATTTTGTTTTAATCAAGCCGCTTTTACCGTTAATACTACCGGGCAATCTAAAAATTCTGTGTATGTCATTGGTAACTGGACCATCAATATGTACTCCAAATTTTTTAGTAATCTTATTAATTTCATTTCTAAAACCTTCATATCCCCCACTGGTTTCAACTAAATGTTTGAGCTTTAATTCTGATTTTTGATTTATACCCAAATTCGATGCGATTTTTTTTCTCCATCCAGTCATTATACCACCTTTCGGTAACTTTATCATAAACCCATTACGAGATTTACGAACTCCTATACTTTCACACATAAATCCATTTCCAATGATATAATCTGTAACATTGGATCTTGAGTTAGAATCCAAGTTTCTTATATTAGGATCATTTACATGAAAGTGAAGTCCTGCATTTCCAGAAAAGAATATCTCTATAAATGTTTCCTTTATTCCGAGATCCGAACACAAAAAATCAAGTAGCTTTGCTGCTTCTTTTTTAATGGCGATGAAGCATTTGTTACATGGTATTGAAGTATCAAGTGTTTTCCCCTTATTGCAATTAATACATACTTTTTGCTCTGAATTTACAAACCCGCACAAATTGCAAATGTAATAGGAATGTTCCTGAAAACATGGGATATTCAGGTCCTTGATGTCAATATCAAAGATGAGGTCGGCACCTTCCCACTGTTTTTCATTAATCGGATTCGATGGTAATCCGTAATAAGCGTTTGAATAATATACGTCCAAGGGAACATTTTTTAGTAATTCTGCAACAAGTTCACCCGTATTTTTAAAAGAAAGATGCCTCACCACCAAAGAATCAAGTTTCCTGTATCCAAATTCTCTTTTTTCTATTGAATATAGACATGGGAAATATTTATTCTCAAAATAGTACTTTCTAAATACCTCTCTAAGAAAATTAATATTTTCATTTGGATTTCCGATTTGATTCAATTATTTAAATTTCCTTCTCCCAAATTGAATGGGATTTATTAGATTTTCACATTCTTTAATTGCAAAACATAAATCTTCGCTTCTTAACTTGTCGCAAGAAGGCACTGAATATTTTATGTGGCTGCCTTTCTTTCCTGCAAGGTGTTCTACCTGATATCTAGTTATTTTCTCATTATAATCAGGAGAATTCTTGAATATTTCGATTACATCTTCCTCTGTTTTACCAATAGCCAGCAAATAGGTTGCTAACATGAATCTAGCAGAATGCGGAAGATTTTCACCCTTGTTTATAATTTCCATAGCATGTTTGATACATGGAGGGTATTCTAGTATCTTGAATTGATTCCTGTAAACATAACGTCCCGAATATTTCTTTCTTAGTTCATCTGCTTTTGATTTTATTAAAATTGGCACTTCAAAGACTTTCATATTTTTTATTCGAGTATAGATCAAATTGCTTAATTCATTACGAATTAACCTTACTGCTTCATCAGTATCAAGATATACATAGCCATCTTTTACCGACCTGTTAATCAATTTCCATTCTTGTTCATTCATCTTAGAAGCCCTATGAAGATAATCAGGAATACTCAACTTGCAGATACTTGTTGTTGAATCGACATCTATATCGATTTTAAATAATTCTTGGAAGATCTTCTGAACAAGTAGTTTCTTTTTTTGCAGAGATCTCTCATTGCTCAAATCTGTTGATAGGAATTTTTCCACTCTCATTGCTTCGAATAGTGAACATTTTCTTGATATTTCTTCCAGCCCAATTGATTTTATGAGTAATAGAGAAACCAAAAATGTCATAATTTCAATTTCATATTCATCCAAATTTGAGTAAATTTTGCCCCTAAGCTCACTGTCCAATTTTTCCACTGCCCTATTGATTATGTGGATCATTTCAGGACGATCAAATTCTTCAAAATCAAACTTTGTTTCTTGGATGTATGCTGAAGCCTCCTGTAAGAACGGGTACTTTGCCAACTCAGATGATCCCAATTTTATTGACAATTTAGATTTGATTTATTAATATAAAATACTGTAATAAAAATAAATACAAATCTTTAATATCCTAGTAACAAACATAGAACAAATTGAACTTTAGGGTTGGATTTCATGTTTCCATAGCAGGAGGAATTCAAAACTCGGTTTCAAGTGCAGTTAATATAGGATGTACAGCGTTTCAGATTTTTACAAGAAATCCAAGAGGCTGGGTAGAAAGGAAACTTGTAGATTTTGAAATTGATTCATTTAAATCCAACCTAAAAAAAAGCGGGATTCAGAATAATTCCATTGCGGTTCACATGCCTTATTTACCTAACTTGTCTGGCCCAGATAGTGAAATATATGAAAAATCGAGAGAATCATTTACAAATGAATTAATAAGATGTTCCCGATTAGGTATTGAATATCTTGTCATACATCTAGGAAGTCACCGTGGAATGGGAAAAGATAACGGTACAAAACAGTTGTTAAAAAGTTGTGAAGAGGCAGTCGATAATTACAAATCGACATTTAAAAAGAAATTGAACGTTACCATTTTATTAGAAAATAGTGCAGGTCAAAAAGATAGCATAGGAAGTACACTTGAAGAATTAGCAGGGATTCTTGAGAAGTTGCCTCGTAATGGATATGGCATGTGTCTTGATACCTGTCATGCATTTGCATCAGGGTATGACTTGAAGACCGCGGATGCATGTAACAAATTTATCGATAAATTTGACAAAATACTTGGACTCGATGTTCTTAAATTTATTCACATGAATGATTCTAAGGGGGATATTGGTTCACATCTGGATCGTCATGAACATATTGGTCTTGGGAAGATTGGTATTGACGGGTTAAAGTCAATACTTAATATGAAATCATTAAAGGATTTACCTGTAATAATGGAGACCCCCATTGACTCCACTCGGGACAATTCTAAAAATCTTCAGGTAGTGCTTCATCTTAGAAAGTAGCTCCATTATTTTACAAGTAATTTCAGTTGAAAATTTTCAAATATCTTTTGGAAAGGAAAATAAATGCATGTTAAATCACAGATTCTAATAGAGAATAGAGAAAAATGAATACCTATGATACTGTTATGAAACTCGCACTTGAAAGAGGTTTTTACTTTCCCAGCTGCGAAATTTATGGAGATGCCCATGCAGGATTCTGGGAATATGGGCCAACAGGTACCAACATGAAAAACAACTTCATTGAACTGTGGAGAAGAGAATTATTGAGACGTGATGACATGATAGAAATTGATGGTTCGCAGATAATGAGCAAAAATGTATTTGTTGCCTCAGGCCATCTTGATAATTTTACAGACCCGATAATAAAATGCAAAAATTGTGGAGCCACATTCAGGGCAGATAAATATATTGCTGAAAAAACCGGCAAAGAAATACCAGAATTACTCTCTGGAAATGAAATTGATAAAATAGTAGAAGAATATAATTTGAGATGTCCTACTTGTAAAGGCAGTTTTTTTGAATCAAGCAGATTCAACATGATGTTTAAAGTTGAAATAGGTCCTTCCAAGGAAGAAGCATATCTGAGACCAGAAACGTGTCAGTCAATTTTTGTAGATTTTCCCAGAATTTTTAAAACAATGAGAGGAAGACTTCCATTGGCAGTCGCACAGGTTGGTAAAAGTTTTAGAAATGAGATCGCACCTCGACAGAGCCTATTGAGGCTGAGAGAATTCTACCAGGCAGAAATTGAGGTGTTTTGCAATCCCAATAGATTAAATGATTTATCAAAATTTGAACAGCTTAAAGATACATTGCTTAAATTATTCATTAAAAATTCATATCACATAATTTGTGCAGGAGATGCAGTACGAGAAGGATATTTGCCAAACAAACTCGTAGCTTACTATCTTTCTCTACTAACTCTGTTTTACAGCAAGACAGGGATAATTATGGAACGTACTAGATTTAGACAATTATCAGATGAAGAAAAAGCATTTTACGCATCGACAGCCTTTGATTTTGAAGTTGAAACTAGCATTGGTTGGGTGGAATTAGTTGCATGCAATTATAGATCAGATTATGATTTAAAAAAACACAGTACGATAAGCAAACAAAATCTTTATGTCATCGACCCATCAGATAATACTAAGGTTCTACCACATCTGTTTGAGTTATCGATGGGAATAGATAGAAGTATTTACTCAATATTAGAACATTCTTATTATGAAGACATTGAAGCAAAGCGTGTAGTATTAAGACTTGTGCCTCCAATAGCTCCTATACTTATTGGAGTTCTTCCACTTGTAACAAAAGATGGTCTACGTGAAAAAGCACAGGACATATATTCAAAATTAAAGTTAGATTATTCTACATTTTATGATGAATCAGGTTCTATTGGTAGGAGATATAGAAGACTCGAAGAAATAGGGGCAGCATTTGCCCTCACTATTGACAATCAAACTATGAAAGATGATACGGTTACAATAAGATATAGAGATACAATGTTGCAAGAAAGGGTAAAAGTTTCAGAGGTTTCTAATTTTCTTGATGCAATTATCGAGCTTAAATAATGAAGAATTGTTTGGACAAAATGGCAGCAATTTATTAAATCGTATTATTTTTTGGCTGCTTCAAATACTGGCTTAATTTGCATTTGTCATTGAGCATAAGGCTTTTAGGACGAGAAGATACTAACAATCTAACAAATTAATGATTTTAAAGAATGTCACAGATACTAGGCTTGTATTAGCGATCATTACTCTAGTCGTTATCTCGGGCACAACAATAATAACAACGCAAGTGCTGGGAATGAAATTTGCTGCTACAATGTCAGGTGACCAACTATCTCCTCCGACAGATACAAGTGTAAATGGTAATGCCTCATTTAGAACTACTACTCATGATACTGTGATAAAGTACAAGATAAAGGTAGCAGGATCATCTGATGTAACGAGTGCTGACATTCACATGGGAAAAAAGGGGGAAAATGGCGAGGCAGTAGTTGATCTTTTGAAAGACAGCAAAAAGAATGGAATAAAACTGGGAACATCAATTAGAGGAAATATCAATAGCTCCGATCTAAAGGGACCTCTAAAAGGCAAAATTTTATCAGAATTAATTTCTGCAATGAGAAATGGAAATACTTATGTGAATATTGATACACCTTACCATGAGAATGGTGAGATCAGAGGGCAAATAGACTTACGGGCGAATATTAATTCAACTAAGGTAAAGTGAAATTTTGTAGATAATAACTACAGAATTGTAGACTCATCAATCTGAATCTTACTATTTTTCCTGACTAAATTAGTCTTCAAGATAATGGGATTGACCTGCACTACATTGATATATGATTGAATCCAAAAACTCGTAGATCAATCCATGGCAAAACAAGATCCAAATCCTCTCCCTTATGGTGCATTACCTTATTATCAGATACATTATTTAATTGAACCAGTCAAGATATCTAATCCTTCATCATATATGGCTAAATGCAGAACAAAGACCCAAGGACATTTTGGTGATAAAAGAGTTATTGACATAGAATGGATTGGAGGGAGGTTGGCTGAAACTTTGGCATCAGACAAAGAGCTTACTGAAATGTTAAAGCCGTTCATGATTGAGGAAGGCGAGATTAGCATTGACCCGCAAAAAGATAGGGTTAGAGTGTACACTAAATGGAAAAGAGAAGATAAACTAGAGTTCGATCCTGAATTCTTTCAAGTAGTTGAAAGAATTGCAAAAGAGATCAAAAAATTAGAGTCATAAGGTCTAGCATTGTTATATGAGCCTAGCATTGTTCTATGAGCCTCAATATGATTTTTGTCAACTTTAATTTTTATGTATCAAACTGTATTTGTTTCAAGAACGTTGAAATCATTTTTTTTGAGATCAAATTCAATATGTACATATTAAGGAACGGTAAAGGTACCTTATGATGCATAACTCTTCCAGTCTTCTAAGCCAGGATGTGGAGGTAGTAAAAAAAATAAGAAATGGAGAGCTCAAGATTGCAATTTATGGTCTAGGTCACGTTGGAGCTCCTCTTGCTGCTGTCTGGCTCAGAGCAGGTGCCTCTGTGATAGGAACAGACAAGTCCAAGAAAGTTTTATCTGAAGCAAAAAATGGAAAGACTACAATCCCTGAACCAAACGTAAATGAAGCCTATAAGGAAGGAATCCAGTCAGGACGATTCAAATTGTATGAAGATCCAATAAAAGCATCAAGAGACTCTTATTTTAAGATGATCTGTGTTCCTGTATTGTCACAAGACCAAGGACTTTCCGCTGATCTTACTGCAGTGTCCGAAGTTGCGACGATGATAGGAAAGGGACTGAAAAAGAATGATGTAGTATCTCTCAATCCAAGCGTTCCTCCAGGAACTACTGAAGATGTTGTAATTCCTATCATTGAAAAAGAGAGTAGCCTGAGTCTAAAAGATGATTTTTGTATTATATATAATCCTGAAAGGATTTATGAAGGTCGTGCTATTAAAGATATAGAGGATAACTATCCAGCCATAATATCAACTGTAGGACCAAACAGCTCGCAAATTGCATTTACCATTTATTCACTTATTTTTAAGAAAGGTGTGTTACTATTGGATAGTATTAGAACAGCTGAAGCGGAAAAGTTGTTTGAGGGCGTATATAGAGATGTGAATATAGCCCTAGCTAACGAAATGGCAAAATTTTGTGAAGCTGCAGGAATTGATTTCTGGCAAGCAAGGGATGCCGCAAATTCTCAGCCATTTTGTCATATACATAAGCCTGGAATTGGAGTTGGAGGTGCTTGTATACCTGTCTATCCACAATTTATACTAGATGTTGCTAATAAAATGAACGTCCTTTGTGAAGTAACAAACATAAGCAGAGCTATAAATGATGGCATGCCATCATATTGTGTAAGACAAGCCATAAAACTACTAGATTTTGCAGATCTTCCTAATTCTACAATAACTATCTTGGGACTAGCTTTCAGAGGAGATGTATCGGATACGCGTTACTCTCCTACTTATTCAATAATAAAAGAGTTACAAAGGTTTGGAGTTAAAGAAATTAGAGTGCACGATTCGTTTGTCACTAATGATCCTGGTTTATCAAATTATAGTAACGTATTCTTAACATCAGATTTAAAACAAGCAGTAAGTGATTCCGATTTGATAATTTTGTCAACAGATCATCAAGAATATAAAAAACTTGATAAGACATTTTTTGGAAATATTCCTGTATACGATGGTCGTGGTATATTAGATAGAAATTTAGCTAAAGAGATTAAACTCCTTACAATAGGACAAGGAATAAATAAGTTGTAATAACTTTTGAAAAGGATTAATTATACGTTTATTAGATGCTATTACAATGAGATAGATTCGATTTTAAAGCCTAAATCCGCTAAGGTTTATTGAATCCATTTTTATCTCCTTTCAAAGTCAATGCAGAACTTTATCCACTTATTAGGAAATCTCGTATCATAGAAATGAAGATGCATGTATGACGCAATAGAGTTGTATATCAAGACCCCGTCATGCTTACCACCATCAATTCCGCTTCCGCGTTTCATATTGTAGACATACTTTGAGTCTTGTGGAATGTTTTCTATCTTTGAGTAATGAAATTCATGTCCTCGTATGTTTTGAATATTACCAAAAAGATTGGACGTCATATCAGCCTGAGTATAGTTCAGTGTCAATCTACCTGTCATTATTGTGTTGGCATCTATTACTCCTACCATTTTAAATGGCTTTTTAAAATCTCTGTATCCTGCTATTGATTTGGTCAGGTACATTAATCCACCGCATTCTCCGTAAATTGGCATTCCCTGCTCTACGGCTGTTTTTATTGATCTTCTCATAGATTGGTTTGAATGCAGTTTATCTGCCATGACTTCAGGAAAACCTCCACCCAAAATTAATCCTGACACATCATTAGGAATATGGTTATCATTCAAGGGACTAAAAAAAGTTATCTCAGCTCTTAGATTTCTTAAGCTATTTAGGTTCTCATTATAGTAAAAGTTGAAGGAATTATCAAGTGCCACACCTATTTTAAGTTTTGAAATACTAGGTTCAGATTTCTTTACAAATACTGGGTATTTTGATTTTTTTAATTTAAATAATGAAACAATCTTATCATAATAGATCTCTTCTGATACTTTTTTAGCTACTTTCATTATTTTGGATTTTTTCGTATAGTCTAACTCGTCTGTTGGAATTAATCCAAGATGACGTTCATCCATCCTTAATTCATTGTCTCTCTGTACGATACCCAATATAGGAACTTTAATTTTGCTTTTGCAAGCTTCAGTTATATATCTTGCATGTTTTGGTCCTGAAACATTGTTAAGAATTATTCCTGATATTTTCAATCTCCTGTCAAAATTCAGATAACCAAACGCCATAGCTGCAATTGACCGTGCCGCCTTTGCTGCGTCTATTACCAAGATGACTGGCGTGTTTAGAATTTTAGCAACATATGCAGTGCTGGCAAAATCGCTCTTTCCAGATAATCCATCAAATAAGCCCATGACACCTTCAATTATCACTACATCGACATCTATTGCAGCATTTTGAAGAGTTGAAAGAATCCCGCTGTTTCCCATCATCCATGCATCTAAGGTACGTGATTCTCTGCCTGTAATTATCTTGTGATAACTTGGGTCTATGAAATCGGGTCCTATCTTAAATGGTTGAACTGAAAGTCCTTTTTTGTATTTTAACGCATACATTAAAGCAAGCGAAATAGTTGTTTTGCCAACACTGCTAGTTGTACCTGCAATGATAAGTGTTGGTGGTTTCGTCATTACTTATCGATTAATTAACTAAAATTTAGCTGATATTTATCATATCGTTTAGCTGCTTGAATAATTGGTTAATTTATAGAAATCAAATTTTTTAAGGTATTCTAATCACGAATATGTCTTATATTAAAAAGTAACGTGGTTCTGATTTAAGGCGCCTGACATTGTCGGTGCGGACCCGTCGATACCCACGACGCTATCGGTGCTAAAACGAGATTCTGATACAGAAATGAACTGCTAAGCTTTAAAGTTTTTCTCTTATGAGTATATTTTTAATAATTTTAATGAATATGAAGAGGAAATAAATTGGGGAAAGAGTAAGTCTTTATACTCCTATCTCTCTTGCCAGTTTCACAAGTTTTTTACCGTCTTCAGTCAATTTGTTGAATACTTTATTTTTAACGCTCTTTC
>Ga0184612_10001217_pt1 | contig 12421 bp, 9 predicted proteins | sample PLM3_60_coex_FD_133163 | JGI IMG/M metagenome (GOLD analysis project Ga0184612, IMG submission 133163) | Groundwater sediment microbial communities from an aquifer in East River, Colorado, USA - PLM3_60_coex | ecosystem: Environmental > Terrestrial > Soil > Riparian zone | place: USA: East...
CGAGGCCGGCTGCGAGGTCGTCGACGCGGTCGGCGACGGCGATGCGCTCGTCGGGTCCGTCGTCGAGCACCGCCCCGATGTCGCCGTTGTGGACGTCCGGATGCCGCCATCGTTCACCGACGAGGGGCTCCGAGCAGCCATCGAAGCACGTCGCCAGGTGCCCGGAACCGGCGTGCTCGTCCTGTCGCAGTATGTCGAGGAGTCGTACGCCGGCGACCTGCTCGCCGACGGCGCCGGCGGCGTCGGCTACCTGCTCAAGGATCGGGTCTCGAGACTGGCCGACCTCTCCGACGCCCTCGAGCGGGTCGCCTCGGGCGGCACGGTCCTCGACCCCGAGGTGGTCGCACAGCTCTTCGCCCGTCGCCGCCGCCATCCACTGGACGAGCTCACGGCCCGCGAGCGGGAGGTGCTGGGCCTCATGGCCGAGGGTCGGACGAACGTGGCCATCGCCCGGAATCTCGTTGTGACAGGGGGTGCCGTGGAAAAGCACATCTCGTCGATCTTCGCCAAGCTCGACCTTCCGCCGTCGGACGACGACCACCGCCGCGTGCTCGCGGTGCTCACCTGGTTGAAGGCCTGATGGCGCTCAGGCCGCCTGGGCGAGCGCGAACGGGAGGACGGCCCCGGCCCCAGCCATGCGAAGTGTCCGACCAGCGACGGTGACGGTCCACCGGGAGTCGACGAGGTCGTCGACGAGCAAGACCACCGGCGACGGCCCCAGGGCGGCCAGATCTGCTCGCATTCCGGCTGGTACCGTCCACGCCTCCCAGACGTCGCGAAGACGGAAGGCGCTGTTGCCACCGGGTCCGATCGGAGCCCGCGTGTCGGTGAAACCGAGCTGACCAAGGTCGGGTAACCGACCGACGCCGGCCAGGTGAGCCGCGACTGACCGAATCAGCGCCGGTCGCCTCCGGGAGGGCATCGAGACGACGGCCTCGGGGCGGCGCTCCCAGGGCCAGTCCCGCAGTACGTCGACGCATGCGGCCAGCAATGCCTGGTCCACCGGTGCGTCCGGAGCCCCGCGTCCCAATGCCGCGCGCAGCCGTTGGCCCCAGCCGAGGTCGGTGAGCCGCGCGACGACCCGCCCCGCTTCGCAACGCTCGGCGGCCGCGATCCGCCCCGCCACATCGACGCCGAGGCGGGCCATCCCGGCAGGCCACTGGACCCGCGACTCGACCGGAACACCCGCTCGGCGGAGGCGGTGCTCAGCGCTCGCGCGCGCTGTGGCTGGTACATCCGTCGGATACCACGGATCGGCACACACGTCGCACACGCCGCAGTCGACGGCGCTGTGATCGTCGAGGGCGTCCTGCAGGAATGCCATCCGGCACCGTTCGCCGCGAAGGTACGCGCGCATCGAGTCGGCCTCGGCGGCGCGTGCTGACGCCACCCGGGCGTAACGGTCGCTGTCGTACCGCCATGGCTCGCCGGTCGCCACCCAACCGCCGCTGACCCGCCGCACGGCGCCATCGACGTCGAGCACCTTGAGCAGGAGCTCCAGCCTCGACCGCCGGACGTCGACCACGGTCTCCAGCGCCGCTGTCGACATCGGCGCATCGGCACCGCGGGCGGCCAGCGCGTCGATGACCTCCCGCGCCTGCTCCTTCCGAGGCATCGAGACCGTCGCGAAGTAGTGCCAGATGTCGGCATCCTCGACACCGGGCAACAACAGCACGTCGGCATGTTCCGTGGCCCGTCCGGCGCGGCCGACCTGCTGGTAATACGCAACCGGAGAAGCGGGCGCGCCGAGATGCACGACGAACCCGAGGTCGGGCTTGTCGAAGCCCATTCCCAGCGCGCTGGTGGCGACCAGCGCCTTGACCTCGTTGTCGCGCAGCGCCTGTTCGGCCTCGACTCGGTCGGCGGGTTCGGTGCGGCCCGTATAGGCGCGGACCTCATGGCCGGCCTCCTGCAACAAGGCCGCGAGATCCTCGGCCGCCGAGACGGTCAGCGTGTAGACGATGCCGTTGCCCGGCAGGTCGTCCAGGTGTGCCGCGAGCCAGCCGAGACGATCCTCGGCACGCGGCAGGTTCAGTACGCCCAGCCGCAGGCCCTGGCGGGCCAGCGAACCGCGGACCGTCGAGACGTCGGCACCGCCTGCGCCGAGCTGCTCGGCGACGTCGGCGACCACGCGCGCATTGGCCGTCGCGGTCGTTGCCAGAACCGGCGTGCCCGGCGGCAGGTGGGTCAGGAGGTCACGGATGCGGCGATAGTCCGGCCGAAAGTCGTGGCCCCAGTCGGAGATGCAATGTGCTTCGTCGACGACGAGCAGCCCGGCGCGCTCGGACAGGCCGGGGAGTTGTTCTTCACGGAACCGCGGATTGTTGAGCCGTTCCGGACTGACCAGCAGCACGTCGACGGAGTCGTCGGCGAGGGCCTTGGCGACCTCGCCCCACTCGTCGGCGTTGGCGGAGTTCATGGTGACCGCTCGCAGCCCGGCGCGCACGCCGGCCGCGATCTGATCACGCATCAGGGCCAACAGTGGCGACACGATCACGGTGGGCCCGTGACCCCGCGTCCGCAGCATGCCGGTCGCGACGAAATACACTGCCGACTTCCCCCAGCCGGTCCGCTGCACCACCAAGACCCGGCGACGGTGCTCGACCAGGTCGCGTACCGCATCCCACTGGTCTTCGCGAAAGGCCGCGGCAGGGTCGCCGACGAGGCGCTGCAGCAGCTGTCGGGCCTCGTCGAGCAAGGTGTCAGCCCTCCGCCGGCTGAGCCACGTCCGCGGCGGCATCGGGTCCCGCCTCGAGCAGCACCCGGAAGCCGTCCTCGTCCAGCACCGGGACGCCGAGCTGAACCGCCTTGTCGTGCTTGGTGCCGGGGTTGTCCCCCACGACGACGAAGGACGTGCTCTTGGACACCGAGCCGGACGCCTTGCCTCCCCGCTGCAGGATCGCCTCCCTGGCCTCGTCGCGGGAAAATCCGGCCAGCGAGCCGGTCACCACGACGCTCAGACCTTCCAACGTCCTGGGCATGCTTTCGTCGCGCTCGTCTGCCATCCGCACGCCGGCCGCGCGCCATTTGCGGACGATGTCGCGGTGCCAGTCGACGGCGAACCACTCGGCCACCGACGTGGCCAGCGTCGGCCCGACGCTGTCGACCGCGGCCAGCTCGCCTTCGCTCGCGGATTCGATCACGTCGAGCGATCCGAGCGCGGTGGCTAGCGCCCGCGCGGCCGTCGGCCCGACGTGGCGGATGGACAGGGCCACGAGCACCCGCCACAGCGGCTGCTGCTTGGCCTTCTCCAGGTTGTCGAGCAGCCGCTGCCCGTTGGTGGTGACCTCGCCGTCGGCCCGCGAGAACAGCGGCACCCGGCGCAGCGCCGCCGCGTCGAGCCCGAAGACGTCGCCCTCGTCGGCGATCGCTCCCGAGTCGATCAGCGCGGCAGCCGCCTCCCAGCCGAGCGCCTCGATGTCGAAGGCGCCGCGCCCGGCCAGGTGGAAGATCCGCTCCCGCAACTGTGACGGACACGAGCGCGTGTTCGGGCACCGGATGTCTACGTCGCCCTCCTTCGCTGGCGCGAGGGTGGTGCCGCACGATGGGCACTCGGTGGGCATCTCGAAGGCCCGCTCGCTGCCGTCGCGGAGCTCGACCACCGGGCCGAGGATCTCCGGGATGACATCGCCGGCCTTGCGCAGGACGACGGTGTCGCCGACCAGCACTCCCTTGCGCACGACCTCCTGCGCGTTGTGCAGGGTCGCGTTGACGACCGTCGATCCCGCCACCTGGACCGGCTCCATCACGCCGTACGGGGTCACCCGGCCGGTGCGGCCCACGTTGACCTCGATGCGCAGGAGCTTGGTCGTGACCTCCTCCGGCGGGTACTTGAAGGCGATCGCCCAGCGTGGCGCCCGCGACGTCGACCCGAGCCGGCGCTGGAGGTCGACCTGGTCGACCTTCACCACCACGCCGTCGATCTCGTACTCCATGTCGTGCCGGTGCTCGCCAGCGTCCGCGACGTACTCGGCGACCTGGACCAGCGTGTCGACCACCCGGACCCGGTCGCTCACCGGCAGACCCCAGGCCTGCAGCGCCTCGTACGCCTCGGACTGCCGCGCGGCCTCGAACCCAGTGCGCCGGCCGATCCCGTGACACACCAGCAACAGGTGGCCGAGCGAGCGTCGAGCCCGGTCGAACTCGGCCTCGAGCCTTTTCAGGGCGGCGATGGCCCGGTCCGAGCGTTCGGCCTTGACCCGAGCGGGGTCGAGCTTCTCCTGCCGGCGGTCCATCCGCTGACGGACCACGCCCGCGCCGGAGTTGCGCGCGTTGGCGAACAGCGGCAGGCCGAGGTCGCCCCGCTCGGCGTTCACTGCCTCGAAGGCGGCCGTCGGGAACACGACCTCGCCGCGGACCTCGAGCAGCTCGGGCACGGGGTACTTCCGGGTGCTGGTGAGCTGCTGCGGGACCGAGCCAAGGAACCGGGCGTTGTACGTGATGTCCTCGCCGGTGCGACCGTCGCCGCGCGTGGCCAGGCTGACCAGTTCCCCGTCCCGGTAGACGGCGTCGACCGCGAGGCCGTCGACCTTGAGCTCGCACAGGTACTGAGCGCCCTGGCCGACCTCGCGCTCGACCCGGGCGGCCCAGTCGGCCAGGTCGGTGTCGCTGAACGCGTTGTCGAGGCTGAGCATGCGCTCGAGGTGCTCGACCGGCGGCCATGACGCCTCGACAGGGCCGCCAGGCTCGGCGAGGGGCGCGCCGACCTTCTGGGTCGGCGAGTCCGGCGTGCGTAGCGAGGAGTACTGGTCCTCGATGGCCTCGAGCTCGCGCATCAGCGCGTCGAACTCGCCGTCGCTGATCGTCGGGCTGGCGAAGTAGTAGCGCTGCCGGTGCTCTTCGATCTCCTCGGCCAGCTTCGTGGCCCGTTCGCGCACGTCGGTGGGCACCTCGGCGGCGTCGACGGGAGTCTCGCTGGCGTCGGCGGGATGCGCGGATGGCGTCGTCACGGGCCAGACGCTACCCAGGTGCGCCGACGGAATCGGCAAAGGCCTTGGCCGTTCCGCGGGCCAGGGTGTAGGCCTGACGCGCCCAGGCGACGTCTGCCCCCGCCAGCCCACAGGTCGGGGTGACTACGGTATCCGTGGCGCGAGAGGCGGGGTCCTGGTCGAGCCGGCGCCACAGCCGTTGGATTCGCTCGGCAAGATCGCTGTCCGACGGCGTGGTCGCCGGCGGCAGGGACGGGACGACGCCAGGCCACAGCGACAAGCCGGCGTCGACCACTTCCGCAAGGTCGTCGAGGGCCTTGCCGTCGAGCAGCGCGACGTCCAGCGAGACCGCCCGCGCGCCCGCTCGACGGGCCAGAGCGACCGGAACGTTCGCGGCACAACAGTGGAGGATGGGCCACTCCCCCGCGGCAGCCAGGGTCGCCGCGAGCAGGGACTCGGCCTCTGCGGCATCGACGGTGCGCAGCCGGCCGAAGCCGCTGGAGGTCGGAATCGACCCGGCAAGCACCGCAGGGAGCGCCGGCTCGTCGACCTGGACCACGACGTGTGCGCCGGGCAGGCGCAGGGCGACGTCGGCGCCGTGCTGGGAGACCCCCTCGGCCAGAGACTGCGCAACGTCTCGCCGAGCGCCGTAGTCGGCGAGGACACGGTCGCCCCGGGAGCGGTCGAGCTCGGCTGCCAGCGTCCAGGGCCCGGCGACCTGGATCTTCAGCGGCCCTTCGTAGCCGTGCGCCGCGATCTCGAGTGCGTCCAGATCGGCGCGCAGCATCGCCTCCGCTCGGATCTCGTCGCGACCCGGACGGTCGACCAGCCGCCACCCGGATGGTTGGAGGTCGACGTGCAGGTCGACCAGGAGCGCCGCGGCCCGGCCCACCATGTCCGCGCCCGGGCCGCGACCGGGCAGCTCCGGCAGGTGCGGGAAGTCCGGCAACTCGCCCACGACGATCTTGACGGCCTCGTCGCGGTCGTCGTACGGCAGCGACCCGACGCCGGTCGCCGTACCGACGCCCCAGGGAAGTTCCACGTCGCCGACCCTATGTGGTCGGTCGGGGAGCGGCTCGTAGCGTTGGCTGCCATGGCTGTCCTTGCTCGCCGCTCCCTTCCACTGGTGGGCGACCTGCTGGCTTTCCAGGCCGACCGGCTGGGCTTCCTGACCAGGCTGGCCCGCGAGCACGGCGACGTGGCCGTGTTCCGCATCGGCCCGCACCGGGCGTGGCTGCTGTCGCACCCGGATCACGTTCGCGACGTCCTGGTGACGAGGGCGAGTCACTTCCGGAAGGGTCCGGTGCTACAGCGCTCACGCATCGTCCTTGGTGACGGGCTGCTCACCGCCGAGGGCGACGTCCACCGTCACCACCGTCGACTGGTCCAGTCCGCCTTCCATCCCGACCGGATCAAGGGATACGCCGAGGTGATGACCGCGCAGGCCGCGGCCGCCGCCGGACGGTGGACCGCTGCCGCTCCCGTCGACGTCCACGCCGAGACCGTCCGCATGACGCTGACGACGGCCGGCATCACCCTGCTCGGCACCGATGTGGACGCCGACGTCGAGACAGTCGAGCGGGCCGTCGCCGACCTGCTGAGCGCCTATCGGCTCGCTTTCGTCCCGTTCGGCTGGCGTCTGCAAAACATGCCTGTCGGTCCGGCGCGACGGCTGCGCCGGGGCCGCGCGAGCCTGCGTGAGCTTGTCGACGACATGATCGTCAAGCGGCGGACGGCGGCTGTCGATGCCGGCGATCTGCTGTCCGCGCTCGTCCTGGCCGACAGTGGAGACCGATTCTCCGATGCGGAGATCCGGGATCAGGCGGTGACATTGCTGCTGGCCGGGCACGAGACGACCGCCAACGCGCTGGCGTTCGCGCTGCACCTGTTGGCGCACGACGCCGACGTCGACGGGCGGGTATGCGCCGAGGTGGACGACGTGCTGCGTGGCTCGCTGCCTCGACCGGGCGACGTGGACCGGCTGCCGACCTGCAGGTCGGTCGTCGCGGAGGCGCTGAGGCTCTACCCACCGTCATGGGCAATGGGCCGGCAGGCCATCGAGGACCATCCGGTCGGAGACCACATCGTGCCCTCCGGTGACCTTGTCGTGTTGCCCCAATGGGTCGTTCACCGCGATCCCCGTTGGTGGCCACACCCGGATCGCTTCGATCCCGACCGGTGGTCGGACGCCGACGCCCGTGGCCGACCGCGGTGGGCGTTCTTTCCGTTCGGAGCGGGCGTGCGGATGTGCATCGGCGAAGGTTTCGCCTGGACCGAGGCCGTGCTGGCGCTGGCCAGCATCGTCCAGCAGTGGCGGCTGCGGCCGGTTCCACAACGGCCGCTGCGGCTCGACCCGCTGATCACCCTGCGGCCGCGCGATGGCCTGTGGCTGCGTCCGGAGGCCCGAAACCCCGCAACGGGTCGAGCTTTCAAGTAGACGAACGATCGTGCTAATATCGCGGATGTGAGCAAGGGCGCGTTGACCCGCCAGGCGATCCTCCAGCACGGGGTGGAGGTCGCCTACCGGGTGGGCCTCGGTGGCCTGTCCATCGGGACGCTCGCCACCGGTACCGGCATGTCGAAGAGCGGCCTGTTCGCCCACTTCGGTTCGAAGGAGTCGCTGCAGCTCGAGGTGCTCGCCTGGGCCCGTGCCGACTTCACCGACACCGTCGTCCGACCCGCGCTGGCCGCGCCGCGCGGCGAGCCCCGCGTTCGCGCGCTCTTCGAGCGATGGCTGGCCTGCGGCCGGGACCGCATGCCGGGTGGCTGCCTGTTCGTCAAGGCGGCCAGCGAGTTCGACGAGCAGGCGGGCCCTGTCCGCGACCAGCTCGTCCGCGATCACCGGGACCTGCAGGAATCCATCGCCCAGATCTTCCGAACCGGTATCACCGAAGGCCATTTCCGCGACGACGCGGACCCCGAGCAGTTCGCCAGCGACCTCAACGGCGTGATGCTCGCCTTCTACCAGGCCAACCGGCTGCTCGACGACGCCGCGGCCGAAGCCCGCGCGCGCAACGCGTTCGAAGCGCTGCTGACAGCAGCACGAGCCTGACCACCTCGCCACGAAGGAGCCGACATGACCACGGTCGCAGACCGCTCTCAGAATCGCACGATCGTTCGTACCAACCGGCCGATCAGTGTCAAGGCCATGCGAGTCGCCTTCAGCGCGCTCGAGCGTTTCGCCCCCGCCGTGGGCGCCCGCTGGGCGACCCGGCTGTGGTGCACGGTTCCCGCCGGCGCCGCACGCCGCCAGGACAACCGGCCCCGGCCGGGCTCGGTGTCCACCATCGGTCTGCCCGGAGGGCGACGAGTCGTGACCGAGACCTGGGGCAGCGGGCCGCCGGTCTACCTGGTGCATGGCTGGGGAGGCTGGCGGGGCCAGCTCGGCGCGTTCGTCGACCCGCTGGTGGCCCGTGGCTACCGGGTCGTAGCCTTCGACTCGCCCAGCCACGGCGAGTCCGGGCCCGGATTGCTGGGAGCCCGCAGGAGCACGCTGGCCGAGTTCGCTGAGGCCGTACGCGCCGTCGTGGAGGAGCACGGCCGACCGGCCGGCTTCATCGCGCACTCGCTCGGCTGCACGGCCACCGCACTGGCCGTCCGTGACGGCCTCGACGCGCCGCGGCTCGGCTTCGTCGCGCCGAGCGTCCAGCCGATCGCCGCCACCCGTGACATGGCCCGCGCGCTGGGCTTCTCCGAGCGCATCCGCACCGCCATGCTCCGCCGGCTCGAGGCCCTCGTCGGCCGGCCGATGTCAGACTTCGACGTCCTCGCCATGAGCGACACCGTCCGGATGCCCCCGACACTGGTGGTCCACGACCACGACGACAGGGAAGTCGCGCATGAAGAGGCGGAGAGGCTCGTCGCCACCTGGCCGCAGGCCGACCTGGTGTCGACCCGTGGCCTCGGCCACCAGCGCATCCTGCGCGACGACGAGGTCGTCGCGCTCCTCGCGCTGTTCGTCGCGCCCTGACGGCGCTAGCGGGACGGGCCCGCCGGCACCGGCGCGGCGCGGACCGTCCGGTCGATGGTGGCCGAGCCCATCACCCGGGTGCCCTGGTAGAGGACGACGGCCTGCCCGGGCGCGACACCGCGCTGCGGCTGTTCGAAGCGCACGGTCACCACGTCGCCGGTCACGTCGGCCGTGGCGGGGACAGCCGTGCCGTGTGCGCGGTACTGCGCGAGACACCCGGTCTCGGCGGCGGGAACCGTACCGCACCAACGAGGATGCACACCGACGACCTCGTCGACGGCAAGGGCTTCCACGGGCCCCACGGTGACCCGCCGGTCGACCGGGGAGATGTCCAGCACGTACCGCGGCTTGCCATCCGCCGCCGGATGACCGAGCGATAGCCCTCGCCGCTGCCCGACCGTGTACGCGTACGTGCCGTCGTGCGAGCCCACCGGCCGTCCCGTCTCGTCGACGACGTCCCCGGGCGCTTCGCCCAGATGGCGTCGGAGGTAGCCGGCGGTCTCGCCGTCGGGGATGAAGCAGATGTCGTGGCTGTCGGGCTTGTCCGCGACCGCTAGCCCGCGCCGCGACGCCTCGGCGCGCACGTCTGGCTTGAGCGTGTCGCCGAGCGGGAAGACCGCATGTGCCAACTGGTCGGCTGTCAGCACGCCGAGCACGTAGGACTGGTCCTTGCCGGGATCGGCCGCGCGGTGCAGCTCGCGCCCGTGCGGACCGTCCGTCACGCGGGCGTAGTGGCCGGTGCACACGGCGTCGAACCCCAGCGCCAGGGCCCGGTCGAGGACCGCCGCAAACTTGATCTTCTCATTGCAGCGCAGGCACGGGTTCGGCGTGCGTCCGGCCGCGTACTCCGCCACGAAGTCGTCCATCACGTCGACTCGGAACCGGTCGGCGAGGTCCCAGACATAGAAGGGGACGCCGAGCACGTCAGCGGCGCGGCGGGCGTCGCGGGCGTCCTCCAACGTGCAGCACCCGCGCGCACCGCTGCGGAACGACACCGGGTTCGACGAGAGTGCCAGGTGAACCCCTGTGACGTCGTGACCGGCGTCGATACACCGGGCGGCCGCCACCGCGGAGTCGACCCCTCCGGACATCGCGGCGAGGACGCGCACCGTCAGCCCGCCTTCGCAAGGTTGACCATTCCGGCCGCCCGGGCGCGCTCGACGACCGGTCCGATCGCCCCGGCGACGGCGGTCACGTCGGCCTCCGTCGAGGTGTGGCCCAGGGAGAACCGCAGGGAACCCCGCGCGACCAGCGGATCCACGCCCATCGCCAGAAGCACGTGGGAGGGCTCCGGCACACCGGCCGAGCATGCGCTCCCCGTCGAGCACTCGATCCCCCGAGCATCGAGGAGCAGCATCAGCGAGTCGCCCTCACAGCCGGGGAACGACAGATGGGCGTTGCCGGGCAGCCGTCCGCCGGGAGACGGGTCGCCGTTGAGCACGGCGTCCGGAACGGCAGCGAACACGGCCGCGACCAGGGCGTCGCGCAGTGCAGCCAGCCGCGGCGCTTCGGCCGCCCGCGCGGTGGTCGCCACGTCGACGGCGGCGGCCAGGCCCGCGATCGCGGCAACGTCGAGCGTCCCCGAGCGGACGTCGCGCTCCTGGCCGCCCCCATGCAGCACGGGCACCAGGTCGACTTCCCGGCGGACGACGAGCGCGCCGATGCCGATCGGTCCACCGACCTTGTGCCCGGAGACCGTCATCGCGTCCAGCCCGCTCGCCGCGAAGTCGACCGGAAGCTGCGCGACGGCCTGGACGGCGTCGGAGTGGACGGGAACGCCGTACGGCTTGGCCGCCGCGACCACGTCGCCGATCGGCTGGACGGTCCCGACCTCGTTGCTCGCCCACATGACGGTGACCAGCGCAACCGAACCCGGGTCCCGCTCGAGGGCGGAACCCAGCGCGTCGACGTCGACCCGGCCAAGCCGGTCGACCGGCAGCCACTCGACCTCGGCGCCCTCCGTGTCGGCCAGCCACTGCACGGCGTCGAGGACCGCGTGGTGCTCGACGGCCGAGGCGAGGATTCGGATCCGTCGTGGATCGGCGGCGCGGCGGGCCCAGAACATGCCCTTCACGGCCAGGTTGTCGGCCTCGGTGCCGCCTGAAGTGAACACGACCTCGCTGGGCCGGGCGCCGAGCGCAGCGGCGACGCTCTCGCGCGATTCCTCCACCACCTTGCGCGCCGCCCGGCCCGAAGCGTGCAGCGACGACGGATTGCCCAGCATGCGCAACCGCGCCGCGACGACGTCCACCACTTCGGGCAGGACGGGAGTCGTCGCGGCGTGGTCGAGATACACGCGCACACCGGTCATGACGCCTTTCAGGCTACGTCGCCGACCGATGCGTCCGTTCACCGCTCGCGGGAACGGGTGATCACCGGCGGGTTCAGAAGTCGAGCTCGTACCCGCAGTCCACCGCCACACCGACGAGCACGGGAAACAGGTGGTCGATGCCGATTTCGCGTCATGTGTACGCGACCGCGGGCCTCGTCCGCAAGGAGTGCTGGCACCACCTGCCTCGGAGGGCACCTTCACCCCGCAACCAGGGTGAGGCTCACGCTTTGCGTCTGACGATCTCCTCGGTGGCCTGCGGAAGGACCTTGTGAAGGTCACCCACGACACCGAAGTCGGCCATCGCGAAGATCGGCGCCTCCGCGTCCTTGTTCACCACGACGATGGTCTTCGACGTCTGCATGCCGGCCCGGTGCTGGATCGCACCGGAGATGCCGGCGGCGATGTAGAGCTGAGGCGACACCGTCTTGCCGGTCTGCCCGACCTGGTAGGCGTGCGGGTACCAGCCCGAGTCGACGGCGGCACGCGAAGCGCCCACGGCGCCGCCCAGAGCGTCAGCGAGCGCCTCTACGGGTCCGAAGTCGCCGGCCGTGCCGCGTCCGCCCGACACGACGATCGCCGCTTCGGCCAGTTCCGGCCGCCCAGTCGCGGCCCGTGGTGCGCGGTCGACGATCTTCGCGGTCTTGGCCTCGGCGGTGACACTGATGTCGACCTTCTCCTCGGCCGGAGTTGCGGGCGCCGGTTCCGGCGTGACCGAGTTGGGCTTGACCGTGACGATCGGCGTCCCGTGCGTGACCTTCGCTGTCACCGTATACGCACCGGCGAAGACCGACTGGGTCGTCGTCAGGTCAGCGGCGACGTCGACCGCGTCGGTGATGATCCCGGAGTCCAGCTTGACGGCCAACCGGGCCGCGATCTCCTTGCCCTCGGGCGTGGACGTCACCAGCACCGCAGCGGGCGATGCCGACGAGGCGATCTGCGCGAGCGCCTCCGCCTTCGGTGCCACCAGGTACTCGGACAGTTCCGGCGCATCCGCGACGTACACTTTCGCAGCGCCGTACCGCGCCAGCATGTCCCTCGCAGCTTCGTACCCGGGGCCGATGAAGACCGCCGACGGCTCTCCGGCGCGCCGCGCGATCGTCAGCAACTCGCTGGTCGTCTTGCGTACTGTCCCGTCGACATGGTCGACCAGAACCAGTATCTCTGCCATCTGCCTCTCCAGTTCGGGTCAGA
>Ga0184612_10001218_pt1 | contig 12413 bp, 9 predicted proteins | sample PLM3_60_coex_FD_133163 | JGI IMG/M metagenome (GOLD analysis project Ga0184612, IMG submission 133163) | Groundwater sediment microbial communities from an aquifer in East River, Colorado, USA - PLM3_60_coex | ecosystem: Environmental > Terrestrial > Soil > Riparian zone | place: USA: East...
CCGCAAGCACCCCCTTCCCCCCTCGTTGACACAGCTTTTTCCCCTTTGTTAGACCGCACAGTCTATTTTTCGCTTTTTGAAGCTCTTCCAGTTCAACGTCGAGCAGCTCAGTTCGGGGAATCAGTAGAGGGACAGGAGCAGAATCGGCGGTGAGCCACGGTCTCATTCCTCAAGACGTCATCGAGCAGATCAAAGAACGCACCGATATCCTGGACGTGGTCTCCGGCTACGTGACTCTGTCCAAGGCCGGCCAGAACTTCAAGGGCCTCTGTCCCTTCCACAGCGAAAAGACCCCCTCCTTCATGGTCAGCCTGTCGCGGCAGATCTTCCACTGCTTCGGCTGCGGCGTCGGCGGCAATGTCTTCACCTTCGTCATGAAGATGGAAGGCACATCCTTCCCTGAGACGCTGCGCGAGTTGGGCCGCAAGGCCGGCGTTGACGTGCCGGTGATGCAGGGCGCCCATTCGGGGCAGGAACCCGGGAACCGCGAGCGCCTGGGAGCCTTGAACGAGACGGCGGCTGCCTGGTTCCGCCGGAACCTGCTCGATACTCAGGTGGGCAAGGAAGCCATGGCCTATCTGCGAGAACGGGGGATGACGAATCAGACCCTCGAGGCCTTCGGGTTCGGGTTGGCCCCCTCTGCGTGGGATGGACTGCTGCGTCACCTTGCCAAGGAAGGCAACACGATCCAAGAGATGCTCTCCGCTGGAGTGATCGTGCCCAAGGAACAGGCCGGCCGGATGTCGCAGGATGCCGCCGGCTACTACGATCGCTTCCGGTCGCGCGTCATGTTTCCCATCTTCGATCTCCGCAAGACGGTGATCGGCTTCGGTGGGCGCATCCTGGGTGAAGGGATGCCGAAGTACCTCAACTCGCCGGACACCCCGCTGTTTAACAAGAGCAAGTCGCTCTATCTTCTGGAACGGGCGCGCGATGCGGCCGGCCGGCTGGACACCCTCATCATCGTGGAAGGCTATTTCGACGCGATCGCGCTGCACCAGGCCGGGATTACCAACGTGGTGGCGACGCTGGGCACGGCCCTGACCCCCGACCACATCAAGGTGATCCGGCGCTTCGTCACGAAAGTGGTGCTCTTGTTCGATCCCGATCCGGCCGGCGTGCGCGCCGCCTTGCGGACGCTCGACCTCTTCGTGGACTGCGGCATCGGCGTGAAGGTCGTCTCGCTGCCAACCGGCGAAGATCCTGACACCTTTGTCCGCAAGCAGGGGTCGGAGACCTTCATGCAACTGCAGGAACGGGCGCCCAGTCTGCTCGACTTTGCCGTCGAGCAGAGTTTGCAGCGGGCCGGCTCCACGTTGATCGAGGATCGCATCCGGAGCGTGGACGAGATCCTGCGCATCCTCCAGAAGACGAGCAACCGCCTGGAAAAGGAAGAGTGCATCAAGCGCGTGGCGGAGCGGCTGAGTGTGAACGAGCAACGGCTGGTTGAACGGTACCCGGAACTGCGATTACAGGATGCGCGGCTCGCCCGGAAGGAGCCGAAGGGCGAGGCGCTGCCCGCGGAGACAAAGTTCAAGGGGAGTCCGGAGGAGCGGGATTTGGTGCATCTTCTCTTGCAGGGCACGCTCACGGCGGCGGACGTGCGGCGGCTGGACGCAGAGGCCTTCTCGGTGCCGGCGTGCCGCCGCATGGTGGAGATCGCGTTGCGCCACCTGGACCAGGATGGCCTGGTTCTGATCCAGCCCACGCTCGACGAGGCGCTGGCCGATCCGGTGTGCGCCTCCGTTGCGACCGAGCTGTCCATGCTGGAGCAACCCTATGACCAGGTGCGGCAACACATCCAGGGGTGCCTGGACCGGTTGGAACGTAAGAAGCTCGAGGGCGTCCTGAGCCAGTTGATCATGCAGCTCCGCGCCGCGGAGCGGGAAGGGCGGGCAGACGACGTGCGACGATTGAACGATCAGGTCAATGTCCTGCGCGTCACAAAAGCGGGTTCGCGCCCGTCCGACTGTGGAATTCCCTCTTCGTAAGGAGTCACGATGCCGAAAGACCAATTGCTCGGCGAAGTCAAGAAACTCATCTCCCTTGGGAAGGAGAAGGGCTTCCTGACGTACGAAGAGCTGAACAGCGCCTTGCCTGCTGAGATGGTTTCGTCCGAGCAGCTCGGCAACCTCATGACCATGTTCGGCGAGATGGACATTGAGATCATCGATTCTGCTGAGGGTGAGCGCTTTCAGAAGGCGGCTGACGGTGAGGAGGCCGTGGAGGAAATCGCAGAGAGCGAGGTGCTGGAGGAGGGGGAAAAGGAAATCGATCTGACTCCTGGGGTGCTCAGCCGGACCGATGATCCTGTCCGGCTGTATCTGAAGGAGATGGGCAGCGTCGCCCTGCTGAGTCGAGAGGGCGAGATCGAGATCGCCAAGCGCATCGAGGAAGGGAAAAAGGACATCTCCTCCGTCGTCTACGGGATGCCGATGACCATCGAGTTTATCCTCTCGCTGAGGGACAAGCTCAAGGCGGGGAAAATCACCGTGCGCGAGCTTGTGCCGGTCGCTGACGAGGAATTCGAGGAAGAGGCGGTGGAACGCGACGACGAGGAGCTCCGTCAGCGGACTCTTGAGGCGCTCAACGGCGTCCGCAAACTTTCGACCTCCCTCATGGGACTGCATGAGAAGAGCCGGCATCTCGGCAGCGATCCTGCCAGACAGCGTCGAGTCAAGCATCAGCTCGAACAGATCCGGCAGCAGGTGGTTGAGAAAATCGAGTTGGTCAACCTCCATATGGTCTTGAAAGACCGGATGGTGAAACGGGTCAGGGATCTTGCTCAAGAGATCCGCACCGCGGAGCGGGAAAGCTCACACTGTCAACGGAAACTGGGGGTACCGGGTGAAGCCGGCATGGACCTGTTGCGGCGGTTAGGCCGCAGTCGCCGCGATCTGCTCGCGGTGCGTCGTAAGACCGGCCTTTCCGAGGATACCCTTCACCAAATCAAGAAGGCGTTTCAGGCAGCCAGGAGCCGAATTCGGCAGCTCGAGACCGACGAGGCCAGGACCTCCGCCGAGGAGATCAAGGAAGCAGTCCGTCACCTCGACCTGGCCGAGGAGAAGGTGAAGCGCGGGAAGGCGGAACTGGTCGAAGCGAACCTGCGGCTGGTCGTCAGCATTGCCAAAAAGTACACCAACCGGGGGCTGCAGTTTCTGGACCTGATTCAGGAAGGCAACATCGGCCTCATGAAGGCGGTGGACAAGTTCGAATATAAACGGGGCTACAAGTTCAGCACCTATGCCACCTGGTGGATCAGACAGGCCATCACCCGCGCGATTGCTGACCAGGCGAGGACGATCCGCATCCCGGTCCACATGATCGAAACGATCAACAAGCTGATCAGGACCTCGCGCCATCTGGTTCAGAAGCTTGGGCGGGAGCCGACTCCCGAGGAGATCGCCGAGCGCATGGATCTGCCGCTGGACAAGGTTCGCAAGATTCTGAAAATCGCTCGGGAACCGATTTCGCTCGAGACCCCGATCGGAGAGGAGGAGGACAGCCATCTCGGCGACTTCATCGAGGACAAAAAAGCGATTTCTCCTCTCGAGGCGGCGATTCGGTACGATCTCCAACGCCAGATCAACAGCTCGCTGGAGACCCTCACGCCTCGTGAGGAAAAGGTGCTGAGGAAGCGGTTTGGGATCGGAGAGAGTACCGATCACACGTTGGAGGAAGTCGGTCAGGACTTCGAAGTGACTCGTGAGCGGATCAGGCAGATCGAAGCCAAGGCCCTGAGGAAGCTGCGCCATCCGAGCCGCAGCAAAAAACTCAGGAGTTTCGTCGAGAGCCTCTGAGCTGCTTGGTTCATGGCTGCGGGCCTCCGCTCGATTGACAGCGGTTCGACGGTGGCCTAAAATCAGGTGCTGCGAGCCCTGCTTCGGGAGAAGCAGGGCAGCGCGGATGAAACGGACCGGGCCCATAGCTCAGGTGGTCAGAGCGGCTGACTCATAATCAGTTGGTCCCAGGTTCGAGTCCTGGTGGGCCCACCATCTAGTGGGCGAGAGGGGATGCTACTCTGTGATGTCGAGCAACATGCGCCCTAATCCGTTGAGCCTGATACAGAGGAAGGGTTGAACCCTCAGCTTACACCGCTGATCGAGCTGCAGACACTGGATCTCCGGCTCATGGAGATCAAAGACCAGCAGCGGAAAACCCCCGATCTCATCCAGTCCGCAGAAACCCCCCTCAAAGACGCGCAGCAGGCTTTCAAGCAGGCGACCAGCTCGGTTGAGGCGCTGGTTAAGGAGCGCCGCGACAAGGAACGCGATCTCGAGGCCCAGGAGGATCACATCAGCAAACTCAGAGGGCGCCTCACGGAGCTCAAGACGAACAAGGAATACCAGGCGCATCTCTTTGAGATCGAGATGGCGAACAAGAAAAAGGGGGAGATCGAGGACCAGATCCTTCTGCTGATGGAACGGATCGAGAAGCACCAACAGGACGCCAAGCAAGCACAGACAAAGTCCGCCGAGGCAGAACGGGTGTTCAAGCAGGAGAAAAGCCGGTTGGAACAACTCCTGGCTGACCTTAGCGGGGAGCTTGCCCAGTTGGAGCAGAAGCACCAGGAGATCGCAGTCAGGGTGGACAAGGCCTCGTTGGAGCGCTACCGGAAGCTCAAGGCCATGCGCAAGGATCTGGCCGTCGTGCCGGTCCGAAACGGCAACTGCACCGGGTGCCGCCTGCAACTTCCGCCGCAACTGGTGGCCGAAGTCAAACGGTCCGACCAGTTACTGGCCTGCAGCTACTGCCACCGCATTCTCTATTGGGAAGGGGACCATGCGGATTTAGCCAAGGTGAGCCCCGGCTCATTGGACAATGCCGAAAGTGATGTGCAGGAGACGGTCTAAGGCGTGGCTAGGACCGCCAGGGTCGTCTTGAAGTGCATTTTCGCGATTGTGCTCAGTCGTTCCCGCCCATGTTTCTTCACCACCATCCGCGCGGCCAACTCGACTGACGGAGAGGCCCCTTTCGGCAGAGACGTGCCGACTTCATCTGACAGGCGCCTGAGCCTCGTCAGGAATTCGGCGCGGGCCAGGATCGACGCGGCGGCGACCGCCAGATCCTCTTCAGCCTTTGGCCTCTGAACGAGGCGTATCCGTTTCCCCTTTTCCAATAGGGCATTCAGGATGAAGCGCTCATCGCCGAATTGGTCGGCGATGGCCAGGTTACAGTTCACTTGTTCGAGCAGGTTTTCCAAGGCTCGGGCATGGCCCCAGGCCAGGAGCCGGTTTAGGTTCCGGATCTTCTCATACAGCTCATTGTACCGTTGCGGGCCGATGGCGACGATGCTGTGTTTGCAGACCTGGCGGAGATCGCGGGCCAGCTCCAGGACCCTGCCGTCGGAAATCTTTTTGCTGTCTCGCACCTCCATCAGCTTCAGATCCGGTTCGATCTCCGGTGTGACGAAGGCGGCGGCGATAACCAGGGGGCCGAAGTAATCGCCCTTTCCCGATTCATCACTGCCGATTCGGCCGCTGGCGACGCTGGGATCTTTGATTGTCAAAGAAGGACTCTCAAGGTGAGATGACTTCGCAGGTCGGAGGAGTAATTTAGCAAACCGCCTGTACCTCGTCAATGTGCTTGAATCTCGACCACTTGGCGACTATACTGAGCGGGCGCGTGGGAGAAGACCGGGTGATCGCTCGCGGGATTTCACCAGCGGGAGGAAAGTCCGGACTCCAAGGGCAGGGCGCTGGGTAACACCCAGGCGGAGCAATCCGACACCGGCGCCACAGAAAACAAACCGCCGATGGCCGAGCAGCACACCGTTCGGCTCAGGTAAGGGTGAAACGGTGGGGTAAGAGCCCACCGCGTCTGTGGTGACACAGACGGCACGGTAAGCGTCGCCCGGAGCAAGACCAAATAGGAGGACGCGAGGAGCGGGCACCGGTGCCGCTTCTCATCGGCTGGCCCGACCGAGGTCCTCGGGTAGGTCGCATGAAACTCGGGGTAACTCGAGTTCCAGAGAAATGATCATCCCTGTCTCGGATGGAATCCGAGGCGGGACAGAATCCGGCTTACAGGTCTTCTCCAGCGCGCCCTTTTAATGGCTCGTCGAAACTCCCGCTCCGTGACCTTGCCTACGCAGCTCTCGACTTGATCAATAAGGATGACAGGGATTCTGTGCCCGTACTGAGCGGACAGTCCCGGATCATTGGCAACGTCCACCTGGTTCAAGTAGAAAGGGATTTCAGCCTGTAGACGGCAGGCGATACCCATGGCGACTTCGCAGAGATGGCATTCCTGCCGTGAGAGGATCGTGACTTGGATCATTGCACCGTTCGACCGAGCGGCGTTGGCTTCTCGCATTAACAGTTCTTGCTGGCGCCACCACAGACACGGAAGGATAACACGATGTGGTGGAGCCTCGCACACCGCTGCAGCGCCGTAATTGTTATTGACTCAATAAAGTTACGAATGGTAGTATTTGGCTTCTTACCCATTGATTTTTCAGCGGGATTTTGGCAGTTCTCGGAAGAGCTGCGGACGGCATGCGCCACTGTTGCCGCTGACTTCTCAGGCACGCTGACGCAGCAGCCAGTGCGAGGTGGGGGCTAGGATGAAACTCACAGGCGCAGAAATTTTCGTTGAGTGTCTCAAACGCGAGGGAGTGAAAACGCTCTTTGCCTTGCCTGGGGGGGTCGTGCTCAAAATATTCGACATCCTCCATCAGCAGAAGGACATCGACGTGATCCTCACCCGCCATGAGCAAGGCGCCGGCCATATGGCCGAAGGATATGCAAAGGCGACGGGAAAACCAGGCGTGGCGCTGGTGACGTCCGGGCCCGGCATGAGCAATATCGTGACCGCGTTGGTTGATGCCTCTATGGATTCGGTCCCGCTCGTCTGCTTTTCCGGCCAGGTGTCGACGAGCCTGATCGGGAACGACGCCTTTCAGGAGGCCGACAACATGGGTCTGAGCCGTCCCTGCACCAAATACAATTTCCTGGTGAAGGACGTGAATGATCTGGCTGTGACGATCAAAGAGGCGTTTTATGTCGCGACGACCGGCCGACCGGGCCCGGTTCTCGTGGACATTCCAAAAGACGTCTCCATGAATAAAACGGACTTCAAGTACCCCGGGTCCGTGTCGATCAGAGGGTACAACCCGACGTACGACGGGAATAAATGGCAGATCAAGCAAGCGGCCGAGGCCATCGCCAAGGCCCGGAAGCCGATCCTCTACGTCGGCGGAGGAGTCGTGTTCTCAGGAGCCTCCGAGGAGCTGATTGAACTGGCCGAGATGATGAACATCCCGGTCGATATGACCCTCATGGCCCTCGGGGCGTTCCCAGGGGAACACCCGCTCTCCATGGGCATGATGGGCATGCACGGCACCTACTGGGCCAATATGGCTGTGCATTATTCCGACCTCGTGATCGCCGTTGGCGCCCGGTTCGACGACCGCGTGACCGGGAAAGTGTCCGAATTTTGTCCTCACGCGAAAGTCATCCATATTGACATTGACCCCACGTCCATCCGGAAGAACGTCAATGTGGATATTCCGATTGTGGGAGATTGCAAACGTGTGCTCCGGGAGTTGAACCAGATTCTTCGGGCCACCGTGAACGGGGAACAGAAGGAACTTCGGAAGCCCTGGTTGGACCAGATTCATGAGTGGCAGCGGGCGCATCCCCTCACCTATGAACAGGATTCGAACGGCCCGATCAAACCGCAGCACGTGATCAAGCGTCTGTATGAGCTGACCAAGGATCGTGATCCGATCGTCTCGACGGATGTCGGTCAGCATCAGATGTGGGCAGCCCAGTACTTCAAGCTGACAAAGCCGCGCCGGTGGCTGACCTCCGGAGGCCTGGGGACCATGGGGTTCGGGTTCCCGGCCGCCATGGGTGCGCAGGCCGCGTTCCCAGGCAGACTCGTGCTCTGCGTTGCCGGAGACGGCAGCGTGCAGATGAACACGCAAGAGCTGGCCACGGCGGTGGTGAGCAAGCTGCCGGTCAAGGTCGTCATCATCAATAATCGGTACCACGGCATGGTCCGCCAGTGGCAGGATCTGTTTTACGAGGGGCGCTACGCCTCCAGCTATCTGGACGTGGTGCCGGACTTCGTCAAACTGGCCGAAGCGTACGGCGCGGTCGGGCTCCGTGCGGCCAAGGTCTCAGAGATTGATGATGTCATCCAGGAAGCGCTGGCGGTGGATCGGCCGGTGTTCGTGGACGTGCCGGTTGATCAATTTGAAAACTGTTACCCGATGATTCCGGCAGGCGGGTGCAACCATGAGATGATCCTGGCTGATCCGCCTGAGTTGAAAAAGAAGCAGGCGGTGGGCACGCCGGTGGTTGGAGAGGATAAGGACACGGTCCTGACTGCTTAAGCCTCGAATTTTGAATTGTGAATGGTGAATTGGAGCGAAACTAAAAATTTAACACTCAAAATTTAGAATTCAGAGATGGAACATATCATTTCAGTCCTGGTCGAGAACAAGTTCGGGGTGCTGTCGAGGGTGGCCGGTCTGTTCAGCGGGCGCGGCTTCAACATCGAGAGCCTGTCGGTCGCACCCTCACTTGATCCGTCCATGTCCATGATGACGATCGTGACGAGGGGCGATGATCGGATCATCGAGCAGATCGTCAAACAACTCAACAAACTGATCGATGTCATCAAGGTCGTGGACCTCAATGAAAACGAGTTCGTCGAGCGCGAGACCGCCCTGATCAAGGTCCATACGAAACCCGAAGATCGAGCCGAAGCGTTGCGGATCGCGGACATCTTCCGTGCGAATGTGGTTGACTCCACGCCGACTACCTACACGATTGAGGTGGCGGGGGATACCAAGAAGATGGAGGCGATCATTAACCTGCTGCAGCCGCTCGGAATCAAGGAACTGGTCAGAACCGGACGGGTCGCGATCGCACGGGAACCGATTCGTCCCGCTACGGCTCAACCGAAGCGGATTGCTAAGGAGTGAAAGGCGAGGGGCTCCAGGCAAGAGGTAATAGGATGGCCAGCGAATTCTCTTATGGCCCATAGCCTTTGATCTCGTGCCGATTGCCCAGAATGTCTCGAGAGGAGTTAGCGATGAACATCTACTACGATAAAGATGCCGATCTTCAGCATATCCGCAGTAAGAAAGTGGCGATCATCGGGTACGGCAGTCAGGGGCACGCCCATGCCCTGAATCTCAAAGAGAGCGGCGTGAATGTGGTCGTCGGGCTCAGGGAGGGTGGGTCCTGGCGGAAGGCCGAGATGAGCGGGCTCAAGGTCATGCCGACCGCAGACGCGGCGGAGGGCGCTGATGTGGTGATGCTGTTGGCGCCGGACGAGGCCCAAGCGAGGATCTATCGAAAGGACATTGCGCCCCATCTCAAGGATGGTGCCTACCTGGCCTTTGGGCATGGCTTTAACATCCACTTCGGACAGATCGTGCCACCTTCCACGATCAATGTGTTTATGGTGGCTCCCAAAGGACCGGGGCATCTGGTTCGGTCTGAATATACGAAGGGCAGCGGAGTCCCGATGCTGCTCGCCATCCATCAAGACCCCAGCGGGACCACCCGTCAGGTCGGTCTGGCCTATGCGAGCGCGATCGGAGGCGGGCGGGCCGGCGTGATTGAAACGACATTCCGGGAGGAGACCGAAACCGATCTGTTCGGTGAACAGGTGGTGCTGTGCGGAGGCCTCACGTCGCTCATTCAGGCCGGGTACGAAACGCTTATCAATGCCGGCTATTCTCCGGAGATGGCCTATTTTGAGTGTCTGCACGAGGTCAAACTAATCGTGGACCTGATCTACGAAGGCGGGATCGCCAATATGCGGTACTCGATCAGCACCACCGCCAAATACGGTGATGTGACGAGGGGGCCGCGGATCATCACGGACGAGACTCGAATGGAAATGCGAAAGATTTTGGAGGAAATCCAGAGCGGACGATTTGCCCGGGAATGGGTGCTGGAAAACCAGGCCAATCGGCCTGTCTACAACGCCCTGCTGGCGAAGGGGGAGGCGCATCCGATCGAAGAAATAGGGGCGCGACTTCGGGCGATGATGCCGTGGCTCAAGAAGGATAAGCTCGTGGACAAGTCGAAAAACTGAGAGGAAGCACACAGCGATCAGCTTTCAGCGGTCAGCTTCGGAAGAGCGGCTTGCTGATAGCTGAGAGCTAATGGCTTAGACATGGCAGACAGGGCAGTCGGCATTCCGATAGTCCGAGAAGGGATCCCCTTTATCGCAGCCACGGGAGGACCGGCGCTGCTGGCCGGAGCGCTCGGCTGGGCCGTTCCCGCACTAGTGCTGGGCGCGGTCGCGTTGTTCACGGCCTGGTTTTTCCGGAATCCGAGGCGACTCGTCCCGAACGGCGCGCGGGTGGTGGTAGCGCCTGGTGACGGCCGCGTGATGGCGATTGAGGAAGAATTTGAGCCCCGGTTTCTCAAGGAACAGGGGATCCGCCTGAGCATCTTCCTCAGCATCTTCGATGTGCACGTCAATCGGATTCCCTGCGAGGGAAGGGTGGAAGACATCGTCTATCAACCGGGGCAGTTTCTCGCTGCGAATAGGCCGGACGCCACGCTGCGAAACGAGCAGAACGCGCTCATGATTCGCACCACCTCCGGGGCGAAGGTGCTGTGCGTTCAGGTAGCCGGGGTGCTGGCGCGTCGGATCGTGTGCTGGGCTTCCCCCGGCGAGACCGTAGCGCGCGGCGAGCGGTTCGGGCTGATCCGCTTCGGTTCGAGAGTGGACACGTTTCTTCCTCTCGGCACCATCGTACGGGTGGCGATCGGGGATAGTGTCAAGGGGGGGGAAACCGTCCTGGGAGAACTGACGTGAAGGGAAATCTCATGCGTAGTACGATCGGGAAAGATCCTAAGCGGAGACGGGGGGTGTACTTGATCCCCAACGTTCTGACGAGTGGGAACCTGTTCAGCGGATTGTTCGCGATCCTCGCCGTCTTCAACGCGAATTACGTGGCTGCGGCCATCGCCATCCTGGTTGCATTGGTCTTCGATGTCCTGGACGGTATGTCGGCCCGGCTCATGAACGGTACCAGCCAGTTCGGGGTTGAATATGACTCCCTCGCCGATCTTGTGTCGTTCGGGGTAGCCCCAGGATTGCTGATTTACTCCTGGGCGCTGAGCGGGCACGGCATGCTGGGCTCGGCGGTCATGTTTGCGTTCGTCGCGTGCGGTGCGTTGCGACTCGCGCGGTACAATGTCATGGCAGCGAGCGCTGAAGGCAAATACTTTACCGGTCTTCCGATTCCGGCCGCAGCCAGCGTGATCGCCACGCTGGTCGTGTTTGACCATCATATTGTGCGAATGGGGGAGGGGGTCAAACCTCTACTGATTCTGATCATGACCCTCGCGCTGGCGTTCCTGATGGTCAGTACGATCAAGTATCGGAGCTTCAAAGACCTGAAATTCAGGGGCGGCAGCCACTTCAACTATCTGGTCTGGGCGATTCTCGGACTGATGCTGGTGGTGGCCTGGCCCGAAGTGATGCCGTTCGTGTTGTTGGCGGGCTATGCGGTGTCGGGCGTCATTGAGAAAGGTGTGAGCCTCCTCGCGAAACCACTCGGAAAGCGGGGCGGCACCAAATCTGACCAGGCAGTATCGGAGACAAAACAGTAGAGCGGCGAAGAAGAGGAGTAGTACGCGGTTTCAACGGAATGGAGAGAGCTGGTGGCGTCCGCTTCGCAATGGCGGACAGGGTGCGAACCAGCCCGTCGGTCGCGGAACTCACCTCTGAGCCGGGCCTGTGAAGAAAGTAGTAATGGGCTCCGCCTGACCCCCGTGACGGGTCGAACGAAGGGTGTCCGAGCTTCGCTGTGAGGAAGCCGGTCACTGAATCAGGGTGGTACCACGGAGCGCGATGAGCCTTCGTCCCTGGGTAGGGGGAGAAGGCTTTTTTGTTTTGCAGGCTGCTGAAAAAGAAGAGAGACGGGGTGCCAGGACTGGTCTCCTTGCTCGCGCAACGCGCACGTTCAGAAAGTGCCGGGTACCCGTTGCTTTTGAAAGTGCAACGGGTGATGACGCGCGCAGTAGAGACCAGCCCTGGTACCCCGGTAGCATGGATGATATGCGGACTTTTTGAGCAGCCTGGGCTCAGGCCCTCTGTGGCCTCATTGAAGAGGAGAACAACATGGCCCGGATGATCAGGATCTTTGACACCACCTTGCGTGATGGGGAGCAATCACCAGGGGCCAGCATGAATGTCGAAGAAAAAGTGATGATCGCCAAACAACTGGCCCGGCTCAACGTGGATATCATCGAGGCCGGCTTTGCGTACAGCTCGCCCGGCGATTTCGAGGCGGTCAGACGAATCGCGCAGGAAGTCGAGGGGCCGACCATCTGCAGCCTGGCCAGAGCCAGGCCGGAAGATATCGATCGGGCGTGGGAGGCGCTCAAAGGGGCTCCCAAGGTCCGCATCCATACCTTTCTCTCCTCCTCCGA
>Ga0184612_10001221_pt1 | contig 12407 bp, 11 predicted proteins | sample PLM3_60_coex_FD_133163 | JGI IMG/M metagenome (GOLD analysis project Ga0184612, IMG submission 133163) | Groundwater sediment microbial communities from an aquifer in East River, Colorado, USA - PLM3_60_coex | ecosystem: Environmental > Terrestrial > Soil > Riparian zone | place: USA: East...
GCGAACGTCGCCGCGTCGGGACGATCGTCGTCAACCGCAACCGGATCGACGTCATCGATCGCGTCGCCGACCACGAGATCGACCTGCCCGACCTGATCTTCTCGACAGCGTCCTAGCCCCGGCCGGCGGCTACCATCGCCGCGATGCCATCCGTCAACGAGACGATCAGCGGGCCGCTGGACGGCTTCCGCGTGGTCGACCTGTCGACGGTGCTCGCTGGTCCCTACGCAACGATGGTCCTCGCCGATCTCGGAGCGGATGTCGTCAAGGTCGAGCCACCTGGCGGCGACGCGACCCGCGGCTGGGGCCCACCGTGGGTCGGCGACGGGAGCGCGGGCACGAGGACTGCGGCGTACTACCTCGCCGTGAACCGGAACAAGCGATCGCTCCGGCTGGACCTCAAGTCCGCCGAGGGCGCCGAGGTCCTCCGCCGGCTCCTCGCGGGCGGCGACGTCCTCGTCGAGAACTTCCGACCCGGTTCGCTCGATCGACTCGGGTTCGACGACACGACCATCGCGTCGATCAACCCGCAGATCATCCACCTCGCGATCAGCGGCTACGGCCCGACGGGCCCGGCCGCCGCTCGACCCGGGTACGACTTCGTCATCCAGGCGGTCAGCGGGCTCATGTCGATCACCGGCGAGGCCGATGCTGACGGCGGCGGGCCGATGAAGGTGGGCGTCGCCATCAGCGACGTCGTGACGGGCCTGTACGCGGCGATCGGCATCGTCGCTGCGCTCATCGCCAGGGACCGCATGGGGCAGCGGGTCGACGTCTCGTTGCTCGGTTCGACGCTGGCGATCCTCGTCAACCAGGCGCAGAACGCGTTCGTGTCGGGCCAATCGCCGACGAGGCGCGGCAACGCCCACCCGAACATCGTCCCCTATGAGACCTTCGCCACGGCGGACGGCCAGCTCGCCGTCGCGGTGGGCTCGGAGCGGCAATGGCCGCGGTTCTGCGAGGCACTCGGTCTCGGTGACCTAGCCGCCGACCCGCGCTTCGCCACGAATGGCGACCGCGTCGAATGGCGGTCCGATCTGCGGCCGATCCTCGCGGCCCTGTTCGTCGAGCGGCCCACCGCTGAATGGGGCGCACTATTGGACGCCGCCGAGGTGCCCTGGGGCGCCATCGCCGACGTTGCCGAAGCGTTCGCGTCGCCGGAAGCGGCCGCCCTGGGCATGGTGGTCGATGTCGAGCACCCGGCGTTCGGCGCCCTTCGGCAGGTCGGCATCCCGCTCCGCTTCGCCGCCACGCCGGCGTCGATCCGAAAGCCCCCGCCACTCCTCGGCGAACACACGGACGAGATCCTTGCGGAGATGGGGTACGGCGCCGCCGAGGTCGCCGCACTTCGCGCGGGGAGCGTGATCTAGCCGGAACGAGGCGGCCGTGCAGACCTGCACGCGATCGGTCGCCGGCGAGCTGGCCGCTGCTAGACTCGGCCCGCCCTGACCGCCACACCGGAGGCCTCCCCAACATGACCGACGAACGCGAGCGCTGGGCGCTGATCCTCGGCGCTTCGTCCGGGATGGGCGAGGCGACCGCGCTCACGCTGGCCAGGGCGGGGTATCGGATCTGCGGTGTCCACCTCGATTTCCGGGCCGGGTTGGCGCACGTCGAGGAGATCAAGTCGGCCATCGACGCGGCCGGCTCCGAGGCGATGTACTTCAACATGAACGCCGCCGATGACGAGAAGCGTGCCGTGGCGCTCGAGGCGCTGCGCGAACGCTTCGACAAGTCGCGCGCCGATGGTCGCGAGCCGTACGTCCGGGTCGTCATGCACTCGCTCGCCTTCGGTTCGCTGGTGCCGTTCCTGGCTACCGATCCCAAGGCCGCGGCGGATCGCAAGAAGATGGAGATGACCCAGGACGTGATGGCGAACAGCCTCGTCTACTGGGTCCAGGACCTGTGGCACGGCGGATTCCTCGGCCAGGGATCGAAGATCTACGCGATGACCTCGGAAGGGTCGACACGCGTCGTGCCGTCGTACGGGGTGGTCTCGTCGGCGAAGGCCGCACTCGAGTCGCATGTACGGCAGCTCGCGATGGAGCTCGCCCGCCAGGGGACCGGCGTGACGGCCAACTGCATCCGCGCCGGCGTGACGGTCACACCAGCCCTCCTCAAGATCCCCGAGTCGCAGACCATGATCGACATCACGATGAAGCGGAATCCGACGGGCCGGATGACGACGCCTCAGGACGTGGCAAACGCCATCCTGGCGCTGTCCGGCGACGGCACCGACTTCATCAACGGCGACATCATCAGCGTCGACGGTGGCGAGTTCATCACCGGTTCGTGACGGCCGCCCGTCGACGGCGGCCGACCCAGCCACTCTTGGGCGAGAGGGCGAGCGCCAGGGCGAAGCAGAGGGTCTCGATCAGCACGATCGACGCGCCGGACGCGACGTTGAGGTAGTAGCTCAGGTACAGCCCGACCAGCGCCGATACGACGGCAACAGCGATCGCTACCCGGACGAGATCCCAGAACCGATCGACCAGCAGCTGCCCGGTCGCGGCGGGCGTCACGAGCATCGCGACGACCAGCACGATGCCGACGGTCTGGATGCTGACCACGATCGTGACGCCGATCAGCCCGAGCAACAGGTAGTCGAGCCACTCGACCGGCAAGCCCGACGCCGCCGCACCGGCCGGGTCGAACGACGCGTAGAGGAACTCCTTCCGGAGGACGAATACGACGGCCAGCACGATCGCGCCGAGGACCGTGACCTGGACGATGTCGGCGAACGTGATCCCGAGCACGTTGCCGAGCAGGTAGCTGAAGAGATCCGCAACGTAGTTGTCGATCGTGCTGAACAACACGATGCCGAGCGCGAACATCCCGGCGAACAGGACGCCGACCGCGGTGTCGAACCGCAGCCGTCCGCGCTGGGCTACCCAGCCGATCGCGAGCGCGGTCGATACCGCGGCGATGGCGCCGCCGATGTAGAGCGGGATGCCGAGGAGGAACGCGATGACCAGGCCCGGGAACGCCGCATGGCTGACGGCGTCGCCGATGAAGGCCAGCCCGCGCAGGACGACGAACGCGCCCATGACCGCGCACACGATGCCGACCAGGACGGCGGCGACCAGTCCGCGCTGCATGAAGCCGAGGCGCATCGGGTCGAGCAGGAACTCGACCGGGCTCACGATCGGCCCTCGTGGAAGTGGCGCTCCCCGGCCGGTGCGTCGTCGTGATGGTGGGCGTCGTCGATGATCGTGCCCTCGCCCTCCGGCAACACGACGACGTGACCGCCGTATGTCGTACGCAACAGTTCGCGGTTCATCACGATGTCGGACGGGCCGATGGCCACGATGCGACCGTTGATGAGCGCCACCTGGTGGAAGTGATGGGCGGCCGCCGCCAGATCGTGCGTGCTCGCGATGACGGTCCGCCCCGCGGCGGCCTCCGCCTCGAGGAGTCGCATGAGGTCCTCCTCGGTCGTCGCGTCCACGCCGGTCACCGGTTCGTCGAGGAGGTACAGGTCGGGGCGTGCCGCCATGGCCCGCGCCAGGAACACGCGCCGACGCTGGCCCCCGGACAACGTCCCGATCTGGCGGCCGTCCTCACCGGCCATCCCGACGGTCTCCAGGGCATCGCGGACCGCCCATCGATCGGCACGCGACGGTGAGCGGCCGATCCCGATCAACGGAACCCGGCCCATCATCACGACATCGCCGACCGTCACCGGGAAGCCCCAGTCGACCAGCTCCGCCTGCGGTACATAGGCGACGCGACGGGCGGCCTCACCCGGCGGGGCGCCAAGCACCTCGATCGTGCCGGCAACCGATGGGATCAGCCCGGCGATCGCCTTGAGCAGCGTGCTCTTGCCGGCGCCGTTCGGACCGATGACGGCGAGCAGCGCGCCTGCGCGGATCTCCAGGTCGACGTCGTCGAGGGCAACGCGATCACCGTAGGCCACGGTGACGTCACGCATCCGGACGGCGAACTCCGTAGCGGCAGCCGTCTCCGGCACACCCGCGGCGAGGGTCACTTCAGGGCTTTCACGATCTCATCCACGTCCCAGGTCATGAGGCCGATGTAGGTGTCTGCCGGAGACGGCCCGAGGGCGTCGTTATACAGGGTCGTGACGACCTTCGTGACGCCCGCCTCGTCGGCCAGGGTCTGCGCGAGCTTCGGGTCGAACTGTGCCTCGGAGAACACCGCCGGCACCCTGGCTGCCTTGACCTTGGCGACGAGCGCCGCGAGGTCCGCGGCGGATGGCTCCTGCCCCGGGTTTTCAAGGATCACGCCAACGAGCTCGAACCCGTAATGCGCCGCGAAGTAGGGGAACGCATCGTGGAATGTCACGAGCTTGCGGCGCTCGGGCGGTATCGCGCCGATCTTCTCGATGTTCGCGGCATCGAGCTCGCGCAGTCGGGCCGCGTACGCGTCGCTGGCGCTCGCGAAATCGGCGGATGTGCCGGGGAGGAGCTTCGTAAGCCGGTCACGGATCGCCGGCAGGTAGTAGCGCTCGACGAGCGTTGGGTCGAGCCAGAAGTGGGGGTTCTCCTCGCCGCCGACCGTCACCGTGGGGATGCCGTCGCCGAGCACGAGGCGGTCGACATCGGTCTTGCCTGTGGCTTCGATGATCCCCTCGAGGAAGTTGTCGAGACCCACGCCGTTCGAGACGACGAGGTCCGCGTCGGAGAGCCGGCGCGCATCGTCGGGCTTCGGCTCGTAGTCCTCGGGCCCGATGCCGGCCGGGACGATCGAAGCGACGCTGACATGGGCGCCACCGACCTCCTTGACGATGTCGGCGAAGACCGTTGTCGTCGTCACGACACGGAGCGTCGTCGCGGTGCCTGGAGACGACACAGGCGCCCCGCACGCCACTGCGAGCAACGCGACCGACAGCGTCGCCGCGACCGCTCGCCAACTGATATCGAGTCTCAATAGTGCGCGTGTGCCGATCATCCTCTGGTACCTCCGTCGGGGAAGGGAAGGGGCCTAGGCCGCCTGGCAGTCGGGACAGCGCCCGAACAGCTCGAGGCGGTGGTCGTCGATGCGGTAGCCGGTCCGACGCTCGACGTCGCGGACGACAGCACGCCACCCGGCGTCGTCGATGTCGTCGCTCCGACCGCACCTCGAGCAGACGACGTGGTGGTGATGCGCGGGTTCACACGCCACGTAGGCATGTTCGCCGCTCGGCAGATCGATCCGCTCGACGGCGTGTACCTCGGCGAGCAGGTCGAGCGTCCGGAAGATCGTCGCTCTTCCGACCCCGAGTCGACGCCGTCGCGCGTCGGCCACGAGATCGGCGGCGGTGAAATGCGCCGTCCGAGCCGCGATCAGCTCTGCGATCGCGCGCCGGGCATCGGTCGATCGATAGCCGGCGTGGTCGAGTGCGGTGCGGACGGACAGGGGAGCGGGCATGTCGCCAAGATGATACCCAGTCTCAGTTGCGAGCGTCCAGTGGTACCGACTGAGTACCGCCGCGGTCGGGACCAAAGTCCGACTGGGATTCGCACCGGACCGGCGCAGACTGACCCCGAAGACCGGCCTGGTCCGGTCCTCTGGGGACAAGCATGACTGTCGACACGGTCCGCGGCCGTGCACGCCGCGGCAAGGTTATGACGACCGAACAGGTCGCGATCGGCGAGGCAGACGCCAATATCTTCAACTGTCCGCGGTGCTCTCGACCGCTCGCGGTCGGCAACTCGCGATGCGCGGGGTGCGGACTGCGCCTGGTGGCCGGCGTACCGCTGGTCCGTGTCTCCGGCTTCGTCGCCGCCGGATTGGTCCTGGGGCTCGTGGTGGGCGGTGGGGCAGTGGCCGCCATGACTGCGCTGACTCGTCCCGTCGACAAGCCCGTGGCCCAGGCGCCGACGACGGCCGTTCCGAGCGCGGTGCCGGTCGCGCCAGCCCGGCCGGCTGCGCCGAGTGTTGCCGCCCCGATCATCGACCCAGCCATACCCGCGTCGGCGGTGTCGGCGCTGCGCCAGTCAACGACCTTGAACCAGCGTCTGCTCGCCGACGCCGATCGGCTCGCGGCAGCGCTGGCGTTCGACCGACCCTCTGGGGCGGACATCGCACCGTTGCTTCGCGCACTCGCCTCGACCGCCTCGTTCGGCGATCGGTTGGCTCCGAGCGTGGCCGAGTGGTCGGACGGCGGGGCCGTCTCCAAGAGCCTCGCGACGTTCTACGCCGCGGTCGGTCGCGTCGCCGATGAGGGCCTCTCGGCGTCGGTCCAGAACAGCCGGGCCTACGTCGACGCCGGCAAGCGGATGCTCGTGGTGCTCGCGCAGGTCACCGACCTGGACGCCGAGTCACGGGCGCTCGCCGCAACTGCCGAGATCGAGCTGCCGCCGCTGGTCCCTGCCGCGCCATAGCGGCGACTACGGCGCTCCGGCGTCCAGACCGGACGTCGCGTAGCCGGTCAGCTCGACATACGCCGCTCCGCCGAGGGCGATGCCGCCGCGTCGGGCCATGACGATCTGCGACCCCTCCCAGTAGACGACACCAGACGTCGCGCGCGTGTCCAGCTCCTGGGCGGCCACGGTGGGACGCAGGTCGATGGTCAGGTCCTCGCCCGGGATCTCTATCGACCAGGCCGCAGGGTAGTCGGCGCCCGAGGTGGGGCTGCGCCATCGATCGGTGGTCGATACGCCGAAATCGGCGGATTCGAGGTGGCGACTGACGCCCGCCGCGTCGACCACCGTGCCGTACACGATCGGGTACGAGCCGTCGGTGTCGCGGACGAGCGAGAGCGTGATGTCGGTGCCGTCGTCCAGGTTGATCGCAAACCAGTCCCAGCCACCGGCGCCGATGCTGATGAAATCACCCCATTGGTGGTCGAACCAGGCGTCACCCTTGACGCGGAACGTGGTCCCGGCAAGGGACAGAAGGCCGCTCGCCGCCATCGATGTCCGCGAGTAGTAGTACGAGCCGCCGGCCGGACCGAAATCGATCCAGCCGTCGCCGTCGTGTAGCGCCGGCGGCTTGCGAGCGGTCAGGCTCAGGTTCAAACCGAGTGGGGGTGACTGCTGGGACGCCGCCTCGGGTTCCTCGATTGCGGCGATCAGCTGGTCCGACCCGTCCGAGCCGCGCATCTCCCATGGCGGCCGTTCGTCCGAGTTCGGATCGGTCGGGTCGGCGCCGGTCAGTGAGAGGTCGAAGCCGGACGGCGTGCCGCTCGCGTCGCGTGGCGAGCGATCCACGCCCTTCCCGACCTCGAGTCGCTGCGCATCGTGGAAGTCGCCCGCGGTCTCGTCGGTGATCGCGAGGTGCGAAATCCAGGTCGTCGGGAGCGTGCCGCGCTCGGCTCGGAAGATCACGAACTCGAAGCCGAAATGATGTGCGCCATCCGGGCCGTCGGCGGCGAGGTGGCCGGTGTAGTACCACCACTCGGTCAGTCGATCGTGGGGGCCGTCGTCCCGAGGCAGAACGACGGGGAGCGGATCTGCCGGCCTGCTCGGCGCGGCGGTCGGTGGCGGCATCGACGGGCGCGGCGCGGCCGGGTTCGCGAGGATGGGGCCAGCCGTGCCCGTGCAACCAACGAGTGACATCGCGGCGAGCGCGAGCGCGGCGATCGTGAGCCTCGTCATCGGGCCACTGCGGCCTCTGCGTCCGCCTCCGAGGCGGGAAGCCGGTTTGCGACGAATCGCTCGAGCGTCGCCGGCATCCACCAGTTCCAGCGGCCGAGCAGCCGCATCGTCGCGGGGACGAGGAGCGCGCGCACCACAGTCGCGTCGAGGGCGACGGCGATCGCGACGCCAAGCCCGAGCGCCTTGATCAGGACGATGTCGGCGAATGCGAACGAGCCGGCCACCACGACGACGATCAGCGCAGCAGAGGTGACGATCCGTCCGCTCCGTTCGAGACCCCGCGCGACTGCCTCGGTATTGTCGCCGGTCGTGTCCCAGACCTCCTTCATCCTCGAGAGGAGGAAGACCTCGTAGTCCATGGAGAGGCCGAATAGCACGCAGAACAGGATGACCGGCTGGGTGGTCTCGACGAACCCGACCGGCTGGAAGCCGAGGAGTGCGGAGAGGTTGCCGTCCTGGAAGATCCAGACAAGCGCTCCGAAGCTGGCCGTGATCGACAGCGCGTTCATGAGCAGCGCCTTGGCCGGCAGGACCACCGACCGCAGCAGCGCGAACAGCACCAGGTAGGTGGTGACGATGATGAAGATGGCGGTGCGCGGGAAGTCGGCCGCTACGCCGTCGACGACATCCGTGACGTCGGCCGCGCCGCCACCGACGAGGATCGTCGTCCCAGCTGGCGCCGCGAGCGGGCCGTCGGCCGCGCGCAGTTCCCGGACCAACGAACGACCCTCGTCCCGGTTCGGGCCGAATAGCGTCGTGATGGTGATGGCGGTCAGGTCGGCCTTCGTCGTCGCTGCCAGGACCGTCGCCGTGAAGCGATCGCGCGGTCCGTTCGGGTCGGCGTAGATGAGCTGGTACTGGGCGAGGGTCATGCGCGGATCGACGTCGACGAGGCTGTCGACCCTGCTAACTCGCTCGTCGACGGCGAGCCGTCGCGTGTACTCGAACACGCGAGCCAGGTTGTTCGCGGAGGTGGCGGGACCGTCGGTGCGAACGGCGATGACGATCGGGGCGAACTCACCCTCGCCGAAGGCGTCCCGCAGTCGATCGAAGGCGGCGCGTGACGGGACGCTCGCCGGCAGGATGCTCGCGTCCGGCGAGTTGAACCTGACGTGCAGGAATGGCGACCCGAGGATCAGCAGCAGGGCCAGGGTCGGGACCAGGACGGCGACCGGCCGCTCCATGACACGGCGGGCCAAGCGAGCCCACGGGCCGTCGGAGCTGGGCCGAACGGCGACGCGCCGGACCGCCAACCGGTCGAGGTGTCGGCCGAACATCGCCAGGAGGGCCGGAAGCAAAGTCAGCGCTGCCAGCACGGCAAGACCGACGACGATCCCGCCGGCGATGCCGACCGAGCGGAGGATCATGAACTCGAAGAGGACCAGGCCGAGCAGGCCAAGCAGGACCGTGAGCCCGCTGAAGAAGACGGCACGTCCAGCGGTGGCGACCGTTATGCGGACGGCTTCGGAGACGCGACGGGCGTCGTCGCCGGCCGGCTGTTTCGAGAGCTCCTCGCGGAAGCGGCTCGTGAGCAATAACGAGTAATCGACCCCCAGGCCGAGCCCGAGTAACGTCGCGAGGTTGAGCACGAAGATGCTCATCGGCGTGACCGAGGCGGCCAGGAAGATCAAGGCGAGGGCAACCACGACGCTCGCCCCGCCGACGACGAGCGGCACGCCCGCCGCGACGACCGACCCGAACACCAGGAGCAGCGCGAGTGCCGCCAGCGGGAGCGAGATGACTTCGCTCCGCTGGAGGTCGCGCTCACTGACCATCTGCACGTCACCGTAGAACGCCGGCCCGCCGGCGAGCTCGACGTCCAGGCCGGGCGCCGGTTGGAGGCGCTCGCGAAGGATGGGGAGGGCGTCGGGCGAGTCGTCGGCCGCGAGGTCGAGCAGGACGACGTCGTAGGCCGTGTGGCCGTCGGCGGACACCTGGCGCGGCTGGAGCAGATGCGAGATCACGCGCTTGACGTGGGGCGCGGTGGGGATGTCGCGCATCGCGGCCGCGGCAGCGGTCTCGAACGGTGGTGTGCCTGCGGTCAGCTCGTCACTGTGGAACGCCACCACCAGCGCGGACGGCGGAGCCCCAAGCTCTCGTTCGAGGAGCGCCTTCGCTCGCGCCGACTCGAGATCGTCGCGGATGAACCCGCCCGCTCGGAGTGCATCGGAGACCCGCGGCGCGAGCGGCACGGCGAGGGCGATGACCACGGCCCAGGCGGCGACGATGAGCCGGGAGCGGCGCACGACGAAGCGGCCGAGTCGATCGAAGGGAGTCATGCGGCGTCATCGTATTCGGGACGCCGATTCGAGCGGGTCCATCTGCTAGCATCGCCGACACGATGCAGCTGTTCCTCATCGCCTTCCAGCAACCGCTCCCGTTCGGGATCAGCGTTGCCGTTGTCTCGCTGATGATCGTGATCATGCTGAAGGCGGCGCTGTCGAGCGAGGGCGGCTCGAGATGGGTCCGCCGCATCACGAACCCGAATGCGAAGTTCGTCTTCACATTCCTGTTCATCGGATGGGCGGTCGCCTTCGGGATCGGGCTGCAGCTCGTGCCCCACGTCGGCGCGAGCACGCCCTACGGCGGCCTGGGCCTGATCGCCCTGTTCAGCGGGTTCTTCATCATGATGGGCCTGCTCTGGGCCGTGATCGGGGAATAACCCCAGGCGGTCGGCGTCGCCGATCGGGTGGACCGTCCCGGTACCTCGGCGCTATCATCCGGCGGCATGCAGAGTGCATAGACTTTATGCGCTCGACCCGCTCGGAGGCCGCCCTGCTTGGACGCCCAGGAGATCAAGACTGCGATCTCGCATCAGGACGCGGTCAAGGCCGCCGCCGATGCGCCGTTCGTCAACCTGGCCGATCCGGCCCGCGCGCTCGGCCCTGACGGAAAGCCCGGCGTCAGTCGCCGCGCGCCGATCTACGAGGACGTTCCAGACGAGAAGTGGAACGACTGGCGCTGGCAGCTGTCCCATCGCGTCAACGAGCTCGATGAGATCGAGGGGATCCTCGAGCTCACGGATGATGAGCGTGCCGGCCTGTCCGCACCCGACAAATTCCGGGTCGACATCACGCCCTACTTCATCAGCCTGATCGACTCGAAGGACCCGAACGACCCGATCCGCCGGCAGGTGATCCCGACGGGCCGCGAGCACGAGGCCTTCACGGCGATGATGGAGGACTCGCTCGCCGAGGACCGCCACTCCCCGGTGCCGGGACTCGTCCACCGCTACCCGGACCGGGTGCTCATGCTGGTCACCACGCAATGCGCGTCGTACTGCCGCTACTGCACGCGGTCGCGGATCGTCGGCGACCCGACCCAGAACTTCAACCGCAAGGACCACGAAGCCCAGCTCGAGTACCTGCGCCGGACGCCGCAGGTCCGCGACGTCCTGATCTCGGGCGGCGACGGCCTGACGCTCGCGCCGAAGCTGTTCGAGTCGATCCTCCGCGGACTCCGTGAGATCCCACATATCGAGATCATCCGGATCGGATCGCGGGTGCCGGTGTTCCTGCCGCAGCGGATCGACGACGAGCTCTGCGAGGTACTCGAGAAGTACCACCCGATGTGGATCAACCTGCACTTCAACCACCCGAACGAGATCACGCCCGAGGTGTCGCGCGCGGTCGATCGACTGACGAAGGCGGGCCTGCCGGTCGGCAACCAGAGCGTGCTGCTCGCCGGCGTGAACGACTGCGTCCACATCCAGCGAGCGCTGGTCCACCGGCTCGTCGCGAACCGGATCCGCCCGTATTACCTGTACCAGTGCGACCTGGTCGAGGGCTCCGGGCACTTCCGGACGCCGGTCGGCAAGGGCCTCGAGATCATGGAAGGGCTTCGCGGTCATACCAGCGGCTACGCGGTCCCGACCTACGTGATCGATGCGCCCGGCGGCGGCGGAAAGATCCCGGTGATGCCGAACTACCTGATCTCGTACTCCGACCACAAGGTCGTGCTTCGCAACTACGAGGGCTACATCACGACCTACGAGGAGCCCGAGAGCTACCAGAAGCACGACACGGCAACGTGCGCCTATTGCCAGCACGAGCGGCCTGAGCCCGGTCAATCCGGCGTGCTCGGCCTGCTCGAGGGCGAACGGATGTGGATCGAACCCAAGGGTTTCCAGGAGGTCCATTCGCGCGGCAATACCGAGGCGCATCGACTCCAGGACCCGTCGAAATGGGTGCCGTTCGGGGTCGGGGCGATCGAGGGTCAGTCGGGCGCGCCATTGAAGGTCCTGGAGCCGGGCAACGGCGGTGACCCGACAGAGTACGGCCCTGGCGAGGAGCCTCGCCCACGCGAAGGCGAGCCGACAGCGTCATCCCATGGGGAGCTGCTGTAGCCGTCGCCACGGCGTGACATCGACGTCGCGGTAGCATCCGACCATGCGTCGCGCGCTCTTCTACGGCTGGGTGGTCGTCGCCGTTACGGCGATCGTCGTGCTGATCACGGCTGGCGTGCGATCGGCGCCCGGCGCGTTCCTGCTGACGATGACCGCCGAGCCCGGCTGGTCGACCGGCTCGGTGTCGTTTGCCGCCGCCGCCGGCTTCGTCGTCTTCGGCTTCGCTGGGCCGATGAGCGGCTGGCTGATGGGTCGGATCGGCGTCAAGAACGTCGTGCTATTGAGCCTTGCGGTGACCGGCGCTGCCCTGCTCGCGACCGCCCTCGTCCGCGAGATCTGGCAGCTCACCCTGCTGTTCGGTGTGTTGTCGGGACTCGGCACGGGTCTGGTTGCCAGCGTCCTCGGCCCCACTGTCGCGACGCGCTGGTTCGTCAAGGACCGCGGCCTCGTCGTCGGTGTCTTCGGCGCGAGCACCAGCGCAGGCCAACTCCTGTTCTTCCCGTTCCTGACGGCGCTGTCGA
>Ga0184612_10001222_pt1 | contig 12403 bp, 10 predicted proteins | sample PLM3_60_coex_FD_133163 | JGI IMG/M metagenome (GOLD analysis project Ga0184612, IMG submission 133163) | Groundwater sediment microbial communities from an aquifer in East River, Colorado, USA - PLM3_60_coex | ecosystem: Environmental > Terrestrial > Soil > Riparian zone | place: USA: East...
AAGCCGGTATAGCCCGCCATGACCGAAGGGAGGAAGGGGGGACGGAACAGGACGGCTCAGCTCCCGGCAGGCTTTCAGGTACTGATCGAAGGCGATCCTTCCTAGGGCGACCACCACGCGCAGTTTTCTGAGCAGGCGCAATTCTTCCAGAAGGTACGGCCGGCAAGCGTCAAACTCCTCCACGCTCGGCTTGTTGCCCGGAGGGGCACAGCGCGCCGCCGCCGAGACATAGCAATCCGCGAGACGCAGACCGTCGTCTCGATGGGTCGAACGGGGTTGGTTCGCGAAGCCGAACCGATGGAGCGCCTCGTAGAGCCAGTCACCGCTACGGTCTCCGGTGAAAACCCGACCGGTTCGATTGCCGCCGTGGGCAGCCGGCGCGAGGCCCACTACCAGGAGACGAGCCTTCGGGTCGCCGAACCCCGGCACTGGGCGTCCCCAATAGGTCCAGTTCCGGAACTGCCGGCGTTTCGACCGGGCAATCGCTTCCCGATGGGCCACCAGGCGCGGGCACCGAGTACAGGATGTGATCTGATCATTCAGGATAGCCAGATTCAGCATGGGGAGCCAGTCTAGCATAAGCGAGGAAAGGGGGAAGTGCTTGCCGCGCTTCTTGCTTCCTGGTAGCATGAATGCAAATGCGCGGGAGGGGCTCAACTCCGAAACACCACCGATGCTTCACCACGTTCTTGCTTCTAGCCGGACGATCTACATTGAGCCAAGAGGGCCCATTTTGCTCGCTGCGTGCCTGCTAATCATCTTGATGGCCGATTCGTTCCCTGTTCCGGCTGAGCAGGGGGCCAAACCAATTTCTTCTCTTTCCACCGCTTCTTCAACGAGTCCCAATGAGGCTGATCGGCCGGTATCTGGTGAGCCACGCCCATCTTCTAACCCTGAGCAGGCGGGACTCAAACCGGAGGGCTATGAAGAGAGTGGGATCCTGGTCCCTGATGGACTCGACTCCGACCCTAATCTGGAGGAACGCTTCGTCGTCCTCCCGGAGCTCGAACGCCTAGGACCTCGGCACTTCCTCAGTTCGTTCAGGCTTCCGGACAAACTGGTCTTTGCTGGGGAGCCAGTCCCGTTAGACAACTGGCAAGTGCGAGAACGGATTGAATACGAGTTCTATCAATTCTTGGCGGAGGAAGGCGAGAGCATCATCATGGCCAAGCGGACCGGCCGGTGTTTCCCGCCTGTGGAGAAGGCGTTAGCTGAAGCAGGCCTGCCGGAAGACTTGAAATATATGCTGCTGGTGGAGAGCAAGTGTATCGCGGCGGCGTATTCTCGTGCGAGGGCCTCCGGCCCCTGGCAGTTCATTGGTTCCACCGGCAAACGGTATAAGCTGCACAGCAGCCATTGGCGCGATGATCGCCGCAATTTGGAAGTATCAACAGAAGCGGCCATCAAATACCTGCGTTCTCTGAAGCAAGAAATGGGAGACTGGTTCTTGGCTATGGCGGCCTACAACGCAGGAGATGGCCGGATCAAGAGGCAGCTTAAGGAGCAGAAACTGACCGACTATTGGAAGCTGCATTCTATGAGGGAGACCATGCGGTACGTTCCGAGGATCATTGCGGCGAAGGAAATTTATTCTCAGCCAGAGAAATATCTGGGATTGACCCAGAAAGACCTATACACGCCGTTGGAAACGGAGACGGTGACGGTCAATATCAAGGAATCTCAACGTCATCTGGCTACCGTCGCCGAGGAATTTGGCTCCTATTTCCTGGAACTGAAGCTGCTCAATCCAGAAATCAGGAAGGAGTACCTGCCCAAGGGCACCCACCAGCTCAAAGTTCCCAAGCAAACCTGTCCTTTTCGTTGCTTCAAGCCAGAGACAACACCTTAAGTTTCGTCGATTGATGCGCATCGGTGTGCGACAGCCCCAAGTTCGCGCCTTCCTGGCTCGGCTGTTGAAGGCAGGGCTGGCTGCGGTGGATCCGGTCTGCGCCGTGCGCCGCAGCGTGAAGCGAGTCGGCCCGGTCATCCAGGTCGGCCGAAACCAGTACGACCTGCGAAACTATGCACGCGTGGTCACAGTGGGTGCTGGAAAGGCTGCGGCCCGCATGGGAGCCGCATTGGAGAACCTGCTTGGAAACCGATTGGGCTCGGGTCTTGTGGTGGTGAAATATGGCTACGTCACAGAGACCAGAATGATCGAGGTGCTGGAGGCCGGGCATCCGCTCCCGGACCGATCCGGCCAGAAGGCGGCGGAACGGCTGCTTGGGCTGGTCAGAGAACTGGCTCCGAATGACCTGTTGTTCGTGCTGCTCTCCGGAGGCGCGTCAAGTCTGCTCCCGATGCCGGCAGCCGGTCTAACCCTTGCCGATAAACAAGAGACGACACAACTTCTCTTACGAAGCGGGGCGACGATCCGGGAGATCAACACGGTTCGGAAACACCTCTCGGCCATCAAAGGCGGCCGCCTTGCGGCTGCGACGCCGGCCCGAGTCGTCAGCTTGATTTTGTCAGACGTGATCGGTGACGATCTGGAGGTAATCGGATCAGGACCGACCGCACCGGACCAGACGACTTATGCGGATGCCTGCAGGATTTTGCGGCGTTATCGCCTCAGGGCTGCTGTTCCGGCACGAGTGCGGACCCGCTTGACCCGAGGGGTGCGTGGCACCGAGGAAGAAACCCCTAAGCCCGGCTCGTCTCTGTTCCGACGCGTGCAGAACCACATTATTGGGAACAATGGCGCAGCAGTCGAAGCAGTGGCGCAAGCAGCGAGGCAATCAGGATTCAGGCCGCTCGTTCTATCCACCTCGCTTATCGGTGAGGCTAAGGAAGCTGCGAAAGTGTTCGGGGCAATCGCGCGGGAGATCGTCGCCTCCGGAAGGCCGGTTCGGCGTCCTACCTGCGTCATCGCAGGGGGCGAGCTGACCGTCACGGTGCGAGGTAAAGGACAGGGCGGGCGGGCCCAGGAATTTGCGTTGGCAGCCGCGATTGAGATTGCGGGGCTGCCGAGGGTTTGGATTGCGGCCTTCGCGACCGATGGAACGGATGGTCCCACCGATGCTGCCGGGGCGGTGGTGCATGGCCAAACGGTAGCAAGGGCCCAGCGTGTCGGCTTGATTCCCCACGAGTTACTCCTGGAGAACAATGCCTACCCTTTCTTTAGGAAGGTTGGTGGCCATATCATCAGTGGGCCCACTGGCACCAACGTGAATGATCTCTATCTGCTGATCGCTCCGTAGTCATTGGCCAGTGACCGTTGGTCATCATGTCCGATCGTTTCGTCCTGCCATTGGAATCCTGCTCTGATCCAGTCCTCGTCGGAGGCAAAGCGTCCGGACTGGGCCGTCTGCTCAGGAGCGGCTTTCACGTCCCTCGCGGCATTTGTCTGACAACCCTGGCTTACGCTGAATCGCTGCACGCAGCCGGTACAAACCCCTCCAGGCAATGGGCGCGAGTAAGAAGTGCCTCAGATCGCGCACGAGGTCCCCTGCTTGAGGAGTTCAGGCTGGTTGTGCAGTCGCTGACAGTGCCCCAGGCCATATTCGACAGGCTTGACCATGAAATCGACAGGCTCGGAATGGTGAAAGGAACGCTCTGGGCCGTTCGGTCCTCCGCCTCGGATGAGGACCAGACGAACGCCTCGTTCGGAGGTCTCTACCGCAGCATCTTGGGAGTCCCTCGCAGCTCGATCACAGCCGCCATCGTTGAATGCTGGGCCTCGCTCTGGACGCTCGCTGCTCTTGCTTACAGAAGCCGCGTAGGATGGGGACGTACTGATCCCGCGATGGCAGTGCTGCTCCAGCCACTCCTGTCTCCACGCGCGGCCGGTGTCGCGTACTCCCGTCATCCCGTGACGGCTCAGGGTGGCCTGGTCGTGATCAATGCAGTCTTTGGCCTCGCCGAGCCGCTGGTAGGAGGGATGGTCACGCCAGATCAGTACGTCCTCAAGATTGGGGACGATGAGGCGTCAAGCACCGTGCTCGAACGGGATATCGCCGAGAAGACCACGGCCAGGGTCGCAACTCCTGCAGGCTTGGTGGATCAACCGCTGTCTGAGGAGGATCGTAAAAAAACTGTTCTGCAAGAACAGGACATTCTTGCGTTGGCAGACCTCGTCAAGGGCGTGGAACGGACGATGGGGGAGCCTGTCGATGTTGAATGGGCCATAGACAGCCGGGGGATCTGGCTGTTGCAAGCCAGGCCGATTCCTGACATCGGGCTGTCGAAAGACCTTACAAAGCAATCATGCGAGTGGTCACGCGCCAACTTTAAAGAAACCCTACCGGAGTTGCCGAGCCCGCTCGGACTCTCGTTCCTCCAGGAGTTCATGGAGCACAACATCCTGCGACACTATCGCGAACTGGGCTGCTCGATTCCGCATGGGATTTCCGCCGTACGGGTGTTCCGAGGACGACCCTACATCAATGTCACGCTCTTCCAGTCATTCATGAGGCAACTGGGTGGTGATCCGGCACTGGTCATTGAGCAGATGGGTGGGGAGGGGCGAGTGCTTCCGGACGGACTACCGCGTCTGGCCTGGCGGAAACTCGTGCGGGCCGGGGTCTTGATGGAGTGCAAGATCAGACAGGCAGCCAGACGCGCGCCAGCGTGGTTCGCGGCGATGAAAGAAATGGCGACGGTTCACACGGCCGACTCGATGAAGGAACTGGGGCCAACCGAGTTGTTGGATCGGCTGGACCAACTGGGCCACCGATTCAGGGGAAGAGACGTGACCTTTGCGATTGTGGCCGGGGTGTCACAGGGACTCCAGGCCTTGCAGTTCCTCCTGAAGCGATGGATGGGGCCAGGCTGGCAAACGACCCTCAATACATCGCTTCAGGGGCTGGGGAACGTGATTAGCGCCAGGCAAATCCTTTGGCTGGCGGAACTAGCAGAGCACGCGCGGGATGAACCGAGGGTCGAAGCATTCTTGCTTGCAGAAGCCTGGGCCCCCGAGCAGTTCCGCGTGAGGCTGGCTGGGACCCGCTTCCTCCGGGAGTTCGGGGCCTATTTAGCGGAGTATGGTCACCGAGCCATTGGGGAATCCGACCTCATGTCGCCGCGCTTTATCGAATGCCCGGAGTATCTGCTGGGTGTCGTCCGCCGCCACCTTCAGGGGCGATGTGGCAGATTCGTCAAGGACGTGCTGCGTCAGCAGGAGTCAGCTCGCGAGGGGGCGCTGGAGCAGATCCATCGGGCACTCGGCTGGCGCCTGCCTCAGCGTGCGATCTTCCAATGGTGGTACCGGCGGCTCTGTCACTACCTCGCGCTCCGGGAAGCCAACCGGCATCACCTGATGTATTTCTCCGCCGCGGTCCGCCACCTCACGCTCCTCTTGGGAGAGAAGTGGTCGGCGGCCGGAACTCTCGAATCCAAGGACGATGTGTTCTTCCTCACGGCGGAAGAGATGCGGAGTGCCGGAGCAGGCTCTGCTCAAGACTGGGGAAACCTCGTCGCAGCTCGACGTGCGAAACGGGTAAGGAATGCCGAACAGGTCGTCCCGGATCTGGTTTCTCCGGCAAGAAAGGTACCGCTTGAGGCTGACAACTGGGTTATGACGAGCGACCTGTGGCACGGCGTTCCCATCAGCGCCGGATACGTCGAGGGACCAGTCTGTATTGTCCTCTCACCGGCTGACACCAGCAAGATGAAACAGGACGACATCCTCGTGATGCCCGTGATCGATCCTGGGATGGCGCCACTCTTGGGACTCGCAGCCGGCCTTGTCGTGGAGATGGGCGGGACACTCTCACATGGCGCGATCATCGCGCGTGAGTATGGGCTTCCGACCATCGCCAATGTTCGGCAGGTGACAAGACTGTTGAAGGATGGGAACCGGGTCGCTGTGGACGCGACAGCCGGAACGGTCACGCGGCTCGATGACCATTGAAGAATCGCTTCGGCGACTACACGTGGCCTCTGTGCTTGCATAACCAAGCGAAAGATGCCTCCGACGTCCGACAGTCCCTCACTCAAGGTCAGCTTCCTTACCGGCTATATACCCATCAAATGGTGTGTGCCAATTGATAGCCTACTCGATATTGGGTTCCTATATCGACGAGCTATAATAATTGACTAATAGGTGTAAGACAAACTTTCCTGTTGCCCATTAGGGTAAGAAAAGGAGGCGAAGAATGAGAAAGTATATGAACAGTTACTGGAGCTCCTTGTACCTGGGAAGCCTGGTTGGTCTGGTCGCCACCCTGCTTTTGGTTTCAGGAGTCGATGCCAAATCGTCCAAATCGTCCATGGCTCCTCCCGCCAAGGTTGCCAAAGCGCCGGCGTGCGATTATCAGTCCCACCCGAAGATCACGACGGTGACGCCGGACCCTGTCAAGCCGGGTCAGAAGATCGTGATCAAGGGGAGCAACTTCGGAACCAAACAGTGTTTTCATAATGTGTCGTTCGGCTCCACGAGCGCGAATGACTTCAAATACGTCAGCCCAACTGTGCTTGAAGCGACGGTGCCGAATCTCAAGCCTGGCTTGGTCCCGGTCAATATCCACACCGAAGCCGGCACTTCACAATTTATCCTGCTGATACAGGCCAAGTAGCAACGAGAGCGCCCGCACATTCCTTGAAAACTCGACGGCAAAACCTGGGTGAAGGCTCCAGGTTTTGCCCCGAGGCCAAGGACCTCCCTCAGCTCACCTGAAGATCAGTGTCTCGGCACTCATTGGCCGGCCCAGCCAGTCTTGGACGCAAATCCCTTCCCGTAGCGATCGTAGAGTTCGAAAAACTGATAGGCCTTGCAGTCGGTCAGGACCTCCCTGATCTCCTGCAGATAGCGGTCAAAGGTATATTCGAAGCGGACACCCTGGCCGCCGACCAGCGTGACAGTGCGCTTGGCGGGATCGATCGCGCTTTCCTGGTGAAAGACATAGCGGTAATAAGGACTCTCTGGTCCGCCGATGTGCCGGAGGAACTGCGCCCAAGTGGGTGGCTTATCCATCGATAGACGCTGCGCGATGTTGACCCCCTTGACCGGCCCGAATTCCTCGAAGAACTCTTTGAACATGTTGTCCTGCCACTTGTGCTCGCCAGCGATATGGTGGATAGCGTGCTCAAAGGAGACGAGAGTGTGGGTCTCCCATCGGGACCCGGGAGCCCAGTGAAAGATCACACCGCCAGTCGGCCCAGTCCATTCGGTTCCGCCCACCTGCTCAACCTGGTGCTCGATGATCTTGTTGGCCCAGACCCAATAGAGGAAATCGAGGAACCGTGGGTCCTCCGGTTTCATCGTGAGGACATCGGTGCGAAGCGGGGTGGTGGGGTTAAGGCTCGTGCGGACGTCCTTGCAATGCTGCTCCCACTGAGCGTCCGACCAAGCGGCGGCGCTCACAGGAAATGCTTCTGCCTGCTCAGTCAAGGACAGCAGACAGATCGCGCAAAACAATCCGAGTCGTGTCATGACAGTTCCCTTTCGTCGGTCCCTCGTGTGTGCGCCCGAATGCGCACCCCATTCTATCAAACAATACAAAAATGAGATGTCATCTTGTCTTTTTGTCTCTTGACGTTTGATTACGTTTCACGTAACCTGACACAAATTTTCCCCAGGCAATGCTCGTTCCGGGCTCCTCACTGAGTCTTCAGTGAAGCAGCGGGTGACGTGAGACAGGTGAGATGGCTGACATGACCACCTTCTCGGTGGGGCTCGTGGCCGGCCTCCTGTTCGGAGCGTTGCTGGCCGGTCTCTGGACGGCAGGACGCCTGAAGAGCCTGCAAGAGCAGAAGATCCTTCTCACCCAAGCACGGCAGGAACTGGCGGAATCGTTCAAGGCCCTGTCGGGCGAAGCCTTGAAAACCAACAATCAGGCCTTCTTGGAATTGGCAAAGACCTCTTTTGAGGTGCTGCATGCCGAGGCGAAGGGAGATCTCGCTCAGCGTCAACAGGCGATCGACGAACTGGTCAAGCCCCTCCACGACTCCCTCACTCGCTACGAAGAGCAGATTCATTTCCTAGAGCAGTCCCGCCAGTCCGCCTACGGTGGGCTCGACATGCACCTCAAGCTCCTAGCCGAATCCCACCAGCGTCTCCAGCAAGAGACCGGCAACCTGGTCAAGGCCCTGAGCGCGCCAAGTGTCAGGGGGCGCTGGGGTGAGATCACCCTCAAGCGCGTGGCCGAACTGGCTGGGATGGTCGCGCACTGCGATTTCGTCGAGCAGGATGTAGTCGAGAGCGATGAGGGACGGTTGCGGCCTGATATGGTGGTCCAGCTCCCCGGCGGTCGCCAAATCGTCGTGGACGCGAAGGCAGTCCTGGCCGCCTATCTCGAGGCCCACGAGACGCATGATGAGACTCAGCGGCAGGAACGTCTGCGGCGGCACGCCGCTCAAATCCGGTCCCAAATGGACCAGTTGAGCGCCAAATCCTACTGGAGCCAATTCCCCCAGGCGCCCGAGTTCGTCGTGCTGTTTCTCCCTGGCGAGCATTTTCTGGGCGCGGCGCTCGAGCAGGACCCCACGTTAATCGAGGATGGATTTTCCCGGCGTGTCGTCATCGGCACCCCCGCGACGCTGATTGCGCTCCTGCGCGCCGTAGCCTACGGGTGGCGGCAGGAACAACTAAGCGAACACGCGCAACAGGCAGGGAAACTGGGGAAGGATCTGTATGACCGTATGGCGGTGCTGGCCGAGCATCTGAATGACGTCGGGCAAGCGCTCAACAAGAGCGTGCTGGCCTACAACAAGGCGGTGGGCTCGATCGAGGCGCGTATTCTACCGGCGGCCCGCAAGTTCAAAGAGCTGGGGATCGCCTCGGACAAAGATCTCCCGCAACTGGAGCCGGTTGAGTCAGTTCCACGGCCGACTCCGGCCGGGGAATAACAGAGGGCAATCCATGACTGACGAGCAGCGGATGGTGGCTGAGTTTCATCGCAGGTTCGGCATCGCGATCGGGACCATTCCAGCCGCCCCTGATGAGGCGACCCGGTCGCTCCGGGTGAACTTGATCAAGGAAGAATTCGACGAACTGCAGGAGGCTCTTGCGCAGCAGGATCTATCCGCTATTGCCAAGGAGCTGGCAGATCTTCTGTATGTGGTCTATGGAACGGCTGTTTCCTGCGGCATCGACCTAGAACCCGTATTCCAAGAAGTCCACCGGTCCAACCTGAGCAAGGTGGGTGGGTCTAGGCGGGAGGACGGGAAATGGATCAAACCTCCGACCTACTCGCCGGCCTGCGTCCAGCCGATCCTGGCCGCGCAGCGTGAGGCGGCCAATGATGCCACCCATCGAAGTGCGGCGTCTGACTGTGTGTTGGTGGATGGGAAAGGAGCATCGCCCTGACCTGGCCCCGCTGTCCGCGTTGCGGCAAAGATTTTGTCCGACGCACTTATCTCGAAGGGGTGGGCGATCACCTCTTCAGCCTTGTGTACCTCTACCCCTTCCGCTGTCAGATCTGCACGTACCGGTTTAGGGCTCTCCGGTTCGGGATGCAGCATTCAGCACAGGTGCCTGATCGACGTCAGTACCAACGTATTACAACCGGGTTTCCGGTATTTTTGGAAGGACAGCCGAATCGCGAAGAGGTGGTGACGGACCTCTCGATGGGAGGCTGTACGCTGAAGGCCGAGACACCGTTATCAGAAGGATCATTCTTGCAACTGCTGTTGCAAACCTCCGACCGCCAGCCGCCGATCCGGGTCGATACCGCGATTGTCCGGTCCGTTCGTTCCAGGTCTGTCGGCCTGCAATTCCTTGAATTCCCACCCGGGGAGCAAGACCGCCTGAGTCAGTTTGTATACTCGTATTTGGTCAGTTACCGCACGGCACCTGAGGGAAGCTATTAGCCCCCGTCGCTATGTGACCAAAGTGCCCGCAGTGAGGCCAGGACTACGTTCGATGGTCCCAGCGGCAGGGAGTGATCGAAGGCCTGATCTCAGAGGTGTGACGCCGCGAGAACCTTCTTAATCGCGCGTCCTACGCCTTGGACTCCTCACCAGCAAGTTATCGAGGAGACGGCTGTGCCCCAACCGAATGGCCCCAAGAAGAACCGCGCGGTCAGTGACGCGGTTGAGCGGTTCAAGGGTCCGCGAGTCGCAGACAGCCAGGTATTCAACACGAGCCAGGGGCTGAGCGGAGATCGCTTCGAGCATCACTCGATGGATCTTGGCCGCAGAACGAATCCCATCCAGGACCGCAGCCCGTCCCGCTTGTAAGGCAGTGTACAGCACCGGCGCGGCGCGACGTTGAGCCGGGTTGAGGTACTCGTTCCTGGAACTCAAAGCCAGGCCGTCGCGATCTCTCACGGTTGAGCAAAGCATGATCCGTACGCCGAGATTCAAATCATCAACCAGCTGTCGCACGAGCGCAACCTGCTGGAAGTCTTTTTGGCCGAAGAAGGCGAGCTGCGGTCTTGCCAGGCTGAGTAACTTCGTCAGGACGGTGGCTACCCCTTCAAAGTGGAGAGGCCTGATTTTGCCTTCCCACCGCTGCGTCAGGTCGCGAACCTCGACCGACGTTTGAAACCCTGGCGGGTACATGCTGGCCAGAGACGGCACGAAGAGCACATCCACTCCTTCCAGGCGACAGAGCGCGGCATCGGACCGGAATCGTTTTGGGTACTGCGAAAAATCTTCTCCGCGGCCGAACTGACGCGGGTTCACAAAGAGACCCACAACGACCGCATCGCACGACAGACGCGCTCTCCTGATGAGGGAACGGTGCCCGGCGTGAAGCGCTCCCATCGTCGGAACTATCCCGATCACCACTCCGTCTCGATGGAGTGCGCGACTCCACGCCGCGAGGGCCGTGACCGATCGAATGATTCGCATCAAGAAGGGTTTTTCGCTGTGGCTCGAGCGCTGGGCATCTTGCATGTCGGGCGAGAGCCATACCGGGAGTTGGGGGCAGGAGCAAGCCGGCGGACCTGGGCTTTATCGGCAAGGTGCTCGAGGAGATCTTTGACCGTCCGTTCCAAGACGGGATGGCACCAGTCTGGGTCCAGCTCGACCAGCGGGGTCAGGACGAACCGCCTCAGATACAAGCGAGGGTGGGGGATCGCGAGGCCAGGATCGTTGATAATGCGGGTCCCGTAAAAGAGGATATCCAGGTCCAGCGTTCGCGGGCCATCACGTCGTTCCTGGTTGCGGCCCAACGCCTGCTCGATCTCGCGGCACACCTCGAGCAGGCTGTGCGGCGTCACCTCAGTTTCGAGCTGCACGACGCCGTTCAGAAACCAGTTGCTTCCGGGATTGCCTGCGTCGTTGACCGGCTCGGTTTCGTAGAGAGACGACACGGCAGTCACCTGGGTGGCAGGCAGGAGGCTCAACAGCGTGAGAGCACGATCGCAGAAATCCAGCCGGTCGCCCAGATTCGACCCAAAGCCGATGTAGGCAATCTCATGGCTCATCTCTTTCCTATTCTCTCCCCCCTCCAAGTCGGCTTCTTTTCACTTCTTGGGATGGCTGGGATGTCAGCTGTTGCGCGCGTCATCGGCCCGTTGCATCCAAAAGAGCAACCGGTACCCGGCACCTTCCGGGCGGCTTGGCGGGTGGATGCGCGGTGCTCGAGCATGGGTGCCACCCCAGCCGTCCCATCTTGCTAAAATCCGACTTTCCGTATCCGTTCGACCACCTCCGCCAAGCGTTCTTTGGGCGTGGTCAACGTCATGCGGATATACCCCTCGCCTGCCGCGCCAAATCCGTTCCCCGGCGTGGTCACGATACCGGCCTTTTCTAATAGGTGCGCGGTGAAAGCGGTCGAGTTATAGCCCTTGGGCACGGCGATCCACACATAGAAGGCAGCGGGGGGCGTATCAACATCCAGCCCGAGTTTCTTGAGGCCGGGCACCAGCACGTCTCGCCGCTCTTGGTAGAGTTTTCGAAGTCCATCAGTCAGTTGGTCGTCGGACTGGATGGCGGTAATCCCCGCTTCCTGCACGGCCTGGAAGATGCCGGAATCAAGGTTGCTCTTCACCTTGCCGAGTCCTGCAAGGATCTGCTTGTTGCCCACGGCGAACCCGATCCGCCAGCCGGTCATATTGAAGGTCTTGGACAGCGAATGAAACTCGATCCCGACGTCTTTGGCGCCCTCGACTTCCAGGAAGCTGGGTGGGCGACGGCCGTCGTAATAGATTTCGGAATAGGCTGCGTCATGGCAGACGATAATCTGATGCTCGAGGGCAAATGCCACGACCCGATTGAAAAAGTCCTTGCCAGCCACGACCGAGGTCGGGTTATTCGGCGAATTCAGGAACATGAGCTTGGCCCGCTTGGCCACATCCTTAGGGATGGCGTTCAGCTCCGGCAGGAAGCCGTTCTGCTTCAACAAGGGCATGAGGTGCGGGATGCCTCCCGCAAAGGCGGTCCCCACCGGAAACACCGGATACCCTGGGCTTGGGACCAAGACGATGTCGCCGGGATCGACAAAAGCAAGAGGGACATGGCCGATGCCTTCCTTGGAACCGATCAGTCCAAGCACTTCGGACCGTGGGTCCAACGT
>Ga0184612_10001223_pt1 | contig 12401 bp, 8 predicted proteins | sample PLM3_60_coex_FD_133163 | JGI IMG/M metagenome (GOLD analysis project Ga0184612, IMG submission 133163) | Groundwater sediment microbial communities from an aquifer in East River, Colorado, USA - PLM3_60_coex | ecosystem: Environmental > Terrestrial > Soil > Riparian zone | place: USA: East...
CGCGGGTTATCGCCGATGATCGTCTGGTGGAGGAAACCTTGGCTGCCGCGCGGCGCATCGCCGATGGGGCGCCGCTATCCCATCGCTGGCATAAACAGGCGATCCGGCGGCTGCTCGATCCGCGGCCCTTATCGGCGGATGAGCTGCGCGAAGGTTATGCCATTTGTGGCAGCGAGGATTATCGGGACGGCGTTGCGGCCTTTCTGGCGAAGTCCCGGCCGGCGTTTCGCGGGCGGTGAGCAGGCCTGACATAGTCTTAGGTGAGGGAACCTGCCACAATCTATGGCAATTCAGCGGGTTGAATGGTTGTATTTGCAGTGGCCAGCGTAGTAGCGTGAGGGTCACAGATAAATCGGGGGGTGTCGTGCCGTTCAAGCGTTTTTGGCCTATGTATTTGCGCGCCCATCAGCGGTCGGCGACGCGGGCGATGCATTATCTCGCGACTGTGGTGGGCATCTCGGGCGGAATTGCCGCAATCCTCACAGGAATGTTCTGGCTGTTTCCGCTGGGAATCGGGATGGGCTATGTGATCGCGGTGATGTCCCATTGGGTTTTCGAGGGTAATCAGCCGCTGATCCTGGTGAATCCGCTCTGGGGTGCGGTTTCCGATATCCGTATGTGCTATCTGGCGCTCACCGGGCAACTGGAAGCGGAAGCGACGCGTCAGGGCGTGGCGCTGGAGCAGGACGCCAAGCCGGAGGCGATCGCCCCGGCGCTGCATGACTAGCGGCGTTCTGCCGCTATTTCCCCAATAATTGAATTAGAGCAGTTCTGTCGCCGGTAGGGATCGGCGGCGGGCTTTTTTGGTCTCTGCGGTTCGGGATTTCCGGCAGCTTGACTCGGGGAGCGTTTGGAGATTTAGTAGAACAAAATAGGAACATAGAGTAAGATCGTACGCTAGATCAGACTGGCAGCTTTGCCTGTCAGCCGGGATGGAAAGACCATGCTGAAGTTGCCGGAAGAAGAGAGAAAACTTTCTGATATCAGTCAGTTGCGCCAGAAGCTCCGGCTCCTCGAACGGGCCGGCGGACAGGTTCGGGCGGCTTATTCATTTGGCCTGCCAAGGCTCGATCTGGCTCTGGGCGGCGGTCTGGCCACCGGCTGCCTTCATGAGGTGATCGGCGGGGTTGGCGATGGCGCGGCCACCGGCTTTGTCGCCGCCCTTGCCGCCGGGCTCGCAAACAGGGAAGGCGCGGTTCTCTGGTGCCTGCCCCGGGCCGATCTCTATGGACCGGGATTGGCGGCCGCCGGGTTGGATCTGTCGCGGCTGATCGTGGCGACAACGGAACGCGCCGCCGATTGCCTGTGGGCGATGGAGGAGGGCGCGCGCAGCAGCGCCCTCGCCGCGGTGGTGGGCGAAGTGGACAAGCTGTCTCTAACGGCGGCACGGCGGTTGCAACTGGCGAGTGAGACCGGCGGCGTCACCAGCTTTCTGCTGCGGACCGGTGTTCCCTCGGATGGGGCGGCGGCCATTGCCGCCACCCGCTGGCGCGTCGCGGCGGCGTCGAGCGGCGGTCAGGCCGGCTCTCAGCCCTGGCCGGAAAGACCCTGCTGGCAGGCAGAGTTGCTGCGCTGTCGCGGCGGCCGGCCGGGAACCTGGACCCTCTCTTGGCATGAAGGAGCTTGGCATCATGCGGCGGGTGATCTCGCTGTGGCTGCCCCGTTTTGCGACGGACCGGCTGCGGCAGAAGCTGGCGCGTGACCCAGCCGGCCTGCGCCGGTCTGCTTCGCCGCTGGTGACGATGAAAGAGGTGGCCGGCCGCGCCATCCTGGCGGCGGTCGACGATCTGGCGGCTGCCGGCGGTGCCGCGCCGGAGATGCCGCTAGCCGATGCCCGCGCGCTTCTGCCGCAACTGCAGATCCATCCGGCCGATGCCGCTGGCGACGGGGCGATGCTGCGGCGGCTGGCGGACTGGGCGACCCGCTATACCCCCTGGACCACGCGGGAGACATGCGAGGAAGGCATGAACGCCGGCGGCGGGGCGGGGCTCTGGCTCGATATCACCGGCTGCGCTCATCTGTTCGGCGGCGAGGCGGCGCTGCTGTCCGATCTGCTGCTGCGGCTGGAGCGGTTCGGCTATCATGCCCGCGCCGCCATCGCCGATACCCCGGGCGCCGCCTGGGCGGTCGCCCGCTTCATCGACGGCCGGCCCAGCATGACCTTGGAAAAGATTCTCGGCGGCAGAGGCTGGATCGTGCCATCCGCCGTGTCGCGTCCCGCGCTCGACCGGCTGCCGGTGGCGGCCTTGCGGCTGCCGCCGGCGATGGCGGCGGAGCTGGAGCGGCTGGGGCTCTATGCCGTCGGCGATCTGCTCAACCTACCCCGCGCGGGCCTAGCGCGGCGGTTCGGCGGACTGCCGTTGCGGCGCCTCGAGCAGGCCCTCGGTAGCATCGACGAACCGATCTCGCCTTCGCCGCCGGCAGCGTTGTTCCGTGCTTTCCAGCCGCTCGCCGAGCCGATCAACACGGCCGACTCGATTGCTACGGTGCTGCAGCGGCTGCTGAACGATCTCTGCCGCCAATTGGAGAAGGCGCAGCAGGGCGCGCGGCGGCTGGAACTCGCCCTCTATCGTGTCGATGGCAGCCTGCAGCGTCTGGCCATCGGCACCAGCCGGCCCAGCCGCGACGGCGCGGCTCTGCAGCGCTTGTTTGCTCAGCAGATTGAAAAAATCGATCCCGGCTTCGGCATCGAGGCGATGGCGCTGGCGGCGGTGAAGGCGGAGCCGCTGACCGCCCTGCAGATGGTGCTGAAGGGAAGGATTCAACCCGTCCACCATGTCCCCGAACGGCCGTCCACGATCTCCCCGGGTCGTACAAGAGAAGACTCGGCAGCCCTCGCGCCGCTGATCGACACCCTCGCCAACCGCCTGGGCTTTGCGAACATCCGCCGGATCGTGCCGAGCGAGAGTCATATCCCCGAGCGCGCGGTGTCCACCGTGGCCCCGCTGGCCGATGGGCATGCGACAACCTGGCTACCCTTCCCGCCGCGGCCGCTACGCCTGTTTTCGCGTCCGCATCCGGTCGAGGCGATGGCGCTGCTGCCCGATCATCCGCCGGTCATGTTCCGCTGGCAATCTCGCCTGCACCGCATCCGCCGGGCGGAAGGACCGGAGCGCATCGAGCCGGAATGGTGGCGGCCGGAAGATGCGTCGCGCCGCGAGCGGGATTACTTCCGCGTCGAAGGCGAGGATGGCTGCCGCTTCTGGCTGTTCCGCGAAGGCCTGCCGCCGGACAGCGGACGCTGGTATCTGCACGGTCTATTCTCATGATCGCTTGGCAACAAACGGGAGAGGAAATCATGGCACTCGGCACGATGAATCATCTGGCACTCACCTTGCGCAACCTGAAGGTATCCGAAGCGGCGTTCTATGCGCCGGTGCTGGAATTCCTCGGTTACGCCAAGGTGGAGGACAGCCCGGAGACGACGCTGTGGTTTTCCAACGTCACTTTCTGTTCGATCAATCTCTGGCAGGCGAAGCCGGATCTCGCGGGCATCACGCATCAGCGCTATGCGCCGGGTTTTCACCACTTCGCCTTCAATGCCGACAGCCGGAAAGAAGTGGACGGTCTGCATAAGCTGCTGCGCAAGATCGGCGCCACCGTGATCGATACGCCGGCCGAATATGAATACGTTCGCGGCTATTACTCCATGTACTTCGCCGACCCCGACGGCATGAAGTTCGAATTGGTGCATATCCCACCGGAGGCGTTTGCGGGGTGAATGGACGGATACGCCCATGACCGCCTACGCCGAACTGCAGACCGTCAGCAATTTCACCTTCCTGCGCGGGGCGTCGCATCCGCAGGAACTGGCGCTGGCCGCAGCGGCGCTCGGCATCGCCGCTTTCGCCGTCACCGACCGCAACACGCTGGCGGGCGTGGTGCGCGCCCATGCGGCGGCGAAGGAGGCGGGTGTTCGTTTCATCGTCGGCGCGCGGCTGGATCTGCAGGATGCGCCCAGCCTGCTCGCCTATCCGACCGACCGCGCCGCTTATGGCCGGTTGTCGCGGCTGCTCACCATCGGCCGGCGCCGCGCGCCGAAGGGCGAATGCCATCTGACGCTCGACGACGTCATGGCCCATGGCGAAGGGCAGATATTCATCGCGCTGCCGCCGGAAGAAGACGCGACGAAACTCGAAGACACGCTCCACGCTCTCACCAATGCCTTTCCGCGCCGGGTCCATCTGGCGGCTCATCTTCTCTATCGCGGCGATGACAGGCGGCGCCTGGCGCGGCTGGCGGCGCTGGCGTTGCGCTGCGGCACGCCGCTGGTGGCCACCAACGACGTGCATTATCACGAGCCGGCGCGGCGGCCGCTGCAGGATGTTCTCATCTGCATCCGCGAGCATTGCACGATCGACACGGCGGGCTGGCGGCTCGCCGCCAATGCCGAACGGCATATGAAGCCGCCGGAGGAGATGGCACGGCTGTTCGCCGATTACCCCGATGCCATTGCCCGCACGGTGGAGATCGCCGAGGCCTGCCGGTTCAGTCTTGAGGAGCTGCGCTACGAATATCCGGACGAACTGACGCGCGAGAGCCGCACGCCGCAGGAGGAGCTGGCGGTGCTGGCCTGGGAAGGCGCGCGCTGGCGTTATCCGACGGGCCTGCCGGAAAAGGTCAAGACCACGATCGAGCATGAGCTGAAGCTGATCGAGCAGCTTCGCTACGCGCCCTATTTCCTCACCGTGTACGACATCGTGCGATTCGCGCGTTCCCAGAACATCCTCTGCCAGGGACGCGGTTCGGCCGCCAATTCCGTGGTCTGCTACTGCATGGGCATCACCGCCGTTGACCCCACGCGGGTCGATCTGCTGTTCGAGCGTTTTGTCAGTGTCGAGCGGAACGAGCCGCCGGATATCGACGTCGATTTCGAGCATGAACAGCGCGAAAAGGTGATCCAGTACATCTATGAGAAGTACGGCCGCGAGCGCACCGGCCTGGCGGCGACGGTGATCTGCTATCGCGGCCGGTCGGCGGTGCGCGAGGTGGGCAAGGCGATGGGCCTGTCGCTGGATACGGTGGGCGCGCTCGCCGGCCAGCTCTGGGGCTGGAGCCATGAAGGAGTGGCCGAGGCGCAAGTGCAGGAAATCGGCCTCGATCCCGCGGAACCGCGGCTCGCCCTGACATTGGCGCTGACGCGGCAGCTCATCGGCTTTCCGCGCCATCTGTCGCAGCATGTGGGCGGCTTCGTCATGACCCGCGGCCGGCTCGACGAGATGGTGCCGATCGAGAACGCGGCCATGGAAGACCGCACGGTGGTGGAGTGGGACAAAGACGATCTCGACGAACTGGGGATTCTCAAGGTCGATGTCCTGGCGCTGGGCATGCTTACCTGCCTGGCCAAGGGATTCGATCTGATCAAGCGGCATTATGGCAGCGAGTTCGATCTGGCCACCGTGCCGGAGGGAGATTCGGCGGTCTATGACATGATCTGCAATGCCGACACGATCGGCGTGTTCCAGATCGAAAGCCGGGCGCAGATGACCATGCTGCCGCGGCTGAAGCCGCGCACATTCTACGACCTGGTGATCGAGGTGGCGATCGTCCGCCCCGGCCCGATCCAGGGCGACATGGTGCATCCTTATCTGCGGCGGCGGAACGGCGAAGAAAAGGTCACCTATCCCTCGAAGGAGTTGGAGGACGTGCTGGGCAAGACGATGGGCGTGCCGCTGTTCCAGGAGCAGGCGATGCGCATCGCCATCGTCGCTGCCGGCTTCACGCCCGACGAGGCCGACCGGCTGCGCCGCGCCATGGCGACTTTCCGCAAGGTGGGCACGATCCACACTTTCCAGACCAAGCTGGTGGAAGGCATGGTCGCGCGCGGCTATGACCGCGGCTTCGCCGAGCGCTGCTTCCGGCAGATCGAAGGCTTCGGCGAATACGGCTTTCCCGAAAGCCATGCCGCCAGCTTCGCGCTGCTCGCCTATGATTCCGCCTGGATGAAATGCCACTATCCCGCGGTGTTCGCCTGCGCTCTGCTGAACAGCCAGCCCATGGGCTTTTATGCGCCGGCCCAGATCGTGCGCGACGCGCACGATCATGGCGTTACTGTGCTTCCGGTAGATGCGAATTGCAGCAACTGGGATTGCACGCTGGAGCCGGCGGGGGGCGGCGGCTATGCGCTGCGCCTCGGTCTCCGGCAGATCATGGGCTTGGCGGAGGCCGAGGCGGAGCGGCTGGTAGCAGCGCGCGGCAACGGCTATGGCGATCCACTGCAGCTCTGGCGCCGCGCCGCCATCGGCACGCGCAGCCTGGAGGCGCTGGCGCGGGCCGATGCGTTTCGCTCCATGGGCCTCGACCGGCGCGAGGCCTTGTGGGCAGTGAAGGGCCTGCCGGCCGAGCCGCTGCCGCTGTTCGCCGCCATGGGCGAGGAGGAGCAGGGAAACGAGCCGGCGGCGGCGCTGCCGGTGATGGGCATCGGCGAGCATGTGGCCGAGGATTACCGCACGCTGCATCTCTCCCTGAAGCGCCATCCGCTGGCGCTGCTGCGGGCGCGGATGCAGGCGCAGGGCTATGTGCAGGCGTCGCGGCTGGCTGATATCGCCAACGACACGACGGTCAAGGTGGCGGGGCTGGTACTGGTGCGCCAGCGGCCGGGCACCGCCAGCGGCGTCATCTTTGCGACGCTGGAGGATGAGACCGGCGTCGCCAACATCATCATCTGGCCCAGGGCCTTCGAACGCTTCCGCCGCACGGTCCTCACCTGCAGCCTGATGGGCGTCACCGGCAAGCTGCAGCGCGAAGGCATCGTCATCCATGTCATCGCCGACCGGATCGTCGATCTCACCGATCATCTGCAGGACATGGCGATGATGGCGGAAGAGCCGGAGATCGATAAGCCGGTAATGCCGCCGCGTGGCGATGGCACGCGTACCGCATTGCCGCGCCGCGATCCGTCCTTTCCATCGCGGGATTTCCATTAGGCCGCCCTGGCGAAACATTCGCCAAGCACGAAGTCCCAGCCCTTCGTGTAGCTCTCGCGCGTGGTGGACGCTTTCGCGCCCAGGCGCTCCCAGCCGCTGTGCGTCAGCTCCACTAGGGTCATGCCGGCGCCGGCGTGGCTGAATCGCACCTCCACTCCCTGCGCGGTGTCGGCGGCGCGGCCGGGATGCCAGGTGAAGGCGACGCGATCAGGCGGTTCCCAGGCTGTCACCGTGCCCCAGACATGCTCCTTGCCGGCGCGGTCGCGTTCAAAGAAGCGGCCGCCGATGCGGCCCTCCACCGCGCAGGCAACGGCGTCGTTCTGGCAGACCGAGTGTGTGGCCAACGGCCACCACTTGCCGATGCCATCGGTGAACAGGCGGAAAGCCGCTTCAACGCCTCCCTTGACGCGGACGGTCTTTTGCACCGGAGCGAGTGTTTCGCCGTTTTCTCTTGGCATCGGCTTCTCCTTCCATTTCCTCGGCGGCCAGCGCGAACTGCGCCAGCACATCGTCCCAGAACGAGTCGAGATAGGCGCGCAGCGCCGCGAGCCCGGCCGGGTTGACGGCGTAAAGATTCTGCGTGCCCTGTCGCTCGAACCGCACCAGCCGCGCCTGCTTCAGCGCACGCAGATGCTGGGACACGGCGGGGCGGCTCACCGGCAGGCCGGCGGCGATCTCGGCGACGCTGCGCGGCCCGCGGCGCAGCCGGTCGAACACTGCGCGGCGGGTCGGATCGGCGAGGGCGATCAGGGCAGAAGCGTAAGTCATGGCTTACCATACTCCGAATTCCATCCGTAAGTCAATACTTACCATGTGGTGAACGATCGGGAGTGATGCGGTCGGCGCATGCTGGCGACCCGCCGCATTGCCAATCCTTGACATCGCGACGGATGGCGGCGGAGATTGCGCATCGACCACCTCAGCAAGGATTTTCAGCCAATGCCCGAAGCCGCCGGCCGCATCGAAAAGAATCCCTTCGGCAAGATGCCGGACGGGACGGCGGTCGATGAGTACCTGCTGAGCGCCGGCAAGCTCCGCATCGGCGTGATCCCTTACGGCGGCACCGTTACGCGCATTGAAATACCTGACCGGCAGGGCAAGTTGGGCAACATCACCCTCGGCTTCGACAGGCTCGAGGATTACCTGACGAAGAGCCCGTACTTCGGCTGCATTACCGGCCGCTATGCCAACCGCATCGGTGGTGCCCGGTTCACGCTCGACGGCGTCGAACACCGGCTGCCGGCGAACAACGGGCCGAACACGCTCCATGGCGGCTTGAAGGCACTCGACAAACAAGTCTGGCGCGTGCGGGAGGTGACGGTGGAAGCGGACGTTGGATTGGAGCTGACCCACCGCAGTCCCGATGGCGCGGAGGGCTTTCCGGGCAACCTCGATGTCACGGTCGTCTACAGCGTGACGTCCGGCAACGAGTGGCGCATCGACTACAAGGCGACCACGGACAAGCCGACGGTGCTGAACCTCACCAACCACGCCTACTTCAATCTCGCGGGCAACGGCGCCGGCAGCATCCTCGATCACCGCATCATGCTCAACGCTGATAGATTCACAGCGGCCGATGCAGCGTCGATACCCACCGGCGACGTCGTCGGGGTCGCAGACACCCCGTTCGATTTCCGGAAATCGGCTCGCATTGGTGAACGAATCCGCCAACCGCATCCGCAGCTGATCAATGGCCGCGGCTATGATCACAATTGGGTGGTGATGGGCGGCGGCGGTAAGTCGCCGGTCCTCGCCGCCCGGCTGGAGGATCCGGCCAGCGGCCGGGTCATGGAGGTGCTGACCACCGAGCCCGGCATCCAGTTCTACACCGGCAATTATCTCGACGGCACGCTGGCGGGCTCCGGCGGCGGCCTCTACCGGCAGAGCGACGCGCTCTGCTTGGAAACCCAGCATTTCCCGGATTCCCCGAACAAGCCGCAATTCCCGTCTACCGTCCTGCGCCCCGGCGAAACGTTCACCAGCACGACAATCCACCGGTTCTTGGTGGCCTGAACCGCCTACGGGCTGCAGGCCATGCTGTGCACGACCTTCTGGCCGCCGATGAAGGCGATCTCCTTCTCGCGCACGACCTCGCAGCGCGTCGCCGAGTTCGGCAGCCGGCGAGTCAGGGTCACCGTGGTGCTGGCATAGCGGCAGGTGATCCAGTAGCCGCGCGGATTGGCCGCCAGGGTCCAGTACTCGGTCGCCGTCTTGTCCGTTTCGCTGTCGCCGTCGGGCACCAGCGAGGCCAGCTCTTCCGGCGGTCCGTCGAAGACCGTGAGGCCCGACAGCTCGGTCGGCAGATCCTCGGCGCCCTCGGTCCAGTCGGCTACCGGCGCGGCCAGGCTCTGGCCAACGCTGATATTCATGGGGCAACTGACATCGGCCAGGGCCGGAGCGGCTGCAAGGGATAGTGATACAGCGGCCGCCGGAACAGCGCGGCGAGCACCGCGCGCCAGCCGATTGAAGGAAATCATGGGAGGGTCTCCGATGCGGGATTGTCTTGCGGGGGAAGCCATGGTCAACAGGAACGCCAGAGGGTAATAGACAGGCCCAGCCGATGCCATGCCCGCCATGATCTTTTCCGAACTGCCCACAGCCGCCGCTCCGCTCCGCCAGCGCCTGCGCGACGCCTACCGCGCTGATGAAACCGCTGTCGTCGAGCAGCTTCTCCGCGAAGCCGAATTGCCGGCGGAGCTGCTCGACCGCATCGCCGCGCGGGCCCGCGATCTCGTGCGGAAGGTGCGGGAGCAGCGCGTTGGGCAAGGCGGCATCGATGCCTTCATGCATGAATATCAGCTCTCGAGCCGCGAGGGCGTGGTGCTGATGTGCCTGGCGGAGGCCTTGCTGCGCATTCCCGATGCGGAGACCGCCGACGAGCTGATCAAGGACAAGCTGGCCGACGCCGATTGGGAGAAGCATCTGGGCACGAGCGAGTCGCTGCTGGTCAACGCCTCCACCTGGGCCTTGATGCTTACCGGCCGCATCATGCGCTTTGACAGCGCGGAGACGCGCGATCTCGGCGGCATGCTGCGGCGGTTGGTGGTGCGCAGCGGCGAGCCGGTGATCCGCCAGGCGGTCACCCAGGCCATGCGCATCCTCGGCCGGCAGTTCGTCATGGGCCGCGACATTGGCGAGGCGCTGGAGCGCGCCGAGGCAATGGAGAAACGCGGCTACCGCTATTCCTACGACATGCTGGGCGAAGCGGCGCGCACGATGCGCGATGCCGAACGCTATGACCGCGCTTATCACGACGCCATCGGGGCCATCGGCAAGGCGGCGGGAGGTCGCGGGCCGTTCGTGGGGCCGGGGATCTCGGTCAAGCTGTCGGCGCTGCATCCGCGCTATGAATTCGCGCAGAGCGCGCGCGTGATGCGCGAACTGGTGCCGCGGGTGCTGAAGCTGGCGCAGGCAGCGAAGGCCACCGATATCAGCTTCACGATCGATGCCGAGGAGGCAGAGCGTCTCGATATCTCTTTGGATGTGATCGAGGCCATTAGCGGGGATCCGTCGCTGAAGGGTTGGGAAGGATTGGGGCTGGCGATTCAGGGCTATCAGAAACGCTGTCTGCCGCTGATCGATTGGCTGCAGGCGATGGCGCAGCGTCACAAGCGGCGGCTGATGGTGCGGCTGGTGAAAGGCGCTTACTGGGACAGCGAGATCAAATGGAGCCAGGAGCGCGGCCTGCCGGGCTATCCCGTCTTCACACGAAAAACCGCCACCGACGTGTCCTATCTCGCCGGGGCGCGCAAGCTGCTGGCCGATGGCGCAGCGTTCTTTCCGATGTTCGCCACCCACAACGCTCACACGCTGTCGGCGATCGTGGAGATGGCGGGCAATAGCCGGGATTTCGAGTTCCAGCGGCTGCACGGCATGGGCGACGCGCTCTATGACGAGGTGGTCGGCGCCGACAAGCTGAACATTCCCGCGCGCATCTATGCGCCCGTCGGCAGCCAAGAGGATCTGCTGGCCTATCTGGTGCGGCGGCTGCTGGAGAACGGCGCCAACACCTCGTTCGTCAACCGCATCGTCGACGAGGCGGCGCCGATCGACGAGTTGATCGGCGATCCGGTGGCGCGGCTGCGCAAGCATGCTGTCAAACCCCATCCGCGCATTCCCTTGCCGGCGAAGCTGTTCGGCGATGTCAGGCGCAATTCCCGCGGCATCGACCTCACCGACCTCAATGAGTTGCAGCCGCTGGCCCGGGAAATGGAGCGCGCCTCGGCTGAAGGTTGGAGCGCCGCGCCGCTGATCGGCGGCGTGGCAAAGAGCGGCGCATCGCGTCCGATCACCGACCCCGCCGACCGCCGCCGCGTTGTCGGCAAGGTCGCTGAAGCGACAAGAGACGATGTGGGTGCTGCGATGCAACGGGCGCTGCGGGCGGCGCCGATGTGGGATGGCACGCGGGCGACAGACCGCGCCGATTGCCTGGACCGCGCCGCCGATCTGATGGAGCAGAATCGCGGCCGGCTGATGGCGCTCTGCGTGCGCGAGGCCGGCAAAACGATTCCGGATGCGCTGGCCGAGCTGCGCGAGGCGGTGGATTTCTGCCGCTACTATGCCGAGCGGGCGCGGGTGGATTTTGCAGCGCCGCTGGCGCTGCCGGGGCCGACCGGCGAGCGTAATCAGATCGCGCTGGAAGGCCGCGGTGTGTTCGCCTGCATCTCGCCCTGGAATTTTCCGCTGGCGATTTTTATGGGGCAGGTCACGGCGGCGCTGGCCGCGGGCAATGCGGTGATCGCCAAGCCGGCGGAGCAGTCGCCCCTGATTGCCGCCGCTGCGGTGAAGCTGCTTCATCAAGCCGGCGTGCCCGCCGATGCGTTGCATCTCTTGCCGGGTGACGGGCCCAATGTGGGGGCACCCCTGGTGGCCCATCCGGATATCGCCGGCGTCGCCTTCACCGGTTCCACCGATACGGCGCGGGCCATTAACCGCGTGCTGGCCGCGCGCAGCGGGCCGATCGTGCCGCTGATCGCGGAGACCGGCGGCCAGAACGCGATGATCGTCGATTCGTCGGCGCTGCCGGAGCAGGTGGTGCGCGACGTGCTGATCTCCAGCTTCCAGAGCGCGGGGCAGCGCTGCTCGGCGCTGCGGGTGCTGTTCCTGCAGGAGGACGTAGCGCCGAAGATCGAGGAGATGCTGGCGGGCGCCATGGCGGAGCTGAAGATCGGCGATCCTGCGCTGCTGGCCACCGATGTCGGCCCGGTGATCGACGAGGAAGCGAAAGCAATATTGGAAGCTCATGCCGTGCGCATGAAGCGGGAAGGGCAGCTGATCCACGAACTGACGCTGCCCAAGGACTGTGCCCATGGCAGCTTCCTCGCGCCGCAGGCTTATCGGATCGATAAACTCTCGCGGCTGGAGAAGGAGGTGTTCGGCCCGATCCTCCATGTCATCCGCTATGACGGCGAGCGGTTGGACGCGGTGCTGGACGCCATCAACGCCACCGGCTACGGGCTCACGCTCGGCATCCAC
>Ga0184612_10001225_pt1 | contig 12390 bp, 11 predicted proteins | sample PLM3_60_coex_FD_133163 | JGI IMG/M metagenome (GOLD analysis project Ga0184612, IMG submission 133163) | Groundwater sediment microbial communities from an aquifer in East River, Colorado, USA - PLM3_60_coex | ecosystem: Environmental > Terrestrial > Soil > Riparian zone | place: USA: East...
ATATTGCTCCCAGTAGGCTTCGTCGTATCTGGCATAGGTGGGAAAGTAATGAAACAGGGGCCAAATCGTTTCATTGCAGAAACCCTGATAGAAATTTTCCAAATCTTGCTCAGAGAGGAAAACAGGACAGCAGCTAAACTCCGATAACGCTTTGGATCTGACTTCATCACGAATTTCATCCCTAATCGTGCTTCCCGGCCAGCCAACCCATACGAATTCAGATTCACGGGATAGAGAGCTTTGCGCAGAGGTCAGCAACGTTCTCAACCCCGTGGCTAAGCCTCCCACGCTTTCGTCAAATTGAATCCCCTCACCATCTTGCACGACGGTGAAAGGGAGACGATTGGAAACTATTACAATTCTTTGTGACTCAGTGTTTCGACCTGGCATCGTCTTACCTGATAGACCGGACATTTCTGTGGACGAGGGGATCTAAATACTCGCAATGAAAACGAACAAAATGAACTAGGGAATAAGACTTGGTTATACCTTTTCATTACGAGAACTATTTTACAAGTAGTTTTTTGGTTTTTTTGAGACCCCTTGTCGAATCAGTTCACTTCTTTCCGTCTTTGCCTGAAGACGGTTCAGATTCCGGCAGATATGATAAAGTGAAAGTTTTCGAACTGGGATGCCTTGAGAGCATCCCAGCGAAAGAAGAAATCGACCAGCGCGCCGGCACAATGTGGGGTAATGATGGTGGCGGTTCCTTAGCTGCTCTTCTGAAATCGTTTTTCTTTTATCCTTTTGATCAATTCATCTAAGGAGGCGTTGCTCAGAACGCGATTGAATTGGGAACGATAGTTGTTCACGATGCTTATGTTCTCAACCACGATGTCGAAAACCTTCCAATCGGAATCCACCGGATGGAGTTTGTAAGTCATTGGCGTTTCCTCACCCTTGGAAGAAATCACTTTGGTATCCACCTCGGAATAGTCCTTCTCAGTCCGTTCGTTCAGGTAAACGACCTTATCGCCGTTAGCGGCTTCGATCTGATCGGCGTAACTTTCCTCAAGGAGTTGCTTAAATGCAGTGACGAATTCCTGCTGCTTCTCAGGGTACCGGTTCCAGTTATTTCCCAGCGCGCGCTTGCCCATTTCGGCGAAGTCGAACCTAGGTACAATAATCTGTCGTAACTTTTCTCTTCGTTCAGTCTTCTTGCTCGTGCCTTGGAGTTTTGGATCCCTGAGTACTTCCATGACCTGATCGACAGTTGCCTTAACCTGCTCGCCGGGGGCCGCAGCCCAGAGCGGTGTTTCTCCCGTTCTGACGACTAGGATAGTCCCGAGCCCAAGTATCAGTGTCCATTTGTACAAATTAGTCATGACGATTTCCTTTCTTTGCTTCACTCTCGATCTTAATCTCAAAGAGGCCCGGAATAGCTGACGCTCCTGCGACGGTGATGGATTGGCACAATCAAACCGTCAAGCAGCAACGTCTATACCAAGCTATAGAATCGGCTTCGAAATCGGCTAATTTAGTTAGAAATTTTAAATTTCGCGTAGAGGCAGCTTTTCCCTGAAGGCATGGCATTGAAGGAGTTTTTACACCTTAGCGCCGATATTCTGTATGTATCTTCCTCACAGACGTCTTGTGTTCACAAACTTTGATAGAGTTAGGGAGTAGGATGGGTTGAGCGTTAGCGAAACCTCCCCGGTCACCGGTAGTTTCGGTGTTGCGCGCTTCTACCCATCCTCCGAATCTTGAGGTACTTTCCTCAGGCGTTGCTAGACTAGTATTCACTCTGTTGGCGCTTTAACCGTTCGATTTCCTGGCGGCTGCGGTTGATCTCAGCTTGATTTCGGTTGATTTGCTGTTGTTGCTGGTAGTTCGTGTTCTCTTGACCTTGCAGTTGATCGCCGACCAGAGCGCCGGCGCCAAGGCCAAGGCCGCCGCCGATGGCCGCGCCCGCACCAGGATGACCCACAGCCGCGCCGATCAGGCCGCCCGCCGCCGCACCGCCAAGGGCGCCGATGCCGGCGCCTTTCTCGCGTGTGCTCAGTGATCCACCGGCGCAACCTGCTACCAGTATCGATCCCGCCAAAAAAAGCACTGAAGCCTTACCGATTAGTTTTGTCTTCGTGTTCATTATCGTCTTCTCCTTTTTTTCTTGTCAATCCGATTTATCCCGGAGTTCTCTTTTACTTTGCTCTAGTCATTCGTCTTTTCTTTTGCGCCGTTGCCTTTTTGCTTGCCGCGATTGTGCTTGGATTTGCCGGTTGCTTGAGACTCATCGTGCCGTTGCTGGCGTTCGTCCGCGCGAACCCAGCCTCGTTCGGGGTCTGCCGACCATTGGGCATTTGAGTTGGCGGATCCTTTGCTGCTCATATGAGAATTCGCTTGACCGCCGCGCTGCGAGCCTTTGTCGCCCTGTCCAGCATTTGCCGATGAATGCGTCAAACAAAACGCCAACGCGTTTAGGAGTGAAAAGACGGCGATATATTTGTTCGGCTTCATAAAATCTCCGCTGGGTTAAGTTTACGCGCAACTTCATTTGGCGGCGCGAGCCTTCGCGGGAATCTTACTGTTCCCCAACTCTCGTGTAGCTTGATCGATCAGAGGCAGTGACTCGGATACGCGATGTAATATCGCGTTGAGAATGGCCAAGACGGCAACATAGTTAGGTGATTTCATTTTTCCTCCCTTGGGCGTATCGCCCAGTTGGAAGTGAGGTTGAGCAACGCTTATGCCAGTGGGAAAGGCGCGTAAAATCGGCGCGTTATGTAAGACCAGACGTAACCGGGGCAAGTAAAAAGGTAGCGCTACAAGGAAAAATTACTCTTTGTTATAAAGGGACAATTTGGCGTTCAGGGTTTTAGGGGTGATGCCTAGGATTCGTGCGGCTTGGGTCTTGTTACCGCCACTGGCTGCCAGGGCCCGTTCAATGGCTCGCCGCTCGGCTTCGGCTAGTGAAAGCGGTGCCGCGTCGGACGGGTCTTCTACCACAGCAGCAAGACAAAATTGCTGCACATCGGCTGCAGTCAGGGTCGGACCGGGCGCCAGCACTGCGAGTCGTTCCATGGCGTTGCGGAGCTCGCGGACATTGCCTGGCCACGGGTGGGATTGGAGAGCGCCCGCGAAGTCAGTGGCCCATTGCAATATGGGGCGCTGGTATTTCTCGGCGAAGGATTCAAGGAAATAGCGTGCCAGCAGCGTTATGTCTTCGCCGCGTTCCCGCAAGGGCGGCAACTCCAAATTAAAAACGCTCAAGCGATAGAAAAGATCCTGGCGCAACTTTCCTTCTTTGACCGCGGCAGCCGGCAAGCGGTTGGTGGCGGCGATGACCCGCACCGATACCGGTATGTTAGTATTGCCACCGATGCGGCGCACCTGCCCTTCCTCCAAAACGCGCAAAAACTTCGCCTGTACCTCTGCCGCCATCTCGGTGATCTCGTCGAGAAACAGCGTTCCGCCGTCAGCCTGCTCGAAGCAGCCCAAGTGGCGCTCGATGGCATTGGTGAAAGCGCCTTTCTCGTGTCCGAAAAGCTCACTCTCCATAAGTGTCGGGGAGATCGCCGCGCAGTTCAGCGCGAGAAAGTTTCCCTCGCGCCGCGGTGACAGATCGTGGAGCGTGTGTGCGACCAATTCTTTGCCTGTGCCGCTTTCACCGTTGACCAACACGGTGGCATCTGTCGCCGCGATTTGACTCAACCGCAGGTAAAGCTCGCGCATCGGAGGCGATTTTCCGATCAATCCCCCGTAGGAGCCCAGCGGCGACTCCAGTTTTTGGCGCAAAGCACCCGCCTCGCGCGCCAGCGCGACTTGTTTGAGGCCCCTTTCGAGAACGGCGCGCAACTTGTCCGGCTCGAGCGGCTTGGTGAGATAATCATAGGCACCGAGCTTGATGGCTTGAACCGCGGTTTCGATGGTCGCCTGGCCGGTCATCATGACGACGGCCACTTGCTGCACCTGTTCGCATAGGCCTTCGATGAACTCGATGCCGTTCATGCCCGGCATCATCAGATCCGTCACGACGGCCTGGGGGAGCTCCTTTTCGCAGAGCTTAAGAGCCGTCTTGCCATCCGCCGCCGAGCTGGCGCTATAGCCCCAGGTTTCCAATAGCGCCGTTAGCCCGTCACGGGTGGCGGGATCGTCGTCAACGACGAGAACCTTTGCACGGGGGCGGGCCATGATTAATTCCCCTCCAACGATAGAGTCAGACGAAAGGTGGCTCCTGCGCTCGCGTCGTTTTGATCTTCGTAAACCAGTGTACCGCCATGGGACTCGACGATCAGCTGGCTCAGCGGCAGCCCGATGCCGCTACCGCCGATCTTCGTCGTCTTGCCGAACTCAAACAGTTCCGCGCGGTGCGCCGGCACTACGCCGGGTCCGGAGTCTGCGAAGCGGAGAACTAGCTCCTTGATGTTCTTGCTGGCGCTAACGCGAATGGTGCCGCCATCCGGTTGCGCTTCTATGGCGTTGCGCAAAAGGTTGTCGAAACACTGGCGCAGACGCGTGCCGTCGCCTTGGATGGTCCACGGACCAGGGACTAGATCTTTTTTCAGAGCGATATTCTTGGTCGCGCATTGTGCCGCCGCCGCTTCGAGGCTTGTTGCGAGCACCTCGGATACATCTGTCGCTTTCCTTTCCATGGTGACCGGCGCGGAATAGTCGCTAAACTCGCGCACGAGCCGATCGACTTGCCGGACGCTGGCATCGAGCGCGCTGATGGATTTTTGCTGCTGATCATCCGGGCGGTCGCCGGAGTTGCGGAGCAGTTCGAGATGGATCGCCAATGCGTTCAAAGGCGTGCGTACTTCATGCGCCAAGGTGCGCGCGGCGTAGGCCAGACGCTGCATGGGCGCCGGAGCGCCCACGGTTTTGCGCTGCTTCATGACCAAACGGTCAATCAAATCCAAACTCGTTCCGACTTCGTCGTGGCTCCGATATTGGGGGCGGGTTTGATAGGTCCCGGCTTCAGCTTGGCGCAAGGTTTCACTGATCAAACGAAAACGGCGCGTGTAGAGAGCCGTGGTCAGGAGTGCACTCAGCAAAGCCACGCCGCCACCGAGGGCGAATAACAACGTGAGTTGGCGCCATAACCCCGAAAGCATCTCTGTCCAATCGGCCGGATTGATCCACAGCCTGAGACCGCCCGGCCCCTCCACCCCGGCGGGCATTTGCAGCGGGACCAGGACGTCGTAGTAGGTAGATTTTCCCTGGCGTTGGGAATTGATGGTGGTATCGCCGCGACGCAGACTGCTTATGAGCTTTGGGTCGGTGAGGGCTTCGCCCTTTTCGTGGCCCTTTGAACTGTAGAGGATCTTGCCGTCGGCATTGAGGACCCACATCGCTTCGATACTACCGCTGCGGCTAACGAAGGCATCCATTAATCCTTTGACTTCAGCGTGGCGCGGGGCGGGACGCCCGGGGATATATTGCGTTTTGGGTTTCGAGCCGACGCCGGGAAAAATGTTACCCAAGAAGCTCCAAAAGGAGGAAGAGGGCTGTGACTGGACAATACGGCCTTGGGGGGCAGGACGCTGGCGCAGGCTGTCGGCCAAGGCGATCTCCACCTGGCGTGCCATTAAGAGGGCTGTTTGGAGCGTTGCCTCGGTAGTCAAGCGCTGGGCGATGAGCCAAACGCAGCCGGCGAAAATACTGAAAATCACCACGACTGTACCGAAAAAGACTGCGATCTGCTGCTGGCGCAGGCTCATTGCCGCGATAGGATAACAGATCCCCCCGAACCAGCAAAGTTGAAAGACATATTGCGGATGCCCGCGTCTTGCGCCTAAGACCCTGGTATTGCATAGTAAAAAGTGATGGTACTGGATGCCTACAAACGACCCGTTCGGGATCTGAGAATTTCCGTAACCGATAGGTGCAACTTCCGCTGCACCTACTGCATGCCGCTGGACGAGTACGAGTGGATCAATAAGAAGGAGATCCTTACTTTTGAGGAAATTACTCGACTGGCAACGTTGTTCATTGGACTCGGCGTCGAGAAAATCCGGCTAACCGGCGGCGAGCCGCTGGTAAGACAGAATCTCGATCGTCTGGTTGGCAAACTGTCCGCCGTCGAAGGGCTCAAAGATCTCTGCTTGACGACGAACGGAGCGCTGTTGGCCGAGAAGGTTGAAGCCCTCAAACAAGCCGGTTTGCGACGGATCAACGTGAGTTTGGATTCTTTGGATCGTGACAAGTTCAGGCGAATGACCAAGCGGGGTGACTTGGACAAGGTGCTCGAAGGCATCTTTGCCGCTAAGAGCCATGGCCTTCATCCAATTAAGCTAAATGCGGTGATCGAACGGGGCGTGAACGACGACGATATCCTCCCTCTGGTGGAGTTTTCCCGGGCGCACGGCTTTGCCATGCGCTTTATCGAGTATATGGATGTCGGCAACGCCAATAACTGGACGTCCGAAAAATTAGTTCCCAAGAAAGAAATCATCGCAAAAATCGATTCCCGTTATCCACTGAAAGAAATCGGTCGGGCTCAGGGAAGTGCGCCATCAGTGGATTACGAGTTTATCGACGGAGGCGGCGATATCGGAGTTATTGCTTCGGTGACGGAACCGTTTTGTTCGAGTTGCACGCGGGCGAGAATCACCGCCGACGGGAAAATCGTAACGTGCCTCTTTTCAGAGGTGGGTCACGACGTTAAGGCTCTGCTCCGGAGCAGCGCCTCGGACGAGGAGATTCTAAAATTGCTCAGCTCGATATGGATCAAGCGGGCCGATCGCTATTCCCAGGAGCGCTTGGAAGCCTTGCGCGACTCCAGCTACGATCCCAAGAGCCACAAGAAAATCGAAATGATCTCTCTCGGCGGCTAGCCGGATCTTTTCGGGAGCTAAAGCCGTCTGAGAGCACGAATGCGCTCGTTGGTTGCCGGGTGGGTCGATAGGAATCCGCCGCCGCTGTTGCCTTGCACCTGCATGATCCAGGTGAGCGCGCGAATCATCACCTCTTTCGAATATCCGGCGCGGCGCAAAATCGTCACCCCATGCTCGTCCGCCGCGAACTCCTGAGGACGGCTGTAGTTCGACGCGATCAGGGTCCCGGCGATCGGTGCCACCGCCCCACTTCCCGGAAACACTTTCTCCAACAGCGCTGCTCCGAGGCTTACACCGGTTTCCACGAGTTGCATCTTCACCGGATGTCCCAGATCGTCGTGGGCGATCTCGTGGGCCAGGATACCGCGCAATTGTTCGTCGTTGGCTTTCTGTAAGAGACCGGTGGTTATGAGGAACTCGCCTTCCCCCGCGCTGCCGGCATTGATATTAGAGTCGGAGACGATTTTGATGCTGATTTCATTCAGACGCTCCGGATGATTCGTCGCTCGGACCAGGGGCATCATGATCCTCCGAAGCCGTTCCAAGTCACGGTCGCCGGATGTTTGCCGACCGTCCTCTCGCTCCTTGCGGGCATGGGCTTGCCCAGCCGTCCCTTCAAATGCCGCACTAGCGCAAAGGCTCAAAGAGGAGAGCAGTGCTGCTACTACGGCTATTTTGAATTTTCCAACGGACATTTCTCTTGGAGTCTTGACGCAAAGCGGGTGCCAGCGGAGATTCTGCTGAAAAAAGGCCGTATCGAAGCGAGATGAAATGGAAAAACATGGAAGAAGTTCACCGCCATGGGAAGAAATTACATGGCTCCGTCTTCTCGCTTCGTCATAGCTAACTTTTTTGCTAAGGACATTTGTATTGGTTAAGTTAGTCAACAAAACCCGCGAGACTCCCCAGCGCACAAGATGAAAAAAAGCAGAGTCATTCTACTTGTTGGCCTCCTACTGACAGTGACAGTCGGGTTTTTCTTTCTGCCGCTGCGGCAGTGGTTCACGCAGCTTGAAGGCCACGTGCAATCGCTGGGAACCCTAGGTCCCGCGGTTGTGGTGGCGGCTTACGTTCTATGCACGGTGCTCTTGATACCGGCAAGTATCATCACATTGGGGGCCGGGACTATCTTCGGCTTAAAGACTGGGTTCATCGTGGTCGTCATCGGCGCCAATCTCGGCGCCCTCTGTTCTTTCTTGCTGGCGCGTACTTTCTTGCGCGAGCAGGTCGCTCGCTGGGCGCGGGAGAATTCGAAGTTTCGTTTCCTCGACGAAGCCATCGGCCGTCAAGGTTTCAAGATGGTCCTCCTGACGCGGCTGAGTCCGATCTTCCCGTTTATTTTGCTTAACTACTTCTTGGGGCTAACGGCGGTACGCACGGGTGCTTATGTTCTGGCGAATCTGTTCGGTATGTTGCCGGCAACGTTCCTTTTGGTTTACATCGGCGCGGCGGCGCGCGACGCTATTGGTGCACCGACGGACGCATCGGCGGATTTTTACCAGCAAATCTTGAAGTATGTTGGTTTACTGGCGACTATCGCCGTGGTGGTGATGGTCACGCGCATGGCGCGCAGGGCATTGCGCGAAGCTGAGCAAAGTCAGGAAGGCAGCACGGTCGCAGGAAAGCCGCGGTTCGATCCTAATTACAGGCCGGCGGCCTTCGATGAAATGACGATCGCCGGTGACAGCTACGACCAGAAACTCATCGAGAACTGCCACCCGCCAGGCTGGGTCAATCCCAAACCTGCGGGAAAGTACAATCTGATTGTCATCGGCGCAGGAACGGCCGGGTTAGTGAGCGCGGCGGGCGCGGCGAAGCTCGGCGCCAAGGTGGCACTGATCGAGCGCAATCTTATGGGCGGGGACTGCCTGAACGTCGGTTGTGTGCCGTCGAAAGCGGTCATCCGGGCGGCGCGAGCGGTAATCGACTCACGAAACGGTGCAGAGTTTGGCGTACACTCGAATTCACCGTCCGTAATGAATTTCGCAGCTGCGATGGAGAGGATGCGACGGCTGCGGGCCGGAATCAGCGCGCACGATTCCGCCGACCGTTTTCGCAAACTCGGTGTGGACGTTTACATCGGCAACGGGCGGTTTATCGGACCATCGACAATTGAAGTGGACGGCACACGGCTCGAATTTAGCCGCGCCGTAATCGCTACGGGCGCACGGGCCGCAGAGCTTCCCATAGCGGGACTAGCGGATGCGGGTTATTACACGAACGAGACGATCTTTACGCTGACGGAGTTGCCGCGCCGGATGGTTGTCATCGGCGCCGGGCCCGTCGGCTGCGAATTGGCCCAGTCTTTCCAGCGCTTCGGTTGCCAGGTGACTGTGATTACGGATGGCGCACAGATTCTACCGAAAGAGGATCACGATGCCGCGGCCGTGCTGCGGCAGCGAATGAACCGGGAAGGCGTGCGAATTATTACGATAGGAATCATCCAACAAGTGAGCTCCAATGGATCCGGTAAGCGCGTGTCGGTTGCCACCGATGGTACGACTCACGAGGTGGAGTGCGATGCCATCCTGGTTTCAGTCGGTCGAAAGCCCAACCTGGAAGGATTGGAACTGGATATCGCGGGGGTGGACTATACCTCCCGAGGAGTCGTCGTCGACAGTAGGCTACGGACGACCAACCCCAGAGTTTATGCTGCCGGTGATGTCTGCTCGCGATACAAGTTCACCCATGCCGCCGATGCCATGGCGCGCGTCGTGATCGCCAACGCGCTGTTTCTCGCGCGGCGTAAGGTAACTGATCTCGTGATTCCCTGGTGTACCTATACCGACCCCGAGGTCGCTCACGTCGGCTATTATGAGAAAGAGGCGCGGGCCGCCGGCTTGAATGTGGCGACGATCACTGAGTCGCTGACTGACGTCGATCGAGCGGTCCTCGACGGGGAGGACGAAGGCTTCGCGCGGGTTCACTATGACAAGAAGACGGGTCGAATTTTGGGTGGGACGCTAGTGGCGCGCCACGCCGGAGAAATGATCAACGAACTGACCCTCGCCATGGTCGCCAAACACAGTGTCAGTGTTCTCTCTTCGACGATTCATTCCTATCCCACTCAGGCGGAGGTGTGGCGCAAAATCGGCGACGCCTATATGTTCACAAAAATGACGCCTGCGGTGAAGAAAGTTTTCGAAAGGTGGTTGATGTGGCGACGGTAGCGCGGCGAAACGCGAATCTAGTTACTTTTGAAGAGGGAGGTGAACGTACCTTCTTCAGGCGAAAAGAGCCCTTGTTACGTCATGCCCGCGGAAGCAGGCATCCAGAGGAAACACGAAGAAACTGGATTCCCGTTTTCGCGGGAATGACGGAAGAGACGTGGCCGGTTAGAATCCTTCGGCGTGGAGCCGAAAAGTGGTGTGGGTAGAAGGAATCCCATGAAACGAAGGACAAAATTTGTTAGGGGAGTAGATTTGTGGATGATCGTTTTTCTGGCCGTGTGCCTTTTAGCTCCATCATCCTCTCACGCGGCGCCTAAAGCGGAGCTTTGGCCGCGCTGGGAGAAGCACGACGCCGCGAGCACTCAGAGAATCGACCACAGCCTGTGGGATACATTCCTCAAGAAGAATCTAGTCGCGCCTCACCCATCCGGTATTAATCGCGTCCGTTACGCCAGCGTAGCGCCCGAGGACCGGAAGGCATTGAAAGACTACCTCAAGAATATGCAAAGCTTACCCATTTCCAGCTACAATCGAGCCGAGCAAAAGGCCTACTGGATCAATCTCTACAACGGGCTTACGGTGGACCTGATTCTCTCTCGTTTCCCCGTCGAGTCGATCCGAGACATCAATATTTCCCCGGGATTGTTTGCGCGCGGACCCTGGGGCGCAAAGCTGCTGAATATCGGGGAAGAAAGGCTTTCCCTCGACGACATTGAACATCGTATCCTGCGGCCGATCTGGAAAGACAACCGGGTGCACTATGCGGTCAATTGCGCCAGTCTGGGCTGTCCAAATCTACAACCCGCTGCGTATACGAGTGAGAATACCGAAGCGCTGCTGGAGAAGGGTGCCCGTGAATACGTCAACCATCCTCGGGGCGTAGTCATTAACAATGGCAAGCTCCATGTCTCCAGCATCTACGTTTGGTTCCAGGAGGATTTCGGCGGCAGCGCCGAAGGGTTGATGGAGCATTGGTCAAAATATGCGAACAAGGTACTGGCCGACGCTTTGAAAAACTATAGCGGCGGCCTGGAACACGACTACGATTGGCGACTCAACGCCGCAGAGTCTAAACCGCAACCGTAATTTGGTTGGAGCCGAAGGCGGTGCGATGCGAGTTAGCGTCATCATTCCCGTCCTTAATGAAGAGAAGAGCATTGCAGCGACGTTGCTGGCGTTGCAGCGCTTGAAGCCTGACGAGCTGATTCTTGTTGACGGAGAGAGCAGTGACGGGACCCGAGAGGTTTGCCAAAGGTTCGGCGTGGAACTTTACCCGTCGCCCCGCGGGCGGGCGCGACAGATGAACTTCGGCGCGCAACGGGGAACCGGTGACGTGCTGCTATTTCTTCATGCCGACACCCGGCTTCCGCCATCCGCGTTCGACGATATTCGATCTGCATTGCAGGATCAGAGGGTTGTCGGTGGTCGTTTCGATCTTCAACTGGACGACGCGCGTCCGATGCTCAGGCTGGTGGGTTTGATGATCAGCCTTCGGTCGCGGATCTCGAAAGTCGGCACCGGCGACCAGGCGATCTTTGTGCGGCGCGAGATTTTCGCGGAACTGGGCGGCTACCCTGACATCCCTCTGATGGAAGACGTGGCTTTCTCGCGGGCGCTCAAACGCAGAGGCACGGTCGCCTGTCTGCGCAGCTGCGTGGTTACTTCCGCACGGCGCTGGGAGAGGGAGGGGATATGGAGCACGATATTGAAGATGTGGATGCTCAAGTCGCTTTATCTCGTCGGCATCTCGCCGGTGCGTTTGAAACGGTACTATGGCGATACGCGCTAATGCTCTTGCAGTGATGGCCAAGGCTCCTCTGGCTGGCCAGGTCAAAACGCGCTTGCTGTCGTTTTTCACGGCCGAAGAAGCCGCGGAGTTGTCCCGCTCCCTGCTCATGGATCAATTAAACCATCTTCAAGCATTGGACACAGCCGATTTCTATCTCGCCTTTGCGCCCGATGACGCCCAATTGCTGATGGAGAAACTAGCGCCGCCTTGCTTCTACCTGTTTCCGCAACAGGGTGATGAGCTCGGCGCCCGTATGGCAGCCGTGTTCGAGAGGCTTTTTCAAATGGGCCACAAAAATATCGTTCTCATCGGCGGCGATTTGCCACCCGTTCCGCTGCACTTTTTCGACCAGGCTTACGCATTTCTAGAGGCGCCGAATAAACCCGTCGTATTGGGGCCGAGTCGCGACGGAGGTTACTATCTGATAGGCAGCAATCGACCGACGCCGCAAATTTTTCAAGGCATGAGTTGGAGCCATAGTGAAGTTTTGACGGAGACCCAGAATAAGCTTGCCTCTCAGAAAGTTGATTACCACCTTCTTCCCCCTTGGTTCGATATCGACACGGCCGATGATCTGCGTCACTTGGAATCTGTTTTGGACAACGCACTTAAGAAGGCGATGCCCAATACTCTGCTACTGCTGCAACGCTTGGGA
>Ga0184612_10001226_pt1 | contig 12378 bp, 11 predicted proteins | sample PLM3_60_coex_FD_133163 | JGI IMG/M metagenome (GOLD analysis project Ga0184612, IMG submission 133163) | Groundwater sediment microbial communities from an aquifer in East River, Colorado, USA - PLM3_60_coex | ecosystem: Environmental > Terrestrial > Soil > Riparian zone | place: USA: East...
AACTCATCGGCGCGACCATCCCGCTCACCCTCACGTAGACACCACACCACCCGCCCACAACAACGAACCCCCTGCACAGCAAGGGGTTCGCCCATTAAGATCAATCAACTTCGGCCTAGATCGGCAGTGCCTGGCCGGTTGTTGATCAAACGGTAACGTTCAGCGGTAACGATTGGCATGATCGCTACGCCTTGACGTTCACAGTGAGTCGCGGCGAGCAGGCCCAGCATAGGAGAGCGAATGGACTGGTATCCGCGCTTCGACCTCATCGGGCAGACCGCGCTCGTGACCGGCGCGGCTCGCGGGCTCGGACGGGAAATATCCCTCGCGATGGCCAACGCGGGCGCCGATGTGGCGCTGGGGCTGCGTGACCCGGCGGGCGTCGGCGACCTCGCGGACCGGATCCGCGAGATGGGTCGGCGGGCGCTGCCCCTTGCGATGGACGTACGAAATCTCGATCAGGTACGGGCGGCGATCGATGCTGCGGTCGCCGAGTTCGGCCGCCTGGACATCCTCGTGAACAACGCCGGGCTCGGGCCCGCCAACCCGGCCGAGCATGTCACGGAGTCCGACTTCGACCTGACACTCGCCGTCAACGTCAAGGGCACCTTCTTCGCGAGCCAGGCGGCGGGGAGGGTAATGATCGGCCAGGGCCATGGCCGGATCATCAACCTCAGTTCCCAGGCCGGATTCGTCGCACTGCCGACCGAGTCCGTCTACTGCCTGACCAAGGCGGCGATCTCCCATCTCACGAAGTGCCTGGCCGTCGAGTGGGGCCAGTACGGGATCACGGTCAACTCGGTGGCGCCGACCTTTATCAACACGCCCGGCACGGCCGCCGACCTCGCTGACCCAGCCTTCCGCGCCGACGTCGAGGAGCGGATCGCCGCGCTGCACCGGGTCGGCGAGCCTGTTGACGTCACCGGCGCTGTCATCTTCCTCGCCTCGCCCGCGGCCTCGTTGATCACCGGCGAAACCCTGCTCATCGACGGCGGATGGACGGCACGTTGAGCACCGACAGGGCGAACAAGATCGCGTCGATCTAGGGGTTGTACGCGTGATTAGAGATCAACTCACGCGAACAAGTCCTAGATCGACGGCAGACCTATCAACAGGCGTCGGGGACAATGGGGGCGTGGACCCGCGCGAGATTGTGCTGCTCGGCTCGACCGGCTCCGTCGGCACCCAGGCGATCGATATCGTGCGGCGCAATCCCGACCGGTTCCGGGTCGTCGCCATCGGCGCGGGCGGGGGCAATGTCGCCACCCTCGCCGCGCAGGCGCTGGAGCTCGGCGTCGAGGCGGTCGGCGTCGCGAAGGCCTCGGCGGCGCAGGATCTGCAGCTCGCGTTCTACGCCGAGGCGTCGAGCCGGGGTTACGCCAAGGGCCAGTTCCGCATTCCGAAGATCCTCGCGGGTCCGCAGGCCATGACGGAGCTGGCGGAGTGGCCGTGCGACACGGTGCTCAACGCCGTCGTCGGCTCACTCGGTCTGGCACCGACCCTCGCGGCGCTGCACGCCGGCCGTACCCTCGCTCTGGCCAACAAGGAGTCGCTGATAGCCGGCGGCCGGATCGTCAAGGCCGCGATCGCGCGGCCCGGGCAGATCGTCCCGGTGGATTCGGAGCACTCGGCGCTGGCGCAGTGCCTGCGCTCCGGCAGCCCGCGGGAGGTGAGACGGCTCGTGTTGACGGCCAGCGGAGGAGCGTTCCGGGACCGCCGCCGCGACGAGCTGGCAGACGTCACGCCGGAACAGGCGCTGGCGCATCCCACGTGGAACATGGGCCCGGTCGTGACGATCAATTCCGCGACCATGGTCAACAAGGCCCTCGAGGTGATCGAGGCGCACGAGCTCTTCGAGGTCGGTTACGACGACATCGAGGTCATGATCCATCCGCAGTCGGTGATCCACTCGATGGTCGAGTTCACGGACGGGTCGACCATCGCCCAATGCAGCCCGCCGGACATGCGCCTGCCCATCGCTCTCGCGCTCGGCTGGCCGGACCGCGTTCCGGATGCGGCGGCGGCCGTCGACTGGGCGACCGCCCACAACTGGGAGCTGCGTCCGCTCGACGAGGAGGCCTTCCCGGCCGTGCGGCTCGCCAAGGAGGCCGGCCGGATCGGCCGGTGCCGGCCGGCGATCTACAACGCCGCCAACGAGGAGTGTGTGGCCGGATTCACCGACGGCCGGCTGCCGTTCCTCGGCATCGTGGACACCGTCGCGCGGGTGCTGCGGGATGCGCCCGATTTCGCCGAACCAGGTACCGTCGTTGACGTACTCGCCGCGGAGTCGTGGGCACGCTCGCGCGCGCGGGAGATCATTGCTGAGCAGGAGGGCGAAGGAGCCTGATGGAGATCATAGGGATTGTCATCTTCGCCCTTGGCATCCTCGTCTCCGTCTGCCTGCACGAGGCCGGACACATGGGCACGGCCAAGGCCTTCGGCATGAAGGTAACCCGCTACTTCGCCGGCTTCGGCCCGACGCTGTGGTCGTTCCGCAAGGGAGAGACCGAGTACGGCGTCAAGGCCATTCCACTCGGGGGTTTTGTCAAGATTGTCGGAATGACGCCGCAAGACGACGACGTCGCGCCCGCCGACGAACATCGCGCCATGTGGCGCTTCCCGGTGTGGAAGCGCACGGTCGTGATGTCCGCCGGTTCGGTGACCCACTTCCTCCTCGGCATCGTGATCCTTTGGGGCATCTTCGCGTTCGTGCCGCTGCCTGAGGACAAACTGCTCCAGTCGCAACCGGTGCAGCTGAACGAGGTCGTTGACTGCGTCGCCGCCAAGTGGGAGTTCGACCCGGCGACGAAACGGGCGAAAGACTGCGTCGCGGGTGTCGACCCCGTCAGCCCGGCCAGACAGGTCGGCCTGCGCCCCGGCGACGTGATCACCGCGGTCGACGGCCAGCCGGTCGCCGGCTGGGACGCACTGACCACGAAGGTGCGGGCCGCCGGCGGAAAGTCGATCAGCCTGACGTACGAGCGCGACGGCGTGACCTCGACTGTGCGGGCCTCGCTGCCGCTCGCCCAACGCGTCAAGCAGGACGTCGCGCGGGACCCGAACAAGACCGCCGAGCAGGTCACCGCGGCGGATCTTGAGCGGGTGGGTGTGCTGGGTATCACCCCCGTCGTGCCGAAGATGGTCCATGGCCCAGGGGCGGCCTTCGGGATGGCCGGGGACCAGACCGTGCTGATGTTCCAGGGCACGTTCGCGGCGATGAAGAAGTTCCCGGAGAAGGTGCCGAAGCTGTGGGAGGCCCTGACCGGCGCAGAGCGCGACAAGGAGACGCCTATCAGCGTCGTCGGCGCGAGCCGGATCGGCGGCGAGCTGTTCCAGGCCGGCGAGTGGCCCACCTTCCTCGTGATGCTGGCCGCACTGAACTTCTTCGTGGGCATCTTCAACCTGCTCCCGCTGTTGCCGTTGGACGGCGGCCACATCGCGATCGCCTGGTTCGAAAAGGTCCGGTCGTGGTTCTACGCGCGGCTGGGCAGACCCGACCCGGGCCGCGTCGACTACTACAAGCTCATGCCCGTCACGTATGCGGTGATCCTGTTGTTCGCCGGGTTCACTCTGCTGACGGTCGCCGCCGACATCGTCAACCCCATCACGATCATCTCAAGGTGATTTCCCCGTGACCGCTGTGAACCTTGGACTTCCGCTGAGCCCGCCCGCGCCGCCCCTCGCGCCTCGGCGGCAGAGCCGACAGATCATGGTCGGCACGGTGCCGGTCGGCGGGGGCGCGCCGGTGTCCGTGCAGTCGATGACGACCACCCTGACCGCGGACGTCAACTCCACGCTGCAGCAGATCGCGGAGCTGACCGCGTCGGGCTGCCAGATCGTGCGCGTCGCGGTCCCGTCGCAGGACGATGTCGAGGCGCTGCCGGCGATCGCCCGCAAGTCGCAGATCCCCGTCATCGCCGACATCCACTTCCAGCCGAAGTACGTGTTCGCGGCCATCGACGCCGGTTGCGCGGCGGTGCGGGTCAACCCGGGCAACATCAAGAAGTTCGACGACAAGGTGGGCGAGATCGCGAATGCGGCCGCCGACGCCGGCGTACCGATCCGCATTGGAGTCAACGCCGGGTCGCTCGACCCCCGCCTGCTGGCCAAGTACGGCAAGGCGACCGCCGAGGCGTTGGTCGAGTCTGCGCTGTGGGAGTGTTCGCTCTTCGAGGAGCACGGCTTCCGGGACATCAAGATCTCGGTCAAGCACAACGATCCGGTTGTCATGATCCGGGCGTACCGGCAGCTGGCCGAGCAGTGCGACTACCCGCTGCACCTCGGCGTGACCGAGGCTGGGCCGACGTTCCAGGGCACGATCAAGTCCTCCGTCGCCTTCGGCGCGCTGCTGGCGGAGGGGATCGGCGACACCATCCGGGTTTCGCTCTCCGCGCCGCCCGTCGAGGAGGTAAAGGTCGGCAACGCGATCCTCGAGTCGTTGGGCATGAAGGAACGCGGTCTCGAGATCGTCTCGTGTCCGTCCTGCGGCCGCGCCCAGGTCGACGTCTACACCCTGGCCGACCAGGTGACCGCGGCGCTGGAGGGCTTCCCCGCGCCGCTGCGGGTCGCCGTCATGGGCTGCGTCGTGAACGGTCCCGGTGAGGCGCGCGAGGCCGACCTCGGCGTGGCCTCGGGCAACGGCAAGGGCCAGATCTTCGTCAAGGGTGAGGTCATCAAGACCGTGCCCGAGTCGCAGATCGTGGAGACCTTGGTCGAGGAGGCCATGCGCCTCGCCGACGAGATGGGCGTCGAGATGCCCGAGGAGCTGCGAGACCTTGCCGGTCCCACTGTGACGGTCCACTAACGACAGTGACTGACACGCGTGGGGAGACCCCGGGCCCGGGTCAGCAGTCCTGGGTCGGCCGGGCCACCCCGCGCCCGTCGCCTCCGCCACGTTTCGCGGATCCGCCGCCCGCACCGAGCGATCCGTACTGGCCGCCGGTGCAGGGCGCGCCCGGCTACCCCTTCGTGGTGGCGCCGCCGCGACGGCGCTCCGGCCGCACGGCCCTGCTCGTTGTCGTCGGTGTGATCGCGGCGTGCTGCGCCGGCGGCGCCGTACTGGCTCTGCTTGCCAGCGCGGCCTTGAAGAATGCGACGTCATCCGTAAGGGAGGCCCAACCGGGCCTCAACGCCGCGGTCCGCGACGGCAAGTTCGAGTTCGTCGTCACGTCGTTCAGCTGCGGTCACGGCAGCGTCGGGCGCTTCGTCACCAAGAAGCCGCAGGGCCAGTACTGCGTCGCCGGGGTGACCGTCCGCAACTTCAGCCGGGAGGCGCAGACCTTCGCCGACGGTTACCAGAAGGCGCTGAGCCCGGACGGCGCGAAGTTTGGCGCGGACACCGCCGCGGGTGTCGTCGCCAACGAGAACGGCGACGCCGTGTTCAACGTCATCAACCCGGGCAACCAGGTTGACGCGAAGATCGTGTACGACATCCCGACGGACAGGCAGATCGTGAGGTTGGAGCTGCACGACTCGGCGCTCTCCAACGGCGTCACGGTCACGGTCGGCTAACGACACCAGCGCCGATCATGAAGTTTGGGTTCCCAAAATGCGCCGATCATGAGGCTGGGGGTTCCCCACACCAGCGCCGATCATGAAGTTGGGGTCCCCAAAATGCGCCGATCATGACCTGTAGTTCATGATCGGCGCGTTTTGGGGGGCGGGTCAGTCGCTTTCGGCGAGGATCGCGTAGAGCTTGCGCTTGGCCTCGTCGATGACGTGCACGGCCTGCTGACGCTGCTCGTCGGTGCCGTTCATCATGACCTGCCGCAGAGCATTCATCGCGCCGAACGTGGCGTCGCGCATGTCGTGCCACAGCGGCACCGTGTCGTCGCCGACAAACTCCTGCCACGGCGCGGCGTCCCCCGCCCGCTGCGCTTCGCGACCCGCGTCAGTGAGCGTGAAGCGCCGCCGCCCGCCGCTGGACTCGCTCACGATGAGCCCCTCGTCCTCAAGCAGCTGCAGCGTCGGGTAGACGGAGCCGGGACTGGGCCGCCACACGCCGCCCGTTCGCGTCTCCAGCTCCTGGATCATTTCGTACCCATGCATCGGCCGCTCGGCCAGCAACGCAAGCACCGCGGCACGGACGTTGGCCCTACGCCCACGGCCGCCCCGGCCACCTCGACCGCGACCGTGCGGCCCGTGGCCGTGACCGCCGGCCCACGGCGGAGGGAACGGCATACGCCAGCCGAAGGCCCGCAGCCGAGCCTCGAACGGCTCTCGGAACTCTCTCAATGGTCTCACCTCCACAGTCGAAGATGTGTTGACGATATATCGGCAACGTATCGGACGCAAGTTTGGCCAGTGGGGATCTGTCGCAGCGGGGCGCCGGAATCTGGCACGCTGAGAGCATGTTGACGGTGCCCGCGCGCCTGCTCGGCGATGCCGAGCGGAGCGCCGTCGAGCGCCTTCTCGATGCGGACCCGATCGCGGGTGCGCAGGTCGCCGAGCGGGTAAACGCGGCCGGACTGTCGTGGCGCGTCGATGCGCGAGTCTTCGGGTACGGGTCCCGGCGCCGCCTCGAATCAATCTGCTGGCTCGGAGCGAACCTCATCCCTGTGCACACGGGCCTGGCGGCCGCCGAGGCCTTCGCCGAGGTCGCCGGGGCGCACCCCCGCACGTGCTCATCGCTGGTCGGTGAGTCGGAGGCCGTACTCGGGATCTGGAGCCATCTGGCCGATCGCTGGGGTCCGGCGCGCGATGTGCGCCCGTGCCAACCACTGATGGCGACCTGGACACCGCCGCCTATCCCGGCCGACCCGACGGTACGGCTGGTGCGGCCAAGTGAGATCGACATTCTCTTCCCGGCGGCCGTGGCGATGTACCAGGAGGAGGTGGGCGTCTCTCCGGTCACCGGGGACGGAGGGCGGGACTACCACGAGCGGGTCACCGAGCTGGTACGCGGCCGACGGGCCTACGCGAAGATCGTCGGGGGACGTGTGGTCTTCAAGGCCGAGCTCGCCGTCGTCACCAAACACACCGCGCAGGTCCAGGGCGTCTGGGTGGCGCCGCCCTGGCGCGGCCGCGGGCTCGGGCACTCCGCCATGGCCGCCGTCGTGCGCGACGCGCTACGCCGGGTCGCCCCGAGCGTGAGCCTCTATGTCAACGATTACAACGTGCCCGCCCGACGGGTGTATGAACGCTGTGGCCTGCGCCAGATTGGTACGTTCGCGACCGTTCTGCTCTAACCCACCGGCTCGTGGTGGTCGCGCCGATTGTGACCTGGTCGTGGGGACACCGGACGTTGCGTGCTGACGCTATCCTTCGGCACAGCCGCGGCGGTCGCGGCGAAACCCGTGCACGGGGAAGGCCGTCGGTGCAGGCAACGCAGACGTCAGAAAGAACGGAACTCGGCGTCACCGTGAACGACGTGTGGCGTCACTTCGGGACCGTACCGGCATTGTCGGGAGTGACCCTCTCTGCTCCGCCGGGTCAGGTCACGGCGCTCGTTGGGCCCAACGGAGCCGGCAAGACCACGCTGCTGCTGATCCTCGCCACGCTGCTCACGCCGGATCGGGGCGATGTGCGCGTGGCCGGACTCGACCCCCGCAGGGATGCCGATGGTGTGCGGTCCCACATGGGCTGGATGCCCGACGCCTTTGGCGTGTACGACCAGTTGACCGTGCGCGAGTACCTGGGTTTCTTCGGCGACGCATACCGGCTCAAGCGCGGTGACCTGGCCGGCCGGGTGGACGAGCTGCTCATGCTCATACACCTGACGGAGTATGGCTACCAGCCCGTGCATGTGCTCTCGCGTGGCCAGAAGCAACGCCTTGCGCTGGCTCGAGCGCTCATCCACCGGCCGCAGGTGCTGCTGCTCGACGAGCCGGCATCCGGACTTGACCCACGGTCGCGTGTGGAGCTTCGCGACATCCTGCGTGGCCTCGCCGCCGAAGGGGCCGCCGTACTCGTCTCCAGCCACATCCTGACCGAGCTTGAAGAAATCGCCGACCGGGTCGTATTCGTCGCGGGTGGACGGACAGTCGGCGAACACACGATGGCCAACCTCACTCGTGAGGCACGAACCGCCTACCGGGTACGGGCGACAGACTCCGCGGCACTTGCCGCGGCTCTCGCCGAACGTGGCGTCGCGGCGACCGCCAACGGCAACGGCGGCCACGGTGCGGGGGTGGAGCTTCCGCCCATGTCCGAGGAGGAGGCGGCCGATTTGCTCGCCGCACTCGTCGGCGCGGGCGTGCGGGTGGTCGCATTCGAGCCGCTCGGCAGCCAGCTGGAGTCCATTTACCTCACGATGACGGAGGAGAGGCGATGACACTGGGGACGCCGCGGGGTGTCGGGCTGGTGACGCGGCAGGAGTTCCGCATCCGCCTGCGGACCGGCCGCTGGCGCTGGCTCCTCGGCGCGTGGGTGCTAGTGCTCGCTGCGTTCACCATGCTGCTGGACCTGTCGCTCGACACCGGGTACGGGATCGATCGGAACACCGCACAGCGTGGTGTACCGCTGTTCGGCATCCTCATGTTCTTTGTCCTCTTCATGGTGCTGGTCATCAGTCCGGCGCTGACGTCACAGGTCATCAACGGGGACCGCGAACGCGGCACGCTCGCCACCCTCCAGGTGACCAGGCTTCGCCCGCTCGAGATCGCGCTGGGCAAGCTGGTCGCGGGCTGGGGCGTCGGTCTGGTCGCTCTGGCGTTGACCCTTCCGTTCGCCGGCTGGGCCATGGCCTCCGGGGGCATCACCATCGGGCGGGTCGCCGCCGTGTACGGAGTCGTCGCCGTGCTGATTGGCGTCGTCTGCGCGGTTTCGCAGGCACTGTCGGCGTTGCTGGCGCGTAGCATCACGTCGGCGCTACTGTCCTATTTGGTCGTTGCCGCACTTACCGTGGGCACACTCATCGCGTTCGCCCTGATCACGCCGTTGGTCACCTCACCACGTACCACGCCGAACCCGGACGGTTCCACGTACACGTACGACGAGGTCCGCCCCGACCTGACCTGGTGGCTGATCGCGCCCAACCCCTTCGTGGTGCTGGCCGACTCCGCGCCCCGCGTGCCACCGCGCGTGACGGCGTTCGGCGATGAGGTCTACGTCCAGGACTACGACCCGCTCAGCTCCATAGGTCGGGCGGTGCGAGATCTGCGCCGTCCCCGCGACTACGTCTACACGTCCGAGAACGAGCGGGAGCTCGGCCCGGCGGTCTGGCCGTACGGTCTCGCCTTCAACGTGTTGCTCGGCGTGGGTGCGGTGTGGGTGACCGCGCTGCGGCTGCGCACGCCGGCCCGGCGCATCCCACGTGGTGTGCGCATCGCCTAGCCCTGCCCTCCCCCTCAATTCCCGTCGATCTAGGACTTGTTCTCGTCGGTGGGCGTTTACTCGGGATCCCGTCCAGAGGACTGTGTTGATCTCCAACCACAGGAACAAGTCCTAGATCGACGGGGTTTTTAGGCGGCGATCTCGCGCTGGTCCGTGGCCGCGACCAGTACGGCCGTGCCGTAGGCGCACACCTCGTTCCAGGAGGCGGTCACGCCGCGGTGGTCGAACCGCATGCCGATGATGGCGTTGGCCCCGCGGCGCTGGGCGGCGTCGACCATCTGAGCCACGGCCTCCTGCCGTATCTGCGTAAGGAGTCTGACGAGTTGCGGGTTTAGGCGCCCGTTGAGAGTCTTTACGCCTTCGATGAACGGGTTGAACGTGCGGGCCGTCACTCCGACCACTTCGCCGATCACGTGGCGCACCTCGTAGCCCGGGATGCCCTCCGTCGTGACCACCAGCATGCCAGCTCACCTGGTTCCCCGGCGGCCAGGGCACGGTCCATGAGGGGGGCCGCGTGATAGACCGCCGGTTGCAATCTAGCCGCCGCCGGGGCGGTGCGGAGCCCGAACTGTGGAGTTTGTCCCGATCGGATGACGGTCAGGCCCGCACCCGAGCGTTCGTCGGGTCAAACAACGGTTCCGCCCGCACGGTCGCGTCCTGCCAGGCACCGAAGACGCCCACCTGGACGCGTTCGCCTACGTCCACTGTGGAGGGAAGGTACGCGTACGCGATGGACTCGCCGACGCGGTAGCCGTAACCACCCGAGGTGACCCGGCCGCACGGTCGGCCGTTGACGCGGACCGGCTCGGTGCCGAGACAGATCACACGCGGGTCGTCGATCGTAAGGCAGAGCAGCCGCCGGCCATCGGCTCCGCCGGCGGTGGCGTCGCGCGCGGCCACGAGTGCCTCGCGCCCGATGAAGCCGCCGTGCTTGTCGATGCGTACGGCAAAGCCGAGCCCTGCCTCGTCGGGTGTGGTCTCGGGCGTGATGTCCGATCCCCACACCCGGTAGCCCTTCTCCAGCCGCATGGCGTCGATAGCCCGATAGCCGGCCGGGCGCAGGCCGGCGTCGGCACCCGCGGCCAGAAGCGTGTCCCAGAGGGTCAGCGTGTACTCGGTCGGCGCGTAGAGCTCCCAGCCCAGCTCGCCGACGAATGTGACCCGCTGAGCGAGCACCGGCACGTAGCCGACCGTGAGCCGCCGCGCCCTCATGAAGCGGAAGTCCTCAGCCGCCAGCGATTCGTCGGTGAGCGGTTGCAGGATGTCGCGGGCCGCCGGGCCCCATAGGCACAGGCAACCGAACCCGCCGGTCACGTCGTCCACACAAACGCCGGACGGAGCGTGCCGGCGCAGCCAGCCCGCGTCCCGCGTGCCGGATGCCGTGCTCGTGACGATGCGGAAATCCGTGTCGTCCAGCCGCGTGACGGTCAGGTCGGCCTCGATCCCCGCGAGCTCGTTGAGCAGCTGGGTGTAGACGACCGTGCCCGGCGGCTTGTCGACATCATTCGCGCATACGCGCTGCAGAAAGCGCGCCGCGTCCGCCCCCCGGATGTCGAGCTTGGCGAACGACGACTGGTCGAAGAGGCCTGCCGCGCCCGTCGTCGCGCGCACCTCCGCCCCTATCGCGGGCGACCAAATCTGCCCGGCCCAGCCCATGGGTCGCAGCTTCTCGTCGCCGTCGGCGGCGTGGGCGCCGAACCAGTTGACGCGCTCCCAGCCCGCCTTCTCACCCAGGTCGGCGTCCAGTTCGGACAGTCGGGGCCAGGTTGCCGACCGACGCAGCGGTCGGGCGGCGCTCCACTCCTGGCCGGGATACACGATGTCGTAGTAGCGGGAGTAGGCGTCGAGAGCCTTGGCCGTGATCCACGACCGGCTCGCGGCATGTGCACCGAAGCGGCGGATGTCCATGTGCGCCACGTCGTACTCGGGCACGCCGTCGACGATCCATTCCGCCATCACCTTGCCCACGCCGCCGGCGGCGGCCAGGCCGTGGACGCAGAAGCCGGCGGCGACCCAGAGCCCGCGCACCGTTGTCTCGCCGAGCAGGAACTCGCCGTCGGGCGTGAACGCCTCCGGTCCGTTGACCGTTCGGGCGATGGCCGCGCCGTCCAGCGCGGGCACGCGCCGGCGGGCGGAGGCCCACGACTCGGCGAAGCGCGCGTCGTCGGGCTCGAACAGCGTGCGGGGCGTGGCCAGCGGCGCGGCGCCCGCAGCGGGCCAACAGACCTCCGGCGTGCGGATGTAGCCGCCAACCAGCAGGCCGTCGCCCTCACCGCGGAAGTAGACGATGTGGTCCGGATCGCGCACCGTGGGGATCGCCTCGAGGTCGGCGGTCAGGCTTCCGGGCGGGCCGCCCGTCAGCGGGCCGCTCACCACGTACTGGTGCTTGATCGGCACGATCGGTATCGTGACGCCGGCCAGGCGGCCGATGTGGCCGGCCGCGGCGCCGGCGGTGTTGATGACGACGTCGGTGGCGATGCGACCGCCGTCGGTAACGACCGCGCGCACCCGCCCCGCGCTGACCTCGATCGCGGTGACGGGCGTGCCGGTACGGAATTCCACCCCCTGTGCGCGGGCCCCGGCCGCGAGCGCCCGGGCCAGCGCCTCCGGGCGCAGGAAGCCATCGCCGGGAAGCCATCCCGCCGCGCGCACGTCCGTCATGTCTAGCAACGGCAACATCGCGGCCGCTTCGGCGGGGGAGAGCAGGACCATCTGGAGGCCGTATGTCGTCGCGGCGCTGGACTGCCGGCGCAGCTCCTCGACCCGCTCCGGCGTCGTGGCGAGCCGGAGCCCGCCAACGCCCCGCCAGCCCGGGTCCAGTCCCGTGAGCTCGCGCAGCTCGGCGTAGAGCGCCGACGAGTACATGATCATGCGGGTCTGGCTGATCGTGGAGCGCAGTTGACCCACGAAGCCCGCCGAATGCCAGGTCGTGCCGTCAGTGAGGTCGTGCTGTTCGACGACGATGACGTCCGTCCACCCGAGCCGGGCGAGGTGGTACGCAACGCTGCAACCGGCGACCCCACCGCCTATCACGACCGCTTTCGCGTGCGCCCCCACAGCGCAGTCGTATCACCCAAATGGTCTGACCAAAAGAGCCCGTAAGGT